>Ga0208202_1000100_pt1 | contig 21031 bp, 15 predicted proteins | sample LakMenEpi27Aug08_FD_150738 | JGI IMG/M metagenome (GOLD analysis project Ga0208202, IMG submission 150738) | Freshwater microbial communities from Lake Mendota, WI - 27AUG2008 deep hole epilimnion (SPAdes) | ecosystem: Environmental > Aquatic > Freshwater > Lake > Epilimnion/Euphotic zone ... | reverse complement strand
CATACATTTCTTTGCTTAATTCTTTGATGGGTTTATGTACTGGAAATTGATCTTTGTAGGTGCGCATAAAATGTTTTTTCCATTCCGCCATTTTATCGCCCTTCCAACAAACTACGGCATCGTCGTATAAGGAAAGATTTTTATTTTGAATAACCAATGCGGGGTCGATGCCCAATACCATTCCAAATCCCTCGCATTCCGGACAGGCGCCATACGGATTATTGGATGAAAAAAATTGTGGGGTGGGTATTTCAAAACGCATACCATCTCTTTCAAAACGATTGCAGAAATGAAGCACTTTTTTACCATCTACTTCCAGGTAAACATCACCTTGTGTTTCATCAAATGCAGTTTGAATACTGTCTGCAATTCGATGTAATTCATCTTGTTCAAAATGCCTGACCACAATACGATCGATGAGAATATAACATGATTGCCAATCGGGAATTTCCGGAGCAGATTCCTGCAAATAATCTTCGATTTGAAAATAAGATTTTGAATGAATATCATACAAGCGGCTATATCCTTTTTGCAATAGATCATTCAAATAGTAGGTGGGATTTCCGGCGGCGTGCTGTGCCATTGGAACCAACATCAGCACTTTGGCTCCGGCAGCTAACTTCTGAATGGCATGAACCACATCCGATACATCTTGTTTGCTAACTTCCTCACCCGATACAGGCGAAAAAGTCCTTCCGGCTTTGGCAAATAATAATCGGAGATAGTCGAGCATTTCGGTCATGGAACCCACTGTGGACCTTGGTGTGCGGGCACTTACTTTTTGTTCAATGGCAATCGCCGGGCAAAGTCCTTCAATCAAATCGACATCCGGCTTTTGCATGCTTTTCATAAATTGCCGGGCATAGGAGCTTAAACTTTCTACATACCGACGTTGTCCTTCGGCGAAAAGGGTATCCATGGTCAGCGATGATTTTCCACTGCCACTCACGCCGGTTACAACCACCAATTGATTGCGAGGAATATCTACATTGATATTCTTTAAATTGTGCACCCTGGCGCCTTTGATTCTGATACCCGATTCCATCTTGAAAAGCTGCAATTTATGCCATTGTGGAGTAAAAAAGAATCTGGATCAAGGGAAGCACGCAAACAGTTACCCACATTCAGATAAAGGGGTATTCGCTCATCTTGTGAACCGCAAAAGAGACGCGAGATGCTCGAAAAGAAAAAGATTTTAATAAAGGCTATGCCCACTAATGCCCGGATAAATCGGCTTTTTGGTATCGTCTACCATTGGAGAGCTCTTGGTATTGGCATTGAGGAATTGTTTCCAAACAATACGTCCATCTCTTGCATCCAGGGCATAGAGATAACGGTCGAATGAGGTGAAATAAACGTAATTTCCATAGACCACCGGTGATGATAAAATAATACTGGCAGAAGGATATTTCCAGAGCAGTTCGCCGGTCACATGATTCACAGCATACAGATTAAAGTCGTACCCACCAACGATCACCGCTTTGGTAAATTCATGAATGGCCGGTGAAGATTTAATTCGCTCATTGGTTTTGAATTTCCAGCGCTCAAGGCCGGTAGTGGTATCAATGGAATAGATATAATAATCGTCAGAACCCACTAAGCACATACCGCCATATACCGCAGGCGAAGAGTAAACATTATCACCCGTTACGTAGGACCACTTGACATTGCCATTGGTGGCGTCCAGCGCATAAACCTTGCCATCGTCGCACCCAAAATATACGAGGCCATTGCTAATACTCACCGAAGAATTAATGGCATCGATGGCCACATATTTCCAGGATACACTACCACTTGAATTCATACAATACAGATTCGGTCCTGCACTGACATATATTTTGTCATTTAAATACTTGGGAGAACTGGAGAAAGAAGGTTCATTGGCCTCTTTAAAAGCCCACATTTTATTGTGGAGGGTATCATAAGCATATAAACTGTCTTCAGCAAAGTAAACCATATTCGCATTTACACAAAGAGAGTTGCTGGGGTTCAGGCGGTTGATTTGTGTTTCGCGGTCAATTTTACCACGAATGGGGTCAATGGTATACATATAACCATCAGCGGTAACCTGAAATATTTTTTTATTGTGAAAAACAGGAACGCCGTCTGTACCACCCCGCATCACCACTTCCCATTTTTTACGACCAGTATTGGCTTCAAAACACATTAAATTACCATTTTCGGTGTTGATGAAAACCGATTCCTCTCTTTCAAGAGGAAGGGGAAGATCTTTGGAGATTTCTTTGGTACAAGCAAAAAGGCCCATCACAATGGCCGGGAAAAGAACCCAAATCAAGCTTTTCATCATATCATTTCTCATTTGAAGTATCAACAAATATAACCCAAAATCCCATATCTAAAAACTGAGCCGGCAGGGAGAATTGGATAAATACAAGACGTAGAAAGCGGCGTTTCTGTTAATCGTTAAGAACCAGAAGACCTGAATAAATTTTAAAAATCGCCAAAATGCTTGATGGATGCGGGTTGCGGCGATTTTATCTGTGAAAGTGGTGTTAAACTCGGTCACCCCTCTGATTTTAACTTCTCTTCAAAATTCATTTTTGTACATTTGTTCGCTTTCAGAAGCCGCTATGTTCGACTTAATTGATAAACAAAAATTACCCAAGCATCTCGCCATCATTATGGATGGAAATGGTCGTTGGGCCAAGGAAAGGGGTAAGGACCGCTTATTTGGTCACCAACATGGCGTAATCAGCGTTCGTGAATGTGTGGAAGGGTGCGTGGAAATTGGGATACAATACCTTACTTTATATGCATTTTCTACTGAAAACTGGAAACGTCCTGAGTCGGAAGTGAACGGATTGATGGAATTATTGGTAGCTACCATTCGTAAAGAAGCAGAGAGCCTCAATAAAAACGGAGTCCGATTGATGGTGATCGGTGATATGGATAGCCTCCCGGCGTCTTGCGTGGATGAACTCAATGAAGCCATCCAACTTACATCGGCCAACCAAAAGCTGACCCTCATATTAGCATTGAGTTACAGTGCGAAATGGGAGATGGTCCGAGCGGTTAAACAGATTAGTCAGGATGTGGTTTCAGGCAAATTGTCAACAGATGCCATTGATGAAAATACGTTGTCGGCTTATCTTTCTACCTCCGGAATTCCTGACCCAGAACTGATGATTCGAACCAGTGGCGAACATCGTATCAGCAACTTTTTGTTATATCAGTTGGCTTATGCTGAACTCTATTTTACCCATACCCATTGGCCTGATTTCCGGAAAGAGAACCTGTATGAAGCCATTCTCAACTACCAAAACCGCGAAAGACGTTTTGGAAAAATCAGTGAACAACTCCGGCAAATTCCTTCGATAACCTAAAATAATCTATCGGTGAATGCAGATTCGCCGTCCGTATGCGCATTAAAATGAATATGATTCGAATCTCTGTGATGGTGTTGCTTGCCATGATGACCTTATCAACCAAGGCTCAAATTGGACTCAAGCAAAAGAACAAACAACAAAACTACCTCAATAATAATAGCGAGTACACCATCGGTGGAATTCGTGTTGAAGGTTCGCAATTTTTGGATGAAGAATTGCTCATTTCCATTTCAGGATTATCACCAGGCGATAAAATCCGCCTGCCGAATGAGCCCAGAATTGCCAAAGCCATCCAAAACTTGTGGAAGCAGAATTTGTTTGCCAACATTGAAATCTACAGTGAAAAAACGGAGGGAGATAAAATATTCCTGGTTCTTCAAATCTCCGAACGCCCCCGCTTATCGAAGTATAATTTTAAAGGCGTCAAGGATAATGATGCCAAGGAGCTCAAGGATAAAATCAGTCTGGTAAAAAATAAGGTCATTACCGAGGCCGCCAAACAAAATGCCAGCGAACGGATTCGAAAATTTTATATCGAAAAAGGCTATGCCAACGTTCGTGTTCAGGTGCAGGAACGCACGGATACTGCATTTTTGAATGCAGCCATTTTAACATTTATTGTCAACAAAGGGCAAAAGGTAAAAATAAATCAAATTAATCTTTTCGGGAATGAGAATACCTCAACCCTGAAGCTGAAAAAGAAAATGAAAGGGAGCAAGGAAATGGCTCGTATTTCATTGTACAGTGCCGATAAGGAAAGCGTTTATGGGACCAACGAAACTGATTTTAAAGCATACCTGAAAGGTCGTGGATTTTTGTCGCTTACCAAAACGGCACAACTCATGGATCCTTATATCCGGTATGGCGTTTTTTCTGCTTCTAAATTTACCGAAAAGAAATACGAAGAAGACAAACAAGCAGTGATTGAATATTATAATTCTTTGGGATTCCGAGATGCAAGCATTTTGGCTGATACCATGTATGCTGCTTCCAACGGCCATTTAAATATAGATTTGAAGGTGAAAGAAGGGAATCGATATTATTTCGGAGATATGGAGTGGAAGGGAAATACCAAGTATACCGTTGATCAGTTAAACAAAATGCTAGGTATTAAAAAAGGAGATATTTATAATCAGGAATTGCTCAATAAACGACTGGGCAAAATTCCAAGCATGGACGGTGATGATATTTCTTCGCTATATCTGGATGATGGTTATTTAGCCTTTAATACCGAAGCGGCCGAAAAATCAGTGGATGGAGATACGATACATTTTGAAATCCGTATCACAGAAGGCGAACAATATACTTTGCGCAATATCAATATCGCCGGAAATGACCGCACACATGAGCACGTGATTCGAAGAGAGTTAAGAACATATCCGGGTAATAAATTTAGTCGGGCCGACATCATTCGTTCTCAACGCGAAATTGCCAATCTTGGTTTTTTTGACGCGGAAAAAATAGGTATCCAACCCGTGCCACATAATGATGGAACCGTGGATATCGATTATACGGTCACCGAAAGATCAGCAGATCAGTTGGAATTACAAGCCGGTTTTGGTGGAGGATTGGGCGTGACGGGTACCATTGGCGTTTCGTTCAATAATTTTGCGTTAAAAAATATTGCCAATTTAAAAGAATGGGACCCTTTACCGATGGGTGATGGACAAAAATTATCCATTCGCGGACAAGCCAATGGACGTTGGTATAATTCGATCAATGCCGGATTTACTGAACCTTGGTTAGGTGGTAAAAAACCCAATGCCCTTTCTTTGAATGTATACCGAACTTATTTTGCAGGAAATTTTGGTTCAACCGTTTCAGGGCATATGACGACCGTAGGTGCCGGTGTGACCTTGAGTAAACGTCTCCGATGGCCGGATGATTTCTTCGTGATTTCTTATGGTCTTAATTATCAACTTTACAATATCAAAGATTACTCTTTCTTTGAAGACTTCTCGAATGGCGTTGCGAATAATTTGAGCCTCAATATTGTTTTACAGCGAAACTCGATTGATCAGCCGCTCTTTCCGAGAAGTGGATCGAATATTTCATTGAGTTTACAGTTTACGGCTCCTTATTCTTTGTTTTCGAACCAAGATTACGAAAATTTGCCCCCCAGCAAAAAATATAAATGGATTGAATACCACAAGTATAAATTCTCAGCTCAATGGTATCAGCGTCTGAAAGGGAATTTAATTTTGAAATTGGCCGCCAAACACGGTTATTTGGGTTATTACAATCAAAATCTGCAGTCGCCCTTCGAACGTTTCCAGGTCGGTGGTGATGGGCTTTCGGGTTTCACCATTTACGGACGTGATATCATCGCGCAAAGGGGTTATGAAATATATTCTAATCCGGCAGGTGCAACCATCTTTAATAAATATGTCGCCGAAATCCGATATCCGTTTTCGCTCAATCCTTCGTCAACCATATATGGATTGGCCTTTTATGAAGCCGCGAATGCTTGGGATAATTTTAAATCATTCAATCCATTTCAATTACGACGTTCTGCCGGTTTGGGTGTGCGTATCTTCCTCCCGATGTTCGGATTGTTAGGGCTGGATTATGGTTTAGGTTTCGATCGTTTAACACCTGGAACGAAATTCGGTCAGGCTACCAAATTCAGCTTCATGCTCGGATTTGAGCCGGAATAAAAGCCATTAGCCGTATTCTTTGTATAAAATATCGTTAAAGCAAGTGGGGCAATACAACTTTGTTTGTTCATTTGTAGTCGAAAACGACGAAAAAGAAATTTGCCCTGGTTTAAATGTTTGGGCAGATGAACTGATTCAAACTTAAAACAATTAAAAACACTTTAAAACCAATTAAAATGAAGAAGTTAATTATTGTCCTTTTAGTAGTTCTCTCTGCTTTCCAAATTCAGGCACAACGTTATTGCGTGATCGATTCCAAATACATCCTGGAAAACTTACCGGAGTATAAACAAGCACAAACGAAATTAGATGAAGTTTCTGCCAATTGGCAAAAAGAAATCGATGCTAAATTGCAGGAAGTTGATCGCATGTATAAAGCATATCAGGCCGAGCAGGTGATGTTAAGCGACGAAATGAAAAAGCGTCGGGAAGATGAAATCATTAAAAAAGAAAAAGAAGCCAAAGAACTCCAGAAAAAACGTTTCGGTTTTGAAGGTGATTTGTTTAAAAAGCGACAAGAGCTTGTAAAACCTGTACAAGACAAGGTATATAATGCAGTACAAAAAATGGCTGCTTCGAAAGGCTATGAAATCATTTTTGATAAATCTGCCGACCTGAGCGTGTTTTACAACGATCCTAAGTTGGATAAAAGTGACGATATTTTACGTGAATTAGGCGTCACTTCACCGGGTAAAAAATAATCAGAGTTTCATCTTTTCATATATATTTGCAACATTAAAAATCAACCTGGACGGGATTATTCAACATATTTCCAGGAATCATCCCATTAAATTTAAAGAAAATTAAAAAATGAAAAAAGTAATCATCGCGTGTTTTGTGTTATTCATGAGCGCAACTACCTACGCCCAACAAAAAATTGGTTATATCAGTTCTGACGAATTGTTAATGGCCATGCCGGAAGCAAAAAAGGCTGATGCAGATATCAGTGCATATGCTAAAACTTTTCAGGATCAATTGCAGGCTATGCAAAAGGAAATGGAAACAAAGTATAAAGCCTATGAAGCTGAAGCCAAAACAATGTCAGAAGCTATGCGAATTGTAAAGGAAAAAGAATTACAAGATTTACAAAATCGTATTGTTTCTACCCAACAATCAGCTGAGGAAAAAATAGCTGCAAAAAAACAAGAGTTACTCAAACCAATTATGGAGAAAGCGGATAAAGCCATTCAGGCTGTGGCCAAAGAAAAAGGGTATACTTATATTTTTGACACCAGTGTTGCAGGAATGGTTTATGCGACTCCTGACGATAACCTGATTTCAGCGGTGAAAACTAAATTAGGAATTAAAGATGCACCTGCTGCACCTGCTGCTGGTGGGGGTACAACACCTAGAAGATAATTCTCACGAAATAATAAAATGGCCACCCGAAAGGTGGCCATTTTATTTTACGATGTTTTCTGTCGGTAAATCTAAATCTATCAATGCAGCACTTCAAATTTCTGAACGTTTTTTTCCTGGCTATCAATCATCTCAAACAGATAAAACCCATTGCTTAATCCACTCACATCAAAGTGCAATTCATTGAATCCTGTTTGTGCTTCTATTTGGCGGGTTTGTACAAGCTGACCTAAGGCGTTGTAGATATTGCATGTAATGATATCCACTTCAGATTTATACACTTCCGTTGTGAGTTGGTTAGAAGCCGGATTTGGGTAGAAATAAATTTGAGGCTTGGTTTCTTCGGTTAAATCTGTGCCATCTTCTCTGAAATTGTTGGCACTACTCAAAACCTCCAGTGTGTAACAATTAGCATTATCAAAAACCCCATTGAATCCATAAACCCGGGCAATATAATTATCGCCAAATACTGCAGAATTTAATACGATGGTTTCCATGCGTAAAGAACTGCTCTGTGAAGTCGCAATCAATACGCCATTAGGCTTGTATAATTTCAAGTCATAATCTTGGGGTAAATCAGATAGGACAATTTTTATTTTTGGTTCTGAAGAGTTGGTGCTGAATTTAAAATAATCATTATCACCGGCTGTTCCTATCATAGAATTGGTAATCGAATTGGTTTGCACCTGTGTTGCCAAAATACGAAGATTATTATTTTCATAGTTGTTAGAACAAACCTGAACAGGCACCGGCAAGGTACTAAATGTGGAAGTAGCCGTGTAACCACTATTTCCAAAGGAACAATTGTTTTCTATTTCAAATTCATAAGCCTGGTTTGCATTCAATCCACTGAGGTTTATATTATTCAGACTCACCGGAATGTTTAACCAATTCGAACTTCCGCTTGTACGATATCGAAAAGTATAACCCTGACTATTTGCAGCTTGATCCCAACTAATGACTGCACTCGTTTGTGTGATATTGTTGGTTTGTACATTCGAAGGAAGAGCACATACCGGAGCAGGGATGTTTGTTGTAAAAGTTTGCGTATTACTCCATGCACTTTGTCCGGAAGTACAATTCGACATTAACTGATATTCATACGTGGTTCCGGCAGTTAGTGCGCTTAATATATAGGCGTTCAGCGAGGAGGTTAGTAAGTTCCAATTCGTATCACCTGCTATACGATAACGGATAGGGTATGCAGAAGCACCCACAACCAAATCCCAACTCAACAAGGCGTCGCTTTCACTTATAAATACTGTATTGATATTGGATGGAATTCCACAAGCAGGAGAGGGATACTCAGCGCCGAGTGAATTGAGTAAAGCTGCGCGGGCACCACCCGGAATAAACAGGGCATCCATGCGGCTTTTTTGTACTTGTGAAAACATACTCATGCAGGCATCGTCGCTGTAGTCCATAAAATTCATGAACATTGCTCCATCGGGGCCATTGTTACAAGAAATGGATGGGAAACTCGGACAGCCATAATGTTCAGCTCCTTGATTGGGTGTGTCTCCAACCAAATCACTACCGTTACATGATCCGGCATCATCGCCCCAAATATGATATACGTTGAGCCAATGTGCAATTTCATGAGTAGCAGTGCGGCCTTTATTAAATGGCGGTAAAGCAGCTCCTGTATTACCGAATGCACGAAAGGAACAAACGACGCCATCTGTAGCAGCTGCGCCTCCCGGAAATTGAGCATATCCCAATAAACCATTCGATAATCTGCAAACCCAAATATTGAGATATTGATTGGCAGGCCATGCATCATTTCCTCCGGTTGAAGTATACTTCACCTGATTGCTCATGTTGAAAGACGTTACTGTGGTTTGTGTTCGTGTAATGCCGGTACTTGAATCACCATTTGGGTTGCGTTTGGCCAATACAAACTGAATATCGCAATCGGCGGCCACATTTTGAAAAGCGGCGGGAGTATTGTTGAAATCTGGATTTAATTTTCTAAAGTCTTCATTCAGGATATTGATTTGCGACTGAATCTGAGCATCCGATATGTTTTCAGAAGCCAAACGATAAACTACATGTACCACCACTGGAATGGTAATGGTGTTGCGTTGTGGCTTGGCTGTACTGTTTACAAATGCTTGTGTCTGCTGCTCGATAAGTTGTCGGGCATTTTGAAAAGCAGGGCTGCTCTGTTCCATATCGTGTAAATGGTCGGCAGAACCACAAATTCTGTTTTGAGCCCGAAGCTGAACAGTGCAAAAAATTAAAATGAGGAGGGTAGTAATGCGAAACATAGTAGTAGTGTTATGTGTATTGTTGCAGATTCAATATGTATGCCAATGAATGGTTGGGACCTACACATGATTTTTAAAACATATTAAAAAAAATAGTAACAAATATGGAAAGAGCCATAAATGGCCGATTAAACGGATTTTGTTCACATCAATAATCTTTGTTTTACTCAGTCTTTGAGGGTAGGCGAGAATGAATACACTTTGTTTTTTTTTATAGTGACCTTGTTATTTGAGTATCTTAAAGATTTAATGCATAGGTGGTTTGTACCATGAAATGAGCTTGAATTTGGACGACGATTGCAATAAACTAGATATCAAACTGAGAAGAATGTTGATGGGGCTTGATTGCTTTTTTGGCTTGATGAAGTGGCTAAATCCAATGGAGAAGAAGGGATCATTTAGGAGATACCTGAAGTGAGTAATCTTAGTTTTTATTAATTTTGAAGGGATGCAGGATTCTGATTTGCGGTTGAACGAAATTCTTTTTAAACATTGGGGATATGATTCCTTTCGGCAAGGACAGGAAGAGATTATTCGTCATGTGATTGAAAAAAAAGATACCCTGGCTTTGTTGCCTACCGGTGGTGGTAAATCAGTTTGTTATCAGGTTCCTGCACTCATAATGAACGGATTGTGTTTGGTTATTTCTCCGCTCATTGCTTTGATGAAAGACCAATGCCATCAATTAAATCAACGCGATATTCCTGCTGGAATGATACATGCCGGTCTGGATGATGCGCAAACAAGAGCCATTTACGAAGCGGCGTCAAACGCTAAAATCAAATTTTTATTTGTTTCCCCCGAACGAACCCATTCGGCTTTGTTTTTAGATTTTTTATACGATTGGCAAATTGGATTGCTGGCTGTTGATGAAGCACATTGTATTTCGCAATGGGGTTACGATTTCCGACCTGCCTACTTACAAATCGGAGAGATCAGAAAACACCTCAAAGAGGTACCCTGTATTGCATTAACTGCGAGTGCTACCGAACAGGTCCAACAGGATATTGTTCAATTATTACACTTTCAAGACTATCAGATATTCAGTTCCTCATTTGAAAGGTCGAATTTGTCATTCTCTGTATTTCAACCTGAAAATAAATTAACCCGACTGGCTCAATTATTACAATCGATGAAAGGGAGTAAGTTGGTCTATTGTCGAAGTAGAAAAAGAACCGTTGAAATTGCCGAATGGCTGGAGGCACAAGAAATTAAAATCGACTATTATCACGCCGGTTTAAGTGCTGAGCTTCGCAACACTAAACAGGACCAATGGTTGAAGAATGAAATAGAAGTGATGGTGTGCACGAATGCGTTTGGAATGGGTATAGATAAATCGGATGTGCGTATGGTTGTTCATTACGATATTCCGGATACACCGGAAGGATATTATCAGGAGGCTGGACGAGCCGGTAGGGATGGTGAAAGAGCTTATGCCGTTTTGCTCTATACAAATTCTGAATTATTGCAGCTGGAGCGTGATATAGAATTGAGGTATCCTACTTCAAAACGAATGTCAGAAATTTACGATCAACTTTGTCAATACCTGGGCATTCCTTATGAAGCGGGAAAGGATCAGGAATTTGATTTTGACTTGCAGCAATTCTGCAAACTGAGCAAATTGAATTCCATACAGGTACTCAGCATGTTAAAGATTCTTGAGCAGCATGAATTAATTTATTTAAGTGATGCATTTCATGCACCGTCAAAAGTTCAACTCATTGCCGGGCGTAATTATCTCGACGAATTGGAAAAAAGTCAACCAGAATTGGATGAGGTGTTGAAATCATTGTTGAGGATGTATGGCGGTTTATGGAATAGGTTCGTTGCAATCAGTGAATTTAATATCGCGAAGAAATTAAATGTGAGTTATGACTATATTCAATATCAGCTAAAACGTTTACATCATTTACAAATACTTGAATATATCCCTTGTCCGGACCTGCCTCAAATACTATTTCTGCATGACCGAGTGCGAGCACAATTTTTACATCTGGATCGTGCCTTGCTCGAGCGTTTGAAACAAATGTATACACATCGGGTTTCATCGATGATAAAATATGCGTCAATGCCACAAGGCTGCCGCAGTCAGGAATTGCTCAACTATTTTGGACAAATGCCCGATAATCCCTGTGGTATTTGTGATTTATGTATTTCCCGAAAAAAGGGGCAAACAGAATTCAGTTTTGAAGCCATAAAAAATACTATTTTGCAACGATTGTCGTTGGATACAGGCACTTCAATGGAAGAAATTCTAACGCAGATAGTTCCTGAACAACATACAGAAGTGCATCGTATTGTGAGATTTTTGTTAGAAGAAGAAATCGTTCGAATTGGCTCCGGACAACGATTATATCTGAATCGAACATAAAGGATGATGAACTGATAGGCTGATTTTGAAAGAAGTAAAAAATGAAAAAAGAGAAAATAAGATTTGCCATTATTGGATTGGGCAACATCGGAATCCGACATGCCAAACATATAGAGGCTCACCCGGATGCCCAATTGGTTTCGGTGTGCGATATCCGACAGGAGGCTTTGTCCTTTTTTGACCAATCAAGTGTTCGGTTATTTGACAATCTGGATGAGATGCTTTTAAAAGGCGACTTCGATGTTTTGTCGGTGTGTACACCCAATGTCATGCATGCCCCGCATACCATTACAGCACTTCGAAAGGGGTATCATGTTATTTGTGAAAAACCCATGGCGACCCGTTCAGAGGATAGTGCACAAATGATTCTGGAAGCAGAAAAGGCACAACGGACCATTTTTGTGGTGAAACAAAATCGCTACAATGAACCCGTACAACAAGTAAAACAACTTTTACAACAAGGTATTTTGGGTAAGCCATATTTGATCAACGTCAATTGTTTCTGGAATCGAAATATGGACTATTATCAGGAGAGTTCATGGCGTGGAACCCGCATGCAAGATGGAGGTTGTTTATTTACTCAATTCAGTCATTTCGTCGATATACTTTATTATTTGTTTGGTCCGGTTGATACAAAGTCGGGTATGGTTCGAAATTTCGCGCATCCATATACCGAACTGGAAGATAGTGGCGTTTTTTTAATGGAAACGGCCTCCGGAGCTTTGGTGAATTTTAATTTTTCAACCTGTAGCTATGAAAAAAATCTTGAAGGGGCCTTTACGATTTTAGCAGAAAAAGGAGCTGTTAAAATTGGCGGTCAATATTTAAACACCATCGAATATCAGCAAATTGAAGGTCATGTAATTCCCGCTATTCATATACAAGCAAAGGCCAATGATTACGGGAAATATCAGGGGAGTATGAGTAATCATGACCAAATGATTCAGAATGTGATTCAAACCTTGAGGGGTGAGGCGAGTATTATGACTAGTGCTGCCGAAGGTCATGAAGTGGTCAGAATCATTGAATCCATGTATGCGTCAGTTCATTCAGACTAAAATAATCTGATTAAAAAGCAGGAACCTTTAAAACAGATTGGCCATTTTCTTCCTGCAGTTGAATGAGCACATTGTGTTGGTCAACTTTGCAACAATATTCCATATCATATTGCAATCCATAGGCTGATAATCGATGGAAATGTGAGCTATCCTGTATAAATCCGTATAAATCCGATTTTGCCTGACGATACAAATGAGTGGCTGCCCTTGTGCTATCGCAATTCATGCGGAAGTGCATTCCGATTTGATCATAAACGGCACCTGCAAAAAGCGAGTCTTCCAGGTTATATCGATCTTTCCAGGAAGCACAAGCCAGGAGTACATTTTTTTGTTGTTGAATGAGGTATTCACATACGGCACCCAAATTCAAAAAACTTCCTGTAATAATTTGCTCAGCGGCATGGCACTGATGTAAAAGCCGGGTGCCATTGGTGGTGGTTAAAACCATGGTCTTTCCTTCAATGAATTCGCGAGGATATTCCAATGGTGAATTTCCGTATTGTAAACCGGGGGCAACTTTTCCATCCCTTTCACCGGCTGTAATACTATTGGGAATTTCCCGGCCCAGACGAATACATTCATCTACATCAGCCACAGGTAAAATTGCATGGGCTCCGTGATGTAATACAGCAGCCATGGTTGAAGTAGCCCTAAACACATCGATGATTACAACAATGCGATCTTTTAAATCATATAAGTGCAATAAGGAGGGCGAAAAACAAGTTTCCAGAATCGGTTTCATGGGATTAACTTTAAATAAGGGGCGCCACAAAATAGGCTAAAATTTGTGCAACCAAACCGGCCATATATCCGGAGTAAATTTCTTGAGGACTATGAGCCTTGAGTTGTAAACGGGCAGTACCGACAATGCCGGCTAAGAGTATCACACATACGAGGAGGATAGGAGCAGCAGGCAGGGATTCAAATGTGAGAATAGCAGCAAATACAGTTGCCGAACCCCAGGCTGCTGTATGCATACTGATTTTATAAAGAATAGAGGCCAGAAAAACCAAAACACAGGTCAGAAAAACGCCTAGTAATAGTGTTTGAATCAAGACATGAGCCTGAAATTGTTTATGAAAAACCCAGTATACCCAAAAATAAAAGAGCATCGAGGCGATCAGAACACCATATCGCTCCTTCAACTCCCGCATATGTATGCTTTCGATGAATTTTAATTTCCACAATAAAACGGCTGTCAACAAGGGAAAGGTAATGGTGGTATAGGCCACCGTGATAAACCAAAGGCCTCTTTGTTTTTCGGTCAACCCAAAAAATAATTCCTGATTCATAAAAAACAGCCATCCAAATAATAAACTTGGAACGAATACCGGATGTAGCAGAATGGAAATGAAACCGGATACTTTTTGCGATAAAGACTTTTGTTCAGACACGGCCGCAAAGTTAGGGTTTGATAAGAAAAGCATCGGAATAGATTTTTGAATGAGATTTTCTGTGTCGCTGAAAAGTAAATGCAGATAATCATGGCCTTTCACGGGGGTATTGATGGCTGCGATTTGGTATACGTCTGTTTGAGGGGTCCATCGATTCATCTAACACGTAATGAATTGAAGATTCCGATTTTGTCAATAACTCACTTTGGGGAGTATGATACGGGCGTTCATCACAGAACCAAAATGCTGTCCCATTTCCGCTATGGTATATGCGGCATCGATGTGAAAATCGCCAATGGCCGTTCGGCGCAGTGCCTGTAAAAAGGCGCCACAGCCTAGTTTTTGTCCAAAGTCGTGAGCCATAGATCGGATATAAGTGCCACTGCTACAACGAATCCGGAAATGTAATTCAGGTAATATTATTTTTTCCAATTCAAAGGAATGAATCATCACCTGACGTTTTTTAACAACGATTTCTTCACCTTTTCGGGCTTTTTCATAAATGGGTTTCCCATCTTGTTTGATAGCCGAATGGATAGGCGGAAATTGCTCGATATTTCCTAAAAAAGTATCCCGAATCGCCAGAAGTTCTTCTTCCTGATAATTTAGCGCAGACTGAATATTTTCCGGAGTACTTTCCAGATCGTAGGTTGGAGTGGTAGCACCCAATCGGATGATACCGGTATACTCTTTATCCAAACCCATGAGTTGTCCCAAAGTCTTGGTGGACTTACCGGTGCAACAAATGACCAATCCACTTGCCAGGGGATCCAAAGTGCCGGCGTGCCCGATCTTGGCTTTTGTCCACTTTTTTAATTGCGCTACAACGGCAAATGAGGTCCAGCCGTAAGGTTTATCAATGAGCAGGGTGGCGCCTTCCAAAAAAGGAATTTGTTCGAGGGCTTGTTTTGTCATGGATTGCAATATTATAGTAAATTGATGGATCGAAAGGATGAACCTGATGGGATATCCCTTTCTAAATACTACTCTATAAACGCACTATGGTTGTGTGATGACCGACATATGATCCATTCCTGGACGCACTGCCTGCCGACTGCCCCATATTTTACCCAAATTATGCAGTCTCTCGTCCCAAAATACGAGACAACATCCGGGTATAATCATTGAGAAGTCCATGAAAAATTTACATTTGAAAGCATATTGAACTTTGAAACGACCATCAAATTATAGATATTTATATGTATTTTGGGATAGTTATTAACATTTAAAAAAATCAGATAGGAATTATACAAGATGCAGTTTGTTAGAATCCTCTTGAACATTCTATATTTGCCCGATAAACCATTTTAAAAAAGAAGTATTTCATGGCAACAACATCAGATATGCGTAGCGGACTCATCATTAAATTGGATGGGAGTTTGTATACGGTCGTAGAATTTGGACAAAATAAGACAGCTCGTGCTGCGGCAAAAGTTTGGGCTAAATTAAAAGGCGTGGATAATAACAGAACCATTGAACAAACATGGAATAGTGGCGAAACTATTTTTCCGGTGCGTGTAGAGAAAAAAACTTATCAATATCTGTACAAAGATGAAACGGGATATAGTTTTATGGACAATGAAACCTTTGAGCAAATTACCGTGGCTGAGAATATGGTGAATGCCCCGGGTTTTTTAAAAGATGGTCAGGAAGTGTTTGTGATGATCAATGGTGAAACAGATTTACCCATTGGCGTTGAATTGCCTGAAAAGGTAGATGTGTTGGTTACATACAGCGAACCCGGCATGAAAGGCGATACGGCAACACGTACCTTGAAACCTGCAACTGTAGAAACAGGTGCAACGGTGAATGTTCCTTTGTTTGTCAATGAAGGTGAAATTATTCGCGTGAACACCAAGACGGGCGAATATGTTGAAAGAGTGAAAAATTAATTTTCAATTTAAACAATTTAAATATGGCTAAAGCAAAAAAAGCAGGTAGCGTGCCTGCTGCCAAAGGTACGGGCATTAAAAAGGCCATACCTGCAAAAAAACCGCTGGTTAAACCAACAGCGGCAAAACCTTCTGAGCCCAAAACCTCACAAGCTCCGGCTACTTTTAATATCGATGAAATCAATTTGTTGCTGCAAGCCGTGCATCAATCGAATGTGAATGAATTGAAATTAGAAAAAGGAGATTTTAAAATCACCATCCGTCAGGGAGGTGTTGTGGTTTCTGCGCCTCAGGTTCATCAGGTAGTATCAGCACCGGCTCCAGTGTCGTCGGCACCATCTGCCCCGGTTGCAGCAGCCCCATCTGCAGCGCCAGTAAATACAGCCCCTGCAGCGGATACTTCTTCTGATAATTTAATCACCATCAAATCACCGATGATTGGAACCTTTTACCGCTCATCAGGACCGGGTAAACCGACCTTTGTGAATGTTGGAGATGATATTAAAGAAGGTCAGGTAATTTGTATTGTTGAAGCAATGAAATTGTTCAACGAAATTGAAAGTGAAATCAGTGGAAAAATCGTGAAGGTACTGGCTGATGATGCCAGTCCGGTTGAATACGATCAACCCCTGTTTTTGGTTCAACCCGCATAAACGATTGGGCGGCCCAAAGCAGCCTGAATATTCAACATGGAACCGGCATCATGTGAAGCCTCATTCCATGTGTTAAAAACACCAAACATGTTTAAAAAAATTCTGATTGCCAACCGTGGAGAAATTGCCTTAAGGGTTATTCGTACTTGTAAAGAAATGGGTATACCAACGGTGGCTGTATATTCAACCGCCGATAAGGATAGTCTGCATGTACGTTTTGCAGATGAAGCTGTTTGTATCGGGAAACCAGCAGGTTCTGATTCTTATTTAAATATTCCCCATTTGATGGCCGCTGCAGAAATTACCAATGCAGATGCGATTCATCCGGGATATGGATTTCTGGCTGAGAACGCCAAATTCGCTGAAATATGCGGGCAGTATAAAATAAAATTTATTGGCCCTACACCGGAAATGATCAATGCCATGGGCGATAAAATTACCGCCAAGGAAACCATGATACGTGCAGGTGTACCAGTTGTGCCCGGCAGTGAAGGTCTACTCGAAAGTATAGAGCATGCCAAAAAGGAAGCCAAGAAAATGGGTTATCCGGTTATGATCAAAGCCACTGCAGGCGGTGGTGGTAAAGGGATGCGTATCGTCTGGAAGGCAGAGGAAATGGAAAAAGCTTACGAGTCAGCTAAAATGGAAGCGGCCACATCCTTTAAAAATGATGGAATCTACATGGAAAAGTTTGTGGAAGAACCCCGTCATATTGAAATACAAGTTGCAGGTGATCAGTTTGGAAAAGTTTGTCACCTGAGTGAACGTGATTGTTCGATTCAACGGCGGCATCAGAAATTGGTGGAGGAAAGTCCTTCCCCTTTTATGACTCCTGAACTACGTCAAAAAATGGGCGATGCAGCCATCAAGGCCGCCAGCGCAATTAGTTATGAAGGCGTAGGTACGATTGAATTTTTGGTGGATAAACACCGGAATTTCTTTTTCATGGAAATGAATACCCGTATTCAGGTGGAACATTGTGTAACGGAGGAAGTCATCAATTATGATCTCATCAAAGAACAAATAAAAATTGCAGGTGGTGTGCCCATTTCCGGTAAAAACTATGAGCCGAATATGCATGCCATCGAATGCAGAATCAATGCAGAAGATCCTTACAATGACTTCCGACCATCACCCGGAAAAATAACGGTTCTGCATACGCCTGGAGGACATGGTGTTCGTATCGACTCACATATTTATGCAGGATATACCATTCCACCTTACTATGATTCCATGATTGCTAAAATTATTGCTGTTGCGCAAACACGTGACGAAGCCATCAATACCATGAGCAGAGCTTTAAGTGAATATGTGATTGAGGGCATTAAAACCACTATTCCTTTCCACCAACAACTCATGCAAAATGAGGATTTCAGAAAGGGTAATTTTACCACGAAATTCATGGATACTTTCCAACTCAAATAAAAAAACTTAACCGGAATGATTCCGGTTTTTTTATGGTTTGTACTACTGGGCATTCAAAATTTAATCAAAATTCATTTATGAAAAAAGTACTTTTATTGTTGATGTTGGTACCAGCTTCCGTTTGGGGGCAGGTTGAACCAAATCCTGAAAATATCCTCACCGATGTTGCTGGTAAATGGGAAGAGGCAGAGCGGTTGAAAAAGAAAAAATCGATTGAGTTTACCGATACCCTTCGGATGGAAATTCGCGAAGATTCGTATATGATGATGCGTTACCATCTGGGTCCTACACTTTTAGGAAATGCGCTGCGGAAAAAAGATGAAATTGTTTTTAAGAACCGAACAATTGAAATTGAATCTGTTTCAAACAATGAATTCCGATTCAGTGATGATGCAGGGATACATGTTATGAAAAAGGTAACTGAATTTTCGGAGGCACCTATTTCTAAAAAAATTCCGGAATTAGAAAATGAAAAAAAATCCGGCATTTATCAGCAAGAAATGTTGGGTAAATGGACCTGCTATAAAAAAACAGATCCGGAATATACGCCGGCAAAATTTTATGTGAAAAACCTTCAAGTTAAACAAAAAATCGAGAACAATTTATATACCGGAACGATTACGATGCATAATGCGGATTCCGTTTATACGAACGATTGTACAATTGAAATAGAAAAAAAACAGGTCAAGATTCGAATATCCGGTGGCGCAATGATGATGCTTGAAACGGAAATGTTGTTGGATAACGAATGGGTTTTACTCGATAATAAAACAAGGTATTATTTAAAAATGTTGACAAAATAATATTTAAACAATTCAAATACCACTATTCCTAACGGGCCGATAAAAAAATGGAAACTCATCCAATGGAAATTTTAAACTGAATGGTAACTGTATATATCAATGAATGTTGTAATTTAGACTGATGCAATCGCGTCGTTTCAATCCAGGGTATCAATTTTTTTTCTTGTTGCTTTTGTTCCTTACTTGTTTTCAAACAGAAAATATGTATGCGCAATGTGGAAATATTGACCATTGGGAAAGTGTGGTGCAGGAAACGAATACCTGGAAATACCAGATTCCTGCGAATAATATTTCGAATTGGCAGATGCTCAATTTTAATGATGCAAGCTGGTTATCCGGAGTAGGTGGCATCGGTTACGGGGATGGAGATGATAATACCAATTTGCCCAATCCGACCACCTCGTTCTATATGCGGAGAGCATTTAATATTGTAGATACCTCACAAATTGAATCGGTGGTATTCTGCCTGGATTATGACGATGGATTTGTTGCTTATCTCAATGGTGTTGAAATTGCCCGTGTTGGATTGAATCCGAATCCTTTGTGGAATGATCTGTCAGGCGTTGATCACGAAGCATTGATGTATCAGGGAGGCGCGCCTGAATATTTTACCATTCCTGCTCAAACTATACAGTCGGCCCTAAAAAATGGGAACAATGTGTTATCCCTTGAAATACATAATTTCTCAACGTCATCCGGTGACTTGAGTGCGCGGCCTTTTTTAATGTTGGGTATCGACAATCCCGTGCAAAATTATAGCCCAATCCCATCCTGGTTTGTTGCGCCGGTTGAACTCAATTCAAATTTACCTTTAATGGTTATCAATACATTGGGTCAATTTATCGTGGATGATCCGCGTATTACTTGTGATATGGGTATCATTAACAATGGAGTAGGTGCCATGAATTGTATCTCAGATCCGTTTAATGGGTACAATGGCAAAATCAGTATTGAATACCGGGGTTCATCTTCGCAAGGATTTCCCAAAATGCCTTATGGTTTTTCAACGGTTGATGCTTCCGGAAATGATTTGAATGTTTCGTTGTTAGGCATGCCGGAAGAGCATGATTGGATTTTGCTAAATCCATATACCGATAAATCATTTATGCGCGATGTATTGGCTCATGACCTTGCCCGGTCCTTAAATTGGTATTCATCCAGGGCTCAATTTCTGGAACTCATTATTAACGGTGAGTATTTGGGCGTTTATGTTTTATTGGAAAAAATTAAACGAGATGATGAACGGGTTGATATTGCTAAATTGACCAATACCATGAATAGCGGGGATTCTGTAACAGGGGGGTATATTTTTAAAATTGATAAAACCACCGGAAACAGTGGCGGCGGGTGGTATTCAAATAACTATGGAATCTTTTTGCAAAATCATGTTCCCAATTGGAATAGCATTACTACAGCTCAACAGAACTATTTACAAACAGCAGTAGATAGTTTCGAATGGTCACTCACGAATCCTAATTTTACCAACCCTCAAACAGGATATAGAAAGTATGCGAATGTATTTTCATTTGTTGATTATTTTCTGATTCATGAACTTGCCAACAATATTGATGGATTTCGCTTGAGCACATATGTGAGCAAGGATCGGAATAGTTTATGTGGCCGATTCACGATGATGCCGTTATGGGATTTTAACCTCAGTTTTGGTAACGGAGATTATTGCAATGGATATCCAACCTCCGGATGGCAAATGTATCAGGGTTGCGGAGATGGCAGCAGCAAATGGATCAATCAAATGTTACAGGATACCTGGTTCAAAGATTTACTAAGTTGTAGATGGTTTG
>Ga0208202_1000099_pt1 | contig 21196 bp, 28 predicted proteins | sample LakMenEpi27Aug08_FD_150738 | JGI IMG/M metagenome (GOLD analysis project Ga0208202, IMG submission 150738) | Freshwater microbial communities from Lake Mendota, WI - 27AUG2008 deep hole epilimnion (SPAdes) | ecosystem: Environmental > Aquatic > Freshwater > Lake > Epilimnion/Euphotic zone ... | reverse complement strand
GGAGCCTGCAAGATGGCTGCCAAACACAGCAGATTGATGCAGGGTTGCGATAGGGCTGATCCCGATGCCTGAAGGTGCGATGTCTACCGCGTCCATGCCAAGCCAGGGCTGCGTCGTGCACTGCCGCAGCCATCGCTGGCTGGTGGAGGAGGTGGAGCCCGCCGAGCACCCCGACGGCGACACGGTGGTGCGCATGGCCTGCCTGGACGACGACGCCAACGGCCAGCGGCTGGAGGTGTTCTGGGAGCGGGAGGTGGATTCGCAGGTGCTGGGCGAAACCACCTGGGACACCGTGGGCCAGCGGGGCTTTGATCAAGTTCAGGTGTTCGGCAGCTACCTGAACACCCTGCGCTGGAACTGTGTGACCAGCACCGATCCGGGCCTGTTCCAGGCGCCGCTGCGGGCTGGGATCGACGTGAAGCCGTACCAGCTCGAGCCCCTGCGCAAGGCGCTGCGCATGCCGCGGGTGAGCCTGTTCATCGCCGATGACGTGGGCCTGGGCAAGACGATCGAGGCCGGGCTGATCCTGCGGGAGCTGTTGCTGCGCCAGAAGGTGCACCGGGTGGTGGTGATCGCCCCGCCTTCTGTGGTGCTGCAGTGGAAAGGGGAGATGGAGAGCCGCTTCGGGCTGGGCTTTGCGGTGATGGATCGCGCCTACATCTCCGAGATGCGGCGCCAGCGGGGCTGGGGCATCAATCCCTGGGCCACCCACACCCGCTTCATCATCAGCCAGGCATTGGTTCGCGATGAGGCCTATGCCGGGCCGCTGCGCGACTGGCTGGGGGAGGAGGGCAAGCAGCCGCTGCTGATCCTTGATGAGGCCCACAACGCCGCGCCGACCAGCGGCTCGACATTCGCGATCGACTCCAAGCTCACCCGCGCCATCCGTGATCTGGCGGGGCGCTTCGAGCACAAGCTGTTCCTCTCGGCCACGCCCCACAACGGCCACAGCAACAGCTTTTCGGCGCTGCTGGAGATCCTCGATCCCACCCGCTTCTGCCGCGGTGTGGCCGTGCGCAAGCAGGACCTCGACGACGTGATGGTGCGGCGCCTCAAGGAGGACCTGCGCCAGATCGGCGTGGAGCTGCCCGAGCGGCTGGTGGTGCCGGAGGTGATCGATGGCCTGCCGGCCGACACGCCGGAACTGCGCTTGGCGGAGCTGCTCAGCCGCTACCGCGAGCAGCGCAACCAGCGCCTGGCCGCCGCCGGCAAGCGCGAGCGGGCGGCCGAAAACCTGGTGATCGCCAACCTGCAGAAGCGGCTGCTGAGTTCGATCGCCGCCTTTGATCGCACCCTGCAGGTGCACTGCACCACCCTGAAGAAGCGCTCAGGCCAGCAGAGCCGGCGCCGGCCGCCGCGGCTGGAGACGCTGGATCTGCTCGCCGAGTCGATCGATGGCGACGACGAGCGGGCGGAGGGCGACGAGCAGGAGCTGCTGCAGGAGGCCGATGCCCAGCACGAGGCGGCGGTGTGTTCGGCGCTGCAGGCCAGCGACGAGGACTGGCAGCTGCTCCGCCAGATGCAGGAGATCGCCCAGGCGGCCCGCTACGAGCCCGACAGCCGGGTGCGGCGTCTGGAGCAGCTGATCCGCCAGCACCTCTGCCCACGCCTGGGGCAGGACGGCGCGGAATGGGCCGGCGAGCGCCTGCTGATCTTCACCGAGTACGCCGACACCAAGGACTGGCTGGAGCGGCGGGTGCGCGAGCTGATCGCCGGCAGCGACCAAGCCGAGGCGCGGATCGCCACCTTCCATGGCGGCATCGGCGATGAGCGCCGCGAGGCGATCAAGCGCAGCTTCAACAGCCCACCGGCGGAAGACCCGCTGCGGATCCTGATCGCCACCGACGCCGCGCGCGAGGGCGTGAACCTGCAGAACCACTGCAAACGCCTGGTGCACTTCGATGTGCCCTGGAACCCGGGCCGGATGGAGCAGCGCAACGGCCGCATCGACCGCACCCTGCAGCGGGCGCCCCAGGTGTAGTGCCACTACTTCGTACTGCCCCAGCGCCCGGAAGACACAGTGCTCGACACCGTCGTGCGCAAGACCGACCAGATCCGCCAGGAGCTGGGCTGCCTGCCGCCGGTGGTGATCCGCAAGCTCAACGACCTACTGGCCAAGGGCATCAACCCCACGGCATTGGCCGCCACCCTGGCGGAGATCGAGGGACTGGATCAGGAGGAGGCCTTCCGCCGCACGCGCCTGCTGCTGGAGGAGGAACTGGAGGGCAGCCGCGAGCGCAAGGACAAGCTGGAAAGCCAAGTGGGCACGTTGGAGCGCTACCTGGAGCGCTCACGCAAGTGGCTCAACTTCAGCAGCGGTCTGTTCCGGAGCGCCCTCAACACCAGCCTGCAGCTCACGGGCCAGAACAACGGCCAGGCCGGCGAACCCCTGGCCCTGCGCCCCCGTGATCCTGCCCAGGCGACCGCCGATCCCGATCGCGCCGTCTGGGAGTTTCCCAACGCTGAGGAGCTGCCTGGCGGCGATGCCGTGTGGGGCGATGTGCTCGATGCCCTGCGGCCACCGCGCCAGCCGGGCCAGAAGCTGTGGCAGTGGCGCCAGGAGACGGCCCTGCAGCCGGTGGTGTTCCGCGATCCGCAGGAGGTGAATGCCGACCGGGTGCACCTGCACCTGGAACACCCGACGACACGGCCAAGCTGATCGTGCTGGCCCGCCTGAGCCTCTACGGCCACGGGGCAGCGCGGCTGCACGACGAGGTGCTGGCGGTGGTGGCCGAATGGGATCCGGCCGATCCGAGCCGGCGTCTGCGCAAGCTGAGTGAGGAGAAGAGCCGCCGGGCTCTGGAGGATCTGGAGCTGTCGCTGCAGCAACGGCTGGAGGCGCCGGAGGCGATCACCGCTTCCCTGAAGGGGCATCTGGCCGCGGATGTGGAGCAGCTGCGTGAGGCCCTCGATCGCGTGGTGGAGCAACGCCGCGAGGACGCCGCAGGCAAGCTCGGCAAACGCGCCGAGGAGGAGGCCGCCCGCTTCGCCAGGGTGCTGGAGGAGCAGCGCCAGCGCATCCTCAGCAGCCGCAATCGCGTGAAAGACAACCCCGACCAGCTGCTGCTCGAACTGGGCGACATCGCCGATGCCGAGGAGTTGAAAGCCGTGCGCCGCCAGGTGAGCGACAACTGGCGCTATTGGGAGCAGCGCCTGCAGGCGATCGACACCGACCTGGAGCGCGAACCCGAGCGCATCCGCCGCACCTTCGCGCTGCAGACCTACCGGGTGGAGCCGGCTGGGGCGATCTATCTGTGGCCGCTGGGGGTGTGACGGTGGTGGCACTTGTGGATCGGGCGCAGATCCAGCTGCTCGCGCCAGAATCGATGAACGCACCACGACCCTGGTCGGGGCTCGATCGCCTGGGCCTCACCCAGACCTTGGGCGGCATGGCCATCGGCCTGATCACCCTGCTCACGTCCTATGACCACATCTCCGTCTTCGGAACGCGAATCTCCCTCCAGCAGCAATGGGGAATTCCTCTCATCGCTGCCTCGGTGGCGACAGTTTTTGTCGATGCTCAACTGGCGACGCGATCCCGACTACGAGCAGCGCATGAGAGCTCTGAGGATCGATATCGAGCGGATCGAGAGCGAGATGCCTCAAACCGAGAACGAGACCGAGCAAATCAAGAGAGACACAGAGCAAATCAAGAGAGACACAGAGCAAATCAGGAAAGATACAAAGCTGATCGAGAAAGATATCGAGCTGATCGAGAGAGACACAGAGCTGATCGAGAAAGATATCGAGCGGCTGAGGCGCGAGAACGCCAGGCTGAAAGCCATGAATGCCTCTACCAGGCAGCAGTGCTTTCCGCCCGCGTCCAGCTTGAGCCCGGCGCTGTCAACCGCAGCCGACTGCGAACCTTCCTCACCCTGACAGAGGGCTCAGGCGGCCTGAACAGCGCATGACCACCAACAGCACCCCTGCCCCCCTGGTGACCCGCGCGGCTCTGGACGCCTTCACGCAGCGATTGGTTGATCAGTTCGCCCCTGAAAAGGTGATCCTGTTTGGCTCCCAGGCGCGAGGAGATGCCCGTCTGGATTCCGATGCCGACATCCTGGTGGTGATGCCTTATGAAGGGCGGCCTTTCGCCAAGTGTCGCGAAATCCGCAGGGCCTGCAAGCCTGATTATCGGGTTGATCTTGTGATTTGGCGACCGGAAGATATTGAGCCCCGTTTTCACTGGGGTGATCCAGTCATTCGCGAGGCTCTGGATCAGGGCGAGGTGTTGTATGGCTGATTCCACGCTCACGATGGACCGGCTGCGCCAGATGGCGCCCGAGCTCCAGGCCCTCACCCAGGCTCATGGAGGCAGCAACCTGCGCGTGTTCGGCTCTGTACTGCAGGGGAAAGCTGGGCCAGGCAGTGACCTGGATGTGCTGGTGGCAGTTCGGACGAGCCACACCTGCACTGGACGCAGCCGTTGCCATGTGCGAGCACGTACTGGTCACGCCTTGCATAAGCAACACGCTTGGCTTTGCCAGATTGCATCCACCGAAAGTATTCTCGCACAAGTTAAATGTATTTCCACTTCCTCGTGCCGAGAATCTGCCACTTGTTCAGTCGAGAGTCCATGAGTTCTGGGCGCGCACCTTCGCATCATCAATGAAGGATGACGTCAACTACTCCCCAACCGATTGCTTCGAAACCTTCCCCTTCCCCACTGTCCTGCTCGATTCAGCCGCCAACGATCCATCCCACGAAGCCACCTGCCTAAGCCTTGGAGCCATCGGCGAGCGCTACCACCAGTTCCGATCCGAGCTGATGCTGCGCAACAACGAAGGCCTCACCAGCACCTACAACCACTTCCACGATCCCGCCGAAACCAGCAACGACCTCCTGGAGCTGCGACGCCTCCACGGCGAGATGGATCAGGCAGTGCTGGCCGCCTACGGCTGGTGCGATGCGCCCACCGCCTGTGGCTTCGGGCTCGACTACCTCGACACCGAAGACGATGCCCAGCTCCCCGACGTCCTGCAGGAGCGCATCAACAACGGCGAGCTGTTCTACTGGGATGCCAACGAAGCCCTCGATTTCCAGGGCCAGCTGCAGGCCTACGGCGCCATCACCGGCCGCCGCAAGCTGCCCTGGCGCTACCGCTGGCCCGATTCAGTACGGGATGATGTGCTGGCTCGGCTGTTGGCGCTGAATGCCGAGCGGTATGCGCAGGAGGTTGCGATGGGGTTGCATAGCAAGGGGGCTAAGCAGGCCGCGAAGGCCGGTGGTGGGGGGAAGCGGCGGGGGCGTACACCCAATGTGAGCCAGGCAGGCGAGACTGAAGCCCAGCAGGTTGAGCAGATTGGGTTGGGATTGTGAGGAGCCCTACGTTGGAATTAACCGGCGCGGAACGGATGACGGGCTGGAAGGCCAGAATGCAATGGCGGCCTGCAAGCCCGGCAGCCGTGTAGCGTCCGGTTGAATGACTTGTTAGGCCTCATCTTCAGTCTATGCGTAATGTGCCTCCATGAACGCACGCACATCACGGATCATCGCCTCTACGTCCGATGCCGTGAACTCGGTCCACTTTCCGTGAGCTGCACTGTTCCGAAGGTCTGCTAGTGCTGTGATTCGCTTCTGCTGGAGTTTGTTGTATGCGCCGGCCTTAGCGAGCTCCGCGTTCATGAGGTCCAACTTGGGCTGAGGAGGCAGAGTGAGCCCTTTAGAGACACACAGCTTTCTGAGGCCATCTTCAAGTACCGCGCCAGCCAATACCGCTGCAGGCTGAAAGTATCCGGAGCTATGAAGATGAGCTGCCTGTTCTAGGAACTCATCGAAGACATCTGCCTCGACCAGCTTCTTGACTGAGAAGAGACTGTCCGACGCAAAATCTTCACGTGCCGCCTGAAGTACTCCGAATGCCTGCTGCGCGTTAGGCCACTTCGGATAGTCGGTGAATTGGACCTTGAGGCGTACATAGTGCGCGCTCTGCTCGCCAAAGGCTCGACCCACTAGGTTCAGGCAGCTTGTCAACCACTGGTTGGTCAGCTGAACGTCGACGAAGTCGCTTGTGATGTGCCCGGCCGACGGCGACCGACGAGTCGCGAGAACCTTCTTTCCCAGTTCTAGCAATTCGTCTAGCCGAGTCAGGATCTTCTGGTCGATGCTCATAGGTGCGTTTGATGAGACCTAACGCTGCCTCTGAGTGGCAGGCAGGAAGCATAGAGCTGGGGCAGGCGACTGGTGGGGGCCTGTCCACTCTAGGGGCTTGTTATACGCCTAGCAATCAAAGGATAAATCAGAAGGCGCCTCACGACTTCAAAGGTTGAGCCAACTGGAACAGCATCTTATAGCTCAGCATGATGGAAACGATTATCTCTCAATTCGCTAAGTACCTTTCTATGCTCTTGTTAGCATCTCATTCCGATGACCTGTTCATATGCTGCCAATATTGACATGATTCAAGTTACCGCGCACCCTCCAGACTTCTGCTGATGGCGGGCAGGGGCAGGAACTGCCGGTAGAAGCGATCCTTTAGCTCCCAGGCCCGCTCCACCTGGCTGATGGCAATCTGCAGGGCTGCCTCGTTGCCGATCAGCTCAGCCATGTGGCGGGCTAGTTCCTGGGAGTGGGTGAGGCCGCCCAGCAACTCCTCAGTGCCGATGTCGGATTGGCGACGGTCGTGAATCATGTGGTAGTAGAAGAATTCAGAGCGCGTTCCTGCCGCTGCGGGGCCTTGGGCCAGGCGTTCCGACAGCCGCGGCCACAGACACTCGTACTCCACCGATACCAGCACCTCAGCCCAGAAGCGCAACAAGGCGATCAGCGCCAGATCGCTGTGGGGCTGGTCCAGGCAGCTCTGCAGGGCCTCGAGGCTGGCCAGCCGTACGGCCTGCGTCTCGGCGGATTCGTTTGTGCTGAGGATCTGCTTGCGGCTGGCGCCCAGATGCAGCAGATCGCGAAACAGCAATTCGCGATGGGAGGCCAGGGGCACGCCGCGGGTGTTGCGCGGGTATTCCTCATGCAGGATCAACCGCACCGTGGCCTTGATCGCCTCGTTCTCCAAGGCGTCGATCACAAACTCGTAGATATTGACGATCGACAGCGACAGAAAGCGCCGCTGCAGCATCAGGGCGAGCAGGTCATCCCAGCTGAGGGCGGCAACATTGGCCAACAGGGGGTGGGCCCGGAGGCTGGCGATGTGTTGCCGTTCCTGATTGTTGAGGGGGGCCAGCATGGCAATCAATCGGTGAAAAGAATCTTCAGCTCATTGCGCCAGTTCTGATCGGGCGCGGGCAGGAACGGCCGCGCCACGGTCCACATCCGTTCAAAGTCGTTCAGCAGGGTGCCGGTGAGCAGTGCATCACTGGCGCGCAGATCGAGCTCCAGCTGGAAGGTGTGGATCGCCAGTGCGCCGTGCAGGAACGGCGCCGCCAGCAGCGTGGGGCCGGCGCGATACAGGGAAAGCGAAGGCAAGGTGTCGTACAGCCGGATCTCCAGATTGGCGGAATGGCGGCTGGCGCGAATCGTGGTCTCCAGGGTTTCCAGGTTGGCGATCACACTGCTCTGGATGGCGAAATTCTCCGCCAGCGGCTCGGCCGCATAGCGCTTCAACACCTCCTCGCGCAGCCCCGCGGCCAGGGAATAGGGCCAGGCCAGCAGGATGCGCACCCGAACCCCGGCCTCCAGACAGCGGCTGAGGTGGGCACGGTAGTGCTCCAGGTTGGGCGCGAAGGTCTGCAGGATAGCCACCTCGTTGTGTGCTTCCGGCTGGGCTTGCTGCTGGTCGTGGGTTAGCCGCTCCAGGGCTGCGGCAAAGGTGTCGGTAGGAAAAGTGGCGTGGATTCGGCTGAGGCCAAAACGGGACAGGCCCGGCCCGCTCTGCTGATACTGCTGCGCCAGATAACGCTGCAACTGCGGCAGCTTGTAACCCTTGCCGTTGATATTGAACTTGCGGTAAATCGTGCGCAGGCGCTGGGTCAAGGCCTCCTCCTCGATCGGACCCTGATGTCGCTGATAGGCCTCCAACAGCTGCTGCTTGCTTTGGCCGGGCTCCTGCCGCAGGCAGAGAATCACCTCCAGCTCATGGGGGGTGAGCGCGTGCTCTTGGCGCTCGCCCAGGTCCTGCAGGAATGCTGTCCAGCTCATCGCTGCAGACGGATTGGGGGGTGACGGGGAGGTCGGATCCGCGGGAAGTCTACCCCCCTTAGGGCAGTTGGCCGGTGGATTTCAGTATCTTCCATCGCCTTCCATCTGGCCATGATTGACAGACTTTCAGGCCAGCAGACACTGTAAATAGCAACACCTGAATAAGGCACCATGCTGGAGAAACAGCAACAGCTCTATCAACGCATCTGCGCCTACGAACTGGATGATCCCAGCCATGAGATCGGCTTTCTCGCCCATCTGATGCGCGCCAACGGCTGGAGCCGACTGTTGGCCCTGGCCGCGATCGAGGAGTACCGGAAGTTTGTGTTCCTGGCCCTGGAGGCAGACCATCAGGTCACGCCGTCCGACCAGGTGGATCAGGTGTGGCATCTGCATCTGCTATTTAGCGATGCCTACTGGAACGACTTCTGCCCGCGGGTGCTCGGGCGGCCGCTGCACCACCACCCCACCAAGGGCGGCCAGGCAGAAAGGGATCGATTCCACGAGCTCTACCGCGCCACGATCCACAGCTACCGCCAGCACTTCGGCGAGCCCCCCGCCGATCTGTGGCCGCCGGTGGATGTGCGCTTCGGCCGCGATCTGCAGATGCAGCGCGGCAGGATCCGCCGACCATTCCGGCCCTGGCGCGGCTGGCAGCCCTGGCGCGGCTGGCAGCCCTGGCGCGGCTGGCGCTGGTCTGTGCCGATGGGCGGGTTGCTGATCGGTCTGGTGGTGATTGGCAGTGCGCTCGCCTCGGCCGCCGCGGAAACTAGCAACGAGCCAGCCAGCGGCTCTGAGGAGATCCTCTGGCTGGTGGGCTCCATCCTGCTGGTCGGCTCTTTCTGGATCAGCACCGATGTCCTGCGTCCCCTGCTGCGCCAGCCGAGCGAGGGCAGAGGCATGCCGGCGCTGAATGCGCTGGAGCTGGCCTATCTGGCCCGCGGTCCCAGCGGTGCCCTGGAGGTGGCCCTGGCTTCACTGGTGCAGAGCGGGGTGCTGCTCCCTAATTGCGTGCGGCGCTCCCTGGTGGCGCTGGGAGAGAGCGAGGCACCCCTGCAGGATCTGGCCCAACAGATGGTGAGGGTCCATCACACACTCAGGGGTCGTTCCAACGCTGAGGTGAGCTATCAAGACATCATCATCTACCACCAGCACTATTCCTTCACGGCCCTGGTGGTGTCCCTGCAGAGTCGGCAATTGCTGCTGCGAGGTCGTCGGAAGGTGATCGCTCTGGCTCCAGGCAACCCGATCGCCCGCTTCATCGGGGGCGTAGCCGTTGCCCAGTTTCTCTTCATGCTGCTGCCGGCGGTTGTTTGGCTTTTTCTCGTGCCGCCGGCCCTGGGGATCAGCCTGGCCCTCTCCGTTCCCAGTGGCCGCACCCTCTGGGGCGAGCGTGTGCTGGAGCACTACCGCCCCGCTTCCACTCACGCGGATCCCCTGCAACGGATTGCCCTGCTCGGTCGTGCCGCCATGACCGGTGGACGGCTGGATGATCTCAGGAGCCTGATCGAGAACGTGGAGGCGGATCGCGCTGCTGCCGGCTGCGCAGGGTGCTGATGGCTCTGCCCAGGGCGAGCGGCGACGCCCACCTCTAACATTGTCGTGTAACGCTGGCCATCACATGCCCGCAGTGATCTATGGGGAAAACTCGTCTGAGGGATCAGTGAATCTGCGGTGGCGGGTCAGGTGAATGGCCGTGTTAGAGAGTGGCAGCATTGTCGGGAACAAGTAGGGGCAGGATCCTTGCTGTAACCATCGCCAGCACATCAGACGAAGCACGCTCAATCAGCTTCGCCTTCCTGGCACGCCAGTCAAGGCTCTTCAACTGATCTGCAAGGACGACACCGACCACACCACTGCCCTCAGGCAATGCCACTTCAAACGGATAGCCCTTGACGCGTGATGTCACTGGACAAAACAAGGCCAAGCCAACCTTCGCGTTGTAGGCCTTCGGCGAGATCACCAATGCAGGACGCCGCCCAGCCTGCTCACTACCCGTCTGCGGTGTGAACTCCAGCCAGACCAAGTCACCCCGATCAGGGACATACACAGCAGTCAACAGAAAATCTCCGCACCGACAGCAGAGCCCGTATCGATAGAGGAATGGAGGTTGTCCTCTGAGACCTCTGCCAAGAGATCGTCAAGGCTGAGGCGAGCAGGAACCGACGGCTTCACGACAAGCTCGCCATCCTTGGCACTCAAGCTAACTTCAGAGCCAGCGCCGAGGCCAACCTCCTCAGCCAGGCCGCGCGGGATCCGCACCCCAAGACTGTTTCCCCATTTCTGGACCCGTGTCTGCACAGCAACCCAGCAGCTATACAGGGAGTATACCAGCTCTGGACTGCAAACGCTTCGCCCCCATCTCTCTAACGCTGCCCCTGAGTGGCAGGCAGGAGCCGTATGGCAATAGCAGGGAAGTAGTGGTGGCCTGTCCACTCTAGGGACTTGTTATACCGGTTTCACCAGGGGCGTCAGCGACAGCTTCTTAACTGTCATTCCGCAGAACTCCATCACAAAGGCATGATCAAAGCAGCTGGCATACTCGATTGCTGATATCTCTTCATGAATCCGAAGCATACTTGATTCCACGCTTCCATCCAAGACCATCAAGATCCATGCTTCGCATACCTCGTTCCGCCAACGAAGAAGATCTAGCCCTTTAGTGTGCAGCGCAGATTAAATGAGTTCATTCGTGGTTTCACCGACCCAGGCGCTATCGCTCAAGCCCCAGAATGGTGGGCCAACTTCTTCAAGCAGCCCACCGCTTACACATAGAATCTCTTCTGGCCAATGCGGGCCCCAATAATCCTCTGAGCGAAGGTGAAACGCCTCGCCCACTCGGAGACTCAGCCGGGAAACCAGATCAACAAGCATCTCGGCAATGACATCCTTATGTGTACTGGGGATAACGACCCCTTTGACGTGACCCCCTTTGTCGGTCCAGCGCTTATGAGAGTGTGTGGTCGTAGTCATGCGCAGCTCCCTGTTGAGCTGCCTCCAGGGGCGTACGCCCCTGGAGAGCCGAGTGAGGCCTGAATGTGTTGTACTCCCAGCGCCAGCGATCAGCCAGCAGTTGAGTCTCTGGAGCTGTGGTGAACAGCTCAGTGCTGAGGAACTCATCCCGGAACCGGCCGTTGAACGATTCCGCAAAGCCGTTCTCCCACGGGGATCCCGGCTCGATGTAGGCCGTGCTGGTGGTAGTGCTGGCCGCACACCAGTCCCGTAGGGCCTGCGCAATGAACTCGGGCCCGTTGTCCGATCAGATGAACGCCGGGGCCGGGTAGACGCTGGTGAGCTCCTCCAGCACAGTCACCACGTCCTTGGCCTTGCAGCGCCTGCCCACCCTGATGGCCAGGCAAAGGCGGCTGTGCTCGTCGATCACGTTCAGGAATTTGAGTCTGCGGCCATCGGCCGTGGCATCGAACTGGAAATCCATGGCCCACACCTGGTGCGGGTACTCAGCCCGGTGACGCCGCACTGATCCATCGGCGGGCCGGGCTCGCTTGCGCTTCCTGGGGGGAGGCCGCTGCAGACCCTCCTCCCGCCAGAGCCGTTGCACCCGCTTGTGATTCACGTTCCAGCCTTCCCTCCGCAGCAGGCGGCAGGCCATCCGCCGGCCCCAGCGGATGTGATCGGCGGCGATCTCGCGGAGACGATGCCGCAGCTTTCCCTCCTCGATCGAGACGACCTTGGGCGAATGGCGTTGAGTGCTGCGGTGCTGCCCCACCACTCGGCACACCAGCCGTTCAGATGCCCGGTAACGCTCCTGCAGGACCGTGACGGCCCGCCGACGGCGCTCCGGGCTCAGAAGTTTCCCTCGGCGAGGTCCCACTGCTTCGCAGAAGCCTGCGGCTAGAGCATCGCTTTTTCCAGCTCTGCTTCTGCCAGCAGCTTTTTGAGCCAGGCGTTCTCCTTCTCCAGCTGAGTCAGCCGTCTGGCCTCCTCGGCCTGCATTCCCCCGTACTGCTGTCTCCAGCGGTGGTAGGTCGGCTGCGTCACCTCGATCACGCGACAAACGTCGGCGACCGTCTTGCCCTGGGCGATCAGCTGCTCGGCCGTTTTGAGCTTGCGGATGATCTGCTCCGCTGAGTGCCTGGTTCGTTTCATGGTGGAGTCCCCGGCCCAGTCTGGCCGGATGAGGACTCTCATTCACCCTGGACCGATCTCCGGGGTCCACGTCACCACCGCCAGATCGAACCGGATCAACTCTTGATCCACACCGATCAGGGGAGCCAGTACAGGGCGATGGCCTACCGGCAGCTGCTGGGAGGCCGAAAGAACACCTGCAGCATGTCGGCCATAGGTTACTGCTGGGACAACGCCGCGGTGGAGAGCTTCTTCTCCACCCTCAAACATGAACTGGAGCTCGACGACGATGCCGCAACTCTGAACAGCCCACAGCAGCTGATCAGGCACTTGTCCTTTTGGATCGACGGTTACTACAACCGTGAACGTCGTCACTCAACGATCGGCTATGTCAGCCCGATTGACTACGAACAGCAGTTCGTGAACAGCCGTACACTCACACCCGTGGAGCCCTGAGGTCTGTCCAGTAATCGGCACCCATCTCAACCCCATCTTGCAGGGCGCAATGATATGATAAAATGAGGCATCTCATAGCTGATGCTTTTAGCATAATGGAGTTCGATGAATCCTTTCTTCATTTTGGGCTGCCCACGATCTGGAACCACAATAATTAGAGACTATATTAAAGCAAACTATAATTTAATATCTCCCGAAGAAACCTTTTACTACAGATGGACATTTCCTTTTGGGAGCAAAGAATTTCACAATCGCATTAATACTCCATTAGCAAAAAAGCATAGGCAAATTGACGGAATATCCGAACTTCAATTCCAAGAAATGTATTCTACATGCAAGAACAGAAAAGAGCTTATAGAGGGTCATGTTAAGTTAATGTCTGTTGAAAAATACCAAGGCTGGTTTGAAAAGACACCTCAACATGTTTATTCATCTTTGCTACTTGCAGAAGATTTCCCTGATTCGAAATTACTTTTTATTGTAAGACATCCATTTAATACTTGTGCAAGTTTATATTCAGGAAGGCAAATCCAAACTTCTTCCTTGACAGAAGCTATATGTTACTGGAAAGAATCTTACGCGATTTATAATTCATTAGTGACGCACGGTTTCAATATTAAACTAATTAAATACGAGGAATTTGCTGAAAATCCCATACATTTTTCAAATCAGTTCACAGAAATATTTAATATTCATAAGAAAAAAGAGGTTGCCAATATTAGCGTCAATCCTCCAAATCAGAGGCACATAGAAATCTTAAACGATCTAGAGAGAGAGGAGATTAATAGAGCATGCAAATACGAAATGATTCAGTTAGGTTATTTCTAATTTCAGAAAAGAAATTAATGAGTACCATTTATCTCCACATTGGCGCCCCCAAAACAGCCACAACCTATTTACACAATTTCTTTGCAATTAACAAAAAACAGTTGCTAGATATTAATGTACTGGTGCCTGATTTCTTGGGCCGCTTTAATATGGGGTGATTTTTCGTTCGCATTTGCCCCGCAACATGATCCTAGATATGCAAAATTACTCGGCATTTATGATAATTATTCACAAATAGATAATTTTAAGCTTAGTACCTTCAAGAAGCTCGATGCTTGCTTTTGTCAATTGGATGGAAAGTCGGTTCTAGTCAGTTCAGAACACTTATGGCGTCTTGATATCGAGACTATCGCAGAAATCAAGTGTTATCTGCAAAAATATTTTGAAAAGCTGCAAGTAATTTGTTATTTAAGAGAGCCAGTAAGCTTCAGTGTGTCGGCCTGGAGCACAAATGTGCGTGGAGGCGGTACCAAACAGAAATGCTTTAATCCAAAATTGTTTGACGCCGATCACTCCCAACTCTTCAACAGGTAGAAAAGTGTTTTTTGAGATGACTTGACAGCAAGATTTTTTGACCGTGCATCAATGCTAAACTCCAACATAATAGATGATTTTTTTATGGAATCAAGTGTAATCTTGATTCCAGCAACGAATATATCAAGCCTGACACCGCGAACGAATCTCTATCTTATGATTGCCTTGTCTTATTGTATAAACTAAACAAATCCGCAGCTTTCTTTGACAATGGGACAAGAAGCGAACGACATAAAACTATTTCCAAATCATTAATAGATATATATTCAGAGGGTGAAAAATATCGCCCAAGAATAGAAAAGCTGGATAGCTTTAGACACCACCTTATATCTTATCGTAAATTATTGAGCACCTTATTTCAAATGCCTTTAGAAACGATATCTGAACACGATGATTTTCGCAATCATGAATACTACTATACGGGCAATATAGATGTTGACACATTCAATATAGATCAATCAAAAGTTGAGCACTTGAAACAACTGATTGAAGTTAGGAATATTAAAGAGCTCAAATTTATTTGCAATAAAAGATAATCTGCAAGCACGCCTTGCACTCATAGATCTTTTAATTACCATTTATTCAAATAAAGACTGTGTATGTTGTCTTTACCTTATATTGACACGATTTAAGCTATTGCTTCATTAAAATCGCGCCCTAAAGAAATAGAGATGCTTTGAATTAATATTCTTAGAAAATTACTTTTAATAATAAGTACATATAATATTGATCTTTCTACTGCCATGGACGGAAATCAACACAGATATCATATCCAATTACAGATGAGCTTCATCTAGTATTTGTCGGCATATTTTATCTGCTTTTTCAGAAGTTAGAATTGTTCCAAATCCCGACTCAATGACACGTTCAGCGGGGGCACCGATATTAAGCACAAACGGCCACAATTTATGTTCAAACGCTAAACTAAGCGTATACGAGAACGTCTCTGGCCATGGAGACAAGAATAATGAGGATTTAATATTTAAGTCTTTAACAATTTTATGAAAATCTTTCTCGTCATATTTACCAACTATATGAACAAAAGGATAGCCTTTGATTTCATTATCATTACAAGTGAAGCCTATAACATAAATATCAAGGGGAAGATCGTGCTCATCAATATATCTACAAATATCAAAAAGTGTGTATGCTCCTTTATTTGGTCCTATTGCACCTATTATTGCAATCGCAATACGCTTACTTACACCCGCCTGGCCAGCGGACGCCATCATGGATATCTTTTCCCCATTATTAGTGCTGTTATCGTGCGGAATAACGCGGCATTGATTTTCAAACTTATAAGAACTTAATGCAATATCTCTAGAGGCTTTTGATGGAAATATTACCTCGGACGCTTGATCGATAATGCCCTTCATTGTTCTACGATGTAAATTAGAGCCCTTATTAATTACAAGTGGTTTATTTTGTGATGCAGCTAAATATAGATCTACAAGAGAATCGCACGGTTGAAAGCTTCCAATAAACTTAAGTTTAGGGTCTAGCAAGTTTTCAAAAACTGAAATCCAATGATAATCATGGAAATAGAGCTGCGAAAAAGAATGAGAAATTAACATTTTAACCCACTCATAAGTGCTATTATCAAGAAAATCTATGAGAGAATGAAGAATTGCTCTACTAACTATGTGAACGCTTGCAAACTGTATTACTTCTTTTTCAGACAAGAAGGCTAGTTTAACAGTATCTATATACGTACCTTCACTTCTATCCGGCTGTATTAGCTGCAAACTCATCAAACCTGAATCTTCTAGGGGAGTTAGTAAGCAGTGAATAGCGTGATCATTCTTTCTTGAATAATCAACAATAAATTTATGAGTGCCCCCGCCTCTAGCGTGGCAAACATGAAGAATCAGCTCTTTATTGTTTTTTTTCTTGATATATTCAAGATACTTAATGGAACACTTATTTCTATATTTACGCAGCGGGTCATTGCTGCAATATTTTTCGATGATTAGAGCATAATGCTTATGCCTGCGATTTACAATTTCTAAATTCTTCAGAACAAGGTTGAGCTTAGCTGGTCCAAATGAGACGGACTCACAATGATAGATATAAACATGCGGACAGCAAATATTTCTATAGCCTTCACTCGCAATTCGCCTAGAAAAGTCATTTTCTTCTCCGTATCCTTTGCCAAAAATAGGGTCAAAAAGGCTTTCAAGTGATAACCTAGTGTTCATTATGAGCACACAGAACCCGTGGCAACTGGGAACATCGATTAATTCCGATATTGATACATCAGATAACAGTGCATTCGTTTCATCGATATCAATGTGCGGTAGTAAAAATTGAGCTTTCTCATTGGGAATAGGGTATGAAAATATGGTTGCTTGATTACTCAAAGGGGTTACTGTTCCAATCATGCTGTCCTTCATTGCATACTCAAGCATTTTCTCAATCCATGAAGCCTGTGGTGCAATAATATCTGAATTCACCAAAAGTATTTCCTCGTCTTCTCTTACGAATTTAAACATATTATTGCAATTGCCTATGAAGCCAAGATTTACCTGATTGCAAATAATGGTGATTTGTCTATAACAGCCATATAGACTCAATATCCTTTCTTTCATCTCATGATTATCCGGATTATCGAGACCTAGTATAAATCGTACCTCAAGATTGCTGTATTTGTTGCAACTTAAGTAATTTTTGAATGAATTAATAGCTTCAATTGTCTCTTTAACTCCATTATAAATTGGCATCAATACGGCAATTTTGACTGCTTGAGAGTTGGCATGATTTATTGTTTGTTTTGGCAATCTTAACTGGCTTGAGAAATTGCTTTTTTCCATTAATTGCCACCTATCAACAGGAAATATTTTTTCCATAAAAGAGGTCTTATGCAAAGAATAATACATCAGAATATCGACAGAAGCGACATCAAAACATGGTATGGCATAAAATATAATGATCTCGTAGCCCTTCAAATTGTGTTGTTTTAAAGCTGCGGTAGTATCAACTCTTTCGCCGCCAATTTTGGTTGTGTACGATACTTCATTATTGTTTACACTTAGAATAAATGGACGTAACACAAATGCAGGACTTTCGACAGCGATCCAACCAGTCAGCCTTCCTGGCTCACAATTCTCAATATTTATTTGCCATTGCTTGCATCGAACATCAAAATTAAAGCAAGTACCATTCTGATGAGAGATGGATATGTTAATGCTTTTGTTTGACAGCAAAAGGGGAGGGTAGGGTAGTCTTAGTTCTGCGCTGCCGTGTTCGCAGATATTATAGGTATTTTTGTACTTTGTATTTTCATTCACTTGTTGGCATATAGTGAAGCTCAAAATCTGAATTAACTTTAATCTGGCTATATTTATCCTTATTTCGTTTGAAAGTTGAGATGATTTGAAGCACTTAACTGCCTCTTCTAGTGTTCTTTGCAGGCTTTCCATCGCGATAGAGTCACTTTGAGTTAGCAAGAAATGCCGATCAGTCATTATCGTTAATTTACTATAGCATTATTAGTTTGTTTTTAGGTGATTTCGCTTTCCAGGCCAACATAGCGCAATCATTGAAGGCTTTTGATCCGTTTAAGATGTTCTGGCTCCAGCTTTGGGGATGCAGGTAACACCGCACGGTGGCTTTAGTCGCCGTCGAAAAGTCGTGGCGCGGACTCCGGCCCAGTTCGGTCTCAATCCGAGTCGGATGAATAGCATGCCGACGATCGTGGACAGGACGATCCGTTACTCGTGTGATCATCTTCGCATGGGGTGCCCCGTCCGGTTTCAGATAGTCCAAGTAGCTGCAGATGCAATCCACCACCACGCGAATGGTGCGTTCGCCATAGCCGCCGACGCAGTAGCTGCGACCGGACTCTCCTTCGCAAGCCGCCAGCAGCAGGGCATCGACATGGTTCTCAACGTACATCAAGTCCCGCACTTTCAACCCATCGCCGTACAAGGGGATTGACTTTCCGGCTGCGGCTTTGAGCGTCACCACGCGAATCAAGTTTTCAGGGCATTGCCAAGGTCCGTAGTGGTTGGAGCAATTCGTCAACACCACCGGCAATCCACACGTGTGATGCCACGCGCTGACGAGATATTCACTGGCCCCCTTGCTACTGGAATAGGGACTGCGAGGGGCTTACGGCGTTGTCTCTGAAAAAAGTCCCTCAGTGCCCGATGTACCAAACACTTCATCGGTGCTGATGTGATGCAAGTGGAAGCGCTCCTTGCATTCACCGTTGAGATTGTCGTAGTGCTCCCGCACCGCCTGCAGCTGGTTGTATGTCCACGTCACGTTGCTCTCGATGAACACACCAGCTCAGGAAATTGAGCGGTCCACATGACTTTCGGCCGCCAGGTGCATCACCAGGTCGGGATCTGCCGCCTTCACCGCTTCACCTTTACAGAAATGAACGCTTACATGAATAGACTGACTTGGCACACGGCTGTGGAGTTTTGCAGCAGAATCAACTACTGCTTGGCAAGTGCTAAGACGCTGGCGGCTGGGACTACCGCTCCTTCTCTCAACATTGAATAATCTACGAACCTCAATTCCAATTCTCATCTCCCCAATCTTTGCAATGACATCCGGTGGGTCAGAACCGAGCTGCAGCTCCGATCCATGGTCCAAGCAGCCAGATTGCCGCAACATGCGAACTGCGTGAAGTTCAAACTCCTGCTTTTCCATCGTCACTTGGCTGATCGATATAACGCTTGCCATCACCTGGCCGCCGAATGCCAGGAATACCAAAAGAGACCATTAGGGGGCGGCTCAGGTGTATGGCATTGTTAGCCGATTTGCAGTCAGCATCACAGATCATCTGGCTGAAGACCGGTGTGCTTGGCAATTCGAGATAACATCCTGGGGCCAATCTCTTCGCCATCATGGAATGCAAAGACATAGTCCGGATAGTCAGCATGTTCAAGAGTCTTGTGAGAGCCTGACTGGCGCTTGACTCTCCAACCAATGGACTGCAAGGCTGCCAATACCCTCTTGGCTTTGGCTGAGGGCCAATTGCTCATGCAGGGAGTGGAAGCGAAAACTGGATGCTGATTGGCTCGGCCTCACCATTCTCAAGCCTATCTGCGATAACACGAAGGGCTAATACTTCGGCCTTCGACATCGCATCGGCAGACGAACTTCCATATGCAAGGACCCCAGGCAACTGAGGCACCTCGGCGATCCAACGTCCGTCGATTTCTTGTTCACACTCCAACGTGAAATTCATGTCTTCATAGCGACTTCGTCCACTTTAGCCAAAACCCTGGTTTTTGCGCATCCATCCCTCTCGGCCCCCATTAGGCACCTTTCCCAGAAATTCGGCTAACGTTAAGATCAGAAGCAGGATAGAACCTTAACGTAGCGGTGACTTTCAGGAAAGATGTCGCCGGTTGGCGCCATTCAGGCCGCCTGCCGAAAGAGTAACTCCTCCTCGGCTGTTGTGTCATCTGGCGGTTCATTGATCCAGACAACGTCTGGTTGTTGCCAGCAGCGAGCAGATCGTGACCAGCGCCTGGGATGGCGTTGGCGGGCCTGCTCGTAGACCAGCGTGCGCTTTTGGCAGATGGCTGCGGCTTGACCGCTGTGCCGCTGCTGCGGCGTCACGAATTTGATCGCGCTGTGGCGGTGCTCGTGGCAGTACCAGTGCACGAATGCCGCCGCCCACTGGCAGGCCTCCTCCTTGCCGGCAAAGGGTCTGCTGGGGTAGTCGGGCCGGTATTTGGCGGTGCGGAACAGCGCCTCGGAGTAGGGGTTGTCGTTCGAGACCCGCGGCCTGGAGAACGAGCGCAGCACCCCGAGTTCTTCCAGCCGCACCTCCAGCGTGGCGGCGCGCATGGCGCTGCCGTTGTCGGCGTGCAGGACCAGCCGGCGCTGACGGCGCTTGCTGATTCGCTCCCGGATGCAGGCGCGGCTGATCAGATCAGCAGCCACCTGGGCATCCTCCCGCTCGGCCACGTCCCAGGCCACGATCTTGCGGCTCCACACGTCCACCACCAGGTAGAGGTAAAGCCACACGCCCCGCACGCTGGTGGGCAGGTAGGTGATGTCCCAGCTCCAGAGTTGATTGGGGCCATCAGCACGCCGTCTGGGCACCGGCCTTGGCTCCTGCGGCGGTCTGGCCCGTCCGCGGCGCTGCACCTGCTGGTGGGAGTGGAGCACGCGGTAAAAGCTGCTCTCGGAGGCCACGAACTCGCCCTGGTCGGCCAGGGCGGGAACGATCTGCGCCGGCGGCAGCGAGGCGTACGGCGGCTCGTTGCAGACCGCCAGGATCTGCTGCCGCTCCTGGTGGCTGAGGCGATGGGCCACGTGGCGCACGCTGCCTTTACGGCGGTCCCCACCGTCCCCATCACCCGCAAACTGCCGCCGCCAGCGCTGCAGGGTGCGCAGGCTGATGGCCATGCGCTCTGCCACACGCACCGCCGTGGCACCGGCAGCTACGGCGCCATCGAGGATCTCCAGTGCCCTCCGGCGATCAGCAGAGGAGGTCAGTCCTCCTCTGCCTCTCCCCAGAGGGCCTGCATCTTTTTTGTGACCAGCAGCAGCGCCGCCGCTTCCGCCAGGGCTTTCTCTTTCTTGCGCAGCTCCTTCTGCAGCCGTTTGATCTCCCGCTGGTCCTGGGCGCGGAGCTTCTCCAGTTCCCTCTGTTCTTTCAGCGTCAGCACCGGCTTCTCGTTGGCATCCTGCGATGCCTGCCGCCAGCGCTCCACCTGCTCCGGGTAGAGGCCCCGCTCGCGGCAGTAGGCGCTGAGCTCGGTGGCGTTCAATCCAGCGGTCTCCAGCACCACCGTGAACTTGTCGGCAGCGCTCCAGCCCTCAGGGTCCTTCTGCGATGCCGGCACCACCTCACCCTCCAAGCGCCAGCCCTTGCGCCAAGCGTAGAGAGTGGCGATGTGAATGCCTGTCTCCTCGGAAATCCTCGCCACGCTCTGCCGAGCAGGCGGACTCATCCGCTTCCTGATGTCAGCTTTGACAGCCTCGCTGTAACGCCGCACTGGTCATCTCCTCAAGCCCCCGCGTGGTCAAAAGCACAGGCGACAACTTTCCTGACGGCGGGGGCTCAAGGTCTCCATACTTTGGCTCCTGAGTAGTAATGAAATATTCAGTGACCAAATCTGATATGATTTCTATATTGGGAGTGCCTGCTGCGGGGTCATAGGTAAGTGACTTTGCTGCTAAAATTTCATCAAGTGTTGCCTTTAAGGCTGAGCTGAGATTCGAAACGACAGTCTTA
>Ga0208202_1000096_pt1 | contig 21870 bp, 18 predicted proteins | sample LakMenEpi27Aug08_FD_150738 | JGI IMG/M metagenome (GOLD analysis project Ga0208202, IMG submission 150738) | Freshwater microbial communities from Lake Mendota, WI - 27AUG2008 deep hole epilimnion (SPAdes) | ecosystem: Environmental > Aquatic > Freshwater > Lake > Epilimnion/Euphotic zone ... | reverse complement strand
TATTTGAGAAACGACAAATTTCAGTGGGACGTAAACGGCGGTTATATATGTGCAATTCCACTTTCTGAAGATACTCGCGGTATGCGTTGCGATGTTCTTATCCTTGATGAGGTTTTATTGTTATCTCCACAAATGATCAATGATGTTTTAGCACCGTTCCTTTCCTCTCCAAGGGATGCAGCTTTCAGAATTAAAGTGAGAAAGCTTGAAGATGAATTAATTAAAAATGGAACATTACATCCTAATAATAAAATGATTTTTGAGAATGCAGCGCAAATGATTTGTTTGTCATCTGCTTCTTATCAGTTTCAGCATTTATATAAAATGTATTCGGATTGGACAGACTTTGTTGAGCGCCCAGACTTATTAACGATGAATTCTAAAGAAGAAGAGCGGCCTACGTATTTTATATCTCAGATGGGATGGGAGGCCATACCCGCTACAATTCTGAATAGAGAATTTATTCAATCCCAAAGAGCAAGCATTTCAGAAGATTCGTTTCAAAGAGAATATGGCGCACAATTTCGTGATGGTGGTGATGGATATTTCTCAATGCGAAAAATGAATGAATGCACCATTCCTGACGGTGAACATCCGCACTCAAAAGTTATTGGCGACCCATTAAAAAAATACATACTTTCCATTGACCCTAATTATTCAAAAAGTGCGTCTTCTGACTTTTTTGCAATGTCTGTTATAGAAATTGATGAAGAAAAAGAAGAAGGCGTTTTGGTTCATGGATATCAAAGGGTTGGGGCCGATCTTCAAGATCATATAAAATATATTTTTTATATATTAACACATTTTAACGTGGTATTGATAATTGCTGATTCATCAAACATAGATACGATTATCGATGCTTGTAATGAAAGTGAGCTTTTTAAAGGAGCCAATAAAAAAATAACATATATTACAGAGTGGGATTCAACTAAAGATGGTCAGGATCAAGTTGACATGCTTGTCAAAGCAAAGAAACAATATAGTCCTGACATGGGCTGCATGTGCATCAGGCAAACACCATCAACAGAGTGGATTATGCGATCAAATTCTTATTTACAAGCATGTATTGATCATAAAAAAATATGGTTTGCCTCGCGCGCGAGCAACCACCCAGAATATATGTCTTATATGTTTAATTTAAGAATTCCATTAAAGTTAGTATTTCCTCATGGATCTGGAGTAATAGAGGGCGACTCTAAAGAGGACAATAGAAAATTATCAATAAGAGAGTTTATTGAAATTCAAGACGATATTGTACTATCAACAAAAGAGCAATGTGCAAATATCGAAGTAACCTCTACCTCCAGAGGCCACCAAAGCTTTGATCTCCCAAGATCGGCAAGAACTTCTACGGCCAATAATAAACCTAGAAAAGATAACTACAGCACGCTATTATTAGGCAATTGGGGTATAAAATGTTATTTTGAATTGATTAAAACTCAAGTGCAAATAAAAAGAGAGCAATTTATACCAACACTAATTTAATTTAATTTTTAAATAAAATGAATTTCAGAATACATTACTGTAATAAATAACTGCATATGATATCTAAAAAGGGTACAAGGTCTAAAAAGAATAAAAAGGAGATTTCGGAGCCACTAACAGCTAGCTTGGATGATTATGATAAGCTAATTGGGTCTTGCGATACAACTCCTGAAAGAGGCTCAAGGGCAAATTCGGCTGGTAGCATAACCAGAATTCAGAGATTTGCAAACCTTGAAGCTGGAGTCGCGCCATTTTTATATGAAAAAAATGGCGGCAGATATTCAACTAATATTTCTTTACAGGATACAATTCTTTTGTGTCAAAAAGCTTACTGGAATGTGCCTATTTTTAGAAATACAATTGATCTAATGACTGAATTTGCAATTTCTGATATTGTATTTTCAGGCGGAAATAAAGAGTCAAGAAATTTTTTCAATGCATGGGCTGAAAAAATTAATTTGTGGCAATTATCAGATATGTTTTTTCGTGAATATTTTCGTAGCGGAAATGTTTTTATTTATAAATTGTTTGGCGAATTTCCAAGAGAAAGTTTAAGAAAACTTCAGCAAATGAATATTGCTGAAGCGGCTTTAAAGATTCCTTTAAAATATATTATATTGAATCCATATGATATACAAGTATTAGCATCCTCCAGCTTTACTGCGCCAATATACAGAAAAAGATTAAACTCATTTGAGTTAGGGGCATTAATGCGCCCATCGAATGATGAAGACAAAAAAATAGCATCTACTATACCAGAACTTAAAAATATCAAAAATGGAAATCAATCTTTAGAAATTTCTCTAGACTCTGATCGTCTTGTTAGCGTTTTTTATAAAAAGCAAGATTATGAACCGCTCGCTGTTCCTATGGGATTTCCTGTTTTAGAAGATATTAATTGGAAGCTTGAGCTTAAAAAGGTTGATATGGCTGTTTCTAGAACTATACAGCAGGCAGTACTTCTTATAACTCAAGGCGATGAAGAGCTTGGGCCACCAAGCCAAAAAAGCCAAGAAGTGCTTCGTAAAATTTTTGAAAATGGTAGCGTCGGTAGAGTTCTTATTGCTGACTATACAACTAAAGCTCAATTTGTTATTCCACAAATTGGTGATATTCTTGATCCAAAAAAATATGAAATAGTTGATAAAGATATAAGACTTGGTCTTAATAATATTATATTTGGAGATGATAAATATGCAAATGCAAGTGCAAAAATGGACGCTTTCTTTAAAAGGCTTGAGTTTGCAAGGCAAGAATTCATGACAAAATTTTTAGTACCTCAAGTTCGTGATATCGCAAAAACAATGAACTTTAAATCTGTTCCGGTTCCAAAATGGAAAACTCATAATTTTAGAAATGATTCTGCTGTTCTTTCAAGAGTATATACAAGACTTCTCGAGCTTGGCGCAATATCTCCAAAAGATGCAATTTCGGCTATTAATACAAATGTGTTGCCTGAGCCTTATGAGCTTGCGGAATCTCAAAAAGAAATGATTTCTGAAAAAGAACAAGGATTTTACGAACCGCTTTTAAACCCAAAGCAAAATGTTGGTCAATCTGGTAGGCCAGCAGCAACACCAGCAAAGCAAACTACTCAAAAAATTACACCAGTTGGACAAAAGTCTGTTGCATCTTACAAGTTTAGTACAACTCTAATGACTTCAGTTATTAAAGAGAAAGAAGAATTAGAAAATTTAGTTTCAGATGCGTTAAAGAAAAAATATAAAATAAAAAGATTGAATAGCGCTCAAAAGCTTATTGCTTCAGATATAACAAATATTATTATATCTTCAGAGGAGAAGCCAAAATGGAAAGTAAAAATTAATGAATATATTAATAATCCAGTATCTGATATAATAAATAATAATATTACTAAAGATATTTTTGATATAGCTGCCTATCACGAAATTGGACAGAATGAGGCTGCCATTCTTTACCATTCTAAAAAATAATGAGAACTTTAATTCGAGCCTCACAACTTCATCCAGATATTTCTGGTTTGGTGATAAACTATACTAGCGGTATATATCCTGCATTTAGCAATATATCTGGCGTGTCCGGAATTAGCGCTATTATCAGTGGTTCTTATTTGTTTATTGCTCCGGACGGAAATGAAAATGTATCGGAAATTAACAATTTAACCGGCAGTCTATTTTTGACTGGCGAGAGTGGCGTTTATGTAAAACTAAATGGGCAAAATATTACAGTTGGTTATTCGGGTGGTGGTGGTGCTGGTACTGTAAAAAATATATCTGGATACGGCAATATCGATGTATGGCCAGCTAATGATTCTACTTTTATAATAAGTGGAATTTCAATAACTGGAACTAATGGCATAGAAACTTCTTATAATCCATATAAGACTTTATTGACAGTTAAAGGTGCTGGTATTGGAACGTTAAATAGCATTACTGGAAATATTAATTTAATAGGAAATAATGGCGCGAATATAACAACTAGCGGTCAGTTTATATATATAAATACTGCACAGGCAGCCTCATCTGGAGTCAATTCTATAAATACATTAAGAAATGGTGGAGTTTCTTTAATTGCTGGAACAGATATTGATATTAATACGGTTACTGGATCTAAAACAATTATAGTTTCTTATTCCGGAAATGGCTGGGGAAATAGTAATGTAAATTTGGGTACAAACTCTGATACAAATTATATAGGTAATGATAATATTTTTCAAGATACAACAGAGTCTTTTATTTTAGGAAACTCAAACCATATTGATAGCGGATCTGCTGTTTATATTTTAGGCTCGCAAAGTTCCAGATATAATTTAGCTGCTCATTCTACATTTATAAATACTACTGGTAGTTATCTTGGCTCATTAACAGGATCGACAGTAATAAATGGGATTATAAATAACTCTGTTCTTAAGCACCCTTATTCTTTTTCTGTTGGTGGTTCTGTTGATAATACATTCACTAACAATTTTTCAATGAAAGCTTTTCTTTCTGGAAAGCAAGTAATGAAACCATTTGTCGTGCCAAAGACAAAATATTCTGGTATTTATATGTCAACAGGATCTATATTATTTGGAGAAATTAATTATGTTGCCGTAAGATATGATGTCACGAATTTTGAAGCAAGTTTTGATGCTAAAGATTTTGGAATATATGGAAAGAAAAATTTTATGGCTCAAAGAGCTACAAATTTACAAGTTCAAGTTAGAGATGAGTCAGATTTGTTTGGCGGAATAGATAAGTATGGAATATTTTTGAGCGGAGGTAATGATGAAAACTTGTATTTATGGGCTAGTGGGTATTCCGGTAATGATCCTGGCGATGGTCTCGATGGCGTTCATGATGTTATCTTTATAGCAAATTTGAATTTTGTTAATTTTGGCATATCTCCATATTTATAATTTTGATGAAAAAACTAATCAAAACATCTTATTCTAATTTAAATATTGCCTCTTTATATATGAGCGGCAGTCATGTTAAATTAGATGATTGGAAAGAAACTTTATTAATTGATGGTAGGCCACTTGCTGTTCCTGGAGCAAATCCATTTATTGTTCTACCCTCAGAGATTGGACTTCAACCGCCAAGTTATTTTGCATCTTTTCCATATACAGGGCTTTCGCTATATGAAGAATACACGGCAACATCATATATAGTTACTGGATGGAGCGTATCTTTAGGAAAGAGTGGTTTGGGGCCTGCCCATGCCGACCCATTAAATCCAAGCCAGTTATTGTTCGGCCCACTTACTGGAGATTTTTACACAAGAAGCTTAACTGATCCAAATAGCAAAACTACAATAACTCCGTTTTGGATTAATTCTGGTCAATTTTTTAATTCTGGATTTATACCAGAAACTACAATAAGTGGCGATACTATTATTGGATGGAATGTATATTCGGGCCTGTCTGGGGCTGAAGACTTGATAGTTTCATTAAGGGGCAGATATAATGACATAAATGAAGCTAATGTTAGCGATGGTGTTATAATGAGCAGTGGTGATTCTGCGATATCTTTTTTCTTAGAATATGGATCTATAACAGGTGAAACAATTCTTGAATATTATACGCCAAATGAATTTATAGCAACAAGATGGGGGGTTTATTCGGCATCTACTGGGTCAAGCACTATAGGCAATGGCGATCCGTTAATAATACAAGAACCGTTAAGTGGAAGATTCTATTATCGTGATCCAAAATCTTCTAGCAGAACAACTATAACTAGCTTTACGATGCCAACTGGCACATTTGCCTCTTTCAGCTTAATAGGTCAAGATAAAAATATATTGCCAAGACAAATTGTTGGTATTGACATTTATAAAGGTTTAAATAATTTAACAAATTTACATATTGTTCTTGGCGGTAGAGCTATTGCTTCTGCGAATTATATAAAAAATGTAGTTACAAAAGATATTTTTGATATTTTTTCTGGACAAGTAACTGCAACATTAAATACTGGCATTCAAATCATATCAGGAAATGTAGATACTTTTTCTGGACAAATGACTGGTGATTTTTATGCCCTTTCTGGTTTTCTAACTGGACTTATTCAAGCTGGAAATTCTGGAGTTACAAGTATAAATGGCTCTTTTGGCGCAGTTTATTTTGATGGAGTAAGCGGTATTAAGGTTGCTGGTGGCTACCCTTCACAAAGCATTTCTATAGAATATACTAGTGGTAATTTTAATAATATTGATTTTTCTCCAAATCTTGACACCACAATTCCATATAAAGAAGGTAGGATTTATTATAGTGAAGATACAAAGACATTTAATGCCTTTTTAGATAAGCCAGACGTTACTTTAAATATTGGACAAGAGCAATATATTAGAGCGGTTAACAAGTCAAACGCCACGATAGATAATGGAATGGTTGTTTATATCTCGGGAACTCAAGGAAATAGGCCGAAAATTTGGCCAGCAATTGCAAGCAATGATTATCACACTTCTCATTTGATTGGAGTAGCAACTCATAATATTTTAAATAATGAAGAGGGATTAATTACAACATTTGGGGCCGTTGGCGGAATAAATACATCAAATTACGCTGCTGGTGATATATTATATTTATCCAATACGTCTGCTGGAAATTTAACAAAAGATCCTGTGGGCGGAAAAAGAATTAAAATTGCGTATGCTTTAAATTCTACTAATGATGGAAAAATACTTGTAATAAAGCCTGAAGAAGAAATTGACAATTATTTAACAATTAGAAATTTAACACTTTTAAGATATATTTAATGTAAGGATTATATAATATGCCAAAACAAACATCACTTTTTTTAACTAAAGAAATAATAAACGCTGGACAGACATTTACTGCTTTTGGAGAAAGTGGGGTTTATAAAACTATTTTTACAGCTGGAAATGATGATAGTTTAGTTAAATCAATAAACGTTATCGCTACAGTAACTGGTGCTGTTGCCCCAGCCACATTAACAATACCGATGCAGTTTGCTATTTCCGGCGCAAATAGAAATGAACCAACGTTAATACATCCATTTACAACAGTTAGCATTCCGCCAATGGCAGGCTCTGGAGCAACGCCACCGATAGATGTTCTCTCTGCAAGCGGATCTCCAGCATATCCAATAGACAGTGCTGGCAAAAGATATTATCCAGTTGAATCAGGAGCGCAGTTAGTTGCAAGATATATGAATAATTTAGGTCTTAATGGTCAGATTACAGTTACTGTTATTGCTGAAAATTATTAAACTATATGAGCAGTCTATTGGCAAGGCTAGGCGGCTCGTTAAATAATGGGCTATATAGTGGTCCTTCAGGTGGGGTTGGAAAGCCATTAATACAGGTTCCGTTTGGCAAATCTAAATCTAAATCTAAAGATCCATTTTTTGATAATGTTTCTATTTTATTAAAAATGAATGGTCTGAATAATAGTAATATTTTTACAGATGCTTCTTTAAATAATAATATTGTAACTGCAGTTTCAAATGCAAGAATATCTACAGCTTTTAATAGGGTAGATTTTGAGCAGTCATTGTTTTTGCCAGCAGATGGTTCTAGACTAAATTGGCAAAATAGTTCGCTTTTTGCTTTCGGAGTTGGAGATTTAACAGTTGAGTTTTGGGTTTATAGAACCACGTCCCCACAATTTGTAAGATTTATGGGTGGAGGATCTTGGGGTATAGAACTTGGAGCAACCGGATCAAACACAAAATGGGGCTCTCCAGCTGGAGAGCGAATATTGACTCCTGCCCCACCAGCCAATCAATGGGTTCATGTTGCTTTTTCTAGAGCGGCTGGTATAATTCGTGTTTTTTACAATGGAGTTTTGCAGGCAAGCAATACAGACTCTGGAGATATAAATTCAACCACAGGAACGATTTATTTAGGCGCAGACAATAGCGGGACATTTCCATTTGGTGGATATGTGGATGAATTGAGAATAACAAAAGGTATTGCGCGTTATATCTCAAACTTTCAAATGCCAACTGAGCCATTTTAGTGTAATAAATAAATAATATTATGAGCGATTTCTTAAACACAATACATCTTTTAACAGGACAGCAGGCTCCATTTACTGGTCAATGGGCAGAAATTGGTCGTAGTCGTGAAAATCTATTTAGCGCATTTGGAACTACATCTGGCACAGTCAAATTACAGTATAGAAGTCCATTTTTTATAGATCAGGGCATTCCATTCTATGATATCGAATTAAGTGGATCTGGGTATGCAACGCCTGTTTTTTCAACCTCTCCAATGGGAGAGGTTAGAGCAATATCAAGTGGTAATGGCGCTTATTGGTGCGCAATCACTCAACAAAATTAATATGGCTAAAAGAAGTAAAAAATTAGAAGAATGTCCATTCCATGTTCGTTTTGATAGTATTCAAATCAAAGCGGTTTCAATGGACAAAGAAGATCTTCAATATATAGCTAAGGCAAGCGCCGATAAGCTTAAAAATTTACTTCCAAAAGATTTTGATTTTGAATCAAGCTATGATATTTTAGGTGTTGCTTTTAATGCTTACACTCCAAATCTTGGCAACAAAAACGGCCATATGATTTCTGGAGAAAAGGGTATTGCTATTGCAAAAAGCTTTAAAGGAAAATACATTAATATTGAACATGAAAGAAAAAATGTAGTTGGTTGTATTACTGACTATGGTTTTTCTTCATTTCCAGATGATCAGCCTATAGCAGAAGCCACCGCGAGAGAATTAGCTTCAGAAGGAAAAGTATTCAACGTTGTTCTTTCTGGTATTATATGGAGAGCAGTAAATCCTGATTTTGCTGATGCCGTATCAGAGTCTGGAGATGCCGCTTCGGATAAGTTTGGTTCTATTTCTGCTTCATGGGAGGTTGCTTTTAAAGAGTTCAATATTGCCAAGGGGTCAAAATACCTAAAGGAATGCGAAATTGTTGATGAAGAATCAGCTATTGGTGAATTAAAGGGACGCCTTAAAACTTTTGGCGGTAATGGTGCCGATGAAGAAGGTAATCCAGTATATTTAAATTTAAAAGGCGAAACTATTTTAAGCCTTGGTATTGGATTAACTGAAACTCCAGCAGCTGAAGTTAAGGGTATTATTACCACAGACAATTCAAATGAAGAGTCTGTAGACCTTAAACTTGTAAAGGTTGGATCTGAAGAAGAAGAAAAAAAATGTGATAAAATTCATTTAGAAAATGTAATAAAAGAGGAAGCATCAATTAATTTAATTATGAAAATAACAGACATCAAAGATATCAATGAAAATTCTATGAAAGAACTTTCAGCATCAGCAGTAACTGATTTTATTGCTGAAAAAATCGCAGAAAATTCAGAATCATGGAAAAAACAAGTCGATGAAAAAGAAGCACTTGCAACAAATCTCAATGATCAAATTGCCCAATTGCAAGCACAATTAGATGAGCTAAAAAAATCAAAAGAAGATTCAGAGGTAGCTCTTAATGAACTTAAAAATCAAATCGCCGCTAAAGAAGCTGAAGAAGTATTTCAAGCTCGTATGGCAACTATCGATTCAGAATATGATCTTACAGATGAAGATCGTGAAATTATTGCTGAAGATCTAAAAGTTGTTGCTAGCGAAGAAGATTTCCAAAAATGGTTCAAGAAATTTTCAACATTGGCATCTGCTAAAAATAAAGCTGCTAAAAAAGCTATGGCTGAAAAAATGAAAGAAGAAGAAAAAATGAAAATGGCCAAAGCTAGCGAAGAAGAAGTTGCTGCACCAGCAGTAGAAGAAATTGTTGTAACCGAAGAGGTAAAAGAAGAAGCTAAAGTAGAAGAAGTTGTTACTGAAGCTGTTTCTGAAGCCTCTGTAAAAAATGATGTGGCCAACGCTGCTGGCGCAGTAGAATCTTTAAAAGATCGCATGGCTTCTGCATTTGGCGGAGACAACGTAAAAATTAAATTAAATAGATAAAAATTATTTAGGAAAAAAATAAAAATTAACTGTAATATATACTAAGAAAAAATAAAACACTATGAATATCAAACCTCTACGTGCAGTCAATCAATATGACATTGTTCCGTTCTTCTCATATGACGGAGCAACTGCCAACAAGGGTACATTTGTTACCGCTGTTGGTCAAGGTCTAAATCTCAAAGACGAGCTAACGCTTGAAAATCTATCTTCTGTTGAAGGTACGCTTTCAGCAACATTCAATGTTCCTTGGCTCGTAACAGCAGCCCCATCTGGCGCAGCAAAAGCAAGCGTTCTCGGAATGATGCTTAAAGATGTTCGCACAGTTGATGAAAACGGCTACCCACTAATTTATGATCCACGTAAAGCAGCCGAAATGGATGTAACAGTAAGCGGACAAGCCGCTCCAGTTGCAACAAAAGGCTTTGTTCTTTATAGCGGTATTGTCGGAACACCAGCCTTTGGTTCTGGTGCAGCAATCGCAGACGCTGGTGACGGCTCACTTAAGGTTGTCGCTGCAACTGACGCAAAATCAATCGGACGTTTCCTAGGTCCTAAGAATGATCAAGGATATGCTCCATTGGAGTTCAATCTTAACTAATTTAAAAGGAGAATAAATAAAATATAAAAATATGAAAATCGAATTCAAAAATACACCAGAGCAAGTAGCCTTAATCAAGGCTATGGCTTCTAACAATAAAGTCGAAGCCGCTGAGGCACAAGAAGCTTTTGCAGCTTTCTTAAGTCCAGTTGTTCAAGAAGTTTTGATGCACGCTGGATCAGCTGCTCAAATTTATCGTGACGAAGCATACAATGAGGATGATTCTCCTTCGTTCCCAATCGACACTCTTTTTGGTCAAGGATATGGCGACATTTCCATCTGGTCACAAACTGTCGGTGGCGGTCTCCCAACAAACGAAGTTGCAGGAGCAAGCGAAATCAAACTTCGCACATACGATCTCGATAGCGCAATCAGCTTCGATAAGCGTTATGCTCGCAGAGCACGCTTAAACGTTGTAGCTCGCTACATCGAATTCGCAGCTAACCAACTCTTAGTAAAACAAGAGCGTAATGCATGGGCTGTTATCATGAAAGTTCTTGCTGACGCATCTTCAAATGGAAAAAATCACGTTTTCCGCTCAGCAACAGCCGGAACATTCATCCCTGACGATCTAAGCGCAGTATGGACACTAGTAAGCCGTTTCAATGCTGATTATCTCGGCGGAACATCAACAGCATCAGCTGCTGGACTTACAGATCTTTATGTCAGCCCAGAAATCAAAGCTCAAATTCGTGCGTTTGCTTACAACCCAGTAAACACACGCAGCGGAGCCGGAACAAGCGCTGGTAACGTTGCTCTTCCTGATGAAGTTCGTAGCCAAATCTATCGTAGCGCTGGAACATCCGAAATCTTCGGCGTAACAATTCACGAATTGCTAGAACTTGGCGAAAGCAAGAGATACAATGAACTCTTTGACTTCTTCGCTGGAAGCAAATCCTTCACAAAAGCTGACGGAACAAGCGGAGCCGCATTCAACAACTCAACAGATGAACTTCTAGTTGGTTTCGATATGGCCCGTGGATCTTTCCTACGCCCAGTTGAAACATATGACGACAATGGTGGTCAAGTTCAAACATTCGTAGACGACCAATTCCAAGCTCGCGCAAACAAAATGGGCTGGTACATGAAACTACGCGAAGGTCGCGTATGTCTCGACAGCCGCGCAGTAGTTGGCTTGATTGTCTAATCAAAGTTCAAAAAGCTAATCAAAGATTAAGCCCTGAGAAATCAGGGCTTTTTCTTTTTTATATTAAATATTAATTTAGAATTATACCCAAACTCTTATTATAATAAATTAAATAAATAATATTATGCCAAGAAAAAAACGCACATCTAAAGAAGTATTAAATCAAAATATTGAAATTGATGGTAAAATTGCCGCAAATAAACCAACAGCATTAGAGCAAATTTGGGGCTCTGATGGATTATCTAAATATGGAACGATGGATATCGAAGTTTATACAGCGAAATTAAATGATATGCTTCCTGTAGACCTTCAAAACCATGCCAGAGACGTTGGGTTGCGACCAGATGCAGAGCCACATCTTTTAAGAGAAAGATTAATAAATGAATTCCAAAGGCACGTTGCTTCTTTTAAATCTGGGCATGTGAACGTATCGTCTTCGCCATCTTCTTTGCCAAAAAGCGTTCATAAAATACTCAGAGAAGGCGCATAATTTTCTAGATTAATTAAAGCACGATTGCGTGTAATTAATAGCATGCAATACCCTAAATGGTTTAATGATTTTGTAAATAATGTTTCTTCTGACTTGGGCGATAGAGACGATTATTCATACACTTATTTGGTTGGCTGGTTTTTAGATCCGGCAAATTTAGGTTATTTGAATAACCAAATAGATGGCTGTTTTCAAGTAACCCCATATTACTCAAATTTAAATAAAGTTACGGGGATAGGAATAGAGCCACCATTAGGCAATCAAGAACAAGCAATTTACAAGGCTAATTTTGATACGTTTTTTTATAATAGAGAGGCTAAAATGGCATTGTCTGGAGCTTACAATATTGGCGCGTGGACAACTTTAAAAGAAGGCGATTCAACTATTACAAGAGTTAATAGATCTGAACTCGCTAGAACTTATCAAGGATTCCGCAAAGATGCTCAAGATAGCGCTAATAATTTAGTAAAACAATACCTTAAGTCCAAATCAAAACCACAATCAGTTGACGGCACAGATGTTATTGATGGTGGTTATTGGGCCGAAGCTAATCGTAGTACATATTATCCAAGAAGTGAACCAGGTTTATAATTATGCCATCTTTTTTATCAGAAGCAGAGAAAGCAGAGATGTCTCAGCAGTTTTTTAATTTGCACGATACGTTTGGTAGAAATGTTTATGTATTTAGAGAATCTAAAAAAGTAAATATGTTCACAAATGAAAATTACATATCTGTTTATAGAAACGCCAATCAAGGTGAAAATTTTACCTTCTCTTACGAAACAGTTTCTGGCATGTTTCCAATGCGAGTAAAGTGGCTAAAGCCCAATGAAGAAAAAGATATTCCAATTGAAATTGATATTCCAGATCAAATTTGCAGATTAAAAATGAAAAAAGATGCATTTGATTTTTTAAGTGGATATAAAACATTATATATAGACGGCATATCTTGTGAATTAGTTGGTGGATATCGACCGCATGGGCTTTTTGATATTGATTTTTATACAGTTTACGCAAAAAGAAGGGATATGGAATAATGAGAAGGGCAAGATTAAATTTTAAAGAATTTCAAGAATATATAGCAAGAGATAAAGGCGTAAAAGCTAAAATGCTCGATATTATCAAGCCCAAGGTTGAAGAAAGCAAGCAAATCTTAATTGCTGAGTTTTCATCCCACCCAGTCTCTACAGAAATTGCAAGCGGCCCAAATTCTTCAAACTCATCTGGAACGCTTGGTGGCTACGGAAACTTGTTTTCTTTTATAGGATTTTCTTCAGGAGATAATCCTGTTGATAGATGGGTAAATTTTATAAAAAAAGCAATTATGCTTCAAGACAGGATTGATGTTTCTATTAGTGGTGGAGATGAAATCGTATTTAAATTTAAGATTAATTCTATTTCTAATGAAGACCTACTATCTGCCGGAAGTATGCCTTGGGAAGGCGGAAGATCTTGGATTGAAGCGGTAGAGAGGGGTATTTCTGGGTTTTCTTTTTATATTTCTAAAGCTAGCACTGGTAGGTCTGGTGGGGGTATTCAAAGTAAAAACAAAAAGAAGAGCGGTGGGTCTTTCAGAAATGTTCCATACTGGTCTCGTATGTGGAATAATTTTAATAAAAATATAAGTCAATAATATATGGTTCCTCAAATTATAAATAGAATAGCTCCAAGCTTTATTTACTTTTTAGATCACAAAATGCTCAAAAATGGGCAAGCTTTTGTAAATGTAGATAGCGGACACTTGTCTTTCAAAGAAGATCCAAGCTTTCCAAATAAAACAATTTTTGCCAGCCAATATAGGCAATTTGTTTCTGATTATAGCATTCAAGGAGCGAACATTCCATCAGGGGTGTATATTAATAATAATTTTATTGGAAAAAATGTCAGCGGCTTAAAAATAGACTATGAAATGGGTCGCATTATGTTTGATGACAATGTTTCTAAAAATATTAACAATATAAAGTGCTCTTATGCATTTAAAGAGTATAATATTTATTATAATGAATCTCAAGACGAAGAAATTATTTTTGATGCTAAATATCAGGTAAAACCTAGTAATATAAATGGGCAAAACCCAAGCCTTGAATACTCTCAAATAGTTTATCCTGCAATATTTGTAAAAAGCCAATACAATGAGCATGTACCGTTCGCTTTTGGCGGCGAGAAGGAGCTTCAAATGGATTTGAGGGCTATTTATTTGGCAGATTCGCAATATTTATTAGATGCAGGAATGTCTATAGCCTCTGAATTAGTGCATAAATATTTTCCGGTACTATATCCAAAAGATATGCCATTTAATGTTTTTGGTGATTATAAGTCTTATAATTTTAATTATTTAAATTTATGTTCTGCCTATAGCCAGACCGGATCTTTAATGGCAATGATAAATTCAGTAAAAATATCAAAATTCTCAAGCAAAACCAATAATATTGTTGGAAATGGTATATATGGTGGCTTTGCAGATTTTTCTATAAAATATATGGCAGGCGTAACTTCTTAAAAAAAATAAGAAAACTTTTTATTATAAATGTAATATATTGTAAGGAATTTTAAAAATAACCAAATAAAACTATGAGCAGAAACCGTATTATATACCAATCCCTAGGCGTATTTGCTAGCCAAGTTGCTGCGAGCGCAAACCAAACAGGAGTAGGGTCAGTTAAACAACTAACCCGTGTTCAATCTTTCGAGTCATCATTTGAAAGAAATCTAGAAGACATTAACCAATTTGGTAACTTAGCTGCAATTGATCGCTTGGACACAGAGGCGCCAACAGTCAGCGCAACTTTGGAATACTATCTAACAGATGGTGGAAATGAAAACCTTTTGGGTCTTTCAGTTACAAAAGGAGCCCAAGCGGGAGTTTCATGTATTTCAGGAATTCTTAAAAAAGAAACTGATGAAAAGAATATTTACTTGATGGTAGCTAATGAAGGTAGTGATGCATCTAACTATGCAGGAACAACCGGAGTTGTTGGGCTTGGTAATGCATTTATTACATCATACACATTAGATGTTGCTGTTGGAGAAATTCCATCAGCAACAGTTGAATTAGAGGCATTAAATGCAAGAATGTATGCCAATGCAACATCTACAGGAAATGCTGTTCCATCTGTAAATCCAGAAAATGGATTGCCTGTTGCAAATACATTTTTTGCACTACCACAGCACCAAACAAATGCTTATGGAACACAGCCAACCGCATTGCTACCAGGGGATGCAACTCTTGATGTAACAGGAATTGTTGGATGGGCCGGAAGTGATCTTAAAGTTCAAAGCGCTTCAATGAGTGTTGCTCTTGACAGAACGCCTCTTAATAAATTAGGAAGCCGCTTCTCGTTTGCTCGTGAAATCGACTTTCCAGCAACAGCCACTCTAGACGTTGAAGCCGAAGTTGGAGATTTGGCAAATGGAGATTTCTCCGATCTTCTTTGCCAAACTGGAACATACGACTTAACACTTAAACTCAAAAAGCTTGCATGTGGTGGAAGTGGAGACTTCGCAATGATTGCCACCCTTAAAGGCGCAAAATTGGTAAGTCAAGATATTACAACATCAATTGGTGACAACGCAACGATGTCAGCTTCATTTGAAGTACCAATTGGCGGACCAGAAGATAATAATCGCGGTATTTTTCTTTCAGGAACCTATCTCTAATCTTCGAATTGGATTATTCAAAAAAGAGGCCATTTTTATGGCCTCTTTTTTTTTATTGCGTGTAATACCTTATAAGGAAAAAGGTTAGTAAAGGTTAATGAATTTTAATATTCAAAATTTTATTAAAGGTTTTATAAAAAGATCTGTTACTAGATTATTTTTGTCTTTTATTTATATTCTTGAAGATCTTGTATCTGAAGGTAAAATATCAGACGATGAGTTTCAAAGAATAAGAAAAAGAATTCTAGACAAGGGCAATAATTGCATAAGGGATATAAATATAGAGCTAGAAAATTTTGATTTTTTATTTAAAAACAAAGATAATTAAATATAATAACAAATATGAGCGAGCAAAGCGAAAATAATAATGGCGAGATTTTAGAACAAAACAAAGCAGCTTCAGATGCTGAGAAAGGCCCAGAGCAGGCTGAAGTCGTAACTGAAGATTCTAAAAATAAAAACGATGTTGAGTTTGATAATAAAAAATGGCTATATGCATTTTATGGGAAAATTAATGGAGAGAATAAAAAGTTTTTCATATTAAAACCAGGGCGTAGGTTAAGACAAGGCGGAGAGCTTGAATACGCAAAGCAGTTGGCGAAATTTGTTAAAGCGGGCTTATTGCCAAAGGCCGCTTGGGGAACTATATTGGATAATGCTGGGGGTACAATCTCGGAAACGGAAGCGGAATCTTATACTTCTGCAAAAAATAGGTTTTTTGAGTTAAGCTTGCGGCTGGGCTCATTACAACAGCAAGAAAAAAGCGAAGAAAATACAAGCGAAATCGAGCAGATAATGTTTGAAATTGAATCTGTTAAAAATCAAATTCAGGCATTTGAACTTGAACAAATCTATATTTTTGAAAATACGGCAGAAGCAAAAGCTAGAAATTCTACAATCGAATGGTGGTTATGCAACCTTTCGTACGATGAAAATCAAGAGCCATTTTTTAAAGGGCAAGGTGTTGAAGAAAAGCTTGATTGGTATGATTCGTTAGATTCAAAAAACGATAGTGATGCTGATCTGCTAAAAATTGGCCAAAGATTTAGTTATTTAATAACGCTTTGGTTCTTGAATAGAATTGGGACACCAGATCAGTTTAAAGATGCAGATATCGCTAATGTTAAAAAATAAGCGATCGCTTAATGGCAAATGATGTCAAAGAGTATATTATAGAAAATATCTTAGAGCATATCTTCTCTGGATATTCTGAATATTCGTTGGAAAACGAATTTGGAAAGCAAGTTTCAGTTTTTATAAAGCATCCATCTCAATCAGATGCTATCAAAATTTATAATCAATATAATCATTATTTTAATAAATATAAAAACGAAGGCTTAATGTCTCAAGAAGAGCAACTGGCCTTTATTTGCGATAATGGATGGTGGTCGAAAGATAAAGAGAGCGAAATTTTATATGCCTCTGATTCTATAAAAAGATTAGAACAAACAAAAAGAAAAATAATTTATGAATCTGACAGGAAAAGGATTGCCGATCAAATATCTGATTTAAAAAATAAACTCTTATTACTTGAAAGACAAAAATCAGAATATATTTCATCTACAGCGGAAGATTTAGCATCGCAAGAATCTTCTAGTTTCTTTGTGGAGAATTTTATTTTTATAGATAAAGATTTTAAAGAAAAGATAAATATATCTGATAATGACAATATTTTCAATAGCTGTTTGTTAATATATTATACATATTTAAATGATTTTTCTGCCTTGAATGTTAAAAAAGCAGCCCTTTCTTTAAATTTTCAAAATATGCTATACACATCTTCTGGGTCGTGTATGGATGTTTTTGGTGTTCCCGTAATTAAACTGACAAAATATCAAACAGATTTGCTAATGTGGGGAAATTATTATCAAAAACTTGTTAAAAATTGCACAAAGGAAGTTCCTGAAGAATTGTACAAAGATCCAGATAAGTTTATAGAATGGTATGAGTCGGTTAACAATATTGAAATAAATAAAAAAAATACCAAAAAAAGGAGAGATAAAAAAAGTAAATACGGCTCAGAATCCAAATTTTTATTTGGCGAAAGAGAAGAGGTTAAAAAAATAGGTGGGGAAATATCTGGCGATAAAATATTAAAAGAAGCAGAGAAGTCTGGCGGTTTTGGTATATACGATTTAATGGAAAAATAGGCATCTATATCCGCGATTTTAAGTTTTAAAATTGTAATTTATATAAAGGTAAAAGGATATGGCTAGACCATCAATTCCAGTAGATGTAATAGGTAATACAGCGCAGCTTAGAAGGCAAATAGAAGAGCTTTCTAAAACGCCTGTAGTTTTAAATATTCAAGGCGCTGGCGGCAGAGGCGCCAGAGGTTTAGAGAGACAATCTTCAGCTATATCTGATATAGGCACTGGGTTAGCTGCTGGTGGAGCAGCCGCCAGATCTTTCAATCAGCCCCTTGGAAAAATAAATGGAAATGTATCTGAAATTGATAAATCTTTAGGTGCTGCCAATGCTCGCGTTATTGCTTTCGGAGCGGCTGCTGGTGGTATTTTCGCACTTCAAAATGCTGTGGGTCAATTATTTACTTCATTTGTAAATACAGAAAAAAAACTTGCAGAAATAAATACAGTTTTTAATCTTGATCAGGGAGGACTTAAATCTTTTGGAAAGCAAATATTTAAAACCGCAGGGCAAACTGGGCAGTCGTTTGATACGGCAAGCGAAGCAGCGTTAGAATTTTCTAGACAAGGTCTTGGTGTTGAAGAGACAACAAAAAGAACAAGAGACGCACTTGTGTTGTCAAGGCTTAGTGGTCTTGATGCCGCTTCAAGCGTTAATGCGCTAACCGCTTCTGTAAACTCATACAGAAAAGAGGGAATTACAACCGGGCAAGTTGTTAATAAATTAGCAAATGTTGATGCTGGCTTTGCGGTAAGTTCTGCTGATTTGGCTGAAGCATTAAGTCGTGTTGGCTCTAGCGCCCAAGACGCTGGGGTGTCATTTGATGAATTAATTGCTCTTGTAACATCTGCACAACAAACAACTGCCCGTGGCGGTGCTGTAATTGGTAACTCATTAAAAACAATATTTACAAGATTAAATAGAGAGAAAACAACAGAACTCTTTGAAGGCTTGGGTATTTCTACATTAGACGAACAGGGAAATGAAAAAAATCAAATTGGCCTATTGAAAGATCTTGCTGGTGTTTATGGCACGCTTGGAACACAGCAAAAAAACTATGTAGCTGAGCAGGTTGGTGGGGTGTTTCAATTAAACATATTAAAAGCTGCCTTATCTGACTTGGGTAGACAGTATTCTGTATATGATAGGGCATTACAAACATCTCTTGGGTCAACAAATCAGGCAGACAAAAGAAATGAACAATTAAATCAAACGTTGTCAGGTCTAGGCACTCAAACGCTTGCAAATGTTCAAAGCGCTGCTTCCACTATTGGCGGCGAACTGTTTGCTCCTGCAGCAAAAAATGTTTTAAATATCGGCAATTTTCTTGCTCAAGGAGTTAATGAATCTGAGAGTTCAAGTGTTGGTACGAAACTAGGTCAAGGTATAATTAGTGGACTAGGTTCTTTTTTAGGTGGACCAGGGTTGGCATTGATTGGTGCTGTTTTAGCAAAACTTTTTGGTGATTTTTCAAAATATGGAGCAAGTGCTGGCAAGAGCTTGTTGGGGCTAGATCAAGCAGCAAAAAATCAAGCAACAATCCAACAAAGCGTTGCTGGTTATTTACAAAAAAATGCAAGTCTTTATAGTGCAATAGCTAGCGGACAAACTTCAGTAACTTCGGCCGCAAAACAATATTTACAAGTTATAAATCAGCAGAGCGCAGCACTGCAAGCTCAAGCAGCTATAGCTAAACAAGTAGCAGCAGCTGTTACGGCAAATGTTGGTAGATCTGCAACAACCCCAGTAGTTGTGCCATCAACTGCGTCAGGAAAAAAAACAAGATTTTCTGGATTTATACCAAATTTTGGAACAAGAGATTATTATCAAGAAGTTGAAAATGCAGGCGCATCAAATCATAAGAATGGTTATAGGGCCGGTATATTGAAAGGAGTAACTGTTCATGACGGCATGGGTAATAAAGAGCGCGCTTGGATGACATCTAGAGAATCAAAAAAAACATTTACAAATGCTTCTGGTTTTAAAGCTACGCAAATAACGCCACCTAATGGTTTTAGTTCAGATACTATGATGGCAAGCTCTGGGTTTGTTCCAAATTTTGGAGCATTTAGAGGGCCAGTAACCAAAGAAGAAATTGAAATCGCCAAAAAACAAATGGCAGAATCTGGTCGCGCCGGATACTTAAAAAGAGTGGGCGCTGAACTTACAGATCAACAAATAGCAAAAGAGTTGAGAAATAGCACTTTACCAATGGATCCTGTTGGTAGGGGTAAAGCTTTAAATGACAAAATACAATCTTTAACTGAAGGTGCGGCTACCCGATTCAATAAGCAAGTTGCAATTATAAATCAAAGACGGCAATCTATTGGATTAGCTCCATTAACAGAATCTAGAATTGCGCAGCTAGAAAGTGCCGGAGCAAAGCAGCCGACACAAAATGAGTGGAATGAGCTTTTTAAAAATCAATATAGAAAAATTAGTTCCGCGGAATATGACGCAGCTATAGCTAAAGATGCAAAATTAAGAGGTGAATCTGGTTTTAGAAAGGGCGGTTATATAGCTAGACCAGATACTCCTGAAAATCAAGTAATTAATCTTGGTGATTTATCATCTAAACCAGGAGGGATTTCTTTAGTTCACTCAATGGAAAGGGGGCCACAAGCAATCACGGCGCAAACCCCAATAGACACAAAGAAGGGCGGGTCAGGAAAGGCTTATAGAGCTAGCGTATTAACTTCTGGCATAGATACATCAGTTATAAAGGGGGCTCTGCCAAACACAAAGCAAAGAATGGAGGAAGCTGTAACTCAACTTGCAAATGATTTTGGTCGATCTCTTGGCTTAAAAAATACATTAACAGTTGCAGATATTCCAAATGCTGGATCTGTAGCGAGCGCCGCTGGTGTTGCTTTTGAGCAGGCCCTAACAGGGTTTGTAAAAAGAAGCACAAGGAGAGCAGAAAATGCAAGGGTTGATTTTGCTGATCCTACTAATTTAAGAAAATTTTTCTATAATATACCAGGCATGTATGAAGCAAAACAAAATCCTGGTCCTAAAAACGTTCAAGATGTTATAAAAAAATATGTTGATACAAACAAAGAATTTCAGTCAGAGGCGGCAAGGGTAAAAAAACCAAATATTGCTCCTTTTCGTGCTGGAAAATGGACGCCTAGTCCAGAAGAGCAAAAAAAACTTGAAGCTCTAAAATCACAACCCAAAACAAATAATCCATATTTGCAAGCTTATTCTGGATTTATTCCGAATTTTGGCCCAAACATAGCCGCTATACAAAAGCTAATGACTCAAGGAGCAACGTCTGGTGAGAGACAGGCAGCTTTTGCTGCTATGCAAAGAATTCAATCAAATGCATTATCTAAGCTTGGAACTGGAGATAAATTAACAAAATTTAGAGAACTTTTGTATGGATCAAAATCTAATGCCGGTTTTAATCTTGATGCTATAAAAATAAAAGATTTAAAGTATAAGCCTCTCCTTGCTGGTGCAAAAGAACTGGGTTTAAGCATGAAAGATTTAGAATTGCTTGCTGGCAATCCAATTGCTATAAATCAGCTTAGAGGTTTAAGCGGTAAAACTAAATCTTCCTCATTTGCAAAAGGATTTTTACCATCTGGGTCTGGACAAAAATTAAATCCATTACTTGGAAGAAATAAATTTCAAGCAAATTGGATAAAAGAATTTGCTAAAAAAAATAATATTGATTTAAAAAATCCAGATGCAATGTTCAAAATTGCTTCTGCTTTTGCTAAAAAATATCCAAATGAACAGTCTATGTTTGGTTTTAATTCAGGCTTTATTCCCAATTTTGCTTCTGAATTTAAAACTGCACAAAAAAGAGCGGTAGGTGCTGAAAAATTATTTGGTAAGGGTGCTGTTATGGACGAATATAAAGGAATGAGCTACGTTCGTCAACCTGGCCAATCATCTAATTTTAAAACAATGATGAAGCAGGATCATCCTGAGGGCTTTAAAGCTGCTGTGCAAAATTCAGCTGTTTCTCA
>Ga0208202_1000089_pt1 | contig 22380 bp, 4 predicted proteins | sample LakMenEpi27Aug08_FD_150738 | JGI IMG/M metagenome (GOLD analysis project Ga0208202, IMG submission 150738) | Freshwater microbial communities from Lake Mendota, WI - 27AUG2008 deep hole epilimnion (SPAdes) | ecosystem: Environmental > Aquatic > Freshwater > Lake > Epilimnion/Euphotic zone ... | reverse complement strand
TCCAAAATTCGCAACAATTCGGCCATCACACCGAAAAAAGGTCTAAATCTCTACCGTCTCAATTCGGCCAAAAATACGACCACAATTCGGCCCGTAACATGTACGATGGTACCCAGCTCTATATCACTTCCCGGACCAAGTCACGCCAGCCTGGCCTAAGTCCAGAAACCCAGAATGATGAACCCCACTTGGTGGTTTCTGATAGCACTGAATCGAGCTGCCATTTGGGAATTTCGACAACTCGCTTCGTACGGCGTCTTCCCATGTGATCTTGGGGAACGTCCAAAGGCTGCAATTTGGAAACGCATGTCTTAGTTTCTTTGCTTCTGAAAAACCAACTGGTTGATCATCAGTAACTGACACACTAAAGACGTTCTCGATGCTCAATTCGTCGTCAAGCAACTCCACATCGAGGTTTCGAAGTTCGATTCGACCTGACGTTACGCAAGTTGGGCGATGCATCTGCGATGCCAATTTTAAGATCGCAATTGACTGCTCCTTGTCGTCATTTAGTGTGATGATGCGATCCCCCTCAGTTGAAACGAATGTACTATCGCATAGACTCGCCAAATCCACTTGCAATTGGTTCCATCTGATCCAACTCCCATATTGACTTATGCCCGCAGCACCGATCAACATCGTTAGAACAGCAATGGCGGCTGCAACCAGATGACTTAGAAACCTAGACTTCGCCATTCGCATACCGCTTTAAAAGTTTGCCTTCAACTTCCCATCATCGCACGTGAAGTAGCCATTTCTGAACATGAACTCTAAAAAGTTCGCTTGCGGCGAGGCGGGAGAATACGGGCCTTCGTACAGCATCTTTTCTTGTCCACCGGTTGCACGTGGGTGGTCCCGATTCATTTGGCTCAACATGATGGCGAGTCTTCCAAGATTCTTGTGGAAATCAACTCCAACGGGCGGGGTGACGAACGGCGTCATTCGGTCGGTACTTAGAAGATCTGGTGACATTGGTGCAACATCAATTGATCGTCCTCCCGATGTTTGAAGTGTTCCGCCTCCTCTGGCGGCCAGCGCCAGTTCCTTCGCTTGCATCGAAAGAATCCACGTGACGTAGTACATCTGTTGAATCAGGTAAACTTCGTCTGACCGTTTTGCATAGTTTGGAACATGAAGTTGCCCGAGCGACTCCAAGCTTCGAACTTGCGAAACGAATATCTGACCACGATCCGTTTCAATTCCGTTAGGTCTTTCTTCCCATCGCTGACGCGTTCCGTAGTACTCAATCGATGCGTTGCTCAGTTGACCGGGACCTCTTGTCTTTCCAAAATCGTGGTAGTCATTCCAGCGGAAGTTCACTATCTCGGAAAATACGAATGCCATTGCGACGCCTTCCGGAGTGTCATTAGCCTTCGATGCATGACGAATCAAATCACCCCACTGGGATTCAAACTTGTCGAAGAATCGCCGAGCACGCGCCGGATCATTTACAACCCAACTTTGGAACGCCCGCTGCCCTTCGCCATCTGGCCCTTCAATCAAAAGCCCATTTACAACGCCATCTCCAGGGACATGGCCTGGAAACTCGCTCCAGGGAAAAAGGTAAAACGGCTGTTGGGATTTCGACGGTTCTTCCCAAAGCCCACTTGGATCGGTTGCCATCGTCGGTTTATTGCCTACATACCGATACAAGTTCGTATCGCCAGCGGCGAAGCCGATGGGGTCTTGGCTCATGAAGCGGGCGAGGACTAGGTCGAGGTACCGTGCGCGGTTGTATTGGAGGCCTGTCTCCTTGTCGAGTTCCCTACCCGTGTAGCCATACAGGTGCGCGATGGCAGTATCCGTTTCCGAGACAGTCTTGCCAAAGGCATCGTAGACGATGTGATTGACCACCGACGCCGTTCCCGCCGTCACTCGAGCTAGATCGCGCACCGAGCCTTGATGGTCCGTCATCGCCCACAATACGTCACGTACGCCACCTGAGCCGATGTTCTCCTCCGCGAGGACTTCGTCCACCAAAGAGCCGTGCAGGTAGCGGCTGATCACCGACCCAGTACCGTCCAACCGCAACGCGATCTCATCACCAGCATCGCCGTGGTCTTTGCGAAACCCTTGGTTAACGTAGTAGACCGTCGAGAGAATCGTGCCTGATCCGTTTTCCACCGTTTGCAGATAGCGGCGATTGAGCGCGTCGTAGCCGAAATGCACTCTTTTGGTCAGTGTGCCAGCCGAGGTTCTGTACCGAACGTCCGTCAATCGGTCTCGATGATCATAGGTGTACTCGATGTACGAATTGTCTGATTTGAGCGTCCGACGGGTCATGTTCCCGTTGGCGTCGTAGAGGAAATCCCACGTCGCATTCGATGTCAGGCGATTGTCCGCGCCAGTGACGTTTCCAGAGCCTGTCCGGTTGCCGTTCAGGTCATAGGTAAAGCTCTGATCAGGGGCGTTGGCATAGTCGATCGCGCTGAGCTGGTTGGTGGGGGTGTAGCTGTAGGTGGTCAGACCATCCGCCGACGACGTTACCGAACTTAGCCGATTTCCAGCGTCCCAGACGAAGTCGTAGCTGGCAAGGACGGTGCCCGTTGCTCGCTGGTGCTTGATCGACTGCACGGTCGACTTGAGCTGGTTTTGCGCGTTGGTGTAGGAGGAGAGGGTCTCGAATACCGGAGCCGCATACCCAACATCCGAGAATCGCTCGGTGCGGACCCGGTTTCCGGCCTGGTCGTAGCTGTAGCGGATGCTCTTGGTATCGGTCATTGGACCGGTTTGTTGGAGCGTCGCAACTTGGCCGTTGGCGGTATAGGTATACGAAACCTTCGAATCGAACGTGGCGGAAGCTCCCAGGCTGAGAGCAACTTCTCGGACTTGGCCGCCCGCATAGATGTAATCCGACTGGGCGATGACACTCGGCGCGAGGGTTTGTTTCTCCCGCGAGAGCAATCCATCGGTATAGGTGAACTCGAGGCTGGTCGCAGAGTCACTGGCCGAGGTCATTTTGCCGACTGCGTCGTATTGGAAGTTGAGGGTCTCGATCACGTTGGTCCCAACCAACCATTCTTCCTTGGTCGGGTTCGAACCGTTCCCATAAGTATACTGGATCTTGTTCCCGTCGGGCTTGATGACCAGCGTTTTGCGATCCGCCGCATCGTAACCGAATGTTTTGGTCTGAGTCAGGGCATTGGTCTCGGTCAGAACGCGATCGTAGATATCGTAGGTCCACGAGGTCGTTTGGCCGTTCGGTGTCGTTAGAGAGATTTTCCGGCCCTTGACGTCATAGACCGTGGTTGTCACCCCCCCATCGGCATCGGTAACGCTGAGGACTCGGCTCCTTTCATCGTAGGTGTACGATGTCGACAGGGAGTTCGGATCCGTTTGCGACAAGACATTTCCCCAAGCGTCGTAGGTCCAGGTCGTCGTTTGTCCGGCGAAATTCGTGTGGCTGATCACGCGATCGAAGGCGTCGCGAATCCAGGATTGCGTCCGGCCAAAGGCATCCGTTTCGCTGAGTAGATTGCTGTAGATGTCGTGGATATAGGTCGAGGTTCCCAGACCGGTCTCTGTCCGAGATTTGGTTCGCCCTAGGTAGTCGGAACTCATCGAAATCGAGTGCTCCGGTGTGTACGGTTTGGAGCTCTGCACCGTGGATATGCCCGTCGAGGCGTTGGTCGTTCGAATAGTTGTTGCCAGCGATTCGTCGATACTGCTAGTTTCTTTGCCTTTGTACGTTCGGATGATCGAATCGGACACGGAGTTGACCGAGATAACGAACTGCGAGGCGATGCGAGAAAGGCTATCGAAAGCCGTTCGGGTCCGCTCTTGGTCTTTGATCATCTGCACGCGATTACCAGCCGAGTCGAAGGCATTGGTAATATTTGCCTCGCCCGTTCGAATGACGCCGAGAGACATGCCGATCCCTGTTTCCGAGTCGTCGAAAGTCGAGGTGGTGGTTCGCAGGTTGGTTGTCGAGGATTCTGCACGCCCAAGTTTGTCGAGGTTGACGGTGCGGTCGACCGTATACGAACCTGTCCCGAATGCCTTTTCCGATTGAACGACGGGACCCGCTACTGAGATCTTCCGCTTCCACTTTTGAAGCTGAGGATGATTCATATTGGGGCTCTGTCCATTGCTACCCGCCACGGCAAACGTATCAATAGATTCTTCGATCCGATAGTCGCCTGCTTCATTCCATGTGTATGAATACGTGGTCAGCTTGGGGAGTGCGGCGGTGCCGGAGGTGGACAATTGGCTCGGAGTCGTTACCTGCAGGAGTCGCCCCTGTGCATCGGTCTTCGTCCTTGAGATCAAGTCGTTGTGATCCGTACTGACGACGGTCAATGAATCGTCAAAATAATCGGTGTACGAAGTGCGACCTGCATAGGTCGATTGACGTTGTCGATTGAGTTGGTCGTACTCCCAGGACTGGGTTAGGTTCACACCGGTATCAACAGGAGAGCTTTGCTGCTTCAAGTTGCCCATGATGTCATATTGATAAGTGGTCGAGACTTTGCGTGGACTGATGGATTCGACGACCCGTCCGAGCGCATCGGTTCTGGTGGAGGAGGAATTGCCAACTCGGTCAGTGGTAAGGGTTAGCAGCATGTTGTTCTCGAAAGAATACTTAACCGTGCTGATTCCGACCCCTTCCTCAATTCCAAACATGGGATCTTTGGAAATGACCAGCCGACCTCGCGTGTCGTACAGATTGGCGGTGACGGCGGTAACCGGTTGTGCTGCGCTCGAGCGACGTGTTTCGGTCGAAAGGAGAACTAAACCCGTCGGTCCTGTGATTTGGTAGAACGATTGACCGTAGGTTGCCTTGACATCGGAACGGTACATCAAGTTCAGCTCGTCATACGAATTGATTTGCGGTGCTGCATCCCCAATTTTTTGGTAGAGAACGTTTCCGCGATTGTCCATGCGGATCTCGGTAATGAGTTGCTGACTGCCGCTAGCGTGTGCAGCTTGGGAGCTTTCAATTCTGGTCGGTCGATCGATGCGAATGTCGCCGTACGTGAACTTCTGTAGGCCACCTTGCAGCAAGTTGTCGGTCAAATGGACTCGGCCTAGTCCATCCGTCTCGTTCATGACCACGTCGACCTGGTTCGTTGTCGGTTGGCCGCTCGCGTCAATGGCCCCGGCCACGTTGGGTGTGGTGATCCAAGAACGGGTGCCAAAGTAGCTGCCGGAACTTGAGACCAAGTTGGCGCCGTGTTGATAGTAATTGACGCTCAGAACCCTGTTGTTGATGAGGTCTTTGGTTTGCTTTAGGCTGCCATCCGAGTAATAGGTGTATTCCATGTCCTGACCAACACCTGTGTTGGCGCCGAGGTTGCGGTTGAAATACTGCAATCCGGCTGCGACCTTGGTTCCAGCCAAATTCCTGGCAGCGTTGTAACGATGCTCTGTAATGATGCCGTTGCCATCAATGGACTTGAAGAGCTTGCCGTCGGCGAAGTACTCGTACTGGGTCCTTGAAAGGACCGGCCCCTGGGGGGATATGGTTTTCTCTTCCCGCAAAAAGCCCCGCAAATCGTACGTTGTGAGCTCGGTCGAAAGAGTCTGCGATCCAACCTTGGTGATTTTGGATGTCGGAAATCCCGTGCCCGGATCATAGGTCAAAGTCGATTCAACGACATCATTTCCGTCCAGAACCTGCACCTTTTCCGGAAGGGCTCGCGAGTTGTAGGATGTGTATTTGGTCTCCAGGCCGAGCGTGTCCGTGTGCGAGAGCAAGTACTGCTTGCCATCGTATTTCCATGACTCCGTGTAGTCCGAATTCAGGTATCGATCGATCGACATACTTGCTTTTCGGCGATCGTCATTGAGGATGTAGTTTGTGGTAGTCTGTTCGAGAAGGTTCTTGTTCTTCCCTTTGTCGAAACCTTCGATTGGTGCATTGACTTTGGAAACGACCAAGGCGCCGACCGATGCGCCACGCTCGTTGTCGGTCTCGTATTCATTGACGGTATGTCCACCGGCATTCAACGTATAAACAACATTTCCACGATAGTCGGTGGGATCGTACTTGGGGGTAACATCGTCGACGGCAATCGAGTCGTTCGCAGCCAGCTTGTACGACTGCTTGATTTGGTAATCGTAAACATAGAATGTCGTTCGATATTGATTGGCACCTGGGACAAACTCTCGTTCGGACTGGACTGACCCCAAACCGTTATAGACGTATTGGGTTTCATTGATCTTGTTGCCTGCGAATTGCTCTTCGGTACCTACGTGCTGGGCTCGTTGATTGAATTGATACAGTTTGCGCCAGGTCCCAGCGCTGGACACGGAGCCGGGGCCAACGAACTTGTCGATACTAGTGATTACTTGTTTCAGTTCGGTGACTAGTTGCGAAAGACGATTCCGCGTGTTCGAGAACCCGACCGTTCCTGCGTTGTCCAACCAAAATGGGTCGAGATTGCCGACCGTTACCTTGTTTGCCATTCGGCGCCCTGTGGCGTATTCGATAGCGACCGAAGAAAGTACGTTTGTCTGAGTATCGAGCCATTTGTCTGCCGTCAATAAACCGGCAGCATTGTATTGAAACTGATGATTGGCACCCGGGGCTACAAATCCACCTGCGCTGGCATTGTTTTCCTCGATATTCACCAGTTGCTTACGATTCATGGTCGTGTCGGCCGTAGGGACTTCCTGCAAAGTGATATCGTAGATTCTCGATCCGATCACGATCTTATCGATCATGTAATCTGCATCATAAAAAAACGTTGTGTCGCTCGAGTCGCTAGCTCGCGCCAAGGTGATGACCGGATGAGGTAGGGAATCGGACGTGTTCCAAACAAAAGATAAACCACGGCGTTGCGATTCCGCTGTGGTGGCATGAACGAAATTGACACCGGGCTGCTCGATGCGATCAATGAGCAGGAACGGCTTGTTGTGCATCGTCGATTTCTTAGCCACATACTGCGTTCCATCCGCGGTTGTATAAGTGTATTCGCCGCCAGAAACGGTGAATCGACCGAATTCCAAGGGTGGCTTTTGGTAGTCAGGAAAATCGATCCCGAATCCGCTAGCTCCAACTTGGATCGGAGTCAGTTCGCCTGAATATCCAAAGTTTGCAAGCGTGATCGGACTCGCATCAAAGACCTTTGTGCCCTCGCCAGGAAAGTGCATGAGGATTCGATCGTCTTCAACATCGGTCGTTCCGCGATCGTCAAAGATGTAGCTCGGTACCCCCTGGAGCATCCAGCCAGCTCCGAACGGATTCGCGTACTCTTCGTTGAGTCCTTTGGGATTGGTGGCGCTAACGACCTCCAACTGATCGCCGACCAGGATCGGAATCTCGCCCTTGATCGAGTAGACGACTGGGGTGGTACCCGAGTTGACCGTTAACTCAAGTTCCCAAATATACAGGCCAGGATCTTTCGGCAGCGACTGGGGCTGAATCGCGAGGATGTACTTCTCACCGCTTTGAGCTGTAACGGCAACATTCGCTGTGGAGAATGGGTAACCGACCTCGACTTGATTGCGATACAGCTTGAGCTTTCCCGATAGCGAGGTGAGAGCCGTTTGGCTATTCTTCCGAGCGACAACTGCGTAGATGATAGGCGCGTTGGCGTTTCCGTCTCGAACCAAACTCGAATCATGGATGAGTCCCTGGAGGCGGAGCTCTGCTTTGCCGCCCGACTTGTCGAGAATCATGGAGTGCGACGTCTGCACATCCCCCGTGAACGTGTCGACTACGATATCTCCACCCAGATACTTCATGTTTCCATACTGGACATCTGCAGACGTAAAGGTTGAGACTTCGAAGCTATTTGCGTTCACTGGAAGCGTCTGAAGCGCCAACTCGGGGACGGTTCGAATCCAAGGTCGGCTTTCAAAATCCGGAACACCACTTGATGCTCTCCACAAGGAATTCGTCAAGTATGAGTTCTGAACTCGAAACCGCACCTCCACTTCCCATCGGTGCTCGACGGTCTTGTACGTAACATTCCCCTGTAAATCTGTTTCTTTCTCACGCTTGGTCGAGCCGTCGGAAACGACAAGCCACAATGTTGGCGAGGTGGTTCCTGCGGTCCACTGTCCATTGGTGCTTTGGATATCAGCGATCCGAACTTCATTCCGAATGTCGATCGAGTACTGATCGACCTTGGTCACGATCAAATTGCGCTTTGTTGTTGTCGACCCTAGTACGAATTGCCCGACTTCCTTTCGGATATCATTCGGATAGGGGTCGACCGTCGGCGGCGTCGCATTGGGATTGCTCGTGTCCAAGCCAAACAGCGTATCGCGGACATCGACAATCTTCAGCTTGGTGAGGTCTGTTCCATCGTCGGTAAAGATGTCGCGCAGGTCAATTCGAACGCTCTTCTCGTTATAGTAGTCTTCTTGGGCTTCGAGATAAATCGTTCCAGGCAAATACATCCGATTGTTGGAATCGACTTGGTGCCGTTGATGTCCAATGAGCGCAGGCAAATTGTTGGTGACAGCAAGCTTGATTTCCTGAGTCTCGTACTTCTTCCCGGTGGTTATACCGACATAGCTGACGCTAAACTTCTCTAGCCCGGTGAATCGAATAATGTGTCCGTCGGCGTCGAGCTCAGGTTTGAGTGCTGCCCCCGTATTTGGGACATAGGTAATGGTTCCGTCGGTATTGGCCGTTGCCGTTCCAAAACTGAGCGATCCCGGCACCTCCAATCGCACGTCCTCGTCGCGTCGGTAGTCGTGGCTTGGAATAGGCGAAAATGTCAGTGACTGACTCAATGGGACGACCCAGTCGGCATTGACGACGTCGGCTAACTCCGAAGAAATAGGGGGGAGGCTATCTTCGTCTTCTTCTCCGCATTTCTTGATGGGCAAGGATCCGGAGAGTCCGACTTGCCATTGTTGCTCTTCGATATGGACGAGTGTTTCCGTCCATCCCGCCATCGTACCGATCTGGTAGTTGTTGTACTGTGGAAGGAAGGATGTGTTGTCTATCGTGTAGGTTGTCGAGGTGACCGAGATCTTCGGCGGGAAGACTTTGTTCGCTGGCGTTGCGTAGGGTGTGGAGTTTGTATCGAGCAAACCTGGCTTCGCTCCCGGGACAGCCTTGCACGCCTGAATTGCCATTCGGGTTGGGTTGGTATCGTCGTCCAGTACTCCTCCACGTGCTGGAGCCAGTGCAATGGATTGCCCCCCCGTGCTAATCAGCGTCGGCACGACTTCAAACACCCGGTTGGGACCTGGAAGATTGTTGTCCGTAATCGGCACGGAAAGGGTGAAGGACTGCGTATTCGACGTGAAGACAAAATTCTGAGAGACTTCCGGGATCGATCCCGTCAGCGCATTTGTTGCCACTTGCACCGTAACGGGCGCCGAGATAGTCCCTTCCATTCGGACCTTGAACTGCAGGGTGGGTTGGTTCTCGAGATCGATCACGCTGTCCACGACAACCTTGGCCACAGGAGTCGACACCGGGTCATCGTTCGTGATCGATGTTGTCACGCCCGAGGGGAGTGTAATGTATGCGCTCAACGCGGGAGTCGAGTGCTGGAACGAAACTGAGTAAGTTTCGTTGGGTTCGTTGGTTGTGTCAGGGTTCGAAAAAATCGCAAACGTGCGTTTTTGTCCATTCAGGCCGTTGAAGAAAGACGCGCCGATCAACTCGTTCACCTCGTCCTGAGGGGCGAAGTCCGCTGCGTTCGTGGTGCCATGGACAACGTCGTGCAACAACCAGATGCCACCCTCGATTTCCCCTTGCATTGTCACCTCATACTTCGCACCCCTTCCCTCAGCGATGGTTGCTGGATACGAGACTGTGAAGGAGATAGAGTCGCTGTCCGGAGCGATCGTTGCGTCGATTTGCCGTACAGGGAAGTAGACGTTGCTCGGAGACAGAAGGCGAATGCGGAACTGTTCCGTGGACTCGAGAATGGAGTCATCCTTAACGGCAATCTGAACCGTCTTTGTGAGCTCTCCCGATGCAAAACTCACGGTTCCGAACGGGATCTTATTGTTGACGAAGTCCTCTGCATCTGCTGGATTGGTGCCGATACCTTCAACCGTGTATCCCACGTCCAGGGTGCCAGTCGTTACAGCACTCCGAGTAAGTAGGAAACTGTAGTAGGTCGTACCTGCGTTGGTTTCGGTGGCCGAGGTTGCGGAAGAGGCTGAAAGTGTGACGATGGGTACAAATTCGTAGGCTCCGATGTCCAGTCCCGTCAATTGGCTCGGCGTGTAGGATGCGACCCCCGTGCTTCCCGTGTTTTGGGAGTTGAAAAGTCGTGGCGCGTACCTGCCATCGGTGAGTACGACAACGTCCGTGGACAGTCCGAGACTCACAAACGGTTGATTCAGCACACCTCGGCTACCGCTCATGCTGGTGATGGTTCGTATCTCACTTGCACTCATGATCATGAAGGGAGTAGGCGGCAGCGACTCGGGATGATCAAAATCAAGCATGACAGAACTGACCGCATTCACGTGAACTTTGGGGAGGTAGTTCCCCTGCGCGGCATCGGCGGCATTGATGGCAGGGCTATTTGACTGCAAAGCCAGTACTGGCAACGACGTGGACGTGAGCGATGAGAGCGCCGAGAGCTTGGGGTCGATCGGAGATGCTACGGTTCCTGTTTGGTCATTCAGGATCCAGAATCCGTCCATTCGGATCGGTGCATTCGCTGCGTGGGCAGCAGCGGTTGAGCCATTGTAGCCCCGTAGTACCGTCCAGGTGGTGCCAGCAATCGCTGTGACTTGGAGCAACTCGGCGTCGATTTTAACCACAAATGGAAGCGCTGGCACTACGCTGGGTGCCGCGTCGATTGCCAGTGACGACTGATTACTTGTCATAACGGACGCGAGACTGCGCTCTGCGATCGGTGGAGCGCCAATGAGATTGCTTCCGAGCGACTTGAATATTCCCTTGAGATCTGGCTGTCCCGCAGAGGTATTCTTTGCGACAAGTGCATTGCCGAATTGGTTGTTGAGTCCATCCGCGACGACGCCGCCTATGATGGGTGCCGAATTGTTCGCAATCGTGGAGCTGAGGATCGTCAAATTCGCCGTCGAATTCGTATACACAGCACCAGCCGACACGGTTGCCGTGTTTCCGGAGATAGTACTTCCCGAAACCGTGACGGTGCCGCCGATGGAGTGCACGGCCCCACCACTCCCCGCGGTGGAGTTCGCGTACAGGCTCGAGTTATTGATCGTCACAGACCCGTTTAGATTCGAGATCGCACCACCGTTAGCAGCGCTACTACCGGTCAATGCAGAGCGATCGACAACGAGTGTTCCGCCATCGACGAAGACGCCTCCACCGACTCCAGAACCTGCGGCTCCGGATAGTTTGATGTTCGCAATGCGCAGTCGCCCGGAGCTTGAGACACGCATGGCCCGAGATCCGTTCGCGTGGATATAGGTGTCGGCTGCATTGATCCCCTGAATCTCAACGTTCGATGAAATGAGCAATTCACTGGTCAGGGAGTAGTCGCCCGCAGGAACAACAACCGACGAAAAACCAGGGCGAGCATTTGCTTCCATGATTGCAGCTCGAAGGCTGACGAGCCCCGAACTGGTGGTGACTTGCCCATCCCCAGGCGCAAGATCGGGGAGATCCGCCGATGTGTTCACTCGCCAGATTGATGCTTCATAGGCGCCGCGGTCGATCGTTGAATTGAGATTTCTGAAACCGCCATAGGTATCCGAAAGCAGGATGGCATTGGATTCAGCAGGGTGGCTTGCCGCAACGGTTCCGAGGATTCCACGCACGATGTTGACGAGGGTCGTGCCATCGTTATTTCGAGTGACAACCGTCGCCAGCATTTTTTCGTCTCGGATCTGAAGGGTTGAAAGGTCCGGGATCGTCGCATCGCCCTTGACAATCAGCTGGGTAGCGGCGGCTGAGATGCTCGCAGTCAGAACCAGCATCGAGCTGTTGAAGCCGGGCGACTGTTGATCGTTACCCCAAATGAAGGGTTGACCGGAGCGTTGCTCCAACGGAGTGCCATTCCACAAAGCGCGACTGACGGTCAACAAACGATGGTTGGGATCGATGCCATGAACCTGAAGCGTTTCCCGTCCAAATTGAGCTACGAAAGGAGCAGTCGAAGGAAGCTGGAAACCTGGGGATACTGTGACGAATGTGCCTCGGTCCGGCACGATCCCGAGTGGCTGCACTTGTTGGGTCGTACCCTGAGCTGCACGCGTTACCGTCATATTGTTTCTAGCGTGATCCAGCGCCGTGACGATCATCCGTTCTGCTCCATAGCGAAGCAGGAACGGTACGGCTGGTAGTGGAGTTGTATCCTCCACATTGATCTGGATCGAAGTAGCTGTGCCCGCGAGCACATCGGTACCGTAAACGGCATCGAGAACGGTCTGCTCTTTGGCTGCGGCAGCGAAATCGAATCCGCTGTTGTTCCCGATGGCCTCCAGCTTCTTGTCGTTGATTGCGACAATCAGACGCGATGCATGCGACGGACTGACCGGAATGGGGTCTGTGGCAATTCCTGCACGTATGCCATCAAATGGCAGAATCATGTCTGCGACACGCAAGTAGCCTGGATCATTCGTCGCAGGAACTGAGTTTGCGGCTGAGAAGAGAAAGCCGGTCAGTTCCGCCACGGTACCTTTTGCCGCGGCAACCGGCGCCGTGTTCTCATATCCGCGCACAACGGAAAGGAAGTGGCCATCGGCATTTGGATCGGGACGCGTGCCGCCACGGACATACATGACTTCCGTTCCGAGGCGAATCTTTCCGCCGACCATTCCTGCTAACGGAAAGGGCAGATTCGGAACGTATATGGACGTGTCGGCTACGTTGATGGCATTGCCGATCTTTGCGATCCCAACGGCTTCAATCAGTTGGACATCGATCGCACCACTGTACTGGAAATGGAGTTTCGCTGAATCAAGTCCCTCGAAGCCACCCGAAAACAAGGATCGTATCGGGTGGGATGACGCACTCGATCCAAGCATCCCGCGCGAGACCGTGATCGTCTTCGAAACGCTGTCAATGCTGTCTACACGAACGATCTCGGTTCCATGCAACAGGAAGAAGGGCGCAAGCGGAAGCCCCGCTGTGTCTTCCAAGTAGAAACGGGTGTCGGAGCCTGAGTTTGAAAGGACCTTGCCAAAGGCGATCTTCGTACCTGGCCGAATGTCGGAGTTCGATGTGTCGTAGCGAGCACGCACAACGGTGAGCTTGCGTGTGGTTGTGTTGACGGCGGTGACATCCATGAGTTCCCCGTCGACGCTGGCCACAAATGGTAAGGTAGGAAGGTTCGCAGTGCTCGCAACGGCGATCTCTGTGTCATTGAAGAATGCATAACCTTCCGTGGTCGACTCGAATGTTGTCGCGACCGACATGACGATTCGCTTGTTGATGACGTATTGGTTTGCAGCCAAATTAGAATCAATGACGGAATTCTGGCCAGAAAACCCAGTGGTAATCCCTGAGTCGAGTGCTGGACTGTCTGCCAATGGCATGACGATCGATTCGGACGATCCTACCGGCACATATCGAGTGATACGCGGGTCGATTCGTGTGTTCACCGCCCACGAGAAAAACAATGCAGATCCAGAAGCGAATGAATTGGTGGTGCTCGGTGGTCGAGCCACGGTCACTTGATAGCCACTGACCTGGGTCACCGTCACGTTCTCCGTGGTTGGCGTTGTGACCAAACTGCCGTCAGAGTTGTAGCTCGGAGGTGCGACGATTTGCGCGTTGAATGGGACCGGAGGAAATCGACTGGCATCATCGATCTGCAGGATGTTGGTCGAGGGGGTGATCGATGATGTAAGAGACACTCGTTCTCGTGAGAAGGCTTCGTAGGCGGGTAGCCCGAACTTATCGGTCGCTTTCCAAAAGCCATTGGTACTCCATGCAAACAGCGAGTCGCTTGGATGTAGCTGTACCGTTGTACCGTTCACACCCCGCTGAACCGTCAGTTCGGTGATGTTTTCTTTGTCACCCGAAACTGGGTCTCGCATTTCGGTAATGCCAGTGACGAGAACGTATTCACGGTCCCAGTTCCTGCCGTTGATGTGTCCCACTTGCGCTAGAAATGGAAGTGGAGGAAATAGGAGTGACGGAGTTTCGATTCGGACCTTGGTCTCCGTGGTCGATAGCTGATTTCGCGTGGGTATCGTTTTCACTTCTGCTTCGTCGGCCAAATTTCCACCCAAGGACTGAAAACTTCCTCGGACTGCGGGTGGTTGCTTGGATTGGACCGAGGGTTGCCCCGAGAAGATGGAGTTCTCGATGGTCATTGATGGTGAGTCATCCACCCAAGCGCCGTCGCTCAACATTGCCTCGGGTGCCAAGGGAATTCTGGAGAAACTGAACTCTGGTAGTGATTCGTAGCGGGTCCGGAATGTTCGTACGTCGGCTGTGTTTTGGAATATCTTCGCCGTGGTCTGATCTGAGAAACCCGAACCCGCGTACACCTCGGCAGGGAATCGTGAATTGTTATAAAAGGTTGCGCTTTCTAGGATCGTTGTTGGTGTATGCGGATGCACGAAATTGTAGATCGTTTCGGAACCACCCGGGTACAGCGATACTTCTGAGTGGTTGTCCGCGAAGACGGCGTTTGTGACGCTCAGCCCACCCGATACTGCCCATACCTGAAATGGGTACTGGTGCTCTGATGCACGGGTAAGGTTTCGCCCACGAATCACATGGAGGACTGCCCCCTCGATCTTCGTGACGGTCATGATCTCGTTGTCGATCAGAATGTCGAAGGGCAAGTTGTACTTTGCGAACTTGACAGGATCTCCCACCGAGATACGGTTTTGAACGTGGTCGATATAAATCTTGACAGAGGATGTCCTTGGATGCGAGACCGGTTTGGTGCGTTCGACGGTGAGCGACGTTTGAAACCGATTCAAGGCGGTGACTTTGACAACCTCATCACCGATCAATAGTCTCACAGGAAGTGGCAGCGACTCAATGGCCGCATAGCTATGGACGAAAATCTCGGTTTGGTTGGGATCAATGTCCGCAGCGATGGGCAGCACGCTCAACTCGGACTTCTCGATGAACTCATGCACTCCCAAGTTCCGAATCGCTGTCGAGGTCGCATAGAATCCTGCCGTGTTCGACGTGTATTCGATTCTCGAGCCATCGAGCTTCAGATTTCCCGACTGGTTGTAGAGAACGGGAGCCCCAGGTTCGATGCCAGGATGATTATGGTCGAAGCGAGAATTGCTGATTGCCATATCGGCATTCACGCCGCGATTGGTGATGAGCCCGCCGTTTGCGGCTGATATGGTATTGTTTTGGAATTGAACATCGTCGATTCGAACCCAACCGTTTTCATTGACTAAGCCTCCTGCGTTGGTGGCCGTCCCTCCATTGTTCGAGTAGGTGCTGTGAGAGAACGTGAGTTTTCCTGCATAGTCGTTCCGGATTACGCTCGAACCGGCCGTGTCGATGTTGTTGGATAGAACTACATTGTCGAGTGTTGCCGTTCCATTGTTGTACAGGGCACTTTCTCCATAGATTGTGTGATTCGAGAGCGTTGAGTTCCCTCGCATGGTCAGGGTGCCAAGGTTGTAGATCGCGAGTCCTTTGGTGGCGACCCCGGATGCGAGTACTTGGGAGTAACCAGCGTTGGAATCGATCTGCGACGCGCCTTGAATGGTCGTCGTTACACCCGAATTTAGGTGTAAAGATCCGCCCGCAATGTCTGCAAGATTACGGCGGATGATGCTTTGCCCATCGATCGTGATCGTGCTCGGGTTGGCATAGATCGCACCACCTCTCCCGACTGCCGAGTTGTCCTCAATAGTCGACTGCTGATCGACAAGCAATTCTCCGGATTGAACATAAATGGCACCGCCATCCACTGCAGAGTTCAAGGAAATCTTGGATCCGAAAACCTCAACGCGACCGTTCTGGGTATAGATCGCTCCTCCGCGAACCGCTGAATTCTTTCCACTCCATATCGATGAGTTGAGATAAGGGTAGAAAATCTCCGATTGCTTGAGCGTAACGGTACCACCGTCGTTGAAAATCGCACCACCATTCCCGCCATCAAGAGTCGTGCCGTCGGGACTTCGGAAGCCTGCGAGCTTTACCTTTTCAAGTGTCAACGTGGAATTCGGTCCAACTTGAAATGCCCGATCGTTCAAAGCAAAGTACTGAGGGCCCGTCTGTGAATTGGACACCATCCAATTCGCAGTGATTACCGTCGGCGTGTCGTTGCCCAAGACCCTGATGTTTCCCCAGACGTCCAAATCTCCCGTTTGCGAGTTTTGCTCGTTGTTTCCTGAGTTGCTGAGAACAACTTCTGCAATGGTCGGTTCGAAACGGACGATACCTTCCATCTTGTTCAGCGTGGACTGTTCCAAGACGCCAGTCCAGCCAGCAAGATTACTCAGTTCTTTGACCGCAGCGCGCAGCGACACCTGGGAACCGGTTGCCGTCGGATCCGTGTCGACAATTCCATCCGTGGTGGTTGGTGAGGTGTCCAGGGCGTCGTTCGTTACGTTGACGAAGTAGGTACCGAACTCGGTAGCACCGATGTCTACTTGCTTTTGCGTGTCAGACAAGCTTCCTAGATCGGGACCGTCGAGGAACCGGTCGGCTCCGCGTTGGTCGGTTGTTCTTCTGCCGTAACTGCTTCCCCGATCGATTGCGGGACTGGTTGCAACGGGCATCACCGACCGTGTGCGGCCGCCTTGATGGGAGAGCTGGCCTACCGCTCCCCACAGGACGGGCGCCAGGCTTTGCCCTCCGACTTGGTCGCGCAGGTAACTCATCGTCAACAATCCAACCGCAGATCGTGCATTTCCGATTACGTTGAAGCCATGGGAAATGAAAGTGCCGGACGTGTCGGCAATCGAACGATTGTCAACCACAAGCGAATTGCGAAGAACGAAACGACCGGACGTTAGGTTTTGGAGTGTTTCGGAGGTGTTGGTTGACGGAAGCCCGTTTCTTGCCACCGTCGAACTGAACAGCGAAACGGCACCCGTGCCGTAGTTCGAAATCGCGTCCCCTGTGAGGCTCGCGTCATTTTGCGAAAAGGTGCTATTGATGGCAGTCAGCTCGCTCGTGGACGCCAAATAGATACCTCCCCCACGGGTCGCCGTGCTATCTGAAATGGTTGAGTCCACCATGACGATGGAGCCAGTGCCTCCGGCATAGATCGCTCCACCGAGATTCGATTGGCTGTTACGGATTTCGGATCGATCCAACCACAGTTGCCCACTCACGTTGGCAGACGAGCCGTTTGCGGTGGTTGAGTAGGCACCCTGGAGTACCATATTCTCAAGCCGAAGCACACCAGTAGAAGCAACCGTGAAGAGAAGCTTCGACGACGCACTGGGATTCGGGCTGATCACGGTTAACGCTCCCGAGGCCGCACCCCGAATCGTAATGTTGCCGGTGATGCTGGGTAATCCGCTGTCCAGCAATACTGGTTGAGTGATAGTTGGTGAGAAAACAATCAGGTTGGAACCGCCTGCAGCCTGTGCATTATTGATCGCTCGCCGCAGGGACATGGTCGTCGTATTGACCACATCGGAAACGGTGTCCACCGTGTAGGTTTGGTTATAGGTTGTGGTCGGTGGAACAAGGGGAGCGAGCACGTGGAGTCGGTAACTCCCAAAAGTACTGTTGTTCACTCGGCCGGTCAGAGATGTTGGGCTGTAGCTCGCGTTCTCAGCAGACGAGATCCCGATGTAGTAGAAACCTGCAGTCGTCGCCTGAAATGAGACCGATGGATCCACTCCTCCTGACGATGCAGCGGTAAAGAGCTGCGTCCCAGTCGCATTGAAAACGCGAATGCGGGACTGAAGTGTACTGCGGTCTGAGATAAACTCCGAAGCGAGTGCTTCCGCCTGAATATCGATACTCTGGCTGGCCGCGAGATTTACTTTGTAGAAGTCAACATCCTTCTCGCCATTGGAACCATCCCCGAGGTAATTACCCACCGATGCTGGAACTCCAGGAACAAACGTGATGGTGGATGCCGTCGATATCGTTTCGTTTGACTCAGGTGCCAGAGTGCTCGTAACGCCTTCTAGCCGAATTGCGTCTGCAACTAGGTTTCCCACCGATCCGGCCAACCCACTGAGTGTAATATTGACCGCGGTTCCAGTCGATGTGAAGTTCGCAAGGCGTTTCCAGTTGATCCCAGAGGAATAGAAATCATTTGGCGCGACGCTCTGATCCACCGACACCGTCGTGCCCGCAACATTGAATTGGGCGTTGGTTGCGCCATAGTTCTGCGTTCGCCAGTGCGCAGAGACATTATAAATACCTGCCGGTACGGTGAATGTCCAAGTCGCAGTGGAGCCGCTTGCTGCTGGTACCGTCCGAACATCGGATTGCCAACCGTTTCCTGTTTGTGTCCAGGTTCCCGTCGTAGTAAATCCATCGCTTCCATCGTCGATATAGATCCCACCATACGTGTCGGTTCCGACGGACTCGAGTGCATTGAGAACCAGGACGGCGATGGATTGCGTTGTTGTAAGTGTTCCATCGCTTGCTTGGACATTCAGGTTGTAAATGTTGTTGGCACCTACGTCCGTCGGCGCTTCGAAGTCAGGTGCCGTAATGAAGGACAAGACACCGGTATTGGTGATCGCAAACTTAATCGCATCGGCACCCCCAGTGATCGTGTACGTGATCGAAGAATTGGCGTCGACGTCTGCTGCCACCACGGTCGTGACATAGGTGGTCGACTCGTAAGTGGTGACGTTGGTCTGCGAATCTCCGCCGTCGCTGATGATCGTGGGTGTATCGTTCGCGCCCTGGATGACGACGGTTATTTGGGATGACGCCGTAGCATTCGATGAATTCCGAGCTGTGTAGGAAAAGACGTCTGATACGGTCGTGGATGTGTTGCGCAACGCCTGTACGGCCGAAAGAGCGTTGTTGACCGTGTATGTAAACTGTCCGTTTGACGCGATATTAATAGAACCGTAGGCACCGGTTAACGTTGTGCCGACCCCACCGTTGGGGTTACTCACCAGCCCGGCTGCCACGCCGATGACCGTGTTGCCCGACCCGGTATCGTTGGTGAGTACATTGCCAGTCGGGTTCGTCCCTGCGGTCCCATTGTTGACACCACCAGCCTCAGTCGCAATGGCTTGGTCGACGACGGCGACGAATAGGGGTAGGATCGGCTTGTTGACCGCGAACTCCGAAGTGTTTCCTGTAGCGTTTGTCGCGGTAGCAGTCAAAGTTTCGGTTCCTACGTAAACCGTGATGTAGTCGTTCAAGTCGATATTGCCGACAAACGCACCGGACGCGTTTGCTGTGAGAAAGCCGACGTAGCGTTTTCCACTGCCATTCGTGGAACTATTGTCGCTCAAGAAGAATTCGACTCTCGCGTTTGCAAAGATCGATGCTCCGCTTGCCTGAGTCGCCCCAACATAGCCGGTGAGTGTGGCAATTCCGTTGTTCAATGAAATCGTTGAGATGACGGGGGTGTCGATCGATAGGTTGGGATTCCCTGATGTGAGCAAGTCGTCATTGGGGGTTACGCCTGAAGGAGGGTCATTTGGTGCAATGAGATCGATGCCCAGTTTGGCATTACCGTAAATCGCGTTTCCTTGAATGGCGTTTCCGATTGATGGACCTGCAATCGTGATCCCTTCATTCAAATTACTGGAGATCGTGTTCTGGCTCGCTAAGATCGTTCCTCCAATCGTATTGAAACTCGAATTCTCGATGGAAATACCTACCGAATTCCCGATGCTGACTAATCCCGATGCACTTAGTCCTATGAAATTGCCTAAGACCACGTTCGAGTTCGAGGATATTTGGAGCGAGATCCCAGCTCCAGTATTTCCTGAGACGAGGTTTCGGTCCGCTGCGGAAACACCACCGATCGTGTTGCTGCTGCCACCGATTACGCTAATGCCGACACCGTTAGGAGACGATACCGTCCCGGCGTTCGTCAATCCGATGAAGTTACCAGCGATGGTGTTGCTCGAGCTGCCAACAAAAACGCCCGATGTTCCAAATTTTTGGATTCCAAGGCCCCGGATCGAGCTCCCGCTACTTCCACTACCCAACGTCAGTCCACTCGCGCTGAGCCCAGCGCTAGTTCCATCAAGCCCAATCAAGATCGTTGCATTACTTGATGTCGTGCTCGTGTTTGCCGATGCGCCCGATTGCGAATATCCATTAATGATTACTGGGCTCGTCAAAACAGGGAGCGCACCCAGCCCGGACGATCCCACCATGATGATAGACCAAGTCGCGGATCCTCCCCCGCCTCCACCAACTCCGATGCCAACTCCGATTCCACCGCCCTCGTCCCCGCCACCGCTCGTTGGTATCGCGAAGTTGATTGTATCCAGACCAGATGTATTGTTCGCGGCTATGATTGCTTCTCGAAGGCTTACCTGCCCGTCAGGCCCCTTGTTGAACGCCAGCCAGCTAATATTGTAGGTGGGATCCGAGACTATTTCGCTGTCGTTGTTATCAGCGAATGTTGTGACACTGACCGTCGCAAGTAACCTTCGATCTTCGAGGGGCTCCAGAATAAGTTTTCGCCATTCCGATCGACGATGACGATTCTCGCGTGATTTCGCTACCATTCGATGGTTACGGCCTTGCATGGGCTACTCCTTGTGTCTTGGTTCACCGGCAAGTGAAATTTGCCATATCAAGGTTAACGCATGGTGAATGCGTCCTGCACGGGGATTTCGCCGCATCGTGCGGCGAAGGTTTATCGCATACCACCAAAGTCGGAATGGAAGGGAGCAGATCCTCGTAAAGGCCCGCTCCACATCCCGACTTCGGTCTTCACGACACTCGGGTTGCCATCGGTTGCGATGGTAACTGTCAGTGCCGTTTGTTATCGCGACGTGTGGACTGGCATGCGTTTGCATAGCCAACTGCGTTGCCGAGGTGGTCGAATCCAGGTATGCGTCCGGTTCCAACGTCACGTACGCACTCCGGTCTCCGACGCGGGAGTGCGCACGAGGTGTGTACTGCTGGATGATTGGAGTGATGCTGGTGACCATGGCGTCATAGTCTAAGCGATTAAACAATCCGTGTCGCGAATCGACAATCAAAAATCCGCAAGTTCCAAAATGAAACTGGGCGGGAGCAGGCGCGATCTTGCATCACAGATTTCTGCGTCCAAATTCCCCACGACCCAGGACACTGGTTTTCGAAGACAGACCTTTCCTGAGATGTTCCATCGAGCCAACCTGGGTCCAAGCTCGATGGAATCGATTTTTAGGTGAAAGGCATCCCTCAAAACCACCATCAAACGGGGAACGGAGATGGGCTCGCTAAACGGCTAAAATGAGGTGAAAAAAGAGAACGAAGTTTCAGAATAACCAGCAAATTTGTTGGCCAAAACTTCTTTCTTCTTTCACGGTAGCTCGCAGAAAAATAGTTATATATACACACTCTCTCTCTTTCACCCATATACACACGTAACACAAACACGTTCGCGTACGCGATGTAACGAAGCAGATCGACGTGCTTGCCATCGCCGATGCGATTACCAGCTCGCATCCGGTGACGATGGAGCTGTCGATCGGAGAGGACTTCGCCAAGCGGTGTTGAGTTGAGCAGCCGACATAGCTCGCTCGGTTTGAGCTTCCTTGGATCACTCGCCACGAGACATCTCCTTGAGCATCCAGGCTGCATAGGCTACGAGGCTGATCGTTCCGTCCTTGTTTTGGGGCGCACCGGAGGCAAGGTCATCTGCGATCTGCTGTTCAGGAATGCGAATCTTGGCTGCTGCCGAGAGGAGTTTTGCCGCTTGTTCGACAGAAAGTCGATTCGGGTCGATCGGACTCTTTCCGCTGCTCATGCCAGGCTCCCTTCATAAAGGTTTCGCACCGTGGCCAACACGGGCCCCACCGGCGCGACTTGTTTCGATGTTCGGCCCCTTGGGCACATGCGTTTTGAACCCCACACGTCGCCAACCGTGGCGTTTGTTGGGATACCGGAAAACATGCAAAAAGACTGGGAAAAACATGCTTTATCGGCTGGATGTGTTTCAAACCGCAGGGCTGAATGTGTCACACGCAAACGCAATGGCGATTGCAAACGACCGACCCACCCAACCCAAACGGAGAGACAAAGATGAACGCAAACCAGATCGCTTTCGGAATCGAATTCGAGACCACCCTGCCAAACAGCGACACCACACCGATCGGACCCTACCACCACGGATACCAAGTACCTTGGCTCCCCACCGGATGGCGAGCAGAACGCGACGCGAGCATCAAACCAGAGGCACCCAACCGCAAGGGATGCGAATTCGTAAGCCCCAAGCTCAAGGGATACGAAGGCCTCAAACAAATCGAAGACGCGATCGACAAGATCAACGAACACGGAGCACGGGTCAACGCAAGCTGCGGGCTGCACATAACGATCGAATGGAACGGCGACGCAGCCGCCTTGGCCAGATTGATTTCCCTGGTCGGCAACCATGAGAAAGCGATCTTCGCAAGCACCGGCAGCCGACGACGCGAACAAACGGTCTACAC
>Ga0208202_1000087_pt1 | contig 22927 bp, 21 predicted proteins | sample LakMenEpi27Aug08_FD_150738 | JGI IMG/M metagenome (GOLD analysis project Ga0208202, IMG submission 150738) | Freshwater microbial communities from Lake Mendota, WI - 27AUG2008 deep hole epilimnion (SPAdes) | ecosystem: Environmental > Aquatic > Freshwater > Lake > Epilimnion/Euphotic zone ... | reverse complement strand
TCCTGAATAACTCAGAAATGCTGTAGATTCAAGGCGCGGGTAATGAAGCTGTATTGTTATACTGCGATTTGCCCGCAACGCAGAAGATGCAGTATTTCTGAATAGCGAAAATTCTGAATCTCAAGTGAATACTTTTTGGAAATACGCCTTCATAAGGTGTGCACGTAGGCGAGCTAAATTTCACTTAAATGACCATTAATACTCATTTTGAGCGTTATTCAGGAGCCCCTAATTAGGAGGATATTAGCGGTTAGCTTTTCCTTCCGGCATTACACTTCATATACAAAAGTGCAATTCAATACCGTTTCCGGTGAAAAGAGGTCTTTATTGCTGCGTGGTTCAGTGCCATATACTTTGGCGCGAAAAATAAATCTTCCCCGAAACCAATCACCACTTTGTTTCTGTATGCTCTTCGGTAAAACCCAAAAATTGAGCATTTTATTTTTTCCTTTCAGATAAATACAAAAAACCTGATTGTTTAAATCGTAAATCACATTGGCTTCGTCATTCTCATCAAATTGTATCGATGAACCGTCTATTTCAAAACGGGCGCTGATTAAACCCGCTGTTACATCCTGTAATGTGCATTCAAATTTTGTTCGTCCACTCTCCGATTTACCTTTCAAATAGGCCGCGTTGGATCCGGCAAATGAGTGATAATAAGATAATTCAAGTATCGTGAAAAACAGAAGTATAAAAATAAATGAACGTTTTTGCATCATTATAATTGACTAAAAGTATCGCCCTGATTCAAATCGCCGGTTTTGTATCCTTTCATAAACCAGAACATACGTTGTTCAGATGTACCATGTGTAAATGCATCAGGAACTACATAACCTTGCGCTCTTTTTTGTAGGCGGTCGTCTCCTACAGCATTGGCAGCACTCATGGCTTCTTCCACATCACCCGCTTCCAAGGCCTGATTCCATTTTTCATTATAATGTGCCCATACTCCGGCATAAAAATCGGCCTGCAATTCCAAACCCACCGAGTAACGATTCGCAGTTCGTTCATCCACCTGAGCCTGGGCCTGTCTGACTTTGGTTGTCGTTCCCAATAAATGTTGAATATGATGGCCTACTTCATGAGCGATTACATAGGCAAATGCAAAATCCCCGTTGGCACCCAACTTTTGCGTCAATTCATTAAAAAATCCCAGCGATAAATACACTTTTTGATCGGCCGGGCAATAAAACGGGCCTGTACGTGCATCTGCCTTACCACAAGGTGATTCCGTATAATCGCTAAAAATAACCATGACTGGTTTATTGTATTGCATTCCATTTTGACGGAAGAGTTCGGTCCACACTTTTTCATTATCGGCTAAGGTGACAGAAGCAAAGGTTTTGAGGTTTTTTTCTTCTTCCGTTTCCTGATATTCCCCGGATTGAGCATTTGTTGGAGTGCCTCCCTGATTAAAATTGTTGAGTAATTGTTGGGGGTCTCCTCCCATCAATAATCCGATAACCAATATGATAATCGATAGTAACCCCCCGCCCATAGCCACCTTTCGGCCACTCATGCCTCGTCGGTCTTCAATATTTTCACTTTGTTCGCGTCCTCTCCATTTCATAGGATATGTTCTTTTTTCACCACAAAGAAACGATTTTCGCTTAATTTATGAGTTGATTTTTCTATCCTGCAACCCTCAGTCTTTGCATAAATCGGTATTCATCTCGTGTGATGGCGTAGTCCATGAAAACTACAAAATTTGGGTTTAAATAAAGGCACAAGAATTCCTGTGATGGGTATTTCCCCATGCTTAGGACATCTCTTTATTGGGTAGAAATTTTTCTTATTTTTTTAAATGAACCTCTTGCGCATGAATGACCTCCTTGGAATCTCCGGTACGATGAACAGCCGCCACAATCAAACAACTATCTGGATTCCATCCATTGATACCGCTGGTTTGCATATCAAACAAGATCGTTTTTTCCAACACACGGCCTTTTACTTTTGTATTCAAACTATCCAGCACTAAATCTCCTCCCACTGGAGAGATCAGTTTTCGGAAAATATGGTTAAACTGGTAATCCGGAATAACTCCTAAATCTTTATCCGATTGTTTATCGATTCGACCGTTCTCCAATAAAAACAAGGAGAGGGCCATTTTACCAACATAATCTTGGGTAAATGCCAGTTTGATTCTTACCTGTCCCTTATTACTGGCTGGCAGATAATCCGATTCCATATAAATATTTACAGGGGTGGTCTTATTCAAACGGGCAGGCACCATGGCCAGCCAATCCGAACCGGTTTGTCCTTTTAATACGAAATATTTACCGGCACTGTTACCCGATGATGGTTGTACCCGATCAAATGTTGCACTGGGTTTACCCGGATCTCCTTCGTTAAAAAACAATTTTAAGGCATCCGCATCCGTATTTCGGAAATCGTATTTAGCGCCTCCCGGTGGTTCTGTTAAAAATCCGGAGTGTAATGCTGAAACAATGATTCTTCCCGGATTTTGATCTTGAAACTCTTTCAACATTTTAGTTCCGCCCGGACAATTTGTACATGTAGCACCAGTCAGTTCTTCAATGAGTAAAACTTTGTCCTGCGGTGTTTCGATGGTACTGCTTATATAAGTTGTATCTACCGATGCAGTACTTTGTAATACCAATCCTGAAGGTATTTGTTCCTTACAACTGGTCCATAAGAGGCTGCTTGTAACAGCAATTCCGAGTGCGAGATACCTATTTTTCATATGCCGTATTTTAATTTTTTAAAACGTTGTAATCACACCCATTCTGAATCCACTAAAGGCCGGTTCGTATCGGCAAACACCGCCCGTACAGTTAATCCCTTCAACTTGTTTGGTGTATTGCGCCGTGAATCGGTGTGAACCGCGAGTATGTGCGATAAAAACATTGGGATAATGGTGTGCTTCCTTCACATGTTTATAATTGGGCGAAGTATTGTACATATCTGATAACGCAAAACTCCATTTTGGTGCAATATTAAATTCCACCAAGGCAAAAGCCCATGATCCAAAATCTTGTTTGGTTTGCATGTACTGAAATTCGGTTCGCACTGATCGTTTATCGCTGATTTTATAAATAAGCTCCAAAAATGGTGTGAATGCCACTACATTGGGGTAACTTTCTTTTACTTTTTGTTGATAAATGGCCTGATTATATATCATAAACTGTGCGCCGGCATGGATAATGAGGTTTTTGATGTTTCTGAACTCGGCGTCTACAAAGGCTTCCCGATAAAGTGTATCTCCGGCTAAAGAATTGATATGGGTATAGGAAGCATTGAATGTCATATTGTCATTTGGAGTATAAAAGGCATTCAATGATCCGCCAATTTCTGACAAATCCATAGAAGGCGGCGTATAACGGGCAATCAAACGTTGTGGTCTGATTTGTGCAACGATGGGTTGCCAGTTGTACAATCCACGAATCAATAACTCATTGGGCGAGGTGCGCATCATAAAGTTTTCGGTTCGTTTAAAGGTTGCATTAATTCCTAATTTGTTCATGGCAAATCCAAGGGTCGAATAAACTACGTTTCCACTTAATTTTCTTAAACCAAAATCGGTTGCTACAGCTTCTTCTGTTTTATAAGCCCCTTCAACATACCAGGTAAACGAACCAACATTGAGTGTATTGTATAAGGACAGCGCATAAGAATTATACGTTGGTGCAAAACGATCTATTTCAGGATAAGAATTTATAGTAGATACCACTTTATCCATGCTTTCCTGATCCAGGGTACGGTTTATTGCGCCAAGACCCGGTGTAAAATGGGCTTTACCCACACCAAAGTCTCCTTCAAAATTCGCTCCTTTCAGGATGGGTTTATAACGCTCAAACAGGTTTTTGACTTGTCCGGTAAAACCTTTAACCGTTAAATGGTCATTTACCCGATACTTCAGGTGAAGCCCAAATAAGGCATTATCGATGAGTAGGCCTCTATCTTCATAGGCCCGGAAAATAATCCCGCTTCCTATTTGATCATAAATATGACCGGCCGTGATACTTAAATTCTGAAAATCCTTGCTGATATTAAACATACCAATACCCGCATCACTCAACGCTGAGGTTGGATTTTGCAAATTGGAATTATGAAATCCATCAAAACGGATGGTCCCGGAAAACCCATTGGAAGAATATCTCAATCCCAGCCAACCTTCGCCTCCACTTAAAAAGTTATCATACAATTGGTTTCCTGAAGCCTTGATATTGGTGTCTCTCTGGAAAAAATTGACGGTCATCATTAAATCACCCGAAAGATTCCCTCCTATTTGCGCACTCGCTAAAAATGGCAGGAAAGCCAACCCAGTTAATAATTGTTTCAACATGAACTATTCGATATAAACAACAAATATATCAATCCACAAGGGTAATCTCTAGTAAATGTCCGACATACGACCCGATTTTTGAGATAAAACGCCACGTTTAAGGCGGAAGATTGAGCCTGTTTTATCCCATTAAGCCAAAAATTGTATTCTATCGTTAGGGATGTTTTGAAAAGATTATAAACGCTGACTTAAAATCTCCAATATTGTTTTTGGTTTTTATTGAATCCCTAATTGTGCACTTAATTCCAACATCCGATCGATGGGTTTTTTGGCCGCTAAACGTAAATCTTCTTCCATAGTGAGCGCGGGAACCTCATTTTTCATACATAAATACAATTTTTCCAGGGTATTTAACTTCATGTGAGGACAGTCGTTACAAGCACAATGATTATCCGGTGGTGCTGGTATAAAAGTTTTTTCCGGGGCATTTTTGGCCATTTGATGTAAAATTCCTGTTTCAGTTCCTACAATAAATGTATGTGCGCTATGATCTTTCGTGAATTTCAACAATTGAGTTGTACTACCGATAAAATCTGCAATTGCTAAAACGTGATCTTCACATTCTGGGTGGGCAATAAATAAGGCTTCGGGATGACGCTCTTTTAAACGGATGATTTTTTCTAAACTAAATATTTCATGCACCATACAAGCCCCATTCCACAACAACATTTCTCGACCGGTTTGTTTGTTCACATAGGCGCCCAGATTTTTATCCGGTGCAAATATGATTTTTTGCTCTTTAGGCAGGCTCTCAACGATTTTTTGTGCATTGCTGCTTGTACAGATAATATCACTCAAGGCTTTAATACCGGCACTGCAGTTAATGTAGGAAATCACCAGATGATCCGGATGTTGCTCTTTAAAATGTTTAAATAAGGGCGGTTGGCAACTATCACTTAATGAACAACCTGCTTTTAAATCGGGAAGGACCACTTTTTTTGTAGGATTTAATATTTTAGCCGTTTCTGCCATAAAATGTACTCCGGCAAATACGATCATATCTGCCTGTGTTTCCTGTGCTTTCCTTGCTAAACCTAAGCTATCTCCAATATAATCAGCTACATCCTGTATATCAGGCTCCTGATAATAATGCGCCAGTATAATAGCGTTTTTGCTTTTTTTCAGTTTTTCTATTTCTTCAAATAAATCCAGACTTGGGTCTATTTCTTCTTCCAGAAAGCCTTTTTGTTCAATTTGTGCAGATGCGTCAAGCATAATAATTTTAATAGATTATTTTTTAAAATAAAAAGAAAGTATTCCTGATATTAGGGATGTGAATTGGTGTAAAAGTATCTATTATTCCTATTGTAAAAATCAAAAGGGTAGTTTATTCAGAAGAAATAAACAATAAAATGAAACGTTTTACACAACCTATTTTAAATGCTTTAGTTCAGTAATACTGCCAAAATCAGGAGATACATAGATATCTGAACAAAAGTTTGGTGGAAAAACAGGCTGTGTTAAAAATTTTTGACTGTGTATTGTGATTTAAGCATGTATAGTATGCTGGAAAGTGATTGGTTTTACACCTTGAGATGCTTGTCTGAGGGGCGAATGATGATAAACTAGAGAATACACAGTTTGTTTTACCATGTAATTCACAACGCAAAAAACGATTTATGGGGAAATGCCTTAAAAAGAAGCCATAAAAACTTTGAATTGACCATGTAAAACCTATATTTTTGCGTTCCTTTAAAAAATGTGAATAATATGTCGGTAATTCAAACAATTCGTGACAAGTATATTGGTCTGGTTATTGGTGCCATTATTGTGGCCCTGATTGGTTTCCTCGTAATGGATGCCATGCAAAGTAATGTACGAAGTATTTTCGGTGGCGATCAAACCTTGTTGGCTGAGGTAAATGGCCAACGAATAGATTATAAAAAGTATGAAGCTTTAAGAGTCAGATATGAAGAGAATATGAAATCCCGTAGCAAGGATGGCAGTTTGTCGGACGCTGAACGCTCTCAGGTGAATGAACAAGTGTGGAACGATATCATCAACGAAACCGTGATGCAAGGTGAAATAGAAGCATTGGGCATTGATTTGACCGATAAAGAATTGCAGGATATGGAGACTGGTCAGTTTCCTGATCCAATGATTCGTCAGAATTTTACTGATCCGAATACGGGTATATTTGATGCTGCTCGTGTGAGTCAATACATCAGCTCTTTAGGCCAGGATAAAACCGGTGAAGCACGTAAACAATGGAGAGAGTTTGAAGAAGGTTTGATTAAAAACAGAAAGAGTACCAAGTATACTGAATTGATTACCAAGGGTATTTATTTCCCTAAATTTTTGGTGGAGGAAATGGTTAAACAAAGAAGTTCGGTGGCTTCAGTAAACTATGTACAATTACCGTATACCTTAATCAGCGACAGCAGTGTAAAAATTAGTGATGAGGAAATCAAGGCTTACATGCAAAAGCGCGAAAGAATATTTAAAATGCAGGATGATAATGCCCGTATCGAATATGTTGCATTTGATATCAAACCTTCAACTGAAGATACCGCTGCAAGTTTGGGAGTTTTAAACGGCTTAAGGGCAGCATTTGATTCAACCAAAGACAATGAAGATTTTGTCGCTAAAAATTCAGAAGAAAACATCCGTGAATTTTATTTTAATGAAAGTAATCTGGAAGTTCCTGTACCAGCTGATGTGATAAATAGTGCCATTGGTGCAGTAAGCGGGCCATTCTATTTCAATGGTTCTTATAAAATGGTGAAAGTTTTGGATAAAAAATCCATGCCGGATAGTGTAAAGGCTTCTCATATTTTAGTCGCTGTTACAAAAGATCGTACAGAAGCCCAGGCTGAAGCAACTGCTGACAGTTTAATGGCACAGGTGCAAGGCGGTATGGATTTGGCCATGTTGGCTTCAACCCGTTCAGATGATCAGGGTACTGCTAAAAAAGGGGGTGATTTAGGTTACTTTCCTCAGGGAGCCATGGTTGCAGAATTCAATGATGTTTGTTTTAATGGAAAAACTGGAGATTTAAAAAAGGTGAAAACACAATTCGGTTTTCATATCATTCGTGTTACGGATCAAAAGGATTTCAAACCTTCCGTTAAAATAGCCCCGGTTACCAAGGCTTTAGTTGCAGGAAACGCGACTATTCAGGCAGCATTTGCGAAAGCGAATGAATTTGTTTCAACCTCAAAAGATGCCAAAGGTTTTGATGAATCGAGCAAAAAATTTGGTAAGGACAAACGTAATGTACCGAATATCAACAAAACAATGTCTGTAATTCCTGGTTTGGGTTCTGCACGTGAAGTTTCACGTTGGGCATTTGAAGCAAAAATTGGTGATGTTTCTCCTGTGTTTAACCTCGACGATAAATGCATCGTGGCTAAATTATTGGACCGTCAGGAAAAAGGCGTATTGCCAAGTGTTGAAGCCATTCGTCCGCAAATTGAAGGCATGTTGATTCAGGAAAAGAAAGGTCAAATGTTGATCAAACAATATGGCAGTAAAGCAAGTTTGGAAGAAATAGCAGTTGCTGCAGCACAAACTGTAAAAACCGCTGATACATTGGTTCTTGCCGGTGGTGGAAGTAGTGAGATCTCTTATGAAGCAAAGGTTTTAGGTGCGGCGTTTAATAAAGCGAATTTGAATAAAAAATCAGCAGGTATTCCAGGTGATCAAGGAGTATATTTCATTTTTGTAAAATCTCAAACGCCGGGAACAGTGAATGCTGCAGACCCCGGCATGATGATGGAACGTATGCAAATGGAAGCTGGTGCCAGAAGTATGGCGCAGAATATGTTGAGTTACGTGTTAAAAAAACGCGCAGTAATCAACGACAATCGATCCAATTTTTACTAGTTGATAGAAGTATTTTAAAGGAACGCCTCTGATGGGGCGTTTTTTTATGCATACCTCATGAAAGAGAACTAAATGGGATTACAAAATATTTCGCTCTGCTAGGGATAAGGTTTTTTATTCTGGTTGAAAACTTTACATTTGTGGCCCTAAAATAAAAGCATGCAGTACAGAGAATTAGTGGCTATATCCGGAATGGGTGGATTGTTTCAGTTGTTATCAACAAAAAGTGATGGAGCAATCGTTAAAAATTTGGATGATCAAACGACCAAATTTGTCGCCGCAAGATCTCATCATGTTACACCGCTGGAAAGCATTGAAGTATATACCCAAACAGATAATGTCCGCCTTTGGGATGTATTTCAACAAATGAAAGAAAACGAAGCAAAGGTGGAAAATATGGATGTTTCAAAAATGGATGCTAAAACCATTCAAAAGAACTTCGCCATTCTCTTTCCTGAACATGATGCTGAAAGGGTTTATGTGAGTGATATGAAAAAGATGATTCGTTGGTACGGAATCTTAAAACGTTTGGATTTATTAACGGAAGTGGAGGAAATAGAAAAACCTGAAACTGCCGCAGAATAGGGGAAAATAGTTTGCTATTCTCATTTCCCCTTTTAACTTTGAGGATCAAAATTTTATCAGATGAACATACCAGCCGAATTAAAGTATACTGCAGACCATGAGTGGATTCGTATTGAAGGAAATACCGCCACTATAGGCATTACAGATTTTGCACAAAGTGAATTGGGAGATATCGTATTTGTAGACATTAACACGAAAGGAAAATCGCTGAAATCTGGTGAAATTTTTGGAACCGTTGAAGCGGTTAAAACAGTTTCTGATTTGTTCTTACCGATTGATGGAACAATCGATGAGGTAAATCCCAATTTGGAATCTAGTCCGGAATCAGTAAACAAAGATCCTTATGGTGAAGGTTGGATGGTAAGAATTACATTAAGCGGTGGTGCGGATGGTGCTGAGTTAATGGACGCTGATAAATACAAGGCTTTAGTAGGCGCATAAGTAAATGAAATAATTAAATGGTAAATCCGTGTCTTAGCAGGCATGGATTTTTTTTTCGATGATGTTTAAATCACACAAGATATTTTACTTCATAGGGTCCGTGTTATGGACCATCCTCATTTTTGTGGGTTGTAGTTTACCGGGCCGTGATGTTCCAAAAGTGCATGTTTTTGATCATTTTGATAAAATTGTTCATTTTACTTTCTTTCTGATATTTCATTTTTTATGGATAGGTTTCATAGGTACTTCAAGAAATAAGCATTTCATCTTAATCATTATATCCGGAATCTATGGTTTTTTCCTGGAGTTTTATCAAGTCAGTTATGTAGAAGGTCGTAGTTTTGACGTTTGGGACGGGATTGCGGATATGTTTGGTTCACTCACCTGTGCTTTTCTTATGTTACGCAAGCGCCCTTAAATGTAAACGAAATGTTAATTAATTAAAACAACCGCGGGATAAAATTTAATGTTATGTTTCCTGAATACGATGTCATAGTTGTTGGTGCGGGCCATGCCGGATCTGAAGCTGCTGCTGCTGCTGCAAACATGGGCTCCAAGACTTTATTGATTACAATGAACATGCAGACTATTGCACAGATGAGTTGTAATCCGGCTATGGGTGGAATTGCAAAAGGGCAAATTGTTCGTGAGATAGATGCTTTAGGTGGTTACTCCGGAATAGTATCTGATAAGTCTATGATACAGTTTCGGATGTTGAATAAATCGAAGGGCCCTGCAATGTGGAGTCCACGTACACAGAATGACAGACACTTATTTGCATGGACATGGCGGGAGTTATTAGAAAATGCGCCTAACCTGGATATTCGACAGGATTCTGTTGAAGGTTTGATTGTTTCACGTGGAACAATTCAAGGTGTGCGCACCCAATTGGGAATGGATATTTATGGCAAGGCGGTTGTTCTCACCAATGGTACTTTTTTAAATGGCGTCATTCATATTGGCGAAAAGCAATTTGGTGGCGGAAGAATGGGCGAGAGTAAGGCAACGGGTATTACAGAGCAATTGATTCAATTAGGTTTTGAAAGTGATCGTTTGAAGACAGGAACTCCACCTCGTCTCGATGGTAGAAGTTTGGATTACACCAAAATGGAGATTCAGGACGGAGATGATGATATTGTAGGCTTTTCTTTTATGAAAACCGAGAAACCTAAACAACAGAGATGTTGTTGGGTTACTTATACCAATACCGAGGTCCATGATTTGTTAAAAACGGGTTTTGACCAGTCGCCGATGTTTCAGGGAAGAATTGAAGGAACAGGACCACGCTATTGTCCAAGTATTGAAGATAAAATTAACCGTTTTGCGGATCGGGATCGCCATCAACTCTTTGTAGAACCAGAAGGTTGGAATACGGTAGAAATCTATTTAAACGGATTTTCAACATCCTTACCTGAGGATGTTCAATATAAGGCGCTACAAAAGATTCCTGGTTTAGAGTATGTACGAATGTTTCGGCCGGGTTATGCGATTGAGTACGACTATTTTCCGCCAACCCAGCTAACTTATACCCTCGAAACTAAACTGATAAAGAACTTGTTTTTCGCAGGTCAAATTAATGGAACAACAGGATATGAAGAGGCTGCATGCCAGGGATTGATGGCCGGAATTAATGCACACCAAGCGGTACATTCATTAAATCCATTTACTTTAGGTAGAAATGAGGCATATATTGGCGTATTGATTGATGATTTAATCAACAAAGGTACAGATGAACCATATCGGATGTTTACTTCCAGAGCAGAATATCGAACCTTACTACGACAAGATAATGCGGATATCAGATTGACAGCAAAAGGATTTGATCTGGGTTTGGCATCAGAAGAACGAATGTTTCACGTGAAACAAAAGCTGGAACAAACCGAAAAGCTGAAGCGACAATTGAAGGATATTTCTTTGGAGCCCTTGGAAACACAAGCCTATTTTGAGGAAATATCTAGTTCTCCCCAACAAGAGAGAACCAATTCCATAAAATTGCTATTGAGGCCTAATGTTCAATTAAATCGACTTATTGAATGTTCCGAGGCTTTACAAAAAATATTTTCGGATGTTCCACGTGAAACAAGGGAGCAAGTCGAAATTCAATTAAAGTATGAATCCTACATTGAAAAGGAACAGGAGTTGGCACAAAAGGCCCTCAGTTTGGAGTCTTTAGTAATCCCAGATGATTTTGATTATGACAAAATCAAATCCTTATCTACAGAAGGTCGACAGAAGTTTATCAAAATAAAACCAAGAACCTTGGGTCAGGCCGGCCGAATCAGTGGAGTAAACCCTACGGATATTCATATTTTAATGGTTCACATGGGCCGTTAATCCAAGATTATCAAACTTCTGGTCCTCTATAAGTGAGGTATTATCCTTTCATTCATTCTTAAGTTGCGTAAACTATCACAATGACCCATCATGGCCTTTGGGATAAAAATAAAATCTTATCTCCTTTAAACTATATGATGCAGTAAAAGGCAGAAGTATCTGCCGAACTATCTGCATGAGTTGGGTTTCCCTCCATAAAGAAATCAACTGCATGCTGTAGGACATAAAACCTGAAAGCGCTGATTTTATTACATGAGTCTATGATGATTTTCTTTACAAAGGAGGATCAATCCCGATTAGACACTTGTATTATACATATTTTCATTCCCCAAAAATCTATTTTACCAATTCCGGAACTTTCAGAAAGGCAACTTTTTAAAGATTAATGGGTAGCATTAGAAAAGATTAATCGGTAATCGCTTATTCCTTTTACAAACGGTCCATACATTATCTGGGTAAAAACACCGTTGGATTCAATTTACACGAAACAACTAAAAAATATCTTGTTGATGATATCCTTTAATGCTTCTTTTGGAATACTGATAATGTAACCACAGTAAAAAGCCCCAGATGATAAGATTGAGCATGGAGAGTAAAAAATTCTGCATGCTGAAGTTCAGAAATATGAACATCCATACGATGGAACTGAAATTGACATTCAAATAGGTTATAAAATGAAAAGTAAACCCGATGTCTTTACGGCTATTTCTAACCCGATCTAAATATCCCCAAAACAAACCTGCGATAAACATGGATACTCCATAAACCGAAGCAATGATTCCTAATTGTCGAAATTCTTGCGATGCAATTTTACCATATAGCGTGTAAAAAAACAGGAAGGATAAAAGCAAAGAGGTCAAAAAGAATGCCTTTTGATATGTACTGTAGTTTTTCATTGAATGTGATTTATGGTGTCTTGTAGTAATTGTAAGTAGTTGTGTGAATACATAGGAATGAGGTGATTCTCCAAAAAGGTTTTAAAGAGTTTTTTGCCATTCTCCGTTAAAGAGTAGTATTTACGTTGTGGACCGCGATTACCATCCCGCATTTCAAAGTCAAGAAGTTCAAGGTCATCGAACTTACGCAAAGCACGATAGATGCTTTGTTCATCGTAGCTTAATTTGCCCTCGGTTTGTTCCACAATGAATTGACCGATTTCCTCCGGACAACGTGCCTGACTACATAAACTCAGAAATATCCATTGGCTCATTTGACCCTTTTTGTGCGTGAGCTCCCAACTCTCTAATAATTTATTCAGATATACTTGATCATTCATGTATGTCAAAGGTATTATACAAGTAATATAATACCAAAATATTTTAGACAATTAAACGCCACATCCTCCATAGCTTCAAATGGCCCTATCATCCAAACTGATAAGTCCTTGAGGAAAATGATACTTCGAAAATGAGGATTGTTTAACTTTATCCCCTCATGACCGATTTATCTACATTTCTGCGAATCTGTATTTGTACATTTTTGTGTTTTACCGGCCTCATGAATCATGCAAAAGCCCAGGAAAACAGCGCTTACTTTAGTTGGAATGATTATCGCAAGGCCAACGGTCGTTTGCTAAGTGACTCTCTCATTCTTAAAAAATGGACGATTGGTGAAATCATGGCTTATAAAGGAAATGATTATGAGTTTTTTAATATTGATCGCAGGATCAATGTCAATGATTGTTTCGCCATTCGTTATCAGGGTATCGATTATATTCAAGGCAAGGCGCTAAATACCGGTAAGGATTTTGCCAAGGTAGTTTTTAAGGGCCAACAATATCTGGTGGTTTATGCAGCCATCACTGAGCAAAAAAGGGACAACTTCGAGGAATTAGATCTGCTTTACCAAATCTCCGAACGTTTTTCGCGCGAATTGGAAGGTGAACTCAATAAAAACCGATATTATTATCTCATCAGTCTCAATAAAAAGAAATTAAAATTGTTGGAGCTCAATCCTGATAATTTACGCAAACTCCTAAAATCAAAAGGATCCATGTATCAGGAATATATCAAGGACCCTAACCGAAATGATCCGGAACGAATCATCTATTATATCTCTAAAATTGATCGGGAGGACTAATCCGAATGTCTGATTGCAGTTTTTGAAAAAGAGGTATATTTGTTGGCTGAAATCAAATCCTGAAGTCCATGACAACTTACAAATAACACTTCGTCATTGAACCTCAAAAAAAGAAATCAGTCTGAAACACCCAAAATAATAAACATGAAAAAAGTCCTGCTTTTCGGCATCACTCTTTGCCTCGCACTTTACGCCCTTGCTCAGTATAGTAATACCAAAATGGAAGTGGGTCAAAAAGCCCCTGAATTAGCCTTCCCAAACCCACAGGGTGAAGTGATCAAATTATCGGAAATCAATAAAAAACGTGTAGTATTATTAGATTTCTGGGCATCCTGGTGCGGCCCATGCCGAATGGCCAACCCTGCACTGGTTGAGTTTTACAACAAATACAGCAAGAAAAAATACAAGAATGCTAAAAATGGCTTTACCATCGTGAGTGTTTCTTTAGATAAAGCCAAAGATCCATGGATTCAGGCTATCGCAAAAGATAAACTCAGCTGGCCCTATCACATGAGCGATTTGGGAGGATGGCAAAGTGCCGCCGCCGCCGAATACGGTGTTCAATTCGTTCCTCAGGCTTTTCTGCTCGATGGTAATGGCGTTATTATTGGTAAATATGCACGTGCAGAAGATTGTGTAAAGGATTTAGAGAAATTGATTCAGAATTAGTTTTATGGGTCCGGATTCGGAGCGACAGCGAATTATCATTATCACAGCACCATCAGGTTCGGGCAAATCAACCATTGTCCGGCATCTTCTTCAAACACTACCTGAGTTGCGATTCAGCGTGAGCGCATGTACACGTTCACCGCGGCAAGGTGAAATACATGGCCGCGACTATTTTTTTATCAGTGTAGAAGAATTTCAACAAAAAATCAGCGAAGAAGCATTTGCTGAATATGAAATGGTATATGCCGGAAAATATTACGGCACCTTAAAATCCGAGTTACAAAAAATCTGGCGTAGTGGAGGCTATCCATTGGCGGATATTGATGTACAAGGCGCATTAAGACTAAAAAATTATTTTGCTGATAAGGCCTTAAGTATTTTTATCAAAGCACCGGCCTTGGAAATTCTTGAACAAAGACTTCGAAAAAGAGGAACAGAAACCGAGGAGTCCCTGCGTGAACGATTACAAAAAGCAGAACAGGAACTTCAATGGTCAAATTCATTTGATGCACTCATCGTTAATGATCAACTCGATGAAGCTTGTCAGCAAACAGAGCAATTGATCCGTAACTTTTTGCCTAAGGGATTGTCCGTTTGAGAATCAATTTAAAGAAACTACTTTTGTAACATGACCTTATTCATTGGTATTGTTGTTTGTCTTTTAGTCATTGGCTTTTTTTCAGGCATTGAAATCGCATTTGTTTCAAGCAACAAACTCAATATCGAGTTAAAACGAAAACAGGGCACTTACTCCGGAAAAGTACTTTCCCGTTTTATGGAAAACCCAGCCACCTTTATAGGCACCAGTTTGGTGGGGGTAAATATTGGTTTAGTCGTCTATGGTTTTTTAATGACACAGGCAACCGATATGTTGTTCGATCAAATCGGTTTACAAAATGAATATGCCCGACTTTTTCTGGATACCCTGATTGCCACCATCATCGTTCTTATTTTGGGCGAATTTATACCCAAGGCTTTATTTTCGTCGAAACCGGAATCGTCATTATCCTTCTTTACTTTACCGATTCAATTATTTTATTATCTCCTTTATCCGGCAGCGAAATTATTTGTGCAGATTTCTGAATTCATTCTAAAGTATCTTTTTAATGTTCGAATCAATGAAGAAAAAACGATTTACTCAAAAATTGATCTGGAACATTTTGTAAAACAAATGCGTACCGGTCAGGATAATGAAGAACAGGATTTAAACACGGAATTGTTTCAAAATGCTTTGTCGCTCTCTCACGTTAGAATTCGTGAATGTTTGGTACCGCGCAATGAAATAGAAGCAGTGCCTTTAAATACAACGGTTGAGGAAGTCCGACAACTGCTTATTGAAACCAAACTTTCTAAAATTCTGATATACGAAGGCAACATCGATAATATTGTCGGATATATACATCATCTTGATTTTTTAAAAAACCCCTCCACCATTCAATCGGTCATGCATCGTATTCCTGCAGTTCCCGAAACCATGAATGCAGTGGATTTATTAAATCAGTTTACTCGTGAACGAAAAAGCATCGCCTGGGTGATTGATGAATTCGGAGGCACTGCAGGTATTGTAACCATGGAAGATATTCTGGAAGAAATTTTCGGAGAAATTCAGGACGAATACGATGAAGAAGAATATATAGAGAAACAACTTTCGGCAACTGAATTTATTTTTTCGGGCAGATTGGAAGTAGAATATATCAATGAAAAATATGCCTTGAATATTCCTTTAGATGACGCAGAAACATTGTCCGGTTATATCATCGAAAATCATGAATCCATCCCGGAATCAGGCGAACGAATTATTATCGGCGAATATGAATTTGGAATTATGATGGTGGGTGATACCCGCATCGAAACAGTCAAACTCAAAAAACTCCACGGCAATAAAAAGAAGGAGCAATGATGCAAGGGATGATTTTAGCAGCCGGTTTGGGCACCCGCCTCAAACCATTTACTGAGCATCATCCTAAGGCATTGGCGCTTGTGAATGGGGAAACGTTGTTATCGCGCAATATTCGTTATCTCGCTAAATATGGGGTGAAGGATATCATCATCAATGTTCATCACTTTGCCGATCAGATAGAAAAATTTGTGCAAGCACATCAATGGGATGGGGTACAAATCAGCATCTCCGACGAGCGACATGAAGTGTTGGAAACCGGCGGCGGCTTGTTACACGCAGCTGCATTTTTTAAACCTCAACAGTCTTTTGTGCTGATGAATGTGGACATCCTTACGAACCTGAATCTGGATCGGCTCATTCAATTTCATCAACAATATAAACCATTGGCTTCATTGGCCATGACAAATCGAAACAGCAGCCGATGTTTTTTGTGGAATGCCAACAATCAATTGTGCGGATGGAAAAATAAAAATACTTCAGAGGAAATTATTACCCGTCCGGCCAATCAATATATAGAACGAGCATTTAGCGGTATCCATGTCATTGATTCATCTATCTTTTCTCATATCCGTCAGAAAGGAAAATTCTCTATTGTAGATACCTATTTGGATCTGGCAAAAAATCATACCATACTGGGTTTTGATCATAGTGGAGATATTCTCATGGATACGGGTACTATGGAACATATCCAGGCTGCGGAAAAAATTTTTCTGTAAAATGGGATTGTGCAAAAAGTGTATGAGGAGGATTTAGCACAGCAATGGATTACAAATCAAAATCCATATTCAAACCATCCCGCAATTTGCGCAAAGCAGGATTTTTAGCAGCCATTTTATCAAATATTTCGCGAGTACTAAGCACCCGATCTGCAGGATTTTGCATTTCTTCTGGCTTCAAGGCGAATAAAATATTTACTTCCTGATTCCGGAAATAATTTTTAAAAAAATCGAGTAAGATCAGCCGTTGCCCTTTCAGGTAATCGAGTGCCACAGGATCGGCAGTGAGCGTAATCACATGATCTTCAAAACTCAAGAGGGTTTGCATAATGGCATTGCGGTAAATGATTTTTTCTGCCGTCAGTTGAAGAGCAATTTTCTCCCAGGCGATGCGCAATTGATCGCTATCAATGACAATCACTTCTTGTTGCTGCTGATTCAAAACTTTATCACGAACAAGATTCTTCAACCCTTTGAGTCCGCCCAGGGTAACACCATATGAAGCCGTATTAGCGGGGGCCGTTGTTGCAGGGGGCGCACTGGCAGAAGTAATGGGCTGCGTAATTTTCTCCGAAGTTTGTTTAATGGGAGGAGGTGTTACACTTGGTTCAATACTGACTTTAGGTTTAATCGGTATTGATCGTATTATAGGGGCCTTAAGCGGAAAGACCTCCTGGGTCAATAGTTTTTTTTTTACGGTGCCACTTTGTTCATCACTTAATAATTGAATCGCATTTTGCAGGTAATTCAATTTAACCAGGGCTAATTCAACATGCAAACGTTTATTGCGGGCCATCTTGTAATGTTGTTCGGATTGATTCACAACAGAGAGGGCATTGATGATATAAGCTTGTGAAACCTGTGTGGCTTGCTGGAAGTATCGGGCTTGTATGGCTTCGGGAAAATCCAATAAATGAACAACTCTTGGATCACGACTAAATAAAAGATTTCGTAAATGTTCTGTAAGTCCGTTCAGAAACATATCACCTTCAAAGCCTTTGCGAATAATTTCATCATAAATCAACATGATACCGCTCAGGTCCTGCAACATCAGGGTGTCTATCACTTTAAAAAAGTAATCATAATCCAGAATATTCAGGTGCTCAACGGTATTGGTATAGGTGATTTGATCGTTGGTGAAGCTGGCAATTTTGTCCATAATCGACAAGGCATCCCGCATACACCCTTCGCTTTTTTGGGCAATTAAATGCAAGGCTTCTTTCTCAAAAACAATATGCTCTTTGTCACAAATTTCAGACAAATGATTCAGGGTATCTGCGGTGGTGATGCGGTTAAAATCAAAAATCTGACAACGCGAAAGAATGGTCGGAAGGATTTTATGTTTTTCGGTTGTAGCCAAAATAAAGATGGCGTACGAAGGCGGTTCTTCGAGGGTTTTTAGAAAAGCATTAAATGCACTGTTCGAAAGCATGTGTACCTCATCAATGATATACACCTTGTATTTGGCGCCACCCTGAGGAACGATTCGAACTTGTTCAATGAGTTCACGAATATCATCTACCGAATTATTGGATGCCGCATCCAGTTCGTGCACATTGAAAGAAGTATTATCACGAAACGAAACACAGGAAGGGCAAACATCACAAGCCTCAGCATCTTCGGTGCGATTGGTACAATTGATGGTTTTGGCTAAAATACGCGCACAGGTTGTTTTACCCACGCCTCTTGGTCCACAAAACAAAAAGGAATGCGCCAACTGATTGTTGCGGATGGCGTTTTTTAATGTGGTTGTAATATGCGACTGCCCAACCACCGTATTAAAATGCTGGGGTCTGTATTTAAGTGCACTAACAATGTATTGATCGGACATGAGGGGAACAAAGATAATCAGGGTGAATCTAAAAAATTCAAAAACTCACATTCACTTCAGGTAAAAAATGCTGGAATCTTCCTCTGGATTTGTGAAGTAAACCAAATGATAGGGTCATAACGAAGTGGAAAAGTGCCCCGCAAAAACGATACTAAAACAGGATCATCGAAACCCGACCTAACCGATTTGGTATATTTTTGCCTGGAATAAACCAGACAAATGTTGAATAAGAACTCAGTTTTTAGAATGGATGCTACAATTTTCAACTAGGGTTTCACAAAAATCTATAGGCTGCTAAATCAGAAGAAAGGACCAAAGAATGGAAAACGCATGCTATTTTTGTCAACATTGATTTATCGCTTGAACCAAACCAAGAAACATGCAAAAAAATGAATGGCCCCTTTGGGAAATATTTATCCGTAGTAAAGCCGGGCTCGACCACAAACATGTCGGCAGTTTACATGCAGCTGATGCACAAATGGCGATTGAAATGGCCCGGGATGTGTACACCCGACGGCAGGAAGGGATTAGTATTTGGGCTGTAGAAAGCTTAAATATTCATGCTTCAAATCCGGACGATGCCGCCAGTTTTTATGATCCCATGAACGATAAAGTATACAGACATCCCACTTTTTACGACCTACCGGACGAACTAACTCACATGTAAACCCCTGAAGGATGAATACTAAAATGATTGATTATCTCATGCATCTGGCAGACAATAGTCTGATTTATGGGCATCGACTGAGTGAATGGTGTGGGCATGGTCCGATTCTGGAAGTGGATATGGCATTGAGTAATATAGCGCTTGATCATATTGGTGCTGCCCGAAGTTTGTATCAATATGCGGCAGAGTTGGAAGGGCAAGGAAAAACAGAAGACAGCTATCCGTATTTTAGAGATATCCGGGCATTCAGAAATGTTTTGTTGGTTGAATTGCCCAACGGTGATTTTGCAGATACCATAGCAAGGTCGCTTTGTTTTGATACCTATCAATTCTTTTTGTATCAGGCATTAAAAAATTCAAAAGATCAACGCATTGCTGCCGTCGCAGAAAAGTCATTGAAAGAGGTCACTTACCATCAACGATTTAGCAGTGAATGGACCATCCGATTGGGTGATGGAACTGAAGAAAGTCGTGAAAAAATGCAAAGAGCAATCCTTGAAGTATGGGCTTATACAGGTGAACTATTTGATGCCAGCGCAACTGAAAAAGAACTGTTTGAAGCAGGTATCGGTGTAGATTTATCAGCTCTAAAAATTCAATGGGAAGAACGAATTGCCGAAATCCTTCAGGAAGCTACTCTAAGTTACCCGATGCGCGCACAAGGGGCCTGGTTCCAGAAAGGCGGAAAAACGGGAATTCATACAGAATATATGAGCAGCATATTGTCTGAAATGCAATACATGCAAAAATCCTATCCCGGTTGTGAGTGGTAAAATGTGGACCCGGGAAACGATATTAGAAATATTGGAGACTATTTGCGATCCCGAAGTGCCGGTGTTAAGTATACTGGATTTGGGGATAGTGCGTGATATACAAATCATTTCGCCCCAACATATTGGCATTACCATCACCCCAACATATAGTGGTTGTCCGGCGATGAATACGATTGCCATGGCCATTCGGATGGAATTCCTGAGCAGAGGCGTTGAGCAGGTGGATATTCATGAAGTACTATCACCAGCATGGACAACCGATTGGATGAGTGAAAATGGAAAAGAAAAATTAAGAGCCTATGGCATCGCACCGCCGCAATATCAACACAAAGATGTACCGGCTTTTGGCCATGAGATTGTGCCATGTCCAATTTGTCAATCAACGCATACCGAAGCATTGAGCCAATTTGGTTCCACCTCCTGTAAAGCCTTATATCGTTGTTTGGATTGTTTGGAGCCTTTTGATTATTTTAAATGTCATTAATAAGATTTTAAAAATAATCCGGAATTATAAATCTCTGATAGTTCAAAGTAGGTTATCGCCTTCTTGCAGTAAACGCGTTTATCATCTGCAGATACATCGTTTATTACACTTCTTATAATCGTTGATAGAGTTCGACGAATTTATTTTTATACACAGATTTAAAATGTCGGGATAACTGACCTTGCAAAATGGAATCACAGGAAAAATAATTGCGGGGATTCTGGATAAGCACATAATCAATTTTTTGTTCGCTTTGTTGTTCATAAGGCATCGGATCTCCACAAGGCGGATAAGTGCCGGGCATCAGGGAAGCGATACTTTCCCGGGGATTTTTTCCATGTTGCCAATTAACCGGAAAATAATTGATTTCGGCTTCATAGTTCATGATTAAAATGAGCGGAAGATTTGGCTCGCAGGCTAAAAAATCACTGAAATGAATAAAGGAACCATCGCGGTGAAATAGGCTATCATGATCGTTTAACTTTTGCCAATCGTCCATATGAATATTTAAAACCACAGAATACGGTTTGATATAGTTTTTGGCCTTCATAATTTCCTGACCGATTTGATTCGCTTTCAAAACATAGGGAAAACGAATAAATTGAAAAGAGAGGGTGATACCAAGGCAAAGAGACATAAATATCAAACGCCATTTAAAAGGCCACAACAATGCGGCACAGGCAATCAACAAAAACAGAGGAGGCAAAAATGCAAGTCGAATATCGATAGAACCTGCGCCACCAATACTATGTGGACATTGAATATATGAAATGAGAAAAAACAAAGCCATCCCGACAAAAAGGAAAACCCATTTTTTGGAATTGCCCTGAACCTTTCTGAAGTGAATAAGCAACCAAATAACCGATACAACAATCAGCAGAAGGGCCGCAATGGCCGGATACATTTCAGTGGAGCGCGTACTCTGACTGGTCCACATTTTCAGGAACTCCAGCCATTTTTTCCATTTACTCCAGGCATGGGGTTCAATTCCGCTTCCCCGTTTGGCCAGAAAAAGTAAAATAATCATTGCAGACGGTAAAAAAATGAGCGCCATTCGAGCGACATCGATTAAAACCAATTTCCAGGAGTATTGGCGTAATAGAGGAAACAGATCGTATAATAAAATCGACCCCATCATCATCATCGTATAAATGGCTGGCATGCCATGCGAAAAAGTACAGGCTAACAAAAGCAGAGACTGGCCGAGGGCAAACATGGGGTTTTGGAGTTTGTCACGAAACCGGATAAAAAAGCCCAAGGACCAAAAAAGTAAGGCCAGTGCAAAACAGTAATTATAAAAACCTTGTTGGAAAGGGAGGTTAAAAACAAAAGGATAAAAAAGGAAAGCCAAAAAGCCGGAATCCGGATTGATCGCATGAATCAGAAATCGCAATCCATATGCGAAAACGAATAGGTATAATAATTGAAAAGATTTGTCGGCTAACCAGGCTGGCATGAATTGTTGCAAAGCACCCAAAACGAGATGACTCATCCAGTTGGGGTCGAGGTTACGATTGATGTAAAAAAAATCGTCATAAAAATCACGGTTCCTGCCCAGTACGAAATCAAAGAGAACTCGGGCATTATAAGTATGGCTGGCACCATCGCCTGTGATATAGTATTGAGGCCATATGATGATGGCGGCTGAAAACAGGACGACTAAAAAGAAGAAAAATTTTTCGTATTTCAAGATGAAATAAAGATAAAAATAAAATGGAAGTGAACAGGAAAATGTTGAGCGGTTGAAAAGAGGAAAATCACCAAAGCGGTAGAAAAAAGAAGATACAATCAACAAAAAGAGTCATTCACTCAAAAAAACGCCCTTTGGCTCAAATGTACTTGAAGGGGGAAAGAAGAAATACTAGGTTTGTTGAAGCTTTTAAATGTTGCGCAACGAAAGACACTGTGATGAAGGAAGGACAAAAAGAGCAAACCCTGAACCCGAAAGGCATAGTGAGAAAGCGAAGAAGCAGGGACCCGAAAAGGCGCAGATAGAGTAGGGATTATGAAAACAAAAGGTAAGGCTTACCTCAATAAGCCAAGTGTGATTATGAAAAAGTTGATTTTGATGTTAGTGGTGTTGATGGGTGTGATTGGTGAGATGAAGGCTTCAGCACCTATTGAAGTGGAGGTTTCCTTTATTATTGCGCGGCCAAAGTACAATTGTGAACGTGGTACTTGGATTTGCAATTTGAAAGGAAAAATTGACTTGAATTTAGGAGATGTTATTGCGACATTAATTCCTGGAGAGAAGACAGGTACTCTTGTCATTGTATTTAAAAGTGATTTGCCATCTACTGCTAAACAGCAAGGA
>Ga0208202_1000080_pt1 | contig 23768 bp, 7 predicted proteins | sample LakMenEpi27Aug08_FD_150738 | JGI IMG/M metagenome (GOLD analysis project Ga0208202, IMG submission 150738) | Freshwater microbial communities from Lake Mendota, WI - 27AUG2008 deep hole epilimnion (SPAdes) | ecosystem: Environmental > Aquatic > Freshwater > Lake > Epilimnion/Euphotic zone ... | reverse complement strand
GGGCACTGATGGCGTCCGGGGGGAGGCCGGCGACCGCCAGATTGACGCCGGCGCCGGCGCCGGCGCCGCTGCGGGCCTGGGCGGAACCATCGGTGCTGGTGGCGGTGCTGCTGAGGTTGTTGCTGGCGGTGGCTTTGATCGTCAGGCCCTGGCCGGCGCTCGTGCTGGAGCTGTCGCTGGCCACCACCGCCGCATTGGCCTCACTGTCGGCCCGATCCGCCACACTGCGGGCTTCGAGGCCGGCGAGCAGGGAAGCGGAGAGGTCGAGACTGGCCGGGCCCGCGGCCGAAGCCGAGGTGCCCTTCTGGGCCACCACCAGGCTGCGGACGGCGGCATCCATGCCCTCAAACCCGCCGATACGGTTGAGGCCCGCCGCGGCGGCCCCATCCACACTGTTGGCCGCGATGGTGAGCACCTGGCTGGCCTCAGCGCTCACCCCCAGGCCGGAACCAGCCTGTAGGGCCTCATTGCCAACGCCGCTGCGGGAGAGCTGTACGGCGGTACTGCCCGCCAAGGCGTCGGCCAGGGCATCGGCGGGCCGGTAGGCCCCCAGGGCCGCATTGGCACTGATCGCGACAGGTTCGCCGCCCGGCTGGTCGGAGATCTGGAAGGTGCCGGTGAAGGCGTTGCGGTTGAACACCCAATAGTCCCGGTCGGCCAGCACGCCCCCGCCGGCTGTGCTGAAGCGGATCCGGTCTCCGTTGATCAGGGGGAATTGGACGCCGACCAGGGCACTCTGCAGGAAGTCGTCAGCGGCGGGTCCTGCATCCACCAGGTTGAGGGTGGCGATCTGATCGACCGTGGTGCCCTGACTGCGCACGCTGTTGGTGGCGGCGGCCCGGGCCGTGAGGGTCAGGGCCTGGCCGGCCGTGAGGCCGTCGGCGCTGTCGCCGGAAACGGCCACGTTGGGGTCGCTGATGCCGGCGCTGCGGCTGGCCAGGGTGGCCAGGGAGACGCCCTGGACGTTGCTGGCCTGCACGTCCTGGCTGGCCACGCCGAGGGCGGAGAGGGTGAGGTTCTGGCCGGCGCTGACACTGCTGTCACTGCTGCCCACCACATCGACGGTGCCGGCGGCATTGGCGATGTAGCCGATCGAGTTGGCCTTGGCGAGCCCGTCGGTGGAGCCGCTGAGGTTGAGGCTGAGGTTGCGACCCGCACTGAAATCACTGAGGTCGGCACCGACGCCATAGGCGGAGAGCACGGCATCGCTGCGGTTGTTGCCGGTGACGGCCGAGGCGCTGGCCTGGTGGCTGGCGGTGCTGCTGCCACTGAGGTCGGTGCCGGCGTCAAGGGTGACCGCCTGGGCACCCATCACCTGGTTGGCCTGGACCAGCGCGGAAGAGACGTCGTTGGCGGAGGAAGCCTCGGCACCGGAGCTGGCCACAGCACGGCCACTGAGATTGAGCGACTCACCACTGCGGATCGTGGAGTCGCTGAGACCCAACACCGTGTTGTAAGTGAAGGCCGCGGGGTCACCGGGCAGACTGTTGTAGACGGCGGGGGCGATGGCCGACACCGAGGCCCTTTCCCAACCACTGGCCGCCATATCCAGACTGGTGCTGGTCAGAGTCTTGCTGTTTGGATCGTCCAGATAAGGCTGTAGGTCAAAGGTGTAGCGTCCGCTCTGGTTGAGTTTGCGGAAGTCAGCAAAGGTTAAATTCAGGGTCAGAGAATCACCCACAACCGTATTGCCGCCGCCGTCGTACAACACGGTGACGCCCTTGGCCGTTGGGGCAGTGAAGATCACGTCATCCCCGGTGCCCATGCTGATGGATTGAATGTTCTTCAACACCGTGGAGGTGAAATTGAAGGTGTCGTCGATGGATGTACCCTCAATCGAGTCGTAGGTGGTGACACCAGCCTTGTCCACCGGATTACCACCCGTAAGGATGTGAATCCCCATGGATCCGGGATCAAAAGTATTCTTGCTTATGTTGTTGTCTGAGAAATTGACCGCCCCATCCCCTTCCAGTTGGAAGAAGTTCAGGGCTGTGATGTCGAGAATGAATTGGTCATTGGTCAGGTCACTTGAGGTCACCGAGATCGTGTTCATACCAGCGCCCGGCAAAACCAGATCATTGCCGGATCCGGGGATGATGAAGTCGTTGGCGCTGCCGCCGAAGATCGTGTCGTCTCCGGCGCCACCAGCCAAGCGATTGTTGCCGCCATTCCCCACCAGGATGTTGGCAGCATCGCTGCCAACGATGGCATCGTTGCCACCACCACCGATCACCACTTCAAAACCGGAGATGCCGTTGGCACCGCCCTCGCCGCTGGAGTCGGAGGTGGCATTAACGTGACTGGCCGCATTGCCATTCACCAGGGTGATATCACCCATTTCGGCTTCTATTTCGCGATTAGAATTAACATCAAACCTGTAGAGACTAGAGCTTAAATTGACATAGACCGGGCTATCAGCTCCGAAACTGGAGTAGTCAAGGGTATCCAACAAGCCTGCCCCACCATCGAGGGTGAGGCTTGGGCCGGCAGCCTGAGAGGCACCAGTGAGGTAGCCATTGGCGTCGATGCGCACCACATCGTTGAAATCACCCAGAACAATCTGCTGGATGCCGCTGAGCGTCTGGGTGTAGTCGGTGCTGAGCTGGTTGCTGGGCGCCGAGATGGTTTCCGTCAGCGGGTTGTAGCTGGCGATGATCTGGGCGACCGTGAGGCTGGCATTGTTGTCGAGCTTCAGGCTGGCGCCATCGATGTCACTCAGGCTCACATCGAAGCCCACGCCCAGTTCGGCGTAGCTGACCCGGTCTACCTCGCCGCTGGGTGTGAGGGAGCCGGTGGCGCCGCCACTGCCGCGGATGGTGTCGTTGCCCCAGGAGGCAATGATCAAGTCATTACCGCTTCCCCCCTCAATCAAGTCGTCGCCGCTGCCGCCGTTGAGGGTGTCGGAGCCGGCGCCGCCATCGAGGCTGTCATTGCCGGCGCCACCGAGCAGCAGGTTGGCGCCGCTATCGCCCACGATCTTGTCGTCACCACTGCTGCCGGTGACATTCTCAAAGCTGTTGGCGACCAGACCGGCAGCTGCATTGCCATCGATGGCGGTGGCTTTGCCACTGGCCAGATCCACCTCCACACCGGAGGCGGTATAGGCGCTGTAATCGAGCAGATCGGTACCCGCGCCCCCATCGGCTCTACCCGAGAGGGAGCCGCTGCCGGTGATGCGCAACACGTCGTCGCCGGCGGCGAGGTCGGTCTGCTCAAAGGAGCTGAAGGCGAAGCTGCCGCTGCCGGCGGCATCGGCCATGGTGCCGCTGTTGCTGCCGGTGATCGTGAGCACCTCGTTGGTGCTGCTGCTCTGGATGCCCCGCAGCTCATCGGTGCCCGTGGCCCCCAGCAGGGTCTCGATGCGGCTGAACTGGTCGGTGCCCTGGCCTGTCACCCCACCGGACCCGGTGCTGTAGTCGGTGATCGAGAGCACCACATTGCTGCCCCCGGCGAAGCTGAGGGTGTCGCTGCCGGCACCGCCATCGATGCTGTCATTGCCGCTGTTGGAACCGGTGATCGTCTGGGATCCGGCGCCGGCGGTGAGGCTGAAGTTGGATGTTGAAGCCTGGGACGTGAAGATCTGATTATTGGTGCTCAGTCCAGTGACGGTGATCGTGTCAGTCGCATCACCACCGGTCACCACCACATTGCCACTGCCCGCCTTGAGCGTTGCAGCATTGTCGGCCACATTGGAGTAGCTGATGGTCAGGGATCCGCTGCTGCCCAGCCCATCGAGGTCGCCCTCCAGATTGGTCAGCGCATAGCTGGCACTACCGTTGATGTCGAGTGTCTTGTTGTCGAACATCCCATCGGCATTCACCGTCACCGTGTCGCCCGCACCGCTGGCATTGATAGTGGTGTTACCGCTGCCGGTGGTGATGCTGATGCCGTTATCAACGGCATCAGCCGTGGTCACCGTGAGGCTGCCACTCAGGTTGGTGGCGCTGATGTCAGCCACCAACCCCGTCACCACCTGGTTGGCGTTGCCGCTTTGGATGAGGCTCTTGGCCTGGGCCAGGGCGCTGGCGTTGACGCTGAGGGTGTCGGTGCTGCTGCTGCCGCCCACCGTGGTGGCGCCGCTGCCGGTGGTGATCGTGGCGACGTTGTCGGCCACATCCTTGTAGCTGAGGCTCACCTCCCCGCTGGTGGCGGAGGCATTGGTGTTGGCTTGCAGGTTGGTCACCGTCTCGGTGGCACTGCCGCTGAGGCTGAGGCTGGTGTTATCGGCCATCGCATCGGCATTCACCGTGATGGAGTCGCCGCTGCCATTGGCGGTGATGGCGGTGTTATTGCTGCCGGTGGTGATGCTGATGCTGTTATCACCGGCATCACCTGTGGTCACCGTGAGACTGCCGCTCAGGTTGGTGGCGCTGATGTCGCCCACCAGGTTCGTCACTGTCTGGTTGGCGGTGCCACTTTGCGTGAGGGTGGTGTTCTCTCCCAGGGAGCTGGCATTGACGGTGAGCGTGTCGGTGGAGCCGGAACCGCTCACACTGGTGGCGCCGCTGCCGGTGGTGATGCCGGCGGCGTTGTCCGCAACATCCTTGTAGTTGAGGGTCACCGTGCCGCTCGTACCGGAGGCGTTGGTGTTGGCCTGGAGGTTGCTGACCGACTGCCCAGCGCTGCCGCTGAGGGTGAGCGTGGTGTTGTCAGCCATGGCGTCGGCGTTCACCGTGATGGTGTCGTCGTCGCCACTGGCATTAATGGTGGTGTTTGCGATGCCGGTGGTGATGCTGATGCCGTCGTCGTCGGCATCGCCGGTGGTCACCGTGAGGCTGCCACTCAGGTAGGTGGCGCTGATGTCGCCCACCAGGTTCGTCACCACCTCGTTCGAGCTGCCAGCCAGGGTGAGGTTGCTGTTCTCGAGGGCCAGGGCAGCATCAATGGAGAGGGTGTCGCCGCCGGCACCGCCGGTGATCGTGGTGGCACCACTGCCGATGGTGATGCTGATGGTGTTGTCAGCGGTGTTGTCGCCGGTGGTTACCGAGAGGCTGCCGCTGGTGCCCGAGGCCACCAGATCGCCCTTGAGGTTGGTGACAACGAAGTCGTTGCTGGCGCTGCTGCCACTGAGGCTGAGGCTGGTGTTGTTGGCCAGGCTGTTGGCCTCCACCTCCAGGTCGTAGCCGTCGATGGTGGTGCTCACCTCGGTGGTGCCACTGCCGGTAAAGACCTTGTCCACCCCAACGGTCTGGGAGGAGGTGCCGAGGCTGAAGCTGCTGGCGCCATTGAGGACCACCTGTTCCACACTGGACACGTTGCTGAACTGGGATTCGTCGACGGTGCCCGCGGTGCTGAACACCAGTGTGTCGCGACCCGTTCCCCCCTGAACGGTGTCGGCGCTGGTGAGGCCGTTGATCGTGAAGCCGAAGCTGTCGTCGCCCGCGTTGCCCACCAGCAGGTTGGCGTCACTGGTGCTGGCCACCAGGGTGTCGTTGCCGCTGCTGCCGATCACCTGCTCGAAGCCGCTGATGCCACTGGTGCCGGTGGAGGTACCGGAGGCCAAGTCCACACTCACGCCACTGCCATAGCTGGCGAAGTTGAGCAGATCGGTGCCGGCTCCACCGGTTAACGAGGCCACGCCAATGGAACCGGATTGGAAGGTGATGGTGTCATCGCCAGCCCCGAGATCGAGGGAGCCGCTGAGGCTGCTTGAAGCCGAGGAGGAGAGGTTGGAGAGGGGCACAAGGGTGCGGCTGATCCCTTGGCTGCTGGATTGGTAATAGAGCTCAAGGGTGGCACCGCCGCCGGATTCAAACCATTCAATCTGGATGGGGATGCGTTGGCCAGCGGTGACCGACTGAGATGGGCTGCTGTTGACGGTATCGGCATGTATTGTATAATTATCAATGACGGTGCTAAAATAGCCGTTACCTGCGAGGTCGAGGTTTACACGTACCCCGTCGTCTGAAGTGGTGGAGAGAATGAAATCGTTGTAGCTACCTGAACCGGGTACGGTCAGGAATCCCTGGGCAAAGAGATAGACCTGATCGCTCTTGTCAACAAGGCTCTGCAGGGTTTCATCCTGCACATTCACCGGCCCCAGTACCACTCCAGAGCGCAGCAGGCTACCCTTAACTCCGGCACCGGATTGGTTATAGAAATCGGCCAGCAAACCAGGCTGGCGACTGGCCAGGCCACCACCACTGGCCAGGGTGACCGAATCGGATCCTGAAGCCAGGGTGATGTTTTCAATATTGGTGAAACTCACCCCGCCCAGCGTTCCGCCACCGGCGGACGTGAGGGTCAGGGTGATGTTGCTGGTGTCACTGCTGGCCACCTGCAAAGTGTCGGCGTCATCGCCACCGTCCACGATCTGGGTGGTGGTGGCGGCGCTGCCGAGGGTGATGGTGTCTTCCCCGGCCAGGGTGTTAATGGTTTCAAAGCCACTGAAGCCGGTGGAGCCGGTGCTGCCGCCGCCGCTGGCATCTATGCGCACGCTGTTGGCAGAGCCGTTGAAGTTCAGCGTGTCGCTGCCCGTACCGCCATCGAGGAAGTTGGCCCCGCCGCCGTTGATGGTGGTGGTGTCGTTGCCGGCTCCGAGGTCGATCGAGCCGCTGAAGTTGCCGCTGAGGGTGACCGAATCGGCGCTGGCATCGCCGTTGGCACCGAGGTTGATCGATTCGAAGCTGTTGAAGTTGAGGCCATCGAGGCTGGTGCCACCGCCGATCGCTACCACCAGGGTGTTGCTGCCCGTTGCCGCATTAAGGCTGTCGCTGCCGCTGGTGCCGGTGAGAATCTCGAAGCCGCTCACCGCGCCCATCACCCCGGGTGCCTGGCCGGCGGCGAGCGAGGTGGCGGTGTTGAGGGTGAGGTTGAGGGCCGTGCCATAGCCGGCATAGCTGAGGGCGTCGGCGCTGCCGGAGCCGAAACTCACGCTGCCACCGATGCTGGAGTTGGTGCTGCTGATCAACAGGCTGTTATCGCCGTTGCCCAGAGCCACGTTGCCGAAGATGGTGCCGCCACTGAGGGTGATGGCGTCGTTATCGCTGCCGCCCTGGTAGGCGCCCACGCTGGCGTTGCTGCCAGAGATGGTGAGGCTGTTGCTGCCCTCGCCGGCGTTCAACGACCCGGTGATCGAGCCGCCCTGGAGCACCACGGTGTCGCTGCCCGTGCCACCGGTCACCGATCCCAGGGAGCCGGAACCGTCCTGGAGGGTGAGGCTGTTGCTGTCGTCGCCGAGGTTGAGGTTGCCGGTGAGGGAGCCGCCGGCGGCCACGGTCACCGTGTCGTTGCCGGACGCCAGGTTGAGGGTCTCAAAGCTGGTGAAGGCCGTGCCATCCACGCTGCCGCCATCGGCACCACTGAGGGTGAGGGAGTTGGCGGAGCTGTTGGTATTGAGGGTGTCCGTGCCGGCGCCCCCGGCGAGGTTCGTGGTGCTGCCGCCGGTGTTGATCGTGGCGGTGTCATTGCCGTCGCCCAGATCCACCGAGCCGGCAAAGACGCCACTGAAACTGGCGCTGTCGTCGCCAGCGAGCAGATTCACCGTTTCAAAGCCACTGAAGTTGGTGGATTGGCCACTGCCGGATCCACTGGCACCAAAACTCACGCTGTTAGCGGAAGCATTGAAAGTGAGGGTGTCGCTATCACTGCCGCCGGCGATGCTGGTGGCGGAGCCGCCGCTGTCGAGGGTCACGCTGTCGTTGCCGGCCCCCAGGTCGAGGCTGCCGCTGAAACCGCCCTGCAGGTTGGCGGTATCGACTAGGCCACCGAGGTTGATGGTTTCAAAGCCGCTCACCGTGAGGCTGGTGTCGAGGTTCACGACGCCGCCACTGGAGACGGTGAAGCTGTTGCTGCCGGCCTGGGCGGTGAGGCTGTCGCTGCCATTGCCGCCCACCAGCACCTCGAAACCGGAAACGCTGCCGCCGATGCCGGTTGCGCCGGCGGCGCCGATGCTGTTGGCGCCGGAGAGGCTGACCGTGGCGGCAGCGCTGTTGCCCGCGTAACTGAGGGTGTCGCCGCTGCCGCTGCCGAAATCCACCGCCCCGGTCACGCTGGAGCCTGGATCGGCCAGCACCAGCCGGTCATCGCCGGCGCCGGTGCTCACGGCGCCATTGATGTCGCCGCCGGTGAGGTTGATGGTGTCGCCGCCGCTGCCGCCCTGGTAGCTGCCCAGCGACGAGGCGGTGCCGGAAATGGTGAGGGTGTTGGCGCCGTCGCCGGCGTTGTAGTCGCCGCTGACGGTGCCGTTGATCAGGGAGACGGTGTCGGCGCCGGCACCACCGCTGAGGCTGCCAAGGCTGACGGCACCGTCTTGAACGGTGCCGGGGGGGATGTAATTGAAGCTATAGCGGAAATAGACGTTGTTATCGCCATTGGGATCCGGTGACCAGATCCAGCCTGCCGACCCGTCGTTGACGGGCATTTTGTTCCCCCAGGGGTCGGATGTCTGGCTCTTGGCAATCGGCGACGACCAGGAAGAATCATCAAAGCTGGCGTCCTGCCAGCCGGATGGAGAAGTGAGACTGAACTTCCAGCCAGGATTGGAACTACCGAGCAACACGGTGTTGCCAGCCCCCACCAGCTGGGCCTGCATGCCGGCGATGCCGCCAGAATCATGGCTGGCCACGGCGATGACATTGTTGCCGCTGAGAAGTTTGCCGGTGAAGTTGAACGAAAAAGGAGATTCCCAAGCTGAGGTGGTGCCGACCTGAGCACCGTTCAGATAGATCTCCGAATAGTTGTCAGTTGTGGTCCAGAAGGTGGCCTGATCGCTGGTGAGGCCGGTGCTCACCTGGCCGATCTGGAGCGTATTGCTGCCGCCGCCGAGGTTGAGGTTGCCGGCTAGGGAGCTGCCGTTGGCCAGCAGCACGGTGTCGTTGCCACTGCCCAGGCTCACCGCCTCCTGATTCAAGAAGGTGACGTTGCCGAGCACACCACCGCCTACGCCCGAGAGGGTGAGGCTGTTGTTGGCCGTATCGGTGCTGGCCACCTGCAGGCTGTCGCTGCCGGCGCCGCCATCGAGGGTGATGGTGGTGGTTGCGGCTGAGTTGATCGTGGTGGTGTCGTTGCCACCGCCGAGGATGATGGCTTCGAAGCTGGTGAAGCTGGTGGTGCCGTCCGTGCCGTTGCCGCTGCCACTGATCGTGACCGTGTTGTCGGCCACATCGAAGCTGAGGCTGTCGCTGCCGGAGCCGCCGGCCAGGTTGGTGACACTGCCACCGGTATTGATTGTAGCGGCGTCGTTACCTGCGCCTAGATCCACCGAGCCGCTGAAGGCAGCGGAGAAGGTGGCGGTATCACTGCTGGCATCGGAATTAGCGGCAAGATTGATGGTCTCGAATCCACTCACCGTCAGGCTGGAGTCGAGCGTGATGGTGCCGTTGCTGGCCACATTGAGGCTGTTGACGCCGCTGGTGGCATTGAGGTAATCGCTGCCACTGCCGCCCACCAGGTTGTCGAAGCCAGTCACCGTGCCGAGGATGCCGGTGGCGCCGCCCGTCCCTGTGGAAGTGGCGCTGTTGAGGGTCAGCGTAATGGCATTAGCGATGCCGGCATAGCTGAGGCTGTCACCACTACCCGCCCCGAAATCGACGCTGCCACTGAGGCTGCCACTGCTGCCAACGGTCAGGGTATCGTTGTTTGTAGAAAGGGTGAGATTTTCGACTCCGGTGACGCCACCACTGATGGCCGTTAGGGAAGAGAGGCTGTCAGCTCCGTTCAAGGTGGCACTGACTGCAGTCCCATACCCGGTATAAAGCAGAGTATCGATACCGCCATCAAAGTTAAGGCTTCCGCTCAGGGAGCCGGACGTCTGAACCGTGGCGGTGTCGTTGCCACCCGATAGGTAGACAGATTCAACACCACTGAAACCAAAGCCATCAATCGTGCCGGCATTCGCGCCGGTGACGATCAGCACTTCAGCGGTACTGATAGAGGTGATGCTGTCGGTCGTGCCGGAACCACCGACAATCACTTCCAGACCGGTGAAGTTATCGGTGCCGTTGTTGACAACACTGCCACTGGCTGTATTAAAGATGATGCTGCTCAGGGTAATCGCCTGAGCAGTACTGTCGGCGCTGTAGCTGAGCGTATCGACGCCTGTGCCGGCGTTGAAGCTGAGACCGGTGGTGCCGTAGAGAAGATTGAGCGTGTCGGTATCAGTGCCGCCAGTCACGGTGGTGATACCTGCCTGTTGAGCTTCCGCGCCCAGGCTGACGGAGTTGGTGCCGGCTGCCAGTTGCAGAATTTCAACGCTGGAAACGTTGGTGAAGGCGACATCCACCACCCCGGAGGCAGCGGTCGAGAAGATCAGGGTGTCGGTGTCAGCTCCACCGTCGATGACATCAACGCTGCCAAGTGCCGAAGGGGCAATCGTGACGCTGTCCGACTCTGCCAGGCTGGTGAAGTTGGTGGTGGCGGTGATGCCAGAGGCATTAAAGGTATCGGCACCAGCGGTGCCTGACGCTGCCACTGTGCCGCTGCCGCTGATCGTGTAGCCGCTCACCTGGTCCTGGCGCACCGTCAGTGTGGCGCCGTTAACAGCGACTGTGGAGTCACCACCAAATTGCAGGGTCAGGCTTGAACCGAGGTCACTCAGATCGGTATTGGCGGTGATCGGATCAGTGGTGATATTGACGGTCGCCGTACCACCTAACCGTTGGCCGAGGGTATCTGCATCAGCAGCGGTAGCGGTGTTAGTACCCACCAGGGTGATGGAATCGGCCGTCGCCAGTTTCGTGGCGTCGAGGTCGGCACCAGTGACGGTGGTGACGTTGAGCGTGAATGAAGAACTGACACCAGAGAGGTCTTGGTTGGTGTAAGTCGAGGCATTCAAGGTTGAAGCTGGAATTAGGTCAACCTTTGAAGCCGAGGTGACAACAGCGGCAATTACCTGATCAGCTGTGCCGTTAACAGTCTGGGAGTTGGTGACGCTGACAGCACCGGTTGTGGCACTGCCAACGGCACTGAGATCAGCCGCCTGGAGCGTGCCACCAGCAATATCAGAGATCGTGACAACAACATTGCCTTGATCAGCCGTGATACTGGAAAGATTCGAGGAAATGGTGCCACTACTAGCCAAGTTTGCCAGGGTGTCGCTGATACCGGAAGTGAAGCTGGCGGTGATATTTGCGGTAGTCGCGATCGGCTCACCTTGGGCTGATGTAGCCGCATTGCTGACCGTGGCCGTCGAAGCGGATCCCATCACCACCTTGGAGCTCGCCGTCACCAAGGCAGCTGTGACCTCAGCCACAGTGCCGGTAACGGTCTGCCCATTGGTGACGGTGACTGTGCCGCTGGTGGCAGCACCGGCGGTGCTGAGATCAGTGGCCAGAAGCGTGCCAGCGGAATTGGTGATGGTGACCGCTTCGTCGCCGAGACCGTTGATGGTGTTGGCGGTGTTGGCGGCATAGGCCTTGTTCACATCAGCAAGCAAACCCGTCAGCGTTGTCACCGAGCCCGCATGCACCACCCCCGTGGTGTTGCCGTTCACTGTGTTCAGCACAGTCGCCGCCAGGCTGGTGTCGCTCAACATCACCGCTTCATTGCCTAGGCCGGTGATCGTGCCGGCCGTGCCAGCGGTATAGGCGGCGTTCACATCGGCCGCGGTTCCAGTTAGGGTGCCGACAGAGGCTGCATTGACAGTGACCGTTGTCTTGCCATCCAGCGCGTTGAGATCAGCGGCATCAACGGAGGCATCACCAACCGTGATCGTGTAAGCATTGCCTGTACCGCTCAGGCCACCAAGGCTGGAAATAGCGGTATCGCTGATCGTGGCGGTAACGACACCACTTGTCTGGGCATGAATACTGTTTGCTTGTGCCACCGTTGCGCTGCCACTATTCACATTGACCAGAACAGCGGCGCCAGTATCGATCGTGGATGCGTTGATCGCCGTGTCGATCGCAGCCGCAGTGCCGGTGAGTGTCCCTACAGAAGCGGCGTTGACGTTGATTGTTGTCTTGCCATCCAGCGTGTTGAGATCAGCGGCATTAACGGAGGCATCGCTAACTGTGATCGTGTAGGCGTTGCCCGTTCCTGTCAGCCCGCCGAGGGTAGTTAAATCGCCTTCTGTGATCGTCGCGGTAATGACACCATCTGTTGATCCATCGACGCTGTTGGCCTCCGCCACGCTGGTGCTGCCGCTGAGAGTCACCGCTTCATTGCCCAGTCCAGTGATGGTGCCAGCCGCAGCTGAGCTGTAGGCCGTGTTCACATCAACTGCCGTGCCCGTAAGCGTCGTCACTGAAGCGGCATTCACCGCCACGGTCGTCTTGCCGAACAGTGCATTGAGCGTCGAGGCAGCGGCTGTTGTATCGCTCAGCGTGATCGTATAGGCGTTGCCCGTTCCCGTCAGGGACGACAGAGTTGTGAGACCACCTTCGCTAATGGTGGCGGTGACCACACCAGTGGTATCAAGATCAACCTCATTGGCATGGCTTACCGAGACCGAAGTGTCGGTGAGGGTGGCGGAGTAGTTGGTGGCCGTGGTGATACCGCTCGAGCCGATCGCTGTGAGCACGTTCGCGACCGGCCCGCTAATGGTGGTAACGGCCGTGGCATCCACAACCGCCGTGGTATTAGCATCGATCGTATTCAGATCTGTTGCTGCAGCCGTTCCGGCCGATACCGTCACGGCAACTCCGTCAAGAGTCGTGATGCTACTGGAACTTAAGGCGATGGCAAGATCAGATGCTGCACCTTGAATGCTAGTGACATTGCTTGCCGCATTTATCGCACCGCTCGTCTTACCATCGAGAGTATTGAGTAGATCAGCAGCGACGGCGGAGTCATTGAGCGTAAGCGCCTCATTGCCTAAGCCAGTGAACCCAGAATTATAAATTAGAACGAGATTAGGGAGATGTCCTGAGATTGAGGTGAGCGCCGAGGCGTCAATAGATCCGTTTGTTCTATTATCAATATTTAGTAGAAACCCAGCATTTGTGGAGGAAGAAGCAATAGCCAAGTCTCCCGTGAAACGGGGAAATACAGTTGAGTTTCGGTAAAGAATAAGAGCCGTCGCGGACAATACGGCTCCGCTTGCTACTGTGATATCAAGAGTACCAAGATCGCCAGTAAATATTCCAGAACTGTCGAAAGCTCCAGTTTTGGTTCCCGATACCGCAATGCCGCTAAGATTGGCATTCAGGGTGGACGAGATCGCTGTTACGGCCACATTGCCGGCACCACTGATCGATTTGCCGTTGGCCTCTGCTGCGCTGAGCGTGAAGGTGCCAGCCGTTACCTCGACACTATTGCCAGTGCCCAGGGCACTGATGGCGGAACTGGAAGAGACGGATGCATTGGCAGCACTGCTGCCATCACCCAAACCTTGAGCGCCAAGACCGTTGTAGTAAAAGATTGCCATCAGCCCACCTATCCGTGAGCCGTCGGCGCACTACCTAACCCATTCCCAGTGGTAGAACCAAAGGCAAAGTTGCTCTTGTTCAGGCTGCCGCCGGCCACATTCACCGTGCCAAGACTGATCGAGCCTTGGCTCCAATTACCGTCAGCGTCAAACATGAGTTGCCGTGTGTCGGTGGCGTAGGCAATCGAAGGAGAACCCATGCCGAGGCGCTGGATGTCGGCGAGGGTGCCAACAACAACGCCAACCCGGTTGGTGGCATCGGCGCTGGCCTCCTGCACGCTGAGATCGCCGCTGGAGTTGACACCGAAGATGGCACCCTTCTGCTCCCAGAGCTCCTGGGTAACGCTGGCCAGGGAATTGCTGATTTCGAGCACATCGCCGCCGTTGCCGGCTTGGAAGTTGCGGATCGTGTCGATACCGCCGAGCTGTTCGTTGCCTGCGTTGCTGAGGAGTACACCCGTGTCCCAGAGGGTTTCCTTCTGGGTTTGGGAGAGGGTGGCCCAGAGCGGCTGATCGGCTAGATCTTCGCCGAAATTGGAGCTGCTGGCGGCCAGGATGGCCGCACCACCTTCAGAAAGCACGAAGCGATCCACGCCCGTGCCGCCGGTGGTGATGTCTTGCCCGTAACCGCCATCGAGCACCGAGCCATCACCAGACCCCACCTGCAGGTTGTCGTTGCCGATGCCACCCCAGAGCACGTTGTTCAGGGAGGGGCCGCCATTGCCAGTGGCACCACCGATGCGCAGCAGGTCGTTGCCGATGCCGCCCCAGAGCGAACTGCCCTTGGCGCGATCAAGATCGACCGAATCGTTGCCTATCGAAGTGTAGAGATGGCTGCCGTTGCTAGAGCCAGCGATCAGGTCGTTGCCGATGCCGGTGTTGGCGGTGGAATTGCGGATGCCATCAAAACCGCCGATGCTGCTGTCTTTGGCGGAGCGATCGAGGAACACCGATTCGTGGAGGATGCCATCGCCATTAGCATCAAAATCGGCCTCCACTTCGTTGAGGATCTTGCCGAAGATCACGTCATTACCCAGGCCGGTGTACATGCCGCTGGCGTCAATGCCGGCCGTGTCGGCCTGGCCGGCGGCAGCAAGGGAAAGCTGCGGCGCGGCGATGCCGCCAAAGCCGCGGATCATATCGTTGCCCTGGTTTGTGAATAGCAAACTGCCACTGATACCAATGCCCTGCAGCTGCTGCAGATCCATTTGGCCGGACTGGAGATTGGAGCCAGTTGCTATATCGAGCGTGGCGAGACCACGGCCGGTGATAGTGGTGGCGAGGGTGGGGGCGCCATAGATCAACGAGGAATCAATACCAACGGCATTGCCATTGAGTGAAATGGGCTCATCACCGGCGCGAACGCTGCCATCCACCAGCAGGCTGGCGGCGGCAACACCAGTGATCGAGGCCGTGCCATCGCCGTTACCGAATGGAACCGCCTTGATTTGATAACGGTCGATGCCCTTGGCATCGGCGGTTGCAGAACCCTGCAGGCTGGTGCCATCGGTGGATAGCAATTGAGCATGGGCTGCCACAACAGCATTCGGCTGACCGTAAAACGTGTAAGCCGGCAGGATTAGGGGTGTGGGCGTAGGTGCAAAGCTACCAATCCGTACGCCGAGATCGTTGTTGTCTGGCTCTCGGGGTGACTGACGTAACGGATCAGTGAGCAGCAGATCTTCAAGGCTGAAACTAGACCGACCGGTGCTGAGAAAATGCGCAATCGCATCTTGATTGGCAGCTGGATAGGCAAATAAGGTATATGGATTTCCGGAAGCCGGTGCCACCCTGGCATAGGGAACAATCAGACTGGTTTCATCAATAGAAACCGTGATGTCGGCGGTTTGTTGCCCCGCCGGCACCTGCAACCCCTGCAGCTCACTAACCAGGTTGCCTGGGCGCAATGCTTCTCTTTCGTAATCAGCTGCACCCGGCAACAAGATTCGACCATCAGCTGCAGCTACCGCGCCATTTACATCAGTAACCCGGTAGTAACCGAGAACGGAGTCATAACTGGCTTCACGCTGCAGGGTGAAGGTTGTGGTGTAGGCACCATCAGAATCACGAAAATCTAGCAGCGGCAGAGGCTGCCGGCTTGCCTGGTTGATGCTTGCCGTGAGGTCGTTGTAGTCGGGCTCTTGGCCAGTAAATGGAGGCCGCAGATCCTCAATGGCAAGCGTGTTGCCACTTAGGGCTAGAAAATGATCAAAAGCAGATGCATCATTGAAACCAAAAACCTGCACCCCATCGGGGCCGCCAGCCGTACGCAACGTGGCGAAAGGTGCCAGCAACCCGGTTTCATCGATCAATACGGCCCTGCTGCTACTGCCGTCTTTGGACAGTGACAGATTCTGTAATTCGGTGACCAGATTGCTTGGCGCTAAGGCGGCAGCGGCATAGCCAGACTCGCCGGGCTTGATGATCTGGCCCGTAGCAGTGCGTACGCTGCCCTCGGTATTAATAACGCGGTAAAAACCAAGCGTGTTGGTGGCGTTAGCACTGCGGGACAACTCCAAGTTGGCAGTTGCCAGGCCACCACTATCGCTGAAATCAAATAATGGGGTATTGCCACTGCCTGTAACCAGCACCGGTTGCTGTAGTGGGCCAGGCGCCGCCTGGGCCGCCAGGATCGAATCGGTATCAAGCCGCTGGCCATCCGGCCTTAGCGGCTGGCGGTTGGAGAGGCCACCACTACCCTCAAGTCCGCGCACTCGCGCGGTGGCATTGAGAGTGCTGGTGGGAGTGCTGCCCGCAACGGGGCCAAGCACCGAACCCGAACCAGCCGTGGCTGAGGCGGTGAAGGGGTTGGCGCTGCTGCCGATCAGCAGCGCACCGCCGTAGCGATCGAGATAGCTGAGGTTGGCCAGGCCGATGTTGGTGGCCAGCGCATCAGCGCTGGTGTCACCGCGACCACTGGCAAAGGCACTGGCGACGGCATTGCCGTCGATTTGGCCACCACCGGAGGCGATCGAAAGATTAAGGCTGTTGAAGAAGGACTCGTCAACGAGACCTTCGTAGTAGCGGGAATAACCAGCACCAAGACCGCGGGCGGTGGCGCTGGCAGCGGTGAGCTCGGTGCCCTCGATGGTGCGCGCCGTGGCGCTGGCATCCGGGCTGGTGATCAGACGCAGAAAACTGCCCGCCAACAGGTCACTGTCCGGCTCGAAGCGCAAAGCGATCGAGCGAGCTGTGGCTGTGGTGGGCAGAAGGTCGACCATGCGGAACGCCAGGGTTGGCGTAAGTAGGGAGATCCGTGCAGGGGCCAGAGAAGAAGTAGAGGGATTGGCAGCACAAGGGCCACCAATCCCTGCTGGTTCAGGTGATCCTGATCAGATCAACCCGATCAGACAGCGCCGCCGACGGAGGAGGCGGTGCTGCTGGCGTTGGAGATCGCCGAGGCGGTGAGGGTGCCGCTGCCGATGATCGTGACGTTGTAGTTGGACAGGCCGATCGCGTCGCTGGTGGCGGTGGCCACAGCGTTACCTGCCACCGAGGTGGCGGTAACGGTGTTGGTCAGCTGGGCGATGGCGGTGACGCCACCGTTGACATCCAGGGTGTTGGCCGCGGCACCACCGAAGATGCCGTAGGCACTCACATCGCTATCGGCGGTAGCAACGCCCTCCACCGAAGTGGCGGTGGCGTCGAAATCACCGAAGGCGGTACCGCGCACCAGGTTGGAGCCGGCCTGACCGCCCACCAGATCCACATCGGCGATGCCGTAGAGGGCGGAGGGGTTAATGGTGGCGGTGGCGTCGCCTGCACCAGCAACACCGGTGGTGGAAGCCACCACGTTGCCGCCAGCGAACACCTGGCCGCTGATGTCGCCGTCGCGGGGACCAGCGGTGATGGTGGCCTCGACGCCATTAACACCCAGGATGCCGGCGCCATCGAAGGTGCCATCGGCCAGGGCGTCATCCGAAACGGAGGCTGCCGTGACCCCAATCTGGTTAGCCAGGGAGCCGCTGCTGTTGAGGGTGCCGATCACCGACAGGCCGGTGACGTTGCCGGCGCCGCCGATGGTGATGTCAGAGGCAACATCGTTGAGCACAACGCCGTTGGCACCCACCACAGCCTCAGCATCGGCCACGCCATAGGTGGTCTGGGCGGTGGCGCCACCGGAGGCAAAGCCATTGCCGGTCACGTTGCCCGTGTCACCGACGCTGATTGCAACGGCCGTTTGATCGATGCCGTTGGCAGAAAGATCGAGGAGAGACGTCGCATCGGCGTTGGCGCCATCGGCCCCAACGGTGGTGGCTGTGGCATTGCCCACCAGGGTGGTCTGGCCGATCAGGTTGCCGTCGTTGCCGATGGTGACGGCCGAGTTGAGCAGGCCGGTGCCATCCTGGAGGGCATTGGCCGTGGCGTCTGCATCACCGGCGGCAGCACCGGCGGTGCTGCTGGCGGTGGCGTTCAGCGTGGAGGCCGCAACCGCGGTGATGTTGCCGCTGTTGTTCACATCGAGGGTCGCCGTATCGATGGCGGTGACCAACGTGTCTCCGTCGCCGGCATCGGCATTGGCCGTGCCCTCAACGCCGGTGGCGGTGGCGGTGAGGTTGGAGATGGCATCGGCGCGCAGGCCGTTGGCACCCGTGAGGCTGTTGCCCACGGTGACGCTGCCGCCGTCGATGCCGGTCACCTCGCTGGCCAGACCGGCTTCGGCCGTGGAGGCGGCACCGTTGATGTTGCTGGCGGTGGCGCTGCCGGTGAGGCTGGCGGTGGCGCTCAGCTTGCTGGCGTCGTTGCCGAAGGTGACAGCGGTGTCAAGGGTGCCGCTGATGACGTCGGTCGCACCCACGGTGGCGGTGGCCTCATCAGTAGCGGCCCCACCGATGGCGGCCACGGTGCTGGCGGTGGCCGTCTGGGCGCTGGTGGCGCTGGCGGTGAGCGATCCGCTGTCGCCCACATCGAGCGTATCGAGGTCAACACCGGTCACCAGGTCGTTCCCGACGGTGGCGACAGTGTTGGTGCCGTCGCCGTCGGTGGAGGCGGCGGTGGCGCTGCTGGTGGAGGCGGCAACGGCGTTGATGGTGGCATCGGAACCGATGCTCACGTCGCCGGTGCCCGTGCCAAGGCCAGCCACCAGACCAATGCTGGTGTCGGCGTTGGCGGCGTCGGCAAGAGCCGAGCCCGTGGCATCCACGGTGGTGGCCGACGAGGAGGCGGCCACCACGGCGGCGGCGGTGAGGGTGCCCTCGTTGCCGATCGTGATCTGGGTGTCAGCACCACCGATACCGACGATGTCGGTGGCGGTAGAGGCCGCTACAGCACCGCCATTGGTGGAGGTGGAGGTGGCGGAGAGGTTGATCGGGTCGGCGGTGACACCGGCGGTGCCGCTAACGGTGCCGCCATCACCGATGTTGATTTCACCCAAGCCGGCGGTGGCGGCATAGATGGCGGCGGTGACGTCACCGAATTCAGCGGTGGCGCTGGCGTCCGCAGCCCCGCCGATGGCGCCCACGGTGGTGGCGGTGGCGGCAACGTTGGCATCAACGTTGGCGATCAGCTGGCCATCGGCCCCAGCTGTCACCTCTGTGTCGAGCAGGCCATAGCTGCCGGCCTGAAACTCGGCGATGGAAGTGGCATTGCCATCGGTGGAGGTGGCGGCAGCGGTAGCGGTGTTGTCGACCGTGACGCCGACGACGCCGGCGGCGCCGATCTGAATGTCGTCAGCGGTGCCGGCGGTATCGAGGATGCCGCCGGCGGCATTCACGTAGGTGGCTGTGGCGTCCGCCGTGGCATCCACGGAGGTGCCCGTGGCGGTGGTGGTGGAGACCTCGCTCACCGACAGGGTGCCGGCGTTGCCAATCACGACAGTGCTGTCGAGCGCACCCACCTGGCTGGTGGTTTCGGCCGTGACGTCTGCAACGCCTACGACCGTGGTGCCGGTGGCGGTGTTGGTGTTGGGGGTGGCGGTGGTGCCGGCCTGAACATTCAGGGTGCCGCCGTCGCCGACCACCACCTCAGTGGTGTCGACGGCAACGACGGATACGGTTGAGTCAGCCATTTGAAAATTGGGAAGGGGAAGAAACTGGTGTCTCGCCCCCATTTAGGGACGTGAACTCATTGTCGCCCTTCAATCCTCCTTCCGCCATCGAATCACGCCCACTCACCGACAAGACTCTGCGCAAAGTGGCGGATGATGATTATGAAGAATGCGGTTTTCTGCTGAAGAGGTAGTGCGCTGATGCGCATCGGCGTGTGAGCTGGACAAGTCGATGCCCAGGCAGCTTCGATCCAGCAGCCTGGTTGGCTACGCCTGCGCCGCATGTCCTGGGATCACGGCTACTTCAGCTCCACCGCCTACACATCGGGCGTCTATCGCGAGCTGGCACCGGCCTGGCTCGATTTCGCCGCCCTGCTCAAGGGGCATCAGCCACCGCGCAGCCACGAAGGTGAGCCCTTCACCTACCTGGAGCTCGGCAGCGGCATGGGCCTGGGTCTCTGCCTGCTCGCCGCCGCCTACCCCGAAGGTCGCTTCAGCGGCATTGATTTCCAGCCCGATCACATCGTCCACAGCCGCCGGCTGGCCCGGCAGCTGGAGCTCAGCAACGTCGAGTTCCAGGAGGTCGACTTCCTCAGCCTCGCCGCCGACCCCGGCCCGCTGGCCGCTGCCCATCACTACGTGGTCGCCCATGGCATCGCCACCTGGATCACCGCACCGATCCAGCAGGCGCTGTTGCAGCTGGCCACCGCAGCGCTCAATCCGGGTGGCATCTTCTATTGCTCCTACAACACCTTTCCCGGCTGGCTGGCCGCCAGCGCCTTCCAGCACCTCGGCGAACTCACCCGTCAACGCCAGGCCGAGGCCAGTGCCGCCCAGGCGTTTCAGCAGGCCGCCGCCAGCCTCACCAGCCTGCTTGGCAGCGACGAGAGCCCCTCGGCGTTGGCCCTAGCCCAGCCGGCCCTGCGCCGCCGGCTGGCCCAGATTCCCAATCAAAACTCCGCCTATCTCCTGCAGGAATATGCCAATGAGGGCTGGCAGCCCCTTTATGTGGCGGAGCTGCATCAACGCTGCGCCGCCCACAAGCTCCGCTTCCACGCCAGCGCCACCCTGCCGGAAAACTTCCTGGAGCTACTGCCCGCCAATGTGCGCCCGGCGGTGCAGGCCGAAGCCGATCCAGCCATGCGCCAGAGCCTGCAGGATCTGGCGATCAACCAGTCGTTCCGCCGCGATCTCTTTCTGCGCGGCGCTGCCGCCAGCACCGCCAGCGAACTGCGCCAGCGCCTAAGCCAAATCATGCTGCGGCTGCAGGAGGCTCCCGCCGCCGACAGCTACCGCTTCGAGACCAGCTTTGGCCAGGTGAGCGGTGTGGCCGAGCGCTATCAGCAGCTGGAAGCCTGCCTGGCCCATGGGCCGCGCAGCTTCGGCCAGCTGCTCGACGACACCCAACTGCCGCTGGCGGAGCTCGCCAAGCTCCTGGCCTTGCTGCTGCACGCCGGCCGCATCGGCTTTGATCGCTGCGCCTGCGCCGATTTCGAGCGGGCCCGGCAGGTCAATGAACAGCTGCTGGAGTTGATCCGCAGCGGCCGCTCCTATGCCCATCTGGTCGCCCCGGCCAGTGGCGGCGGCGTCAACTTCTCCCTGGTCGAGGCGTTGCTGCTCGAAGGTCAGCGCCGCCAGCTCGGCGGCCAGGAGCTGGAGCGGCATCTGCTGGAGAGTCTCAAGGCCACGGGCCGCAGCATCAAAGGCGAAGCGGCGCCGCTGCTGGCGGCCTTCGCCGAACGCCAGCCCCGCCTGCAGGCCCTCGGCGTGTTGCCATAGGGGGGCGCCGCCATTCATCCACGCTTGGCCGTTGTTGCCGCGCTGCTGTTTTCTTTGCTGGGCCTGGCGGCCCTGTGGGGGCTGCTGGGCGCCGGCCTAGCGCTCTACCTGCTGCTGATGGAGCGCTGGAGCCAAAACTGCCGCGATGCCATCACGAGTGAGCGTCTGCAAGAGCAGGGCCAGCGCCAGCAGCAGGCTCTCAACCGGCAGCGCCGCCGCCGCCGCGGCTGGTCGCTGGTGGATCTTGATGGCCGCCGCCTGGCGCTGGAGGCCAGGGATCTCGAGCCCTTTGCCAGGCGCTGCCGCGCAGAGCTGGGGCTCAGCGGCCCCTGCAGCGTGAGTGAGCTGCGGCGACACTGGCGGCGCAGCAGCCTGCGCTGGCATCCTGATCAGGGTGGCGACCACGCGGCCTGGTTGCGGCGCCTGCGGGCCTACGAGGCCCTGCGCCAGCTTGGCCGTGATGGGAGCGCACGCCAGCTGGTGCAGGCGCTGCCGCCGCCCCTGCCCGCTGCCCGCCGCTGGCGCTGGCGCTGGTTCTGAGGCTTGTGGCGCTGCCGAATCACCCCCTAGCTTTGACGCGCTTTAGTTCATGTCGTCCGGTGCCGTACCTGCAGCTGGAAGGCAAGGCAGACCTCTATGAGCACTTTCTCAGTTCAGCTGCCAAGGCCAACCTCGTGGACATCTCCGAGGACTTTCACTTCCGGATCCAAACCATCGAGGGGCCGCCACTGCTGTTGCGCGAGGTGCGCACCAATGGGAAGGCCACAAACCATGGCGAGCTCAGCGATGCGTTCTACGCCCTGATGCTCAGCTACCCGCCGGGAGAATTCAGCAGCGTTGCACCGCTCGCTCAGCCTGGCCGGCAGCCACTCTCTCCCACCCTGCACTGGCACCTCGCCAACCGCAGCTGCATCAATCACCACCGCAACTCCAAGGTCACGTTCCTCAGATTGGAAAGCGCAGCCCTGCTGCGCGCCCTCTCCGCCGAGGCGATTCCCGTAGCCCAGCTTGCCAACCTGCAAGCGGTGGTCGCTCCAGCGAGCCTGGTGCAACTGATCGATGCTCTCGGCCCCCAGCTCTCCAGCGCCGAACATCAGCAGCACCAGGCAATCACAGAGGGGTTTCTGCGCCGGCTTGCCAAGGAACTGCGCGAGCTCCTGGGCCCACCAAAGGCCCGCGACACCACCGCCGCCTGGCACACCTCCCTGGCCATCGAACGGATGATGGCCCAGCTCAGCGAAGAGATCAGCCTGAACCAGCTGGCTGATGCTCTTGCCCTCTCACCGCGCAGCGTGCAGGCCTGCTTCAAGAGTCAGCTGGCCCTCTCACCAATGCGCTGGCTGAAGCTGGCACGCCTCAGTCAGTTGCGGCAGCTGCTCTGGGATTCGCACCTGGACCATCTCTCGATCCAACAGTTGATGGCCCGTTGCGGCCTCAGCGATAACAGCCTCAACCGCGCCTGCTACCGGGAGGTCTACGGAATCAGCCCCAGGGAGCAGCGCCGCCAGATAGGAGCGATCCAGAGAGAACAGGCGGCAGGATTTCAAGATTCTCTCCATCAACATTTTGACACCCCTGAGGCAGCTATCCAGTTTTTAGAGTCGCTCAAAGAGCTTCAAGGCTTAGACCAAAATACAATTAGAGTGAAAATCTCGATCACCACATTAAAACGCCAAGAACATTAGTGCGCTACCATGTATTCAAGCGGAGGGTAAATTCAGATTTGGCGATTGATCTCTTGGCGAATCAAGCGAGCCATCAATGCTGAAAGCGTGGTGTCCTGATCCAGCGCATGCAACCGAAACTGGCGATAGAGGCTGCGGGGGAGGCTCACACTGATACGGGCAATGGGCTCGACGCTGGGTTGTTCAAGATCGGCATCTTGATTCACGACATCCTGAATGCTGTCCGTACCGCAACCACCCATACGAACTGATGTCACTGAAATTTAGGCTCAGTTTAGGGTGCACATCGTCGCTCCCACTCAAAATTATCGCATTTCGTCCACTTTCCTCGCAATCCCGCCAGAACCCGCCCGACCAGCAGCCCTTGACAACCCGATGCACCACCAATCAGTATCAACCGATACATCAGCTGATGCATGCGTTATGTGCACGATCGGCGTCAGCTGACAGGGGGTCTGGCCGCACGCTCGTACTGGTATAAGGATGGTTTAACTGACTCAGAGAATGTCGCCAGGCATGGAATCAAGAAACCCAGGGCCGCCAGAAGAAATGCGAAGATAAAGCAATCTTTACCAGAGTCCTTACCAGATACTGTCAGGCAAGTAGACACAATAAGATCGCCGGGTGTCCATCGAACTCTCTTCAGACCCCATGGCTACGCCCCAGAGAACCGTGAAGAAGCTCTCTGTGTTGTTGCCGGCCAATCTGCACCGGCGTGCCAAACGCCAGGCCTTGCTGAGTGATCAGTCGCTGACTGATCTGATCATCACGCTCTTGTCCAACCATCTCGATTCCGCTGACCGCGAGGAAGCCCTGCAGCAGGCTGCTTCAAAATCAGACAACGGCCTGCAGTGATCCCCACAGCCATGTGGCGCCATCCCCCCGAGTGGGGTGATGGCGCCATTGAGCTGGTGCCGACGGTGAGGCCTAGACCTTCACGAGTCAGTCCTGAATCGTCACCTTGCTGATGCGGCTGCCGTTCTTGAGCGCGAGCACTACGTCCATGTTGCCG
>Ga0208202_1000075_pt1 | contig 24139 bp, 24 predicted proteins | sample LakMenEpi27Aug08_FD_150738 | JGI IMG/M metagenome (GOLD analysis project Ga0208202, IMG submission 150738) | Freshwater microbial communities from Lake Mendota, WI - 27AUG2008 deep hole epilimnion (SPAdes) | ecosystem: Environmental > Aquatic > Freshwater > Lake > Epilimnion/Euphotic zone ... | reverse complement strand
ACTACGGCCGCCAGTACGCCGCCACGATCCGCCAGTCGGTGCCGGGCTACGACACCCTGTTGCAGCTGGGGTCCTGTGCCCTGGCCGCCGACCGGGTGGAGCTGGTCCTGGCCAGCCGCAACAGCCGCGTGTTCTCCCTCGACGCTGATCGGCTGGCGCCGCCGCTACAGCTGTTCCAGGCGCTGTTCAGCCGGCTGTGGATCAGCCGCCGGCCGGCCTGAAGCGCCGTCGCTCCCAGGCCTGAAGCCGCCGGTCGGCCCCGAAGGCGATGCTGATCAGATCAAAGCGATCGGCCGCCAGCCGGCAGCCCACCTGCAGGCCGAAGGCGCCGGCCGGCAGCAGCTCCGGCACGGCGAACACCAGGCCGTCGACGCAGCCCGCCACCAGGGGCAACCCGCCCCCGGGCAGCTCCTGCAGGAACAGGCCCGGATCGAAGGGGTCGCAGGGCTCGGGCTGGGGATCGTGGCTGGGCCAGACACCCGGCTCCAGGCGCTCCAGCAGCCCGGGCCAGCCCCGCTGCTCAGCCACCAGCTCGTGCCAGGGCCGCTGGGGTCGGGGCGGCTCAGCTGCGTCCCAGAGGTTGCAGCGGAACGGCACCGCCCCCACCGCGTCCAGCTGCCAGGTGGGAGAGCCATCCCCGGGCGTGTCTGCCCTGGGATCACGCCGCCCCCAGAGCAGCACCAGCATCGAGCGGGAGCGCCAGTGCGGCCCGTGCAGAAACAGGTTCAGCTCGTGCCCGAAGCGGCTCTGCTGCGGATCCACCGCCAGGCTCGACTGGCCGCCGGCTCCCGGGAACTGCCAGCACTGGCCGGTGCTGTTGTAGCCCGCCCGGCTGAGGGGCAGGCTGCGGCGGCCATCCGGGGCGAACAGCAGGCCAGAGCCATCCCACACGCCGGTGTCGGCATCGCTGAAGTTAATGGCGTAACAGGTGTCGTCGATCACCCGGCAGGGCTGCTCCAGATCCAACACCCCCTGCTCGTCGCGCAGGAACCACTGGCTGCTGCCGCACCAGCGCCCTTCGAAGTTGCGGCGATTCAGCTCCCATTGCCGGTGATGACCACTGCAATCAGGGAATCCGGCCATGGCAGATGGGGTCAGGTGCACGGAATCAGGCAGAGATGCTCGCTGCTAGCGGAAGGAACGATGTCGAGACTGATGCGCTGATCGAAACTGGCGAAGCAGCCGTCCTGGCTGGCGGCCAGGGCCAGCAGGTAGGCATCGGTGATCTGGCGTGGGCCCAGCAGCCGCTCCCAGCGGATCAACCCCTCCTGCAGCAGGCTGATCGGTTCCGCCCAGAACGCATGACTGGAATGCCTGCAGGCTTCCTCCAGGCGTGCGGCCACCAGGGCAGCCGGCTGCGCATTGGGGTAGGCCGGTTGGGCCATGATCCGCACCACGCCGTTCTCGGTGATCGGACAGGTGGCCCAACCGTGCTCGAGCTGCTGCTCCAGCCAGCGGGTGGCGGGCCGATGCAGCAGGTGGCCCTGATCCAGCAGGGCGATCAGCACGTTGATATCGAGCAGGGCCCGGCCCATCAGAGGCCAGCCTCATCGCGCAGCTGCTCGATCTGTTCGTTGGTCACCACCGCTCCGCCGGGGGCCTGGAAGGGGCGAAATCCAGCCACGCCGGGGGATGCCCCGGCTGGAGCTTGGCCCGTGGAGGCTGCGCCGCTGAGCGCAGCCCGCAACAGGCGAGAGACCATCTGCCCCGCCGTGGTGCCCTGGCGCCGTGCCAGCTCACGGGCAGCTGCAAGCACATCGTCTTCGATGTCGAGGGTGGTGCGCATCGACTGATTTCACACCAAATGATCTTACATCATTTCATCAGTACATCACTGCATCAGGCTATCCTGGGCGTGTGGAAGCACAAGCTCAGGATTGTCGTTTCCTTCATCGTGCGAATCCCCTGAAAGGCCCCAACAGGGATGGGAGGCGCCGTAGAAGGGTGAACGAACGGGAGAACCGGCACCATGCGCCGCTTCGCCGCCCTCTACCGCGATCTCGACGCCAGCAGCGGCACCAACGCCCGGGTTGCAGCCGTGGTGGCGTTCTTCGCGGCAAGCGCGCCGGCCGATGCCGCCTGGGCCCTGCATGTGCTGCTGGGCAAGCAGGGCAAGCGCCTGATCACCGGCCGCCGCCTGCGCGAGATCTGCCTGGAGGGCTCCCCCCTGCCCGACTGGCTGTTCGACGACTGCTACGCCCACGTAGGCGATTCGGCCGAGACGATCGCGCTGCTCTGGCGGCAGGTGGCAGCTGAAGCCCCAGGCCCGGAGCCCACCGACGCGGCATCCCCCCACGCCCAGGACCCCGCCATCCAGTCCCTGCGGCACTGGATGGAGCAGCTGCTGCCCGCCGCCGCCGCCCTCGACGGAGCCGAGCAGGCCGAGGCGGTGCGCCGGCTGTGGCAGGGGCTCGACCCGGCCGAATTGCTGGTGGCCAACAAGCTGCTCACCGGCGGCCTGCGGGTGGGCGTGGGCCAGGGGCTGGTGCTGCGGGCCCTGGCCCAGCTCAGCGGCCTGGAGGAGGCGCTGCTGCAGCACCGGCTGATGGGCGGCTTCCGTCCCAGCGCCGAGGCCTTCCAGGCCCTGCTGGCCCCCGCCGCCCAGCAGGAGGCGGTGCCCAGCCGCCCCTATCCCTTTTTTCTGGCCTCACCGCTGGAGCTGGAGGAGGGGCTTGCCGAAGGCGGCAGCCCCCTGCCCGGGCCCGCAAGCGCCTGGCTGGTGGAGTGGAAATTTGACGGCATCCGCGGCCAGCTGATCCGCCGCGCCGGACAGAGCTTTCTCTGGAGCCGCGGCGAAGAACTGATCAACGCCGCCTTTCCCGAGCTGGTCGCCGCAGCCGCCGCCCTTCCGAACGGCACCGTGCTCGATGGCGAGATCCTGGTGTGGACGGCCGATGCGCAGCAGCCCGCGCCCTTCGCCCAGCTGCAGCGGCGCCTGGGCCGCAAGGCACCGGGAAAGAAGCTCCTGGCCGATTGTCCAGCGACCTTCGTGGTCTACGACCTGCTGGAGCAGGGGGGCGAGGACCGGCGCCAGGCACCCCTGAGCCAGCGCCGCGCCGCCCTGGAAGCCCTGATCCAGCAGGTGCCGCAGACGACACCCACTCCTACAGCCGGGCTCCTACGCCTCTCCCCCCGCCTGGCGCTGGGGAGCTGGGAGCGACTGGAGCCCCTGCGCCAGCAGGCCGCCGCCGCCAGCGCCGAGGGGCTGATGCTCAAGGCCCTGGCCTCGCCCTACCTGGCCGGCCGCAAGCGGGGCCACTGGTGGAAGCACAAGCGCGACCCGTACACCCTGGATGCCGTGCTGCTCTATGCCCAGGCCGGCAGCGGCCGCCGCGCCAACCTGTTCACCGACTACACCTTCGGGCTATGGGATCGGGCCCCTACTTTCGGCGATGTCAGCACTGCAGATCAAGCTGTGGCGAACCCGCCCCAGCTGGTGAGCTTCGCCAAGGCCTACTCCGGCCTCGACGACGCCGAGATCACCGCGCTCGACCGTTGGATCCGCAGCCACACCACCGAGCGCTTCGGGCCGGTGCGGGCGGTGCAGCAGCTGCAGGTGTTCGAGCTGGCCTTTGAGGGTCTGCAGCGCTCGACGCGCCACAGGAGCGGCATCGCCGTGCGCTTTCCTCGCATCGCCCGCTGGCGCCACGACAAGCCGGCCATGGAGGCCGACACCCTGGCGAGCGCCCTGGCGTTGCTGGAGCCCTGAGCGCCAACCCGGATCCAACTCATCATCATGGGGTCACCTCCCGGCCGCGTCCATGCCCCCAGCCACGCCCGCGGGCCAGGGCCTGCAGCGGCGCGATCGCCAGCCCGAAGTGATGGATCAGCCGGGGCTGGATCCGGCTGAACACGCCCGTGCCCTGGCCGGGCTCCGGCGGATCAACGGCATCAGCGGCCTGGCCGGAAGCCTGCTGGCGCCGATCGAGGCCCTGGCCCGGCGCCGCCCCGGCGCGCCTTTGCAGGTGCTGGAGCTGGCCTGCGGTGGCGGGGACACCGCCATCGACCTGGCACTGCTGGCCCAACGCCGGGGCCTGGCCCTGGAGCTGCGCGCCTGCGACCTCAACCCCGAAGCGGTGACGATCGCCCGGGCCAATGCCCAGCGGCGGGGGGCGGCGGTGGAGCTGTTCTGCGCCGATGCCCTGGCAACGCCCGCCACCACGGACAGGGCCGATGTGGTGTTCTGCTCCCTGTTTCTGCACCACCTGCCCGACGCCGATGCCGAGCGCCTGCTGGCGCTGATGGGCCAGCGGGCCCGCCACCTGGTGCTGGTGAATGACCTGATCCGCAGCCGGCTGGGCTATGCCCTGGCCTGGGCCGGCACCCGCCTGCTCAGCCGCTCGTGGGTGGTGCACACCGATGGACCCCTGTCGGTACGAGCGGCCTTCCATCCGGCGGAGGTGCTGGCCATGGCCGAGCGGGCCGGCCTGGCGGGGGCGTCGCTACAACGCTGCTGGCCCGAGCGTTACCTTCTGCACTGGGAGCGCGCTTGAACGGGCAGGAGCGCCACGCGATGCAGGAGCTCCTGCCGATGGGCGAGCGCCCCAGCCTGGGAGCCAGTCCCGAACAGTGGCAGGCCGTGGTGGTGGGGGCAGGCCCGGCCGGAGCCCTGGCGGCCCTGCAGCTCGCCCGCCAGGGGGTGCGGGTGCTGCTGGTGGAGAAGCGGGCCTTTCCCCGCTGGAAGGTATGCGGCTGCTGCCTCAATGCCCAGGCCCAGGCGGTGCTGGCGGCGGCGGGGGCGGGCGGGCTGGTCGACAGCCAGGGCGGGGTGCCCCTGCGGCGGCTGCAGCTGGGCCACCGGGGGAAGCGCGCCACCCTCGCCCTGCCCGATGGCCGGGCCCTCTCCCGGGAGCGGTTCGACCAAGCGCTAGTGCAGGCCGCCATCGACGCCGGCGCCCACTTCCGTGCCAGCACCACCGCCCGGTTGGGCCCGGCCGACGCCACGGCACGAACGCTGACGCTGAAGCAGCGCGGCTGCCCCGAGCCCCTGGCGGTGCGCGCCGGGGTGGTGCTGGTGGCCGCGGGCCTGACCCACCACTGCCTGCCCGTCGCCGAGGCCGGCGTGCCGGTGGTGCGGCAGCAGGCCCGCATCGGCGCGGGCTGTGTGCTGGCGGCACCGGAGGCGCCCTATCCGGCCGGCTGCATCCACATGGCCATCGCGCGGCAGGGCTACGTGGGGCTGGTGCGGCGGGAGGACGGCCAACTCAACCTGGCGGCCGCCTTCGATCGCCAGGCCCTGCTGGCCCACGCCGGGCCCGGCAGCGGGGGCGCCGCCGCCGCCGCCCGGGCCGTGCTCACCGGCGCCGGCTTTGCGATCCCGGCGGGGCTGGAGCAGGCGCGCTGGCAGCTCACCCCCGCCCTCACCCGCCGGGCATCGGTGGTGGCGGGGGAGCGCTTCCTGGTGCTGGGGGATGCGGCGGGCTACGTGGAGCCATTCACCGGCGAGGGGATGGCCTGGGCGCTCACCGCCGCCGCCGCCGCCGCCCCTCTGGTGCTGGCGGGGCTGGCGGGCTGGAGTCCGGCCCTGGAGCGCCGCTGGGCGCAGGTGCTGCAGCGGCAGGTGGGTCGCCGCCAGCGGCTCTGCCGCGGCCTGGCCCTGGTGCTGCGCCAGCCGGGGGCCACCGCCCTGGCCTTTGCCCTCAGCCAAAGGCTGCCGGCCCTGGCCGAAGGGCTGGTGGGCCAGCTCAACCACGTGGCCCTTCCCCCCCACCCGGTGCTGCCATGCCCCTGACGATCCGCGGCCTCGGCACCGCCGTTCCGGGCCACCAGGTGAGCCAGGCCGATGCCATCGCCCTGGCCGAACGGGTGAGTGCGGCCAGCGGCAGCAGGGCCGCGCTGCTGCAACGGATCCAGCGCCGCACCCAGGTGCACCAGCGGGGCAGCGTGCTCGCCCCGCCCAACGCCGCCCAGCTGCCGCTGGGCGAGCGGTTGCCGTTCTATGGCAGCCAGAGCCCCACAACGGCGGCGCGCATGGCCGCCTTCGCCCGCCATGCACCCCCCCTGGCCCTGGCGGCGGTGCGCGCTGCCCTGGCCGACGCGGCGATGGCGGCCCCCCGGATCACCCATCTGATCACCGTGAGCTGCACCGGCTTCCAGGCACCGGGCGTGGATCTGGAGCTGATCAGCCAGCTTGGCCTGGATGCGGGGGTGCAGCGCACCCACGTGGGCTTTATGGGCTGCCACGGTGCACTGAACGGTCTGCGGGTAGCCCAGGCCTTCGTGGAGGCCGATGCCGAGGCGGTGGTGCTGCTCTGCTCGGTGGAGCTGTGCAGCCTGCACCTCGCTTACGGCTGGGATCCGGAGAAGGTGGTAGCCAATGCCCTGTTCGCCGATGGAGCGGCCGCCCTGGTGGCCACCGCCAGGCCCGCACGCCCCGGCCCCGGCCCCACGCTGCTCGCCTCCGGTTCCACCGTGATCCCCCACACCGCGGCGTTGATGCACTGGCAGATCGGCGACCACGGCTTCGAGATGGGCCTCTCGTCCCGGGTGCCGGAGGCGGTGGGCAGCCAGCTGCGTCCCTGGCTCGAGCGCTGGCTGCAGCCGAGGGGACTCCAGGTGGCGGACATCGCCACCTGGGCGATGCACCCCGGCGGGCCCCGCATCCTGCAGGTGTGCGGGGCCGCTCTGGGGCTGGAACCCCAGCAGCTCGCCGTCTCCCAGGCCGTGCTGCAGGAGCACGGCAACATGTCGTCGGCCACGGTGCTGTTCATCCTCGATCGCCTGCGCCGGGCGGCGGCCCCGGGCCCCTGCCTGGCCCTGGCCTTCGGGCCGGGGCTTTGCGCCGAGGTGGCCCTGCTGGAGTAGGGGCTGGCCCCTCACACCTCGGTGGCCCATCGATCACCATGGGTGCGCCCGCGGCGGGCTCGCCCCAGATCGCGCCCCCGATCTCGCCATCAACCCCGACCCCGCCCTCGCCCCGATCAAAGCCTGGTTCAGCCAACAGGGCTGGACGCCCATGGCCTTCCAGCGCCAGGCCTGGCAGGCCTACCTGGCCGGCGAGAGCGGCCTGATCCAGGTGCCCACCGGCTCCGGCAAGACCTACGCCGCCGTGATGGGGCCGATCGCCGAGCTGCTGGCTGAGGCCGGATGGAGCCCAGGCAGTCCCGGCACGTCGCCCCCTGGCCTGCGCCTGCTCTACCTCACCCCCCTGCGGGCCCTCAGCCGCGACCTGGCCCTGGCGATCCAGGCGCCGATCGAGGCGATGGGCTGGCCCCTGCGCCTGGCGATCCGCAACGGCGACACCAGCAGCCACGAGCGCACCAAGCAGCTGCGCAGCCCGCCCCAGATCCTGATCACCACGCCCGAATCGCTCAGCCTGCTGCTGGCCAATGGCAAGGCGCCCGAGCTGTTCGGCGCGCTGCAGGCGGTGGTGCTCGACGAGTGGCACGAGCTGATGGGCAGCAAGCGCGGCGTGCAGGCCGAACTCTGCCTTAGCTGGCTGCGGCAGCTGCGGCCGGGGCTGCGCACCTGGGCGATCAGCGCCACCATCGGCAACCTGGAGGAGGCCGCCAGGGCTGCGGTAGGCGTCGGTGCCGGCGCCCCCCGCATCCTCACCGCCGACATCCAGCGGGCCACGGCGATCCGCAGCCTGCTGCCCGACTCGATCGACGGCTTCCCCTGGGGCGGCCACCTCGGCCTGCGCATGTACGAGGAGCTGGTGGCGGGGCTGGATCCGGCGGTGAGCACCCTGCTGTTCACCAACACCCGCAACCAGGCCGAGCGCTGGCACCAGTGCCTGCGCTTCGCCTGCCCGGAGATGGAGGACGCCCTGGCCCTCCACCACAGCTCCATCGACCGCGCTGAGCGCGAGGCGATCGAGGCCGGCGTGAAGGCGGGGGATCTGCGCTGGGTGGTGTGCACCAGCTCCCTGGATCTGGGCGTGGATTTCCAGCCGGTGGAGCGGGTGGTGCAGATCGGCAGCGCCAAGCACCTGGCCCGGCTGCTGCAGCGTGCCGGCCGCAGCGCCCACAGCCCGGGGGGCACCTCGCAGGTGCTGTTCATGCCCACCAACGCCCTGGAGCTGCTGGAGGTGAGCGCCATGCGCCGGGGCCTGGCCGAGGGGCTGGTGGAAACGCGCCGGCCGCCCCAGCTGGCCCTCGATGTGCTGCTGCAGCACCTCACCAGCCTGGCCTGCGGGCCGGGTTTTGAGCCCCAGAGCGCGCTGGCGGCGGTGCGCTCCGCCTGGAGTTTCCGGGAGCTCAGCGACAGCCAGTGGCAGTGGTGCCTCGACTTCCTCGAGCACGGCGGCCAGTGCCTGGCCGCCTATCCCCGCTACCGCAAGCTGGTGCGCTGCCGGCTGGAGCCCGGCGGCAAGCTGGGCGAGGAGCCTGCGGCCGCGGGTGAACCCTTCCACTTTCGGGTGCTCGACAAGGCGATCGCCCGCCTGCACCGCTTCAACATCGGCACGATCACCGCCAACCGCTCGGTGACGGTGCGCTTCGTGCGCGGCGCCGTGATCGGCCACGTGGAGGAGGCCTTCATCGGCCGGCTCAAGCCCGGCGATGTGTTCTTCTTCGCGGGCCGCCAGCTGGAATTCGTGCGGCTGCGGGAGATGACGGCACAGGTGAAGGCCACCACTAAGAAAAGCTCGGCGGTGCCGGCCTGGGCGGGCGGCCAGATGGCCCTCTCCGACCTGCTCAGCCGCCACCTGCGCCAGGAGGTGGACCGCTGCGCCCAGGCTCTGGCCGGTGATGGCGAAGGCGATACAGGCGATTGGCTCGACACCCCCGAGCTGCAGGCTCTCGAACCCCTGCTGCGCCGCCAGGCCGACCTCTCGCGCATCCCCCGTCAGGACGAGTGTCTGGTGGAGCTGTGCCGCAGCCGCGAGGGCAGCCACCTGTTCGCCTTTCCGTTTGAGGGGCGCTTCGTGCACGAGGGCATCGGCTTCCTCTGGGCCTGGCGCCTTGCCCGTCACCGCCCCAGCACGGTCACGGTGTCGGTGAACGACTACGGCTTTGAGCTGCTGGCCCCCAAGGGCTACCCCTTCGACGAACTGCTGGAGCTCCACGGCGACGACCTGCTCGACTGCTCTGATCTGGCCGCCGACCTGGAGCAGGCGGTGAACCTCTCGGAGCTCTGCCGCCGCCGCTTCCGCGCCATCGCCCAGGTGAGCGGCCTGATCACCCAGGCCATGCCCGGCCAGGCCAAGACCGGCGGGCAACTGCAGATCAGCGCTGCCCTGCTGTTCGACGTGTTCCAGAAGCACGAACCGGGCCACCTGCTACTGGAGCAGGCCCGCCGCGAGGTGATCGAGGAGCAGCTGGAGCTGCCGCGCCTGCAGGCCGCCCTGGAGCGGCTGGCGGCCAGTCGCTGGCTGCTGGAGCGCACGCCCCGCCCCGGGCCCCTGGCCTTCCCTTTGCTGGTGGAGCGGCTCAACAACCGCATGAGCAATGAGTCGGTACTGGAGCGGGTGCAGCGGCTGATCGCCGAGGCCAGCCGAGCCGAGGGGCGCTGAGGAGCCGGCAGACTGGACCCGCTGAACGCGCCGCTCACTGAACAGAGCTGCCAGGCGACGGCGGTGACGTCAGCATGCCGGTATCCGCGCGCCTGCCCCGGCAACCAGGTTCCGATGACCTCCTTTCTGCGCATCCTGCCGCTGCAGCGCGACGACATCGCCGCCGTGACCGACTGGGCCCGCCAGGAGCGCTTCGCGCCCGGCAGCGGCGATGTGGCCATCTACCGCCACACCGACCGCCAGGGAATCTGGGTGGGCTGGCTGGGGAGCGAGCGGATCGGCTGCATCACCGGCGTGCGCTACAACGCCGCCTACGGCTTTCTTGGCCTCTACCTGGTGCGGCCCACATGGCGTGGCCGGGGCTACGGCCTGCAGCTCTGGGAGCATGCGCTCGAGCACCTGGCCGATCTGCCCTGCGTGGGCCTGGAGGCGGCACCGGATCGCGTCGACGACTACGCCCGCTGGGGTTTTGCGCCCGCCTCCCCCACCACCCGCTGGCAGGGGATCAGCGACGGAACCATCCCCACCCCGGCAGCAGCGGGGGACTGGCAGCTGCTGGAAGGGGAGGCCATCCCCGAGCGGGCCGTGCAGTGCTTTGACGCCCAGCGCGAACCCAGCCCCCGCCCCCACTTCCTCAGCCAGTGGCTGCACCACCCCGCAGGCACGGTGCTGGCCCTGATCGATAGCGCCGGCGACTGCCATGGCTTCGGCCGCATCCGCCCCTGCCTGCTGGAGCGCGGCGAGGGCTGGCGCATCGGGCCGCTGATGGCCGAAACACCGCAGGCGGCGGCCCTGCTGCTGCAGGGCCTGCTGCACCGCCATCCGGGCGTGGTGCTGATCGATGCGCCAGGCGCCAATGCCGCAGCGGCGCCGCTGCTGGAGCGGTTGCAGTTCCGCCCGGTGGGCACCACCCTGCGCATGTACCGCGGTGAGGCTCCGGCGGTGTCGCTGCGCGACGTCTACGGCCTCGCCTGCCTGGAGCTGGGCTGATCAGCCCACGAAGCGCCCGTAGAGCCAGCGCACGAAACCGCCGATCACCGGCACCGGAGCGAAGGTGGGGCCCACGAAGTCGAAGTAATCGCGGTGGTCGCAGATCTTGCCGTCGCCGTTGAACAGCAACCGCGACGTGCCGGGATAGACAAACTCAATGCCCTTGATCTTCAGGCCCATCTCCCACTCCACAAAGGCGGAGTCGCCGCTGATCGCGATGGCACCGGGGGTGAGGTACACATCATCGCAGCGCTTCAGCAGGCCCTCCTGGGCGGCGATGTAGGCGGCGATGCCCTCGCGCTCCTGGGTGGGATCGCTGAAGTGCACGTCGTCGGCGTAGAGCTCCCGCCACTGGGCTTCACTCGGCCCCGGGGCTCCATAGGGCTTGCTGAACAGGGCGCGCAGTTGGGCTGGGTCCACCGCGTTCGGGATCGGGAATTGGGCACAGGATGGCGCAGATCGCCGCCGGCCGGGCTACCAGGGCAACACCTGGCCGTTGGCGTGCCAGAAGGTGCCGCTGGTCTCCAGGGTGAGGGAGTCGATGCGGGCCAGCAGTCCCCGCACACTCTCCGCAGGGCTGATGCCGTTGGGGTTGAAGGCGATCATGCGGGTGCGCACCAGGCCCGGATGGAGAATCGCCACGGCAATGCCTCGCGGCTGGAGGTCGATCGCCAGGGATTTGCCGGCGATGTTCAACGCCACCTTCGACATCCGGTAGCCATAGGAGCCGCCGGAGCTGTTGTCGTCGATCGAGCCCATGCGACTGGTCATCAGCGCCACCTTCGCGCCGCGGGGCAGTTGCTCCAGCAGGGCCCGCACCAGCAGGAGCGGCGCCAGGGCATTCACCTCAAACTGGCGGCGGATGGCTTCCGCATCCAGATCCTCCAGCCCCATCGACTGCAAGATGCCGGCGTTGAGGATCAGGCCATCCAGCGGCACCCCCTGCAGGCGGGTGACCAGCTCGGCGATGGCAGCCTCGCTGGCCAGATCGATGCCGGCCTCGATGGGCACGCCCAGCGCCTCCAGCTCGGGCGAAGCGGTCCTGCACACCGCGATCACCTGGTCACCGCGGGCCTGAAGTTGGCGGGAATACTCCAGGCCGATGCCGCGGTTGGCTCCGGTCACCAGATACGTGGCCATGGGATCAGCAAAAAAGAGAGCGAAGAGGAATGGGCATGGAGGTTCGTGACGCCATGCGGCAGCCCTGGCCATTCACAGCCAGTGCAGCTCCATCGCCACCGCGCCCTGCAGGCTGCGCTTCACCGGACAGGCCTCGGCGGCCCGCCGGAGCACGTCCCGCTGCCGTTCGTCCAGTGACGCCGGCAGCTGCACCCACACCGTGAGCCGGGCGATGCGCCGAGGCGGCTCGCTGGTCATGGTCTTCTCCACCCGGGCGCTGCAGCCCTCCAGGCTCCAGCCGTGGCGCTCGGCCACGATGCCCATGATCGTGAGCATGCAGGTGCTCAGGGCGGTGGCCACCAGGTCGGTGGGGGAGAAGCGTTCGCCCTTGCCCTGGTTGTCGCTGGGGGCATCGGTGTCGAGCTGGGTGCCCGAGGGCTGGTGGTTGGAGCGGCAGCGCAGCTCGCCCACATACACGCTGTCGATCAGGGTCATGGCTGGGGGGAGCGGTTCAGGACTTCTCCAGGCGCTTCACGATGAAGGCCATCAGGCCCAGGGAACCGGCCAGGGCAACCAACAGGGCGATCGTCATCAACGGCCAGGAATGGGTATGGCGGCCATTCTCCATTCCGGCCCCGCGGGCGAGACCTCCCCTGCAATACAGCGGCTCAGGCGGCTACCAGCCAGCGCCCTGCCGCCGCCAGGCCCATGGCCAGCAGCAGTCCACCCCAGCGACCCGCCCCCGCCGGCAGGAAGCGGGGCAGCAACAACGCGCTGCCCGCCACCCCCACCAGGGCAGCGGCGCTCTGGCAGAAGGCGATCACGTGGGGATCGGCCTGCCAGTGGGGCAGGGCAGGCGCCCCGAAGCTGGCGGGCAGCAGCAGACCGGCCTCGCCCATGCCCAGGGGCAGGTGGCGGGCCAGCAGCAGGGCCCAGAGCAGGGGCAGCAATGCGTAGAGCAGGGCGTGGGGCAGGCCCGGCAGCCGACGCAGCAGCAGCCAGCCGCCGGCCGGCAGGGCCAGGGCGAGCAGGCCGAAGGCCAGCCGCGGCAGCAGCGGCCCGGCCTGCAGGCTGGCGGGGGCCAGGGGCAGCCAGCCCAGCAGCCGCTGCCACTGGTGCAGACCGATTCCCCCGGCCAGCACCAGGATCAGCGCCCCCTCGCCGGCGGGGGGATCCATGTCGCGCTGCAGGTCGGCGCCGGGGGGCCGCAGGCGCAGCTGCACCGAGCGGTGCGGGCAGGCGGCCGCGCAGGTGAAGCAGAGCACGCAGTTGCGGTTGTCGGCCAGGTGGGCCGGATGGGTACCGAGCGGACATCCCGCAGTGGCCAACCCCTCCCCATCCGCCGGACCGCCCTTGAAGCAGGCGTAGCTGCTGCAGCTGCCGCTGCAGGTGCCGGCCTGGGCCCGCAGCTCCGTGATCGCCAGCTTGGCGAACAGGCCGTTCATGCCCCCCACCGGGCAGAGGTAGCGGCACCAGAAGCGCTTCTCGAACAGCAGCGAACCCACTACCGCCCCGGCGGTGATCAGCAGCAGCAGGCAGCTGCTCAGCCAGGCGGTGTTCTCCAGATTCCACAGCTCCTCCCAGAGCAGGATCGCCGCGAAGCCGCCCGCCAGCAGCGGCGCCGCCCAGCGGTCGCTGTCCCCCCGCGGCCAGCTGCGCGGCCGCCAGCCCAGGGCCGTGGCCAGCCGCTGGCTGATCGTGCCCCACACCATGAACGGACACACGGCACACCACAGGCGCCCGACCAGGGGATAGGCCAGCAGAATCAGGGGCCACCACCAGGCCCAGAAGAGATTGAGGGCGCCGTTGTGGGCCCGCTCCTGGGGCCCCAGCCATAGCCAGAGGTTCACCAGCACGAACAGCCAGCTCACCAGGCCGAACAGCAGCAGGTTCCAGAGCAGGGGGGCGCGCAGCAACTGGCGCAGGCGCGGGCGCCAGCGGAACAGGTCGAAGCGCAGTCGGCTGGTGCGGCTGGCGGTCCAGAACACATCGTCCGGCAGCTGGGCGGGATGGTCGGCGGCGGCCTGGCGCAGGGCCCGCTCGATCAGGGTGTTGAGTTCGCGGATGTTGCCGGGGAAGTCGTGGTTCTGCAGCCGCTTCACCACCGCCTCGCCCACCAGCGGCGCTCGCTGCCAGCCCAGCCGCGGCGCCCGCTGGCGGATGCCGTAGCGCAGCCACTCGCCCAGGTCCTGGCGGCGCACCCGCAGCGGCGGCACGCGGATCAGGGTGCAGCAGCCATCGGCCTGGGGCAGGGCGGTTTCGGCGGAGAAAAACAGCCGGCCGGAGAACCTCCGCTCCGGGCTTTCGGAGCCGGGTGCCCGCCAGCGGCCGCTGCGGGCCAGCTCCAGCAGCTGGGGCAGCAGGGCCGGATCGGCGCGATCGAGGTTGTCGATCAGCAGGGCGCCGTCGCCCAGGCACTCCAGCAGGGAGCCGGCACCGCTGCTGGAGGCCGGGCCGAACAGGGGGGCGCCGTCATCCCCCAGGCTTGCGGCATCGACACGGGCCATCAGCCGCCGCCGCCGTGGGCTGCCGAAGTGGATCAGGGCGGCGAGGTTGTCCTTCTCCAGGCCTGGCTCGCCACTGATCAGCACCGGCCGCGCCTCGGGATCGGCGGCGGCGTCCCGCACCGCGGCGCGCAGGCGGTCGGCATAGCGGCTGCTGCCGACCACGCCGCGGCGGGAGCGGCCCAGCAGGTGGGGCGCCAGCTTGAGCAGGCAGGCCTGGCTGTCGGGGGCGGGAGCGGCAGGGCTCGCGCTGGCCATCGCACAACACCATCACAACGCCACAGCAACACCTTGCCATGCAGCAACACCCTGCCGTGCAGCAACACCCTGCCGTGCAGCAAACCCGCCACCAGCGCCCGTCTGCCGCTCCATAGGCTGGGGCCCGCTTCCGTCCTGCCCCGCAGCGCCCCCATGGCCCTCACCCTCTACGGCGGCGGCCGCAGCCGCGCCTCGATGCCCCGCTGGTATCTCGAAGAAAAAGGCATTGCCTACGACTGGCGCCAGCTCGATATGGAAGCGGGCGAGCACCGGCAGAAGGCGTTCACGGCGATCAACCCGTTCGCCAAGGTGCCGGCCCTGGAGGACGACCGCTTCACCGATCCGGCCGGCGGGACCCTGCGGCTGTTCGAGAGCGGCGCCATCCTGCTGCACCTGGCCGAACACGACGGCGGCGAATTCAGCGGCCCACCGGAGCAGGCGGCGGTGCGGCGGGCCAAGGTGGCCCAGTGGTTGCTGTTCGCCAATGCCACCCTTGCGGTGGCGCTGTTCGTGCCCAGCAACCGTGAGCGGGAGTTTCCGCGGTTGATGGGGGTGCTCGATGGCCTGCTGGCCAGTGGCCGACCGCTGGTGGGCGAGCACTGGGGCGCGGCCGACTGTGCCGTGCAGGCCTACCTGGCCTACCTGCCGGTGTTCTTCCCCCAGATCGACCTGGAGCCCTGGCCGGGGGTGCGGGCGACGATCGCCAGCGCCCAGGCCAGCCCCGCCTACCAACGGGCGATGGGCAGCCGGTGAACGTGCCGGCATCGGCCCCGTTCCGCTGGGGCGGCGAGACCCTGGAGCTGCTGGCCGAGCGGGCGATATGGGATACCCAGCGGCGCACGCTGCTGCTGGCCGACCTGCACCTCGGCAAGGCCGAGAGCTTCCAGGCCCAGGGCATCCCCCTGCCCAGCGACGGCGACGCCGCCACCCTCAACGCCCTGCTGGAGCTGGCAACGCGGCTGCAGCCCGAGCAGGTGATCGTGCTGGGCGACCTGATCCACGGCCCCCTGGGGCTCACGGGCGAGCTGCGCGCCAAGCTGGCGGCCCTGCCGGAGCTGCTGGGCTGCCCGCTGCGGCTGATCGGCGGCAACCACGAGCGGGGCAGCTGGATCGCCGGCCTGGCCCAGGAACCCAGCCAGGCCCTGGGGCCCTGGTGGCTGAGCCACGAGCCCGAGCCCCGCGCCGGCCTGCTCAACCTCTGCGGCCACCTGCACCCGGTGGCGTTGCTGGGTCGCAACGGCGACCGCCTGCGCCTGAGCTGTTTCAGCTACTGCCCGCGCAGCGAACGGCTGGCCCTGCCCGCCTTCGGGGCACTCACGGGCGGCATGCCCCTGCCCCGCCACGAGCGCCAGTGGCTGGTGGCGGATGGGGCGGTGCTGGCCGTACCACCGGAAACCAGGCGGGCGGCCTGAACAGCAGCCCGTCTTTCGCAGCAGAACCGCTGCACAAGCAAGCCTGCCAGGCCATGCTCTGCCCAGGTTTGCCTGCTCGCCCGCCGATGCCCGTCCTCGCCGACCTCATCAACGACCTGATCGCCCTGATCCCGGAGGACGGCAGCCGTCTCACGAACGAGGAAATCCGCACGGCCCTGGAGCAGGAGGCAGGTGAACCAATCAGCGATGAGGATCTGAAGGAGCTCAAAAGCCAGGTGGTGGCCCTGGGTGCCGCCGAGGGTGTGAAGGGTCCCGGTGGGGGCCTCCGAGCGCCTGGGATGGACCCTCCTCCACGGGCTTCCGCTCCAGCCACCGGTACCCGCACCCGCCGGAGCGGCCAGGGCAGCAGCGCAGCAGCTCCCCAATCCACCATTGCCCCTGGCACCACAGCGGCTTCGGTGCTCACCGGCGAGCTGCGCAACCAGATCGACCGGATCTGGGACGCCTTCTGGAGCGGCGGCATCGCCAACCCGCTGGAGGTGCTGGAGCAGCTCACCTATCTGCTGTTCATCCGCCGGCTGGATGAACTGGAAACCCTGGAGGAACGCCGCAGCCAGCGCTCGGGCCATCCGATGCGTCGCCGCATCTTCCCCGAGGGCGCCGATGACCAGGGACGCTCCTGGACTGAGCTGCGCTGGAGCCGCTTCAAGGAGCTGGGCGAGGCCGCCTCGATGTACAAGGTGGTGGGCGATCGGGTGTTCCCGTTCCTGCGCGAGCTGGGCGGTGAGGAATCGGCCTACGCCACCCACATGCGCGATGCCCGCTTCACGATCCCCACGCCGGGGCTGCTCACCAAGGTGGTGGAGCTGCTCGATGCCGTGCCGATGGAGGATCGCGACACCAAGGGCGACATTTACGAGTACATGCTCGGCAAGCTGGCCACCGCCGGCACCAACGGCCAGTTCCGCACGCCGCGCCACATCATCGAGCTGATGGTGGCGATCACCAAGCCCACCCCGCGCGATGTGATGGTGGATCCAGCCTGCGGCACCTGCGGCTTCCCGGTGGCGGTGGGCGAATACCTGCGCGAACACCACCCAGAAGTTCTCAGCGATCCGGAGCTGCGCGAGCACTTCAACCATGGCCTGTTCCATGGCTTTGATTTCGACACCACGATGCTGCGCATCGGTGCAATGAACATGCTGCTGCACGGAGCGGAGAACCCCGATGTGAGCTACCGCGATTCACTCTCAGAAGACGGCGCCATCGAGGAGAACAAGTACACCCTGATCCTGGCCAACCCGCCGTTTGCCGGTTCGCTGGATTACGAGAGCACCAGCGGCAAGCTGCAGCGGGTGGTGAAGACCAAGAAAACCGAGCTGCTGTTCATGGCGCTGTTCCTGCAGCTGCTTAAACCCGGCGGCCGGGCGGCAGTGATCGTGCCCGATGGCGTGCTGTTCGGCTCCAGCAAGGCGCACAGGTCACTGAGGCAGCAACTCGTAGAAGAGCATTTTCTTGAGGGCGTGGTGTCGCTGCCGAGCGGTGTGTTCCGCCCCTATGCGGGCGTGAGCACGGCGATCCTGCTGTTCACCAAAACCGGCCGTGGCGGCACAGACCACGTCTGGTTTTACGACATGACGGCCGACGGCTGGAGCCTCGACGACAAGCGCAATCCATTGTTGCCGCTGGAGAAGCTCGGCCTCACACCCAAGCAAGCACTGGAAGATAGCGAGCACGAGAAGAACAACCTGCCCGACTGCCTCAGCCGCTGGCGCCAACGCAAGGACTCAGAGCGGGGGCGGGAGCGCACCGAACAAAGCTTCTGCGTGCCCAAGGCAGAGATCGCCGAGCAGGGCTACGACCTCAGTCTTAACCGGTACAAGGAGCTGGTGCACGAAGAGGTGGAGCACCGCCCACCGCTGGAGATCCTGGCCGAACTACGGGCGATCGAGCAGGAGATCCTGCAGGGGATCGAGGAGCTGGAGGGGATGCTGCGATGAGCGGCGCTAGCATTCCGCTAGCAATCGGCGTTGGGGCGATGAACACCCTGGTGCTCCGGCAGGTGCCGGATGTGCTTTACCGCCGCCTCAAGGCGGTAGCAGTGGCGCACCGGCGCTCGATGAATCAGGAGGCGATCCTCGCTCTGGAGGCGGGGCTGCCTGAGTCGCCGATTCCAAAGCGGCCCACGCTGGAGGAGAGCACGCGCTGGCTGGAGCAGCAGGTGTGGACCCTGCCGGTCCTGGATGACCGCAGCGCCGAGGAGATCCTGGGGTACGGCAATGACGGTCTCTGCGGCTGAAGGCAGCCTGGTGATCGACCTCGCCGTCGACACCAGCGCCGTAATGGCGGTACTCCTGCGGGAGCCCGTCGCAGAAGCCGTGCTGGAGAGGCTCTGTCGGGCCGTGCAGCCGGCGGTGGCTGCCCCCACGCGCACGGAGATCCTGCTGGTGGCGCTGGTGAAGCTGGGAGAGATCGGCCAGGAGCGTGCCCGCGAGTTTCTCGATCAGCAGGCCTTTCTCACGGTGGCCTGGGATGGGGAACTGGCCGATCAGGCCGCTGATGCCTTTGCACGCTTCGGCAAGGGGCGCCATACCAGTGGCCTGAACTTCGGCGACTGCTTCTCCTATGCCCTGGCGGAGCGCTTGAAGGTGCCGCTGCTGTTTGTGGGCAACGATTTCAGCCGCACCGAGCTGGAGGCTGCGCTGTGAACCGGGGCTCAGCGGGCCAGGCCCAGAAACACCAGCAACGAGCGGTTGAGCCGCAGCAGATCGTCATCCGCCAGGCGGCCGATGCACTGGCCCAGGCGGCTCCTGGACACGGTGGTGACCTTGTCGACCATCAGGCGGCTGACGGCTCGCAGACCGTTCTCCGTTGTGGGCTCGACGGGGACGCGAAAGACCGGCAGATCAGACGGGTCGGTCGTGATCAGACACACCGTCACCGAATCCCGGGCGGTAAAGGCGTCGTCCTGAACAATCACCACAGGGCGCGCCTTGCTGGCATAGCCGGAGCCGCCGGCCATGGTCCAGATCTCACCGCGCTTCACTGGCTGTATTCGTCGTCAGGCCACTCGACCAGCGAGTCGATGAAGGCCTGGATTTCGGTTTCCTCCTCGCTGGCATTGGCCAGCAGACACTGCCGCCGCGCTTCGGCGGCGAACTCAGGTGAATGCACATCCGGCACCCAGATCTGGATCGGCCGCATCCCCTGGGCCCGTAACCGCTGGCGGTGCTCCCGCACTTTGCGGCGATTGGCCGCACGTCGCGCCTCCCGGGCTGTGGCCTCTGAAGAACCGAGCTCAGGGGCGGCCTCAGGTCCCATGGCAGCTCCCGCAACGGTTACATGTCACCCTAGCCGGAGCTTGCGCTGCTGGCCTGGGCTGGTGCACAAAGCGCCGGAGGGGAGGCTGCGGTGACCCTGGCCGAGCTTGAGGCGCTGATCTCCACCGGAGAATCCGAACAGTTGGAGTTCAAACGCTCCACCAGCCAGCTGCGCTCCGGCTGCGACACGCTCTGCGCCTTTCTCAATGGACAGGGCGGCACGGTGCTGTTCGGAGTGAGCGACAGCGGCCGGATCGTGGGGCAACACTGCAGCGATGCCAGCCGTCGCGAACTGGCGGAGGCCCTGCGGCGGATCGAACCTTCCGCCCAGGCCACGATCGACGAAGTGCCGCTGCCTGGCGATCCCGAGAAGCGGGTGATTGCTGTGCGGGTGCCACCTGGGCAGGGACTAAGGCCCTTCTTTCACGACGGCCGCGCCTTCCAGCGGATCGCCAGCAGCACCGGGCGGATGCCCCAGCCGATGCTGGAGGGGCTGCTACTGGAGCGCAGTCACCCGATCCAGCGCTGGGAAACTCAGAAGGCGGTGGGCATCACAGCCGCTGATCTGGATCAGGAGGAACTGCTGCGCACCCTGCGCGTGGGCGTGCAGGCGGGGCGGTTGCCAGAGGCGGCGCTCAGTGATCAGGCCGGTGCCCTGGAGCGGCTGCAGCTGTTGCGCGATGGCGAGCTCACCCTGGCGGCCCAGGTGCTGTTCGGCCAAGGCGTGGCGATATTGCCCCAGTGCCAGCTGCGGCTGGCCCGCTTCCGCGGCACTAACAAGCGGGAGTTCCTAGATCAACGCCAACTGAACGGCCATGCCTTCCAGCTGTTGGAGGAGGCGATCCTGTTCTGCCAGCGCCACCTGGCCACAGCGGCGCGCATTCCCAGAGATCGGCTGGAGCGCGAAGAGCAGCTCGCGATTCCGCTGCCGGCCTTGCGCGAAGCGCTGGTGAATGCCCTCTGCCACCGCGACTACAGCCAGCAGGGAGCGGCGATCAGCTTGGCGATCTACGACGACCGGCTGGAGCTCTGGAGTGAAGGCGGCCTGCCCTTCGGCCTGGAACCCGAGGCGTTGAAGCGGGAGCATGCCTCACGGCCGCGCAACCTGCTGATTGCTGATGTGTTTTTCCGCCGGGGCCTGATCGAGCGCTGGGGCCGTGGCACCCAGGTGATCCTGGAGGAATGCGAGCGGGCCGGCTGCAGCGAACCCAGCTACCGGTTGAGTGGTGGCTGCTTTGTGGTGACCTTCCCGCTTGAAGCAAGCTTGGGGCCAGAGTCGGAGGCGGGGGCAGAGTCAGGGGCAGAGTCGAGGGCAGAGTCAGGGGCAGAGTCGCTCAGGGTGCTCCAGGCCCTGGAGGCAGGCCCACTGAGCAAGGCAGAAATCGCCTCAACGTTGGGCCGCGACAGCGTGACGGGCGCCTTGAACCGCACCATCCGTGGCCTGTTGGCGGAAGGTCGCATCGCCCTCACGATTCCGGACAAACCGAACAGCCGGCTGCAGAAGTATCGGCTGGTCAACGGCGCCACAAAGGAGCCGAGTTCATGACCACTTGCATGGGACAAACACGCATGAAGATGACGATGGAGAACAACCCACCACTGGAGATCCTGGCGGAACTGCGGGCGATCGAGCAGGAGATCCTGAAGGGGATCGAGGAGCTGGAGGGGATGTTGCGATGAGCAATTACAAGCTCCCTCTTGGTGAGGCCTGTTCTGTTATTACCGACGGCACTCATTACACCCCAAAAGCACAAGAGCATGGCAGGCCTTTTCTGACCGTTAAGGACATGCATGATGGTTGTTTAGACTTTAAAAATTGTAGTCGCATTTCTGAGGCTGACTTCCAGGATGCGATTCGCAATGGATGCGGTCCACAGTCAGGCGATGTTCTTTTCTCGAAAGACGGGACAGTTGGCAAGGTTCATCCCTTTATTGCTGAAGAGGATTGCGCTGTTCTTTCTTCTGTCGCAATTTTAAGACCAAAGAGAGACATTCTTGACCAGGGCTATTTCGCACACTTCCTGCGGTCAGAAGCCTTTCTAAGAAAAGCCCTGAGAAACAAGACTGGTTCAGCAATTCGCAGAATAATTCTAGCCAATCTTAGAAATCTTGAAATCCCCCTCCCCCCACTGGAGGAGCAGCGGCGCATCGCGGCGATTTTGGATAAAGCCTCCGAGATAAAGGCTCTGAATAATGCCTTTATCTTTAGACTGCGTGCTCTACTTCAGTCCTTATTCAGCCGGGTAGGGGATCCCTTGTCTGGAGATGATGTAAACCATGAACTCATTAGTCTTGGCAAGCTGCTTGCCAAGCCCCTTCGAAATGGCGTATCACCTTCAAGCCACGGGACATACAAGTGCAGGGTCTTAACACTCTCTGCGATTACGAGAGGGTCTTATCGGCCCGAAGCTAGCAAGAGCGGATTCTTTGCCCAGGAGCCAACAGAAGACAAAAAGGTGTGCTCAGACGATTTTCTCATCTGTCGTGGCAATGGGAACTTGACCCTTGTTGGACTTGGAGAATTCCCGGCCGAAGATGATACGAATACCGTTTTCCCTGACACAATGATCGCCGCCCGCCTAAGGAAGGACCTCGTAGACAAGATGTATCTTTCCATAGCCTGGAAGCAGGGATCAATTCGAAGACAAATTGAAAGTCTTGCGCGCACAACAAATGGCACCGCCAAAGTAAACCAAGCAGCACTTGAGTCTATTGAGTTGTTGTTGCCGCCCTTGCGGGCTCAGGAGGGCTTTTCATTGCTTTACGACAGGGGCAAACAGATGCTTAAGTCTTGCGAGTCTATTGAGGGCTGCCTGGAAAAGTTAACATCTTCGCTACAGCACGAGTTCTTTAAATTGTGAGACTAGAATGAAAGCCACCGAAGCCAAGTTGCTGAGGATCCTGCGCGAAGTCTCGCAGTTCGTGATCCCGATTTACCAGCGCACCTACTCATGGATGCAGAAGGAATGCCAGCAGCTCTGGTCTGACATTGTCCGAGCTGGTGCCAACGACGGCATTGGTGTTCATTTCATTGGCTCTGTTGTCTACATCGAAGATGGACAAGGCACGATCACGGTTAACTCCCCAAAGCTGGTCATCGATGGCCAGCAACGCCTGACAACAATCACGTTGCTCCTCGCGGCTTTGGCTGAGGTGCTCAGCGCGAAGCCAGAGACTGAGCGGGAGCCCTTCGACGGATTCTCGCCGGCAAAGATCCGCCAGTATTACCTGAGCAACCCGGTGGAGGAAGGGATCCGGCGATTCAAGCTGCTCCTTTCCGACACGGACCGCCAGACTCTGATGGCGCTGGTGGACCCAACAGCAGTCGCTCCACCACCAGAGCCCTCGATCCGCATCCAGGCCAACCACCAGTTTTTCCTCGATCAACTCCGCCACCCCGCCACCGATTTGGCCGTGGTGTGCCGGGGCATCAGCAAGCTGCTGGTGGTGGATGTGGCCCTCTCCCGCGATCAGGACAATCCCCAGCTGATCTTCGAGAGCATGAATTCCACCGGCCGGGAGCTCTCCCAGGCCGACCTGATCCGTAACTACGTGCTGATGGGCCAGCCGCCCGACCTTCAGGAGCGGCTCTACACCCTGCACTGGCGGCCGATGGAGCTGGCGTTTGGGCAGGAGGCCTACAGCGGCAGTGAGTTCAGCGCCTTCATGCGCGACTTCCTCACCCTCAAGACAGCTGAGGTGCCCCGGCTTGATCTGGTCTACGAGGTGTTCAAGCAGTACGAACGCCAGCCGGCCGTCGCCGCTGCCGGCATCGAGGCGTTGCTGGCGGATCTCCACGCCATCGCCATCCGCTACTGCCGCGTCGCCCTGAACCAGGAGCCGGACCAGCAACTCAAGGATGCGTTCCACGACCTCCGTGAGCTCAAGGTCAACGTGGTCACCCCGTTGCTGCTGGAGCTCTACGGCGACTACCAGGCCGAGCTACTGAGCCGCGACGAGCTGCTGGAGGCCCTGCGCCTGCTGGAGGCCTACGTGTTCCGCCGGGCCGTCTGCGCCATCCCCTCCAACTCGCAGCAGAAAACCTTTGCCACCTTCAGCCGGGCCCTGCGCCGGGAAGCCGGTCACTACCTGCCCAGCTTCAAAGCCCATCTGCTCGATCTTCCCTCCTACCGCCGCTTCCCCTCCGATGAGGAGTTCCGCCGCGAGATCCAGATCCGCAACCTCTACAAGTTCAACAAGAGTTGCAGCTACTGGCTACGCCGCCTGGAAAACCACCAGCGCAAGGAGCCGATCGCCGTGGCCGACTACACGATCGAGCACATCCTTCCTCAGAACCCTGAGCTGTCATCCAGCTGGCGGCAGGCCTTGGGTCCCGACTGGAAGCAGATCCAGGAGGAATGGCTGCACCGCCTCGGCAACCTCACCCTCACCGGCTACAACCCCGAACTCAGCGATCGCTCCTTCGTCGACAAGCGCAACCACCAGCAAGGCGGCTTCTGCACCAGCCCCCTGCGCCTGAACCAGGGTCTGGGGCAGCTGGAGGAGTGGGATGCAGACGCCATTCGCACCCGCGGGGAGCGCCTTGCCCAGCGTGCACTGGAGGTGTGGGCTGCGCCCCAGCTCAGTGATGAGCAACGCCAGCTCTACAAACCCACCAAGGGCCAGGTGGCCAGCTACACGCTGGCTGACCACCCCCAGCTGGCCAATCCCCCGATCCGCGCGGTCTTCGACGCGCTGGATGCCGGCATCCGTGCCCTCGATCCCAACGTGTCCCAGGAGGTGCTCAAGCTCTACATCGCCTACAAGGCCGAAACCAACGTGGTCGACATCGTTCCCCAGGTGAAACGCCTGCGCCTCAGCCTCAACATGCCCTTCGCGGAGCTCGACGACCCCAGGGGCCTGGCCAAGAACGTGACCGGCATCGGCCGCTGGGGCAACGGCGATGTAGAGCTCGGCATCGCCACCCTGGAAGAGGTTCCCTATGCCATCGGGCTGATCCGCCAGTCGCTGGAGCGGCAGCTGGATGACAATGGTGCCTACGGCTGATCCCCCTCCCTACTGGCTCCATGACGCGACCAACGTTCACGTCATTGGTTCTGTGGCGCCCAATCGGCAAAACCTTCGAACCCCAACAGAGTTACTGATACACATCGCGACGAT
>Ga0208202_1000074_pt1 | contig 24194 bp, 23 predicted proteins | sample LakMenEpi27Aug08_FD_150738 | JGI IMG/M metagenome (GOLD analysis project Ga0208202, IMG submission 150738) | Freshwater microbial communities from Lake Mendota, WI - 27AUG2008 deep hole epilimnion (SPAdes) | ecosystem: Environmental > Aquatic > Freshwater > Lake > Epilimnion/Euphotic zone ... | reverse complement strand
GTAGAGCACCAGATCGGCCTCCAGCTCGGCCTGGGCCTCGCGGTAGCCCATCGCTTCGAGGATCCCGGCCATGCGCTCGGAATCCGCCTTGTTCATCTGGCAGCCGAAGGTGGTGATCCAATAGCTGCCGCGCCCCGCCTGGGGCGCCGGACTGGCCGTGGTGCTGGCCTGGGAGAGGGTCGCCGTCATGGCTTCAGTTTCGGCCATGGCGCATCACGGCTGGCAAAGCCAAAGGCTGGAGCCCATTCAGCACTCGGGCGGGGCCTGTTAAGAAATAGAAATGGACAACCTCGCATCGAGTTACAGAATGCCTACTGGGCGGGCTGTAGCGACGGGCCGACTCAGGGCTGATTCAAGGTCTCAGGCAATGACGTGCTTTGGCTGACGCCTTGCCATCGTCAGAAACGTTGAGATGTCGTGCATCACCGCCTGCATCCCGGCCCGGATTGAGTGAAAACCGGCCAGCTGCAGCAGGTTCATCGCTGCCGATCTGACCGTGGCCATCGTTCCCGAGTCATTGCCCCTGTAGCGGTGCGTGTCCTCGTGAAGCTGAGTGTCACGGATCCAATGCCAGCCCTCAACGCTCTATTTGTCTCGCACCTGTCGCAGCAATGCAACGGGTCTGATCTACAGGCTTTTGAGAAAGCGATGAGTGGCACGAAATCGCTTGCTGTCACCGGTGCAGATGGCCGACACTTCCACGATCCAGCTGGTGCCATGCCGGGCTTCGCAGATAGGATCCGGCGTTTTTTGGCCCGCTGCGTACAGGTTGTCTCCCAAGCGTGTGTGATCTCGTGATGCGTTGCCATCAAAAGGATCTTGCGCTTTCGCTGGAACTGGCAGCAGATCTGAGAATGCAGGATGGCCCTGTTCACTTTGACCGTCAAGGTTAAGCAGGCTACCCGCCCCTGGAGGAGCGCAAAACGGTTTTTGAGTGTGCAGAGCATCCGCCTGAATCAGCACCCCCTCAGGCTGCAGTTCACAGTGAAGCATTTGGCGCACGGTCCGCTCGTGCTTCTCGCCGGTGGCGTAAGAGGCCTGGCTGATCGCCACACCCAGGGCCGTGGAATAGAGCGTTACCTGGGCAATGAGCTCGGATCCATCACCGGCTGTGGGCTCGATCGAGCCCCGCAGCGTCTTGCCGTGGCAGACCAGCTGATCGAGATCTGCTGCACAACCTGGGATCTGAGCGATCGACCAGTCGCGAATCGCGGTTCAGAGAGCCGCGACGTCCACATGGTGGAAGAAGTAGCGGAAGGCTGAATCCGAGGTCGGTCGCCGCAGCTCCAGACCAAGTGCCTCGGTGAGCACCTCCACCAGCAGTAGATGCCAGGCTGGAGCAAAAGGCCTGTGACGGACCTTGACTCAGCCCTGGGGCCGACTGGGCCCTTGGATCGCCGCCAAGCTAAGCAAGGGCTCGCTCGCGCGGCAAGGTCGCCAACAAACAATTATTAAGTTCAAAGAAGATCCGACGCTTGCTCTAGCTGATTTCTTGGGCGGTCATGTGCTCTGCATGCCTGGGACACATGACTATTGTTTGTAGTCAAAAGCACATTTTGAAGCTTGACGCTGGCCTGGGTTGGGCATAGGCTGATATAGCCCTGTAGCGATTGGCGATCGATGTGGCTTAGACATTTCTCGTGCCGGCTCAATAATTGATATAGCGGCTTCTTTCTCGATTAGCGGCGGCGTCCTCATCTGCCCCACTGGTCACGCTTCTTAATCTTTTAACGCGCAACTGGAATGTTCCCCCATCCCCAACCGCTCTCCCAGGGATCCGCAATCGCACCTGGGTTATTTGGTGAGCCCAATGAAAGCGGCTATGGATTCGATGGCAGTCGAGGGGCCCATGTCGAGATGTTGCCAGATCCCATGGCCTGGCTGTCTGCAGGCCCCAAAGGTGATGTGGAACCAACCGCTCAGCCGTTTGGGGTTGGTTCAGCTCAATCAACCACTCTATCTGCTGATCTGATAACTGGAGTTTCGCTCGCCTCGATTGCAGCAGCCAAACAGCTCGATGGCATGGCCACCGTGTCATCAAAGCTGCCGCCAGTTGAGGGGAAGAGCCACGATCCCAAGCTTCAGCAGAGCCTCCGCGCCCCTGCGGCCCAGAACACCCTGGCAGAGCTTATTGACTCCGAGAGACCTGTGGTTGCCTCAGTGCAGGGGCCGGCTCGAATGACATACCACTCCGGGAGCGAGCTTGCGTTCAGAGTGACGTTCTCGGAGAGGGTGGAGGTGCGTGGTCAGCCCAAATTGCCGATCGCAATCGGCGAGAGGGTTAGACTGGCTACCTGGGACGGTACGGGAGGCGGATCCCGAAATCTTATATTTTCGCTGCCAATCCGGGAGGGTGATGTCTCGGCAGGTGTGCGCCTGGTTGGGCCGATTCAGCTCTTGGGTCGGGCCGCGATCCGTGATGTCGCAGGCAACAACCTCGATCCCAGAATAAATGTTCGCTTCCCCCAGGTCACTGTTGATGGGGTGAGGCCCAGGGTCGAGGCGTTTGGTGAGCCTGCGCTCGACGAGAGCAAACAGGTGGTGTCGCTTGCCGTGACGTTCAGCGAGAAGGTGAGTGTGAAAGGCAGACCATGGATTCCGGTTTCGCTTGCTGGAAAGACGCAGCGGCTGGTGTATGCCACTGGATCAGGTAGGAAAGTCCTCACATTCCTCTCAAGGCACATCAAGGATGCTAGGCTAATGCTAGAAGACGTGGTTGTTCCTCAACAGGCGATTAAAGCCAACGGGGCTGAGATCGTGGATCAGGCCGGCAACAGGCCGACGTCTTTGGCGCTGGCTCCCATCGACAGCACACCGCCCCGTGTGGTCGGGGCCGTCTCCACAGGACCGAGGTCCGTAGTGGTCAGGTTCAGCGAAGCCATGGATGCCAGCATCCTCAACCTGAACTTTTTTGCCATCTCACATGCAAATGTGAATGCGGAAGCTGGTGGTCTTTTTATTCACAGGGTAGCTTTTACCAATGCCTCCCGCAGGGCTGTGAAACTGGTCACCAGTACACAAAATGAACTAAACTATAATGTCAAGGTGGTCGGTGCAACCGACTGGGCCGGCAACGCCATCGCTGCGCCCAGTAGGCCAGGCCTGGATCCATCTAGGGCTGTATTTAGTGGCAGCCCGCCCACGACTAATCAATTGCGAGACAGGGATGGTGATGGTCTGAGCGACAACGACGAGATCCGAGGGTGGAGTGTCCTTGTTAAGGAAATCAACGGAACCCCGTCTCGGCGTCAAGTGACCAGCAGCCATCTGCTGGCAGATACCGATGGTGATGGAATGCTCGATGCTTTGGAAGCTGCACTGCGCACTGATCCGCGTGATCCAGATACCGATGATGATCAGCTGACCGATTATCAGGAATACTACGAGATTTTCAGCGACCACCTCAATCAGGACACCGACGCTGATGGGGTGGATGATGGCACCGAGTTTCTCGGTGTGCTGTCCAACCCCAACTTCGCTGATACCGATGGTGACCAGTTCGCAGATGGTTATGAGATCGCTACCGCTCTGCGCAACCCCTTGGCGGCAGATGTACCTCAGGTGTCGATCCGTATTGGCGATATCAATTTGCAACTTGACCTGCGCTTTACCGAAACCACCTCCACGGGAAGCCGCGTCTTGGAGTCTCGGAGTGTCAACTCGACCCTTTCCCAGACTGATAATGAGTCGTTTAGCCATACCAGTGGTGCCTCGCACGAATTCTCCTGGGGATTTTCGGAGTCTGCGGATCTGTCTATTTCTAGCGAAGGTATAGGACTCGACTTAAATTTTACAGCAACGCAAAACACCACGGACACTACCACTACTGAAAACACCAAAGCTTCATCCAAGGAGACGCAACAATCATATCAAGACTCCCTCAATAACGAAAGCGAGGCCACCGAGGGATCGAGCGTCAGCCGTGAAGTAGTTGGTGCCAGGATGCAGGTGGCTGTATCTCTGCGCAATCTTTCAACAACGGTAGGCTACGCGGTCAGGAATCTTCAAATCACAGCGTTCATTCAAGATCCCCGCGATGTGACCCGGCTCAAGCCAATCGCTACATTATTGCCGGAGTTTGAACCCGAGGGAGGTATTGCTATGGGGCCACTTGTTCTGGAGCGAGGGCCATTCATTTTCAGCAACGACACGATCTATCCAAGCCTTGTGGAAGATCTCATGAAGAACCCGCGCGGTTTGATCTTCCGAATCTCCAATTATGATCTCACTGATGAGGCTGATCGTAAGTTTGCTTTTGCTTCGACGGAGCTCGCAGAGAGAACCGCCGCACTGGTGATTGATTATGGTGGTTCGGACGGGAATGGCGACGGGCAAGGTGATGCCACCGAGTACAATCGCATCTCCACCAGCCCAGGCCGTATCGCCATCGACACCAACGGCGATGGTGCCGTCGACGACAACGACAGGCGCGTGGCGTTTGATCTTCCAGGAGTACATGTTGGTACAACGCTGCGCCAGATGCTGGCCTCCATGCGGATGAGTCACTATTACGAATATATTGATGCAGACCACCAGTCAAGGCTGCTGGCCGCTGGAATTCCCGCCAGCGCTATCAAAAACTCGGCTACCCAGTTGACTGCAAGCCTGCGGAGGGCAAGCTACTCCACCTATCTCGACTCCTCGGGTGTAGAACAGCTCTACCGAGTCCGTAACGTTGCAGTCAATCCGGCACTGCCCCAAACATGGGTGATTATCAACGAAGATGGTGTCGATCAGTCGATTGATTTCGATCAATATATTGTTCAGACCAACAGCTCAATCACGTTTGCTTTCATCAGCGATCTTGATGATGATGGTGTTCCCGCTACCGCAGAATTCACCTCCGGTACATCCGATAATTTAATTGACTCGGACGATGATGGGCTAGACGACCGCTTTGAGTCGTACCGTGGCTGGGATGTCACTGTGGTGGGTGAAGGCACTCGCCATGTGTATGCCCGTGGTGATGCCACCGATTCCGATGGCGATGGCCTGACTGATATCGAGGAAGCCCCGGGGCTGCTGATTCGTGATGATCGAGGGCTCATAATTAGAGCTGAAAAACTAAATGCCAATGATTTCGTCACCGATCCACTTTCCTCTGATACCGATTCAGATGGAGTTTCAGACTTTGACGAAATCACAGGATATTCAATTACTCTCAAATATCCTGAAAGTGGGCCTGCGAATATAACAGTAGTCACTAACCCGCTCAATGCCGATAGCGATGGTGACGGTGTTTCTGATGGCATCGAGGCGGGGTTGGGTCTGAACCCCCAGCAGCCTGACGCCAGCAAATACCGCGACACTGACAAGGATGGACTGGTCGACTACGAAGAAGATTTGGGGTGGGATATCAGCTATTATAATGTCTCTACCAATGTGGGAGTCCAGGGGTCTCAGACTGCGGCCTATCGGAGTACTTCGTTTAGATCCAAGAGCGACAGCGACAATGATGGTTTAAGCGACAATGAAGAGAAAGCTCTGGGCACCGATCCGATCAAGGGTGACACCGACAACGACGGGTTGAGCGATTTTGCTGAAATCAATCTTTCGGTCTTTGCTGGCGTGCGAACAATCTCGCCGAAGTATAATCCTCGCGACGCTGATTTAGACGACGACAAACGTAGTGATGGCGATGAAATTAATACACCTTGGCTCGTCACCGTTCCCGGGCAAACGCCGTATCAAGTTTATTCAGATCCGGCGCTCGCCGATAAGGATGGCGATGGTTGGGCTGATAGTCAAGAGCTTGCTGCTGGCACCGATCCGGCCAAGGCCGATACGGATGGCGATGGCATCCGTGATCGACGCGAATCTGAGATCGGTACCAATCCTCTTGCTGCCGACAAGCGTGTTACGGCAACGATCCTCAAGGTCCGCATCGATGGCACGAACTCTGCTGAAGATGACAGGCCTGTTGAATTTTATGGGAACTTCTCAATTCAGATTGGAAGCACACCAACGCTTAGTTTTGGAATTCCTAGCTCTTCGTACGTGAGTATCAGTGATCGAGGAGGCGAATATTCTCTTGAGGGCAGAGAGTGGAGTTTTGCTGCAACAATTACCCCGGGAGAAACGGTAGCCTTGAGAAATATTGGCCTCAGGGATTTCGATCCTGATGTGCCCTTTGACAATCCCGACGATATCTTTAGCGATAGTCAAAAGTCAGTTGCCTATGCAGATATCATAGATGGCATGGAGGTAAGGGTTGTCAGTAACGGGGTTGATTTGGGAGGTTCTAACATGGAGGCAACTACTGTCTTCCGTTTAAATGTAGCCTCGTGATCGGTGCTGCCTCGAAGTTTCCATGGAATGTCGTCATTGGCGTGCTGACGTGTCTGCTATGGCTTGTAATGACCACCTGCATTTTCGAACCGGATTCGATGGTCTCCGCCAGGGCCCGACATGTTGGTTTTGGACCCGAGTGACCATGCGCCGGTGATCAGAAGGCTGAAGCAGTGGGTTAGTCAGGTCTCCGATCGGGTCCTACTGGATCAGGCCAGAACTGACCAGTCAGATGAGCGCTCGCCCGGCTGGGGCCAGTGAATCCAGCCGGTTTCTGCAGATCCACCCTTGGGGAACCAGGAGCTGGGTTCACCCCAGCTCCACGAGCCGCCGCCGGGCCAGTTCCACCTGAGCCTCGGCCTCTGCCAGGTTACCCATGCATTCTGACGCCACCTCCGGTGGAGCCTTGCCGGCGAAATTGGGATTGGCGAGGCGGCTGGTTTTAGCTTTGATCTCCTTTTCCGCCTTTTCCAGATCTTTCTCCAGGCGTCTGCGGAGCTGCTCCAGGCTGTGCTGAGGCACGGTGATGCCAGCCTGGGCGGCGCTGTCAAGGATGCAAAGCAACTGTCCGTCGACCGGCGTTGGCTCAAGCCTCATGCTGCTCCCGCCGTCCAGGCGAAGGATCTCGCCTCCAAGAAAGCCTGTCGTTCGGGCATGCCGCTATGGATTCCCACCGGTAGACGCTCGGAGGTCTTCTCGCCAGAAAGGGCCCGCAGGTTGCGCAACCCCCGCACCGAATCGATCCCGAACAGAAAGGCTTGTTCATCGCTGTCGTCGATCCAGTCCTGCTTCGTTTCTGGCCAGGCCTGGAGTGCCAGGAAGGTATATCGAGTTGAACCGGTCAAGGCTTGCCAGCGCTCCTCGGTGAGATGGGGCATCAATGGATGCAGCATCCGCAGCAGAGCCTTGAGACACTAAGCGAACACCCGCTGTGCTGCAGTGCGTGCGGTGGCGTCTTCCCCTGCCAGACGTGGATTCGCCCACTCGATGTACAGGTCACAGAGATCGTCCCAGGCGAACTCATAGAGCAGTATTGCTGCCTCTACCAGCCGGTAGCTCCTCTATCACTCGGCTGCCTCACCCGCCGTACGGGCAAGGCGAGAGAGAATCCAGTAATCTTCCCTCTCCAGTTCGGTAGCCACGGGCGCCCCCAGGCTCGCTAGAGTATCCCCCACCCCTCCCCCCAGGTTCACCAGCGCGAATCGGGTGGCGTTCCAGAGCTTGTTGGCGATGTTGCGGGAGGCCTCCACCGTGGCGGAGCTGTCGTATTTGCGGCCGTAATCGAGGCGGATGTCCTGGCTGGCGTCGGCCACCTCGCGCACCAGGGCGAAGCGCAGGACATCGGCGCCGTAGGGCTCGATCAGCAGCAGCGGCTCGATACCGTTGCCGGCCGACTTGCTCATCTTGTGGTTGTTCTCATTGCGCACCAGGCCGTGGATGTAGACATCCCGGAACGGCATCCAGCTGTTGCGGCCGCCCACGGGCGCCTCGCCTTCCTGAAAAAAGGCGCGGGCCAGCATCGTCATGCAGGCCACCCAGAAGAAGACGATGTCAAACCCGGTCACCAGCGCGCTGGTGGGATACCAGGTGGCCAGGTCGGAGTCCTCCTGGCCGCCCTCTCCGGGCCAGCCGAGGGTGGAGAGGGCCATAGACCGCTGGAGAACCAGGTGTCGAGCACGTCCGGATCCTGCTCCAGCTGCAGCTTCCGGCCGGCCGCCCGGGGCGCCGAGCCGTAGTTCCCTCCGCCTTGGCCCGGGCCTCGGCCTCGCTACGGGCTACCACGTAGGGCGTGGCCTCGCTGCTCACACCGCCGCTTTCGCTGACCACGAACCAGGCGGGGATGCGATGACCCCACCAGAGCTGGCGGATGATGCACCAGTCGCTGATGTCGGTGAGCCAGTCGCGGTAGACCTATTTCCAGCGCTCCGGCACGAACTGCGGCTCCCCTTGTCATGGGCCTGACGGCAACGAGCGGCCAGGGGCTTGGCCTGCACGAACCACTGGGTGGAGAGCAGGGGCTCCACCGGCACCTTGCCACTGTCGGAGTAGGGCACGCTGTGGCGGTGGGGCTCGGTTTTCACCAGCAGCCCTTCCGCCTCCATTGCCGCCACCACCGCCTTGCGCGCTTCGAAGCGATCCAGGCCGGCGAAGCGGCCGGCGGCTTCATTCATCGTGCGGTCCTTGGCCATCACCGTGATCTGGCTCTGGCGTGGCGCGCTCCGACCGCGAAGTCGTCGGACACACGGGCGGGGGTTACCTTGACGCAGCCCGTACCGAATGCCGGATCGACGTGCTCGTCGGCCACGATCGGGATCTGGCGGTCCACCAGGGGCAGGGTGATGGTGCGGCCCACCAGCTGGGCGTAGCGGGGATCGCGGGAATTCACCGCCACGGCGGTGTCACCCAGCATCGTCTCGGGGCGGGTGGTGGCCACCACCACATGGTCGATGGGGTGGTCGGACGATGGGGCGCCCCCGGCGGCGGACACCTCCTCCGCAAGCGGCGTGAGCGGATAGCCCAGGTGCCAGAGCGACCCCTCCACCTCTTTCATCCAGCCTGGCCGCCGCCACTCAGCCCGAGGCGCAGATAACCGGTTTGCGGCCGCTTGACGATCTCCGGCGCTGTTGGCGGTAACTGCTGCCCGACGAGGGTGGTGCGGCTGCTGCTGGCGCTGAGGCCCAGAACCAGGCTCCAGCGCTGGCTGAGGCTTTCGGAGAACTCCCACTCCAGCTGACCAAACTCCTGGATCTGATCGGTTGAGAAGTCGTCGGCCGGAAGCTCGAGCTCAATCAGCTTGCGGCGACTGGCTCCGAAAGCAACCGTGAAGCTGAAGGACTCGCCGATCGGCACGGTGTAGGAGAGGGAGCCGATAGCACTAGCCAATCTGCCGCCGGCATATTGGCTAGTGCATTGGTCTAAATTAGAGATCAATGCCTCACTTGATCTAGTTCTGATTGCTGGAAAGCGGTTCTTCTTGATTCGTGCCTGCAGTGTGCTCGCGAGATATTGGTGTGAATGCGATAAGGGCATTCCGCCGTTGGCAACCTAGAAAAGGCGTGCTATCTAGTAATGAGAGCTGGCCTGCTTCTTCTGAAAAAAATTATAATAATTCTTGATCTCTGAGGCCTTGTCTTTTTTGGGCTGTGGTTGTAGGAGCGTATGGCTTTCTGCTCGGGCAGAGATCAGAGGCCAGCCCATTCCAATGGTCAATGAACGGGGCGGCGGTCTGAAGTCGGACTTGCTTCTACTTCATCAAGCAAGGAGTATGGCGTTTCCCGTGCTGTTTGGGCTTTGGGTGGTTAGCTGTGCTTTCTCACCAGGTCATTCAGCGAGCAGCGAGACAAGGCGCTGCTGAGGGCTGAGGCCACCGAGAGCCATGTGGCACCTGCGCCGGTTATCGAGCCCTAGGTAGCGAGGAAGCCACCACTTCCGCTCCTCCGAGGTCGGGAATGGCATTCCATAGGCCCATTCCCGGCAAAGGGTCTGGATGAACCGCTCGGCCTTCCCATTGGTGCGGGGCGTATATGGGTTGGTGCGGATCGGCTTGAGAGCCAGGGTCTTGCAGGCTTTGCGCCAGTCACCCGAGCAGTAGGCAGAGCCGTTGTCTGAGAGGACGCGCCGGCAGGTGGTTCCCTGCTCGCTGAACCAGCCGACAGCCCGAGCCAGGAAGCCGACTATCGTGGCCTTCTGCGCGTCCGGAAGCACCTCGACATAGGCCAGGCGACTGGCGCCGTCGATGGCGACATGCACCTTCTCGTAGCCAGCGCCCCTCGAACAGCCTTGACGGCGGTCGCCGGTGATGCGGTGGCCAACCCGCTTGAACCGGGCCCGCTGTTTGGTGTCGACATGGATCATGTCGCCCGGCTTCTCCCACTGGTACCGCTGCACTGGGAGCTTGGGTTCCAGGTTCCGCAGCCGCCCGCGCCCCAGGGCCTTCATGCCCCGTTCCACCGTGGAGAGGGGAGCTTCCACGGCCTGGGCGATCCTCCTGAGGGTGCAGCGCTGGTGCCGGAGGTCCACCGCTTGTTGCAGTTGCTCCGTTGATCCGCCAGGGAGGTGTGACCGCCGCAGCGGTATCGAGCAAGCCACTTGAAGGGGGTGCGGAGGCTGATCCACGCCTGGGCAGCAAGGCCTGCGAGGGGCTCGCCGTGGTCAATATGTCGGCGCAGCAGTCGTTCCCGGCTGAGGGGTGTCAGCTGAGCGTTTGGATGGGTATGCATGGGGCGTGAGGTCAGAGGATCGGCGGTGACACCCGGACCATGACGACCTCACACCCCCTTGTCAGCTGAACAACCTGGTGGGTCTACACAGTTAGCGCGCCCTTTGCTGCTCTTCCATGCTGAAGGAAACGCTCCCCGCCACTGAACCCTATCCGGTGCTGCGCGTGGGCAAGCTGGGTTTGATTGCTGGCGATTAATGCGCTGCTGCCTGCACCGCTTTGCGCTCACCAAGGCCGTGCCCCTGGCCATCAGCCGCGGCACCACGGGCGCCGTGGAGCACCTGCTGGTGGCGGTCGAGCACGAGGGGCTCACCGGCTACGGCGAGACCGGCGGCTTCGACACCGGCCACCGCGCCTACGCCACCAACGCCATCGCCGCGGAGCTGGAGGGCCTGGCGCCCCACCTCGCCCCCCTGGCGCCCGAGCCGCTGCAGGCTCTCGAACCCCTGCTGGCGTGCTTGAGCCCACCGGCGCGCTGCGGCCTGGATCTGGCACTCCACGACTGGTGGGGCCAGCGGCTGGGGCAGCCCTTGCACCGGCTCTGGGGGCTGGATCCGGGAGCCTGTGTCGCCACCAGCGTCACCCTCGGGCTGGGGGAGCCCGCGGCGGTGCTGGCGCGGCTCGAGCGCTGGTGGCAGCTGCTGTCCGCCACCCGCATCAAGCTCAAGTTGGGCAGCCCCGACGGCCTCGCCCACGACCTGGCCCTGCTGGAGGCGGTGGCCGCGGCCCTGGAGCAGCGGCGCCAGAGCACCGGCGTGGCCTGCGAGCTGCAGGTGGATGCCAACGGCGGCTGGGATCTGGATGCCGCCAGGGCGATGCTGGAGCCGCTGGCCCGCGCCGGAGTGGTGCTGCTGGAGCAGCCCCTGGCGCCCCAGCCCGATCCCGAGGCCGACACCGCCGGTTTTGCGGCCCTCCATCCCCACTGCCCATTGCCGCTGGTGGCCGACGAGAGCTGCTGGGACCTGTCCGACCTGCTGCGCCTCGCCTCCCACGTGGATGGGATCAACATCAAGCTGCTCAAGAGCGGCGGCCTCGGCGAGGCCCTGTTGATGGCCCGCACGGCGCGGCGGCTGGGGCTGGGGGTGATGCTGGGCTGCTACTCCGACGGCTCGCTGCTCAATGGCGCCGCGGCCCAGCTGCTGCCGCTGGTGCGCTGGCCCGACCTCGACAGCCACCTCAACCTGATCGACGACCCATGTGTGGGGCTGGAGCGGCAGGGCGATCGGGTGCTGCCGCCGGAGGCTGGCGGGATCGGTGTGCGGCCAGGGCTGGACTGGGCAGCGGAGACCCCCGCTACGGCGATGGAGGTGAACTGATGCTGAAAGCTGAACAGCGGGTTGTGCTGCTGCAGCACGGCGGTCTGGCCGACCTCTCCGGCAAGACCGGCCTCACGCTGTTGCGCTACCGGCGCGGGCCGGTGGTGGCGGTGGTGGATCCCGACCAGGCAGGCCGCAGCCTGCGGGAGGTGAGCGGCATCGACCGCGATGTGCCGGTGGTGGCGTCGCTGGCGGAGGCCCTGGCCTACGGGCCCGAGGTGGCGGTGGTGGGGCTGGCACCTTCGGGTGGGCGCTTGCCGCCGCCGCTGCGGGCGGATGTGGCGGCGGCGCTCCGGGCAGGGCTGAGCGTGGCCAGCGGGCTGCACAGCCGCATCGGCGACGACCCCGAGCTGGCGCCTTTGTGCCGGGATCCCGCCTGGATCTGGGACCTGCGCCGCGAGCCCGAGGGTCTGGTGGTGGCGGCGGCCCGGGCGGCGGCCCTGCCCTGCCGGCGCCTGCTGGCGGTGGGCTCCGACATGGCCGTGGGCAAGATGAGCGCCTGCCTGGAACTGGCGGCCGCAGCCGAGCAGATGGGCATCCCGGCCCGGTTTGTGGGCACGGGCCAGGCCGGCATCCTGATCAGCGGCCAGGGGGTGGCCCTCGATGCGGTGCGGGTGGATTACGCCGCCGGGGCCGTGGAGGCGGCCGTGCTGGAGGCTGGCGCCGATCTGGGACCCGAGGGCCTGCTGATGGTGGAGGGTCAGGGGTCGCTGGCCCATCCCGGCTCCACCGCGACCCTGCCCCTGATCCGCGGCAGCCAGCCCACCGAGCTGCTGCTGGTGCACCGCGCCGGCCAGACCCACCTCAAGGGCTTGGCGGATCTGCCGATTCCGCCGCTGCCGGAGCTGATCGCGGCGGTGGAGGCCGTGGCGGCCCTGGGCCGATCCGATGGCCAGCGGCCAAAGGTGAAGGCGGTGGCGCTCAACACGGGCCACCTCGATGACGCGGCCGCTGCCCAGGCCATCAGTGCGGTAACGACCAAAACCGGCCTGCCCTGCGCGGACGCCGTGCGGGGCGGAGCGGGCCAGCTGCTGGAAGCTCTACTCCCCTCAAGATGAGGGCAGAGCGGAATGAAAAGGGCGAGCGAGGGGACTCGAACCCCCGAATAGCGGCGCCACAAGCCGCTGCCTTAACCACTTGGCGACGCCCGCCGTGGTGCGGTGCCAATGTACCAATTCACCCTGCCCCCGTGTCCGTTTGGCCCCTGCTCCGCGAACTGGCTGGCTGGGCAGGGCGGCGGGGGCGGCGGCGCTGGGCGGTGCCCTGGTGTTCAGCAATCCCCGGCCAAGCGACTTCGACGGCTTCGCCGCCGAGCAGCTGGTGGATGTGATCGAGGCGGAGGTGTGCCGGGGTGAGGTGCTGCCCACGTTGCTGCGCCTGGCCCTGCGCGACTGTCCCCGCCTGATCCGGGCCCAGCGCGGGGCGATCGGGGCCTATGTGGGGCGCCACACCCGCCGCACCAATCTGGGGCTGTTGAGTCTCTATCGCACCGAGTTCGGCGGCACGGATCTGCTGGGCTGGAGTCTGCCCCGGTTTTCCGCCACGGTGGTGGGGGCCGCCGGCCAGCTGGTGATCGTGCAGGCCGGCCTCGACGCGGAGGGCAGCTGACGCCCATCCTGGGGCGATGGCCAACCCTTCAGCCGCCGCATCCAGCCTGTCCGGGGAGTGGCCGGCCGGCCGGCTGCGGCTGCGCCTGCCCCGCTGTCTGCTCGATCCGGGCCTGGCGCGGCTGGCGGTGGGGGAACAGGACGGACTGGTGGCCCTGGAGCTCGAGCACCGTGAGGGGCGTGTCGTGAGCCTGCGCCCCCTGGCCGGGGAGGGCGATCCCGCTGCCCTGCCCCTGGCCCTCACGCCCCTGGTGGAGCCCCATGCCCACCTCGACAAGTGCTTCACCGCCGAGGCCTTCCCCAATCCCGGCGGCACCCTTGCCGCTGCCCTCAGGCAGAACCAGCGAGAGGCTCAAGGGCGCAGCGTGGAGCTGGTGATGGAGCGGGCGGAGCAGGCCCTTGAGCGCGCCTGGCGCCAGGGTCTGCGGGCGGTGCGCAGCCACATCGACAGCGCCGGTCCCGGCGCACACCCCAGCTGGGAGGCCCTGCTTGACCTGTGCCAACGCTGGGCCGGCAGGGTGGATCTGCAGCTGGTGGCCCTGGTGCCGATCAACCATTGGAGCACTCCGGAGGGCGAGGACCTCGCCCGCTGGGTAGCGGCTCGGGGTGGGTTGCTCGGTGGTGTGCTGGGCCCGCCCTATGGCCATGACGGCAAGGACCGGGTGGCGTTGAAGGCTCTCCTGGTACAGGCTGAACGCCTGGGCACGGCCGTGGACCTGCATGTCGATGAGGACGACAGCCAGCCCGGCCGCGGTGTGCAGCTGCTGCTCTCGGTGCAGCGGCAGCTGCGCACCGCCGTGCCGCTCACCTGCAGCCATGCGGCCAGCCTGGCCCTGCTGGGCGAACGCCGGCTGCAGCGGCTCGCCGAGCAACTGGCCGACGCCGAGGTGGCGGTGGTGGCCCTGCCGCTCACCAATCTCTGGCTGCTCGGCCGCCGGCCCGAGCGCACGCCGCTGCTGCGGGTGCAGGCACCGATCCCCTGCCTGCAGCGGGCCGGGGTCACCGTCGCCCTCGGCGGCGACAACGTGCAGGATCCCTGGTATCCCGGGGGTGATTTCGACCCGATCGAGCTGCTGCGGCTCGCGCCGCTCACCAGCCATCTCTGGCCGGCTGAGCGCCTGGGGCTGGCGCCCTTCACCACTGCGCCGGCTCGACTGCTGGGGCTCGAGTGGGATGGCCTGGTGCGCGAGGGCGGCCCGGCCGATCTGGTGGTGCTGGCCGCCGGCAGCTGGAGCGAGCTGCTGGCCCGCACGCCCCAGCGGCGGGTGCTGCGCGGCGGCCGCTGGCTGCCCCCACCGCAGCAGCAGCTCCCCTCCCCCCTGCTGGAGGCCAGCATGGGCTGAGCTGCCGTGAGCCCCGTGTCGTCCCTGCCGCCGCGTTCAAGCCAGGCCACGATCGATCAGCTGGCCGCCGAACTGGGCCAGCAGGACGTCCAGCTGCGGCTGGTCACCGCGGCCGAGCCGGCCGAGCTGGAGCGGCTCTCGCGCGACTACTTCGACTACTCCCCGCTGCTGGTGCCCCTGTTCAGGGGCCAGCGGGCCCAGCTGGCGGTGCGGGCCACCAGCGTGGAGCAGGTGCGGCTGGTGGCCGGCGCCTGTGCCCGGGCCGGCGTGCCCCTCACCCTGCGCGGGGCCGGCACCGGCAACTACGGCCAGTGCGTGCCCCTGGCCGGCGGCGTGGTGCTGGATCTCACCGGTTTGAACCGCCTGCGCGATCTCGACGCCGGAACCGGGGTGATCGAGGTGGAGGCCGGAGCCGTGATGGCGGGGCTGGATCAGCGGCTGGCCGCCCAGGGCCGGGCCCTGCGGCTGCTGCCCAGCACCTACCGCAGCGCCAGCATCGGCGGCTTCATCGCCGGTGGCTCCGGCGGCATCGGTTCGCTGCGCTGGGGCTTTCTGCGCGATCCCGGCAACCTGCTCGGGCTGGAGGTGGTCACGGTGGAGCCGGAACCCCGGCTGCTGCGGCTGGATGCCAGCGCCAGTGAGCCGCTCAACCATGCCTATGGCTGCAATGGCATCATCACCGCCCTGCGGCTGCCCACCTGCGAGGCCGTGGCCTGGCAGCAGCTGGTGGTGGGATTCGCCAGCTGGGCCGAGGCGGTGGAGGCCGGCCGAGCCCTGGCGGCCACGGCCCTGCAGCTCAATGGGCTCACGCTGCTGGAGGCTCCGATCGCCGCCCGCTCCCCCTGGCCCCAGGGCTGTGCAGCGGCCGGACGGGGGGAGCATCGCCTGCTGCTGCTGGCTGCCCCGGACGCCCTTGAGGTGCTACCGGCCTGGCTGGCGGCCCGTGGCGGCACGTTGGTGTGGCAGGCGCCCCAGGGTGAGAGCCGGGGCCTGCCCCTGCGGGAGCTCTGCTGGAACCACACCACCCTGCACTGGCGGGCCCAGGTGCCTGGCTGGACCTACCTGCAGTTGCTGCTGCCCCAGCCGGAGCTGCCCCTGCTGCAGGAGCTGAGCCGCCAGTGGGGCGATGCCCTGCACTGGCATCTGGAGGCCGTGCGCCACCAGGGGGCAGCTCGCCTTGCGGCCCTGCCGCTGCTGCGCTGGCAGGGGGAGGCGCCGTTGCAGCAGCTGATGGCCCAGCTGCGCCAGGCCGGGGCGGTGATCTTCAATCCCCATGTGATCACCGTTGAGGACGGCGGCCTGGGGGTGATCGACGCCGACCAGGTGGCGGCCAAGGCGGCCTACGACCCCGCTGGCCTGCTCAACCCGGGCAAACTGCGGGGCTGGCTGGAGCGCTGAGCTGGGCGGGGCCAGCCGTTCAGATCAACAGCCCAGACTCAGGCGTGTCTCCACCCCGGTGACGGGGTTGGTGCCCTCGGCATCGCTGCAGAGGGCCCGCTGGTCGACCCGGTCGATCAGGGCGTCGCTGAAGTCGGCGCCTGTCACCGTGGCGCCGCTGAAGTTGCTGCCCGCAGCGATCACCCCGCTGAGCAGGGCATCGGTGAAGTCGGCGCCGCTGAAATCCACTTTGTCCATCAGCACGCCGCTGAGGTCGGCGCCCCGGAAGCTGGCCTCCGGAAAGGCGGCCTGGGTGAGGATCGCTCCGTGCAGGTTGGCGCCGCTGAAGTTGGCATGCCGGCCCGACGCCCCGGCAAACGAGGTGTTGGCCAGGTCCTGGCCGCTGAAATCAGCCTCGTTCTGGTTGGTGAGGGTGTAATCCACGCCCGTGAACTCCGCCCATGCCGCACCCACCGGCAGCAGCAGTGCCAGCAGGCTGAACAGCAGCCCCAGCAGCAGGGGCCGCAGCGGGCGGGAGAGCAACCGCTGCAGCCTGGACGGGGGAACTGGGGGCATGGACGACAGCTCCGGGCGGGACCCGTTCACTCTGCCGCGACGGCCACGCCGAGGTGGGTGCGGATGCGCTCCAGAGCTGCCCGCTCCTCGGCGGACACCTTCTCACCGGAGCCGAACAGGCCCTTGCCGGCCGCCTCCGCCACGGCCACGCAGCCCTCCACGATCATCTGGCAGTACTGCTGCACGGTGGCCGCATCGGCTTTCTGGCGGGCCAGTTCCAGGGCGGCGTCCACCTCCTCGAGGGCCCGGTCGAGCACGCGGCCGCCGCGCACGTCCTCCGGGTTGATCTGCAGCTTCTCGGGGCGGATACCCTCCTTGAGGGCCTCCGGGCTGAACAGTCCGGCGATCAGGGGGTTGTCGGCGTAGCGCTGGGCCGCGCCGGCCAGCTCCCGCCCCAGGGCCAGGGCTTCCTGGGCACTGGAGATCACCCCCATGTCCACGGTCATCACGGCCAGGGCTGCCGCCAGGGGCGCGCCCATCAGTTTGCTGCGCTCGTCTTTGCTGAGGTCCAGGGTCATGGAATTGGCAGGGCAAGGGAGCTGCGGCAGCCCCACAGGGTTGCCGCAGGAACGCTCTGCATTCTGGCGAGGCTGCCCCGATCCGTCAGCCGTCAGCTCGAGCCGTCAGCCCCAGCCAGCAGATCGCCGATCAGATAGAGCGAGCCGGCCACGATCAGCCGTTCGCCACCGGCGCCGTGCTGCGCCAGCTGGATGGCCTGTTCCAGATCTTCCGCCGCTTCCAGCTGCTGGGCCAGTTGCGGCGCAGCGGCGGCCAGAGCGTCACGACTCCAGCTGGCATGGTCCGGCACCGGCACGATCCAGGCCCGGTCGGTGGGGGCCAGGAGCTGGGTCACCAGCTCTGCTCCCTGCTTGTTGGCCAGGATCCCCAGCAGCCAGTGGCGCGGCCCCTTCCCCAGCCCGTGGCGGGCGGGATGACGGTCGAGCTCAGCCCGCAGGGCCGCGGCTGCAGGCGGATTGTGGGCCCCGTCCAGCAACAGGGGTACGCCGCACCAGTGCAGTTGCTGCAGCCGGCCGGGCCAGCGGGCCTGGGCAAAGCCCTGGCGAATGGCGGCGACGCCCACGGGCCAGCCCCGTTCGGCCAGGGCCTCGAGCATGCCCAGCGCCACTGCTCCATTGGCCGCCTGCACGCTCCCGGCCAGGCCGCAGGCACAGAATTCGCCCTGGATCTCCAGGCTGCCATCGGCCGCCTGGGCCAGGGGGGGGCGCCAGCACAGCTGGGCACCCATGGCCTCGGCCTGGCGCTCAAGCACCGCCGTCACCGCGGCTGCCTGGGGTGCGCTCACCGCCACGGCCCCGGGCTGCAGCACGCCGGCCTTCTCGGCGGCGATGCTGGCCAGGTCTGGCCCGAGACATTCGCGGTGGTCAAGTCCGACCGTGGCGAAGCCGATCACGCCGCGATCGGGATGGCAGCTGGTGGCATCGAGCCTGCCGCCCAGACCCACCTCCAGCACCACCAGCGGCAACTGGGCCTCGGCGAAGGCCAGAAAGGCGGCGGCCGTCACCAGTTCGAATGGCGTGAGCTGGTGGCGCTCGGCCACCTCGCGGGCGCTGCGCAGATGGCGGCGCAGAACGGTGGCCAGGATCGGGTCGGGCCCCAGCCGGATGCGCTCGGTCCAGCTCACCAGGTGGGGCGAGGTGTAGAGGCCTGCGCGGATGCCCGCCGCCAGCAGGCTGCGGTGCACCAGGGTGCAGATTGAGCCCTTGCCGTTGGTGCCGGCCACCTGCACGGCGGCAAAGCGCCGCTCGGGATGGCCCAGCTCGGCCAGGGCCCCTTGCAGACGGCCCAGGCCCAGATCCACGCCGCGATGGCTGAAGGGCTCGATCAGGTCGGTGAAGGAATCCAGCACCGTTTCAGCGTCTAGGAGGGGTCGGGATGGCTCAGACCAGGCTGAGCAGGGCCTGCTCCAGCAACTGCACGGCCTGGCGGATCTGACGGGTTTTGATCGTGAGTGGTGGCACGAAACGCACCACGGTGGGGCCGGCCGGTACCACCAGCAGCCCCTGGGCGAGGGCGGCCTTCACCACCGCTGGGGCAGCCGGAGCCTCGGCCCGCAGCACCAGACCCTGCAGCAGCCCCCAGCCGCGGCTGCCGGCCAGCAGCTGGGGGTGGCGCTGCACCAGGGCGCCCAGCTCCTGTTCGAGCACGGCACCCACGCGACGCACCCGGGTGAGCAGGTCGCGGCGTTCCAGTTCGGCCAGCACGGTGAGGCCGGCGCGGCAGGCGAAGGGATTGCCGCCGAAGGTGCTGGCGTGGTCGCCGGGGCGGAAGACGTCGCAGTGGCTTTTCACGGCCAGGGCGCCGATCGGAATGCCGCCGCCCAGGCCCTTGGCCAGGGTGAAGGCGTCCGGTTCCACCCCCAGCTTCTGGTAGCCCCACAGCTCGCCGCTGCGGCCCACGCCGATCTGCACCTCGTCGAAGATCAGCAGGATGTTGTGGGCATCGCAGAGCTCGCGCACTCGGCTGAAGAACGCCAGCTCGCCGGGATGCACGCCCCCTTCGCCCTGCAGGGGCTCAAGCAGCACGGCGGCCACCCGGGGACCGCTGGCCTCGCACTCCCGCAGCAGATTCTCAAACGCGCCCGTGTCGTTGTAAGGGAAGTAGCGGAAGCCCTGCACCATTGGCTCGAAGCCCTGGTGGTACTTGGGCTGGCCCGTGGCCGTCACCGCGGCCAGGGTGCGGCCGTGGAAGCTGGCCTCGGCGGTGAGGATCAGGGGCCCCTGCTCCGGGCTGATGCCGCGCACCAGTTGGCCGTGCTTACGGGCCAGCTTGATGGCCGCCTCGTTGGCTTCGGCGCCCGAGTTGCAGAAGAACACCCGGTCGAAGCAGCTGCGGGCTGTGATGGCCTCCGCCAGCTGCTGCTGTTCCGGGATTCGGTACAGATTGGACACATGCTGCAGCCGGCCCAGCTGGCGGTTGAGGGCCTTGCGCAGGCGCGGGTCGCTGTGGCCCAGGGTGCACACGGCGATGCCGGCCACGCAGTCGAGGTAGCGGCGGCCGTTGTGATCCCACACCCACACACCCTTCCCTCTCACCAGCTCCACAGGGAAGCGGGCGTAGGTGTCCATCACCGGGTTGGTGGGGTCCGGGGCTGGCGGGATGGGAGCGGTGGGACTCGAACCCACATGCCCGAGGGCGCTCGATTTTGAGTCGAGTCCGTCTACCAATTCCGGCACGCTCCCGATTGCTGGAGTTTAGGCGGCCAGGTGGGGGCTGGACTGCTGGCTGTGGAGGAGGCTGGCGGGATCGATCCGCTGGATGGAGGCCCCCACGGCATTCAGTTTGTGCTCGATGCCGGCGTAACCCCGATCGAGGTATTCCAGGCCGTACACCTCGCTCACCCCTTCCGCCGCCAGGCCGGCCAGCACCATGGCCGCCGATGCCCTGAGATCGCTGCCTTTCACAGGGGCAGCGCTCAGCCGGGCCACACCGTCCACGAAGGCGGTGTTGCCATCGGTACGGATCGAGGCGCCCATGCGCTGCAGCTCAGCCACATGCTGCAGGCGGTTTTCGAAGATCTTTTCGCACACCATGCTGGTGCCTTCAGCCGTGGCCAGCAGGCTCATGAACGGCGCCTGCAGGTCGGTGGGGAAACCGGGGAAGGGCTGGGTGCGCAGATCCACAGCACGGATCCGCTCGGCCTGGAGGGTGAGGCCGTCGCCATCGCGTTCGATGCGGCAGCCGGCCTCCTCCAATTTGGTGAGCACGGCGCCGAGGTGCTCCGGAATCACCGGTGCCACGCGCAGGGCAGAACGGGTGATCGCGGCGGCCAGCAGAAAGGTGCCGGCCTCAATGCGGTCGGGGATCACGCTGTAGTCGGCACCGTGCAGCCGTTCCGTGCCGGCGATGGTGATGGTGGGCGTGCCTGCCCCGCGGATGCGGGCGCCCATGGCCAGGAGCAGATCGGCCAGATCCACCACTTCAGGTTCCTGGGCGGCGTTCTCGATCACGGTTTCGCCGTCGGCCAGGGCGGCGGCCATCATCAGGGTCTCAGTGGCACCCACGCTGGGGCAATCCATGTGGATGTGGGCGCCACGGAGACGACGGTTGGGCCCGGGAACGACCGCAGTTACCACACCGTGCTCGATCGTCACCTGGGCGCCCATGGCCTTGAGGCCCTTGACGTGCTCGACCACAGGGCGGGTACCGATCTGGCAGCCACCCGGCAGGGGCACCTTGGCCATCCCCATCCGGGCCAGCAGCGGGCCAATGCAGAAGAAGCTCGCCCGCAGGCTGTTTACCAGCTCGTAGGGAGCGGCTGAGCAATTAATCTCGGAACCGCCCAGCTCGAGGGTGTCGGCGGAGCGACGCACTTTGCCGCCCAGGCTCACCAGCATCTCCCCCATGCCCACGATGTCAGTGAGGGGGGGGACATTGCGCAGAAGAATCTGGTCGCGGGTGAGCAGGCAGGCGGCCATCAGCACCAGGGCTGAATTCTTGGCGCCACTCACGCGCAGTTCGCCGCTCAGGCGGCGTCCACCACTCACCAGCAGATGGGGACGCTGCAGATCGGGGGACAGGGAGGCCACGGCAGCTGCTGTCGCCGCTTCGCTGCTGGGGACAGAGCCGGAGGCCGATGTCGCGGAAGTGGAAACGGGGACAGCAGAAAGGGTCACGTAAGGCTGTCCTGCGGAATTGCACAAGAATAATGACAACAAATCCCCCAATCGTCTAGAAGGCCGCTGCCAGAACTGGCTGACGTGCCGCCGCGCCGCAGCGTGCCGGTGGGGCTGCGCCGGCTGGAGGGGTCCGCCATGTCGTAGGGTTCAGGGGTCACTGCGGTGACGGCCACGCGGATGTGGCGGAATTGGTAGACGCGCTAGTTTCAGGTACTAGTGGCAGCAATGTCGTGGGAGTTCAAGTCTCCCCATCCGCACTGAAATCTTATGATTCTCTTAAAGATCTCCAACGCATCCGAGCTGGTTGCATCGAAGATCGGCAAGTTTTTGGAGAGTCTCACGCCCGACTCTCTGGATCAGACCACCGTGGAGGATGCCGTGATCGGCAAGCTCATCGAGAACCTCCGCGCCGAGGGCATCAAGGGCGAGGTGGCTGCCGTACGAGGTGTCGACCTCGACAGCAGGCAGCTGGTGCTCGATGGAACTGCCAAGGTGCGTCGCCACGACCAGTTCTGATCCTGCTGCGCTGATCAGCAGCCGCCGCAATCCTCTGGTTCGCCAGCTCAGACTCCTCCACGAGGGCCGGGGCCGTCGGGAACAGGGGCTGCTCCTGCTCGAGGGCACCCATCTTCTGCAGGAAGCGATCCGCCTGGGACAAGCGCCCCGCCATCTGCTGGCCACGGAGGCCTGGATGGAGACCCATCCGCTTCTGTTGAACGCCCTGCCGCCCGGCTGCCGCCTGCACAGGGTGAGTGAAGAGGTGCTCCAGGCCGTGGCCAGCACCCAGCATCCGGATGGGGTGGTGGCCACCCTGGTGCTTCCGGCCATCGCCTCCGGGCCCAGCGACGGCCTGGCAGCAGCGACCAGTGCCCCAGGCTTCTGGCTGGTGCTCGACACGATCCAGGACCCCGGCAACCTGGGCACGCTGATGCGCACCGCGCTGGCGGCCGGAGTGCGCAGCCTGTGGCTGGCCGATGGGGCGGATCCCTTCCAGCCCAAGGTGTTGCGCGCTTCCGCCGGGGCAGCCCTGGCCCTGCCCCTCTGGCGCGGCACCCGGGCTGAGCTGGCGGAGCGCGTGCTGCGGTTGCGCGATCGGCATGGCGTGCAGCTGCTTGCCACCGTGCCGCCGGAGCAGGGCGGGCAGCCCTACTGGCAACTCGACTGGACAGCTCCGACGGCCCTGATGCTGGGCAGTGAGGGGGCGGGGCTGGCCCGGGAGCTGCAGGCGCTGGCCAGCCAGCAGGTCACCGTTCCCCACAGTCCGGCGGTGGAGTCCCTGAATGTGGCGGTGGCGGCGGCCCCGCTGCTGCTGGAGCGCCTGCGGCAGGAGAGAATGCCGGCCAGCTGAACAGTGGCCCCGGTGAGCGCAGCCCCCTCCAATTCTTCCGGCTCCTCTGGCGATTTTGATTTCGATGTGATCGTGATCGGGGCCGGTTACGGCGGCTTCGACGCGGCAAAGCACGCCGCGGAGCACGGGCTCACTGTGGCCATCGTGGAATCGCGCGACATGGGCGGCACCTGCGTGAATCGCGGCTGCGTGCCCTCCAAGGCCCTGCTGGCCGCCAGTGGCCGGGTGCGGGAGCTGGCCGATGCCGAGCACCTGGCCGGCTTCGGCATCCACGCCGCGCCGGTGCGATTCGAGCGCCAGAAGATCGCCGACCATGCCAACCAGCTCGTGGCCACGATCCGCGCCAACCTCACCAAGACCCTGGAGCGCGCCGGCGCCACGATCCTGCGGGGCAAGGGCCGACTCGCCGGCCATCAACAGGTGACGGTGCGCGCGAGCGGTACTGGCGTGGAGCGCACCTACAGCGCCCGCGACGTGATCATCGCCACGGGTTCGGAGCCGTTCGTGCCCCGCGGCATCGAAACCGACGGCCGCACCGTGTTCACCAGCGACGAGGCGGTGAGCCTGGAGTGGCTGCCCCGCTGGCTGGCGATCATCGGCAGCGGCTACATCGGCCTGGAATTCGCCGATGTGTACACCGCTCTGGGCTGTGAGGTGACGATGATCGAGGCCCTGGATCGGGTGATGCCCACCTTCGATCCCGACATCGCCAAGATCGCCGCCCGCAACTTGATCGACGGCCGCGACATCGACGCCCGCGCCGGCCTGCTGGCCCGCAAGGTCACCCCCGGCTGCCCGGTGCAGATCGAGCTGGCCGACATGGCCAGCAAGGAGCTGGTGGAAACCCTGGAGGTGGATGCCGTGCTGGTGGCCACCGGCCGGGTGCCGAGCAGCGCCGGGCTCAACCTGGAGGCCGTTGGTGTGGAACCCGAGCGCGGCTTCGTCCCGGTGGACGACCACATGCGCGTGCTGGTGGGCGGGGAGCCCGTGCCCCACCTGTGGGCCGTGGGCGATGTGACCGGCAAGATGATGCTGGCCCACACCGCCGCCGCCCAGGGCACCGTGGCGATCGACAATATCCTGGGCCACACGCGGGCCATCGACTACCGCTCGATTCCGGCGGCAACCTTCACCCATCCGGAGATCAGCTCGGTGGGCCTGAGCGAGGCCGATGCCAAGGCACTGGCGGCGAAGGAGGGCTTCGAACTGGGATCGGTGCGCAGCTACTTCAAGGCCAACTCCAAGGCCCTGGCCGAGCTGGAGAGCGACGGCCTGATGAAGCTGCTGTTCAACAAGAGCAGCGGCGAGGTGCTCGGCGCCCACATCTATGGCCTCCACGCCGCCGATCTGATCCAGGAGATCGCCAATGCCGTGGCCCGCCGCCAGAGCGTGAAGCAGCTGGTCAACGAGGTGCACACCCACCCCACCCTCAGCGAGGTGGTTGAAGTGGCCTACAAACAGGCGGCCATGGCTGTTGGCTAGC
>Ga0208202_1000069_pt1 | contig 25149 bp, 33 predicted proteins | sample LakMenEpi27Aug08_FD_150738 | JGI IMG/M metagenome (GOLD analysis project Ga0208202, IMG submission 150738) | Freshwater microbial communities from Lake Mendota, WI - 27AUG2008 deep hole epilimnion (SPAdes) | ecosystem: Environmental > Aquatic > Freshwater > Lake > Epilimnion/Euphotic zone ... | reverse complement strand
TATGGATAAGTCCACCATTCCGAATGCTGTTTTGATTCTCGCCAAGTATCAATATCAGGCAGCATTTGTTGCCGACCAGGAACTGAACCTCACCGCATGTCTTACCGAGATGATGGTGGAGTGTAAGTTCAATGGCTGACCTATTTAAAGAAATCATTCCGTCTATTCTACAGACGAAAGAGTATGCTCTCCTGACTGAGCAGGACGAAAAGTCATATTCTGCATTTATGGTGAACCGAGCACTCTCGTATCACAGAGATACTGTTCTCTGGGCGAACGAGATGAATAAGTTTTCGACTCTGGACAATAAACTCAAATATGACTTTCTTATAAATATTGTTAGAGCCCAAAAGCGTCCATACAGTAAATGGCACAAAAAGGCTCAAAGCAGTGATTTGAATGTCGTAAAAGAATATTATGGCTACTCCGATGCGAAAGCAGAAGAAGCATTAAAGATTCTGTCCGACGACCAAATCACCGCTATGAAAAAACAATTATATAAGGGTGATTGACCATGGTCGAAAAATTAGTAGAAGTCACATTAGAAAAGCAAGACGACTTCCTCAAGGTCCGCGAAACTCTAACGCGCATCGGTGTCGCTGCAAAGAACGACAACATTCTTTACCAGTCTTGCCATATCCTCCATAAACAAGGAAAGTATTACATCGTCCACTTCAAGGAACTCTTTGAATTAGACGGTAAGCCATCCAACATGTCAGACAATGATGTTCAGCGTCGTAATACGATTGCGAATCTAATGGCTGAATGGGGTTTAGTGAAACTTGTTAATGCAGATAAGACAAAGGATAACGTCGCACCATTAAGCCAGATCAAGATTCTTCCATTCAAAGAGAAGAATGAGTGGCAATTGGTTTCCAAATATACAATCGGGAAGAAAAAGAAGGAAGGTTAATTTATGCTAACTGTGAATGTGTATCGACTTCGTGATGATCTTGAACTTCCAACATACGGCACGACTCTCGCAAATTGTTTTGATTTGTCATTTCAGCCAACTGACACACATGTCACTGGTTACGACAAGTACAACAATCCAATCAGTCAATTAATCAATAACTTCAAGGAGATCTCGATCTATCCTGGTGATAGATTGCTTATTCCTACTGGATTAATCTTTAAGATCGAAAAACGATTTACAATAGAAAATTTTGCGGATATCTATAGCGCATCATCACCATCACTTCAAAACTATAGCATCCGTCTTCATCCGCGTTCAGGTTTGTCGCTGAAGCGTGGTTTGGTGTTAGCAAACTCTGAAGGCATCGTTGATGTTGACTATCAACAGCAAGTGTTTGTTCTTCTAACAAACATCTCTTCTATTGGTCAGACTATTAAGGCTGGCGAGCGAATCGCACAGGCTGAAGTTACTTGCAATGAACAAGTTGAATTTGTTGTTCTTGCAAATGCACCAGAAAAACATTCAGAGCGTAATGGTGGATTTGGTTCAACTGGTGTATAAATTATGATTCGTGATGAATTGTCATGGGATGAGTTGTTCATCCTTCAGGCTGCTTTGATCTCACAAAAAAGCAAAGACCCATCAACCAAAGTCGGCTGTGTGATTGTCAATGATGACAATGTTATACTCAGCACAGGCTTCAATGGTTTCCCGAGAGGCATTGAAGAAGATTGGGCTGATCGTTGGAAGCGCCCAGAAAAATATCACTGGGTTGAACATGCTGAACGCAATGCAATCTTCAACGCCGCACGTGTTGGTGTTTCACTCAACAACTCTCGTGCTTATCTAAACTTTGAACCGAAGCCATGCGCCGAATGCACACGCGCATTGATTCAAGCAGGTATCAAGGAAGTCATCGGTCCGAATCGACCATTCACAGGTAAGGGTGCTGGCAAGCATTACTCGATCGATCACGCCGAAGTAATGTTGCGCGAGGCAGGAGTCCGTGTGCGCCGATTTGACCTTCCCCCCGAGTTATTACCGCCTCTATAATAGGACCGCTGCAATAGGATTGCAGGAGGTCTGGTGAGACTTGCGCAAGTCATTGATTCTATTAGAGTTTTTTTCCTTTACAATTTTAGGGAAATAAGCGATAATATATGTATGAAATGTGAAAACACTGTGAAGATTGGTGACGTCGTCAAGAGTCTTGACTTCGTTGGTATCAACGACTGCTTTTATGTCGGTCTCGTGACCGAAATCCTCAACGACGGTCGATTCCGCGCCAAGGCAATCAAGCGTGTGTGGAAGGGCGAGGCTGATAAGCGTCCTCTTGCTGACGAGTTCTTCGCTCCGCTTCCTGGTCATGATTTCTTCGACGACATGGCTGAATGGAAGAATGCTGCTCCTCGCATCCAGGTGGTTGCCTAGTAAGAACATATGAAAATGACTAAAATTGTATACAATGCTTGTTATGGTGGGTTTGGTCTGTCGAATAGGGCTGTGAGGCGTTATTGTGAGATCAAAGGTATCGCTGAAGAAACTATCTATCACCGAGATATCGAACGAACTGACCCTGTGTTGGTGCAGGTCGTGGAGGAACTCGGGGATAAGGCTAACGGTGATTGTGCGGAGTTGCGTATTGCAGAATTGTCTGCTGGCACTCTATATCGCATCGATGAGTATGATGGACTAGAGCAAGTGTGTACGCAGGATGATTATGCATGGAGTGTAGCGTAATATGAAAAAGCAAACTGAAACTCTGTTGAGTGAGGCGATTGACCTTGTGAATGGTGCCGATCATGTTCTTGCGAACACTCTTTCGCAACTTGATTTGAGCGCCAAGAACTGTTACGATCTTGCTGAGAAACTTGAACGCGCTCGCAACCTTCTTTTGGTTGTCGGCGATCGCAAGTATCAGGCTGAGTTGAATCAAGTTCCTATGTCTACCGAAGGAGTACCGTTCTAATGGCTCGTGTTAAAGATCTGTTTCATGACATCATCGAGATGTATTTCTATGATGGCATGAAGGAGGCTGAGATCGCAACGTCTCTTGGTATCTCATTGCTACAGGTTCATGAGGCAATCGGATTCTATGAGCAAACAAACGAGAGGTTGGTGACAGACGCTGATGAGGTTGTTTCTTACGATGACCTTATGCATGATCCCATTGAAGGTAAATACAACTCGGAGCAATGATATGATTGACATGTCTAAGATTGTTGAACATGCACGCGCTCTTGAGGAGATGGGTTGCTCCGTTGTTGTCTTCACCCCAGAAGAGTTGCGCGGCGCAAACCCTCATCATGTTGCATCTCGTTTGATTGAATTGGGATGGGAAGTGATTGATGATATCGCTGGTCCCGAGAACGAGATTGAAGAAGATTGGAACTGGGGCATCAAGTGATTGATCCGCACTGGTTCCATGTTTTTTTCTATCTTTGTGGATTAATTTCAGGTATAATAATTTGTGTTCCCGCCAAACGAAAGGGTAAATATTATCATGACTAATGTATATCGTCATTCTGTTCTTGCTCCAAAAGAGCGAGTGCAATTTGACCCTCGCAATCGCAAACATATGGTTGATTTTGCGAGGTTTGTCAAGTATAATACTTGGAAGGATGGATGTTCTTATTTCTTGGAAGATCCGTTTACAGATATTCCGACAATGATTCGTTGCAAAATTGCTGATTACACTTTGTCTAAACTTGTGGAGAAAGTCTAATGGATGTTGTATTGCTTTCGTTGACAGTCATTCTTCTTTCGTTGACTTCAGTATCAGTGCTTGTCGTGTCTTATCACCTTATGCAGATTCGGAAAAATCTCCAAGATGCTATGAAGATTTGCGAAGATGCAGTCCGTTCTCTGCGTAGTGGAGGTCCGTGATGTCTAATGGCAACTTCGAAGTGCTGCCTCGTGGCACAACTACAGAACTGCAGTTTTTGCGACAACTAGCCAAGGATATCGTTGAATGTTATCCCAAGCATGGCACACACTTTACCATTGAGGAAGTGAAGCGTCTTGCGGCAAGGGTTGAGGGATTTTATAATGCTCATGTAGAGAAGTATCCTGTATGATGATTTATTGCGCTGCTCGATTCAAACCGAAGAAGAAGCGTAAGTCAAAGGGTGTAGTTGCGACCAAGTATCGCAAGTCGACAGCCATTCTTGGTTATGAGAAACTGCCGAGTCTCTCTTATGGTCCGCGAGTTGGTGCTGGTGATGCTCGCAACATTCAGTCGCTGAAGTCTGATAAGATCTTCACTGAGAAGAAAGAAAGTCTGATGTACACTGGCACTTTGGTGAAGGGTATTGCTACAATGCATAAGAGCAACGCTGTTCCAGTGATTGACGAGGAGCAGATGAAAGACATTTCCCGTATGAGGAGAGGTTGACATTGAAAGTTTCAATCGGAAAATACCCTAAGAAAGACGGTAAACAGAAAGTCTCTGTTCGCATTGATCCATGGGACACATGGAACATGGACGCAACTCTTGCGCTCATCATCCATCCCATGCTCAAGCAGTTGAAGAAAACAACTCATGGCGCACCGTATGTTGATGATGAGGATGTTCCTGAGCATCTTCGCACTTCTGCAGCCAAGCCAAAGAAGAATGATTGGGATGTTGACAGCAACCACTTCAAGCGTTGGGACTGGGTGCTCAGCGAGATGATTTGGGCATTTGGCGAAGAAGTCAAAGACAAAGAACCCTATTTCTGGATTGAGAAGCCCAAGTGGAACAAAGACGGCATAGTAAAAGACGGCAAACTAGACAAAGAGAAGAGGGATAAATACCTCGGAAGGAAGAAGAACGCATTCCGCCTTTTTGGAAAATATTATGAGAATCTTTGGGATTAAAAATGATAAACAATCTGGACTACTGTTCTTTACAAGAACAGTTTAAAAGATCCGAACCATTCCATCATGTAGTTATTGACAATTTTTTCGATGATAAGACTGCCGCTGAGATAGCGAGCAGTTTTCCAGCACACAATGATTCTGTGTGGACTGTTTCTTATGACAATGCTGTAGAAAAGAAGAAAGCCTGTTCGCACTGGGATAAATTTCCTGCGCCGATTTACTCATCATTGTTCTTTCTTTGTAGTCATAAGTTTGCTGGTGTTCTAAGTCACATTACACAAAACTCAAACATCATCCCAGACTACGGTCTTCATGGCGGTGGAATGCATTCTCATAGCCGAGATGGCAAACTAAACATCCATAAAGATTATTCGCTACATCCTAAAATGCCATTGATGCGAAACTATAATCTTATCATGTACATGACACCAGACTGGAATCCTGAGTGGGGTGGTGGTCTAGAATTTTGGAGTCATGATGAAGAAACGCAGCAACCTAAAGAATGCATCACTAAAATTGAGAATAAGTTTAATCGCGCTGTGTTATTCGACACCACGCAAAACTCTTGGCATGGTTTACCCGAAGAATTAACATGCCCAGAAAACATAGCGCGAAGAAGTCTGGCTACATACTATTTGAATCCCATAAATAGTAAAGCGGAATCAAGAAAGCGTGCATTATATGCTCCCTATGGAGATCAAAAAAACGATCCAAGTGTTCTACAATTTTGTAAAGAGAGAAGTTTATGAAAGTATCTGTTATTACCGCAACAACTGGCGGCGTCAGACTTGCTGATTGCATTGATTCTGTACGCAATCAAACCTATAAAAACATTGAACATTATGTTATTGTTGATGGTTCTGATAGATGGGAACAAACCTCTGAAATTCTCAATGCGATGGAATTTCCTAACGGCAATAATGAGTTCGTCATTGTTCTGCCGCACGCAACTGGACTAAATCGATTCAATGGTCACCGTATCTATGGTGGCTTTAGTTTCCTGACCAACGGTGACTATATTGCATGGCTAGATGATGATAATGAGTTTACGCCAAATCATATCGAAAGCCTTGTTAAGATTACACAAGAAAAACAACTAGACTGGGCATATTCGCTGCGCCAGATTGTTGATAGCAAGGGCGAGTTTATCTGCAACGACGATTGCGAAAACTTGGGTAAATACAAGTCCGTTCTTAACGACCACTTTGTCGATGTGAGTTGTTTCTTTGTTCGTCGTGAACTTGCGGTGAACATTGCTCCGATCTGGCACCGTCAGGCGCGACCACCCAATGGCATGATGGAAGTTGACCGTGCATTGACTGCTGTTCTGATGCATGAACAGAATAAGTTAAAGTTTGACTCCAACAACGATTATACGGTAAAATATAGAGTAGGAAGCACAGGAATATCTGTGCAGGCTGACTTCTTTATCAACGGTAACGCTGAGATGCTCAAGCGTTATGCTGGAAAACTTCCCTGGAAACAATAATGCGTTTTGTAATTTGTCATGTTCGTAATGAGGAATATCTTTTAAATTGGTGGCTTCAGCACCATAAAGATAAGTTTGACCACGGGGTTATCGTAGACTATCATTCTACTGATGGTTCTATGGATCTTGTTAGAAAGATTACACCCAAGTGGCAAATCATAAAATCGGTAAACAAAGATTTCAACGCAATCACCTGCGATAATGAGATCATGAATATCGAACGCAGCATTCAACAACAGTATCCGTATGCTTGGATGATTACTCTAAATGTCACCGAGTTTCTTATTGGTAATACTCGCAGATTATTGCATGCCTTCAAGTCACAGAAACCTGTTCGCATGCAAAAACTTATTCCATGCGATGTGATGATTGACACAGAACAGCAAAAGTTTACCGAACCAGATCCTAGTGTATCTCTTGTAACACAAAGAACATTTGGTATGCCTTGCGATTATAGCGAAGATACTGTTTATAATGCATATGCTGGTGCTAGAGATTTTCAAGCAATTGAAGATAATGTTATGTATGACAATCGTAAGATGCGAAGCATGCATAACTTTGCACTAAACTATTTCGACACTTCAGTCTGGCGAGCAGGTAGACATTACTGGGGAACACCAGCCGAAGACTTCCGTATTTTGTGGTATGGGTATTCACCATTTACAGAAGATCTTCTTCAGCGTAAACTTGCAATTCAAACTCAAATTCCTGAGGCTGATAAGGCAGTTGGTAACGGTGGACAGCACCTGCTAAATAGAGATACAGCGATTGCTCGTTACGAATGGCATCGCCAGTTCGGTATTGATTTGCGTGATCAAATTATAATGCTAGAGAATAGATTATGAAAATTTTACTGTTAGGTGGAAAGGGTTATATCGGTTCTCGATTACACCCATATCTTGTTTGGCGCGACTACGATGTAACTTGCTACGACCTTTGTTGGTTTGGCAATTCAACGATGATGCCATTTGTTCGCAAAGACTTCAATAATCTAAGCATAGAAGAACTAACGAAATATGATGCTGTCATATTGTTAGCAGCACATTCTTCGGTTAAGATGTGCGTCGATGATTACATGTCATCGTTTAACAATAACATCAGAAATTTTGTCAATCTAGTGCATAAAATTGAATTGATACCGAAGCCAATTAAACTAATCTATGCTAGTTCCTCGTCTATCTATGGAAACACTGGCGATCGAATAGCCACCGAGGAACAAAAAGAATTTATTTGCGTAAATAACTATGACCTTACGAAATATGCAATAGATCAATACATGCTTAATAATAATCCGATTGAGCCATGGTATGGGCTTAGATTCGGCACTGTTAATGGATTTTCACGCAATTTCCGCAGTGAACTGATGCTTAATTCTATGTCGATGTCAGCAATAGAGAATGATGTGATACGCATGTCTAACTCACATATTCATCGTGCTATTCTTGGATTATCAGACTTGCTAGAATCAATTGACGCTATTCTACAGAAAGGCAACAGCAAAAATTCTGGCGTCTATAATATCAATTCCTTTAATAGCACTGTATCTAATCTAGCAAAAGAAGTTGCTGCTATAACTGATGTAGAAATAATTGATGAGGGTAAGGTTGGTAATCCTTATGACTTCATGATATCGAATAAAAAATTCAGCGATACCTTTGACTTTAAATTTAAGTCTACCGTGCAGTCGATTGTACAAGAAATCAAAACACAATATGGCAATGTGACATTTACAAACAGAGATAAGAGTGTGCGATATGAGTAATTATGAGATAATCGAAGAGTGTTATGCATGCGGCTCTAGCGCATTACATAAATTTTGTTCTCTGGGTTCTCAGCCTTTGGCTAATAATCTTAAGGATACACCCGAGCAAGATGATGAATTGTATCCACTAGAAGTAAATGTTTGTATGGAATGCTATCACTCTCAGTTGACAGTATCTGTTGATAGAGAAGCGTTGTACAAGCATTATCTTTATGTCAGCGGAACATCGAACACTTTAGTTAAAGAATTTGATCAGGTTGCCTCTCAAATTCATTCAGAAAATCCTGGAGACAATAAACGAATTCTTGATATTGCTTGCAATGATGGCACTTTCTTAAAGTCATTCAGACCATATAAGTGGCAACTGCATGGCATAGACCCAGCTGAAAACATTGTTTCCAAGATTAACGAACCAGACCTAAATCTTACTTGTGATTTTTTTCCATCAGTAAAGGTTAAAGGTGCATATGATGTTATCACTTGCTTTAATGTGGTGGCACATATCCAAAATCCTTTAGCATTCCTAACAGATTGTAAGAGGCTGTTGCAACCAGATGGCACTCTGTACATACAGACCTCACAGAAAAATATGATTGTAAACGGTGAGTTCGATACAATTTATCACGAACACCATTCGTTCTTTACAATCAACTCTATGAATGAATTGTGTAAACGCGCAAGGCTTTCCCTGGTGGATGTTGAATATCGTCCAGTGCACGGAACAAGTTATCTGTTTAAGATTAAGCACAATGCAACGGATAATTCAGAGGAACGAATTAATCAATTATTGCAAGATGAGTCTGCTTTGGTTGACGCAGAAACATATGAAGAATTTAATGATAAAGTGTTGAACAATAAAACTCGATTAACCCAATTAATTGATGAATCATCATTGCCTGTTGTTGGCTATGGAGCAGCCGCAAAGGGTGTGGTGATGAGCAATTATGTTCAACGCAAACTAAAATATATCGTCGACGAAAATCCGATGAAGATCGGTAAGATTATCGGCGGTGTTAATATTCCTATCGTTGCACCAGAAACATTAATCAACGAACCTGGCGATTTAATGATTATTGTTTATGCGTGGAATTTCTTTGATGAGATTCATTCTAAGATCAAAAAACTTAGACCAAATAACAACGATATAATCGTTTCGTCAATGCAATAAATCAAAGGATATGTTATGAAAGCCTGTATCGCATCATATTTTATGCCGAACATTAATCCTAAAACTGTGGAATTACAAAGAGCAGTTGTTAAGAAGTTTAATCCTTTAAACCTTCAGCATATAGCCATTAAGGGAGAAATCCCGCATGGTTTGTTTATGGATTATATTTGGACATTAAATGGTCAATCAGTTTCTACCTTTAAAGATGAAAATGTTTCAAAACAATTAGACTTTGATGTCGTGTTGTTTCTAGACATTGATTGTTTGCCAGTCCACCCAAATGCAATAGAAACATATATTTCGGCGGCATCAAATGGTGCGTTAATTGGTAATGCGCAGCGTTCAGGGCATATTGAAAACAACAATCATTTGTTTGCTGCACCTTCAGCGTTAGCATTAAGCGCAGCAAATTTTGATAAGATGGGTCGACCATCAGCAATGGAAACTAGTCGCGGTGATGTTGCCGAAGAGTATACCTATGCTGCTGAGGCTAATAATATTGCAGTTGACTTTGTCATGCCATTAAGGTATGATAGGAATGTATATCGATATGATTGGGAAACTGACCGTAGACCTTATTGGACTCTAGAAAATGGCAATCCAAACTATGGTCTTGGTACAACATACGGTAAAGAAAACGATCTATTCTGGCATAACTTCCAAATCAGAGTAGAAGGTCAGCAAGAACAATTTTGGAAGAAATGTGAGGAATTATTAAATGGCTAATCGTAGTGACTTTTATAACGCTAAACTTCCACGACAATACAAGAGAATGCTTGCAATGGCTGAAGCATATGGTTGGGTTAAAGACTCACATGAGCGTGGTGATTTTAAACGATCGATGATTGCTGCTCATGCAAACCATGTTGCTTTCAAGATCAAGCGTCAGTCTATGGATAATGCTAACAGCAGTGAAGAATAATGCATTCTTTATCAGAACTCCGTGACTTGCTAGTATCTAAACAGATACAGATACTAGATTATAATGGTTGGCAACTTAGAGTCGGTGATGACACGTGGGTTATGATACACGATGTTCTTTATTTAAATGGTGAAAAACAAAACCATAAGCAAAAAGGTTTATTTGACAAATACAAGAAGGTGAATACAAATGACAATCAAAGCACTCAAGCTCGTAAATGGCGAGGAATTAATTGCGGCAATCGAAGAGGAGAGTGACACTCACATCACTTTCACTGACCCAGTTGCTTGCGTTCTCCAGCGCGGTAAAGATGGTGCCCCAGTTCTTGGCTTTATGCCATGGATGCAAGCAAGCAATCCTCCGTTTACAATCAACAAGAATCATATTCTTGTTATCTCAGAGGTTGCGGATGAAGTGAAAAACGGGTATAATCAAATCTTCGGGGCAGGAATCGTTGTTCCCCCAAGGCAGTTAATTACAGGTTAAAGCGTGTCTAATTTTTATACTAATGTCAGCGTCTCTGGTCGATTTATTCTTCTGAGAGGCGTTGAAAATGATAAGAGGGTCAGACGGAAGGTTGAATTCCGTCCGACCTTTTTTCTTTCCAGTCAAGAGAAGTCTGAGTACAAAACTCTTGATGGTGATTATGTCAAACCAATACAGCCTGGAACAATTCCAGAGTGTCGTGAATTCTTAGAGAGGTACAAGGGTGTCGACAATTTTCCTGTTTTTGGGAATAATCGCTATGAGTATGCTTATATTGCTGATGAGTATCCTGACGATATTCTTTGGGATGTCAGTAAAATACTTATTGCCTATCTTGATATCGAAGTTGGATCCGAGAACGGATTTCCTGAACCAAGAGATGCAAACGAAGCAATCACAGCAATCAGTATCAAAGTCAAAGATAATTATTTTGTGTTTGGTTGTGGCGATTATGTCAAGCATCGTGACGACGTGCACTATGCAAAATGCCGCGATGAGTCAGATCTCATACGACGCTTCCTCGACCTATGGAGCCGATGGCATCCAGATGTAGTCACTGGTTGGAATGTCGAGCAATTCGATATTCCATATCTTGCTAATCGCATCATCAAAGTTCTTGGTGAGGATGAAGCCAAGAAACTCTCGCCGTGGAATCGTATCAGTAAACGCGAAACGACGATGATGAATCGTCCAGTAGAGTTCTATGATATTTCTGGGGTTGCTATTCTAGATTACATTCAACTCTATCGTAAGTTTACTTATTCGCAGCAAGAGTCTTATCGTCTTGATAACATTGCTCATGTTGAATTGGGTGAAAAGAAATTAGATTATTCTGAGTTCGAAACTCTACATCAATTATACAAGCACGACTATCAGAAGTTCATTGAGTATAACATCAAGGACGTCGAACTTGTTGAGAAACTCGAAGACAAGATGAAGTTGATTGAACTTGCGTTGACTCTTGCTTATGATAACAAGGTCAACTACGATGATGTGTTCACACAGGTTCGTATGTGGGACGCGATTATCTACAACTATCTTCTACGAAAGAAAATTGTGATTCCTCAACTTTCTCATAGCACAAAGAGTTCGCAATACGAAGGCGCATATGTAAAAGATCCCATTTGTGGTATGCATGAATGGGTTGCGTCGTTTGACTTGAACAGTCTGTATCCGCACTTGATTATGCAGTATAACATCTCGATGGAAACACTCGTCGAGCCAAAATTATACAATGACAATATGCGTGGGTTTATCAGCAACTGTAATGTCAGCGTTAACTCTTTGCTAAATCAAGAAGTTGATACAAGCATCCTAAAAGATCTTGGTGTTACCGTAACGCCGAATGGTCAGCTGTTCCGTACTCAAGAGCAGGGTGTTCTGCCTGAGATTATGGATAGCATGTACAAAGATCGTACACGCTATAAGAAGTTGGCAATCGAAGCCAAGAAGAAGATCGAAACTGTTCTTGAAGATAAGAATCAAGTGGCTTATCTTGAGAAACAAGTTGCTCGATACAATAACCTGCAGTTGGCAAAGAAGGTTACTCTAAACTCTGCTTACGGTGCACTTGGTAATCAATACTTCCGCTTCTTTGATACTCGTATCGCCGAAGGCATTACAACGGCAGGTCAGTTGTCTATTCGTTGGATTGAAAAGAAGATTAATCAATACATGAATAATCTGCTCAAAACTGATGATGTAGATTATGTCATCGCTTCTGATACTGACTCGATTTATTTGAACATGGGTCCGCTGGTCAAGAAACTTTACCCAGATACTTCTGATACCAAGAAAGTTATTAAGTTTATGGATAAGGTTTGCGATGATAAGATCCAGCCGTTCATTGATGCGTCGTATGAAGAATTGAAAGAATATGTCAATGCGTTTCAACAGCGCATGGAAATGAAGCGTGAGTCATTGGCTGACAAGGCAATCTGGGTCGCTAAGAAAAACTATATTCTCAATGTCTACAATAGCGAAGGTGTGGCGTATGCCAAACCGAAACTCAAGATGATGGGCATCTCAGCGATTCGTTCGTCTACTCCATCTGCTTGTCGTGCAAAGATTAAAGAAGCAATCAATATTGTCATAACACAAACTGAAGATGATTTGCATAAATTTATCGAAAAGTTTCGCAGTGAGTTTAAGAAACTATCTGTTGAAGATATTGCATTCCCAAGATCCGTTAATGGTCTAAAAGAGTATGCTGATGCTGCGCATATCTTCAAGAAAGGAACACCGATCCATGTCAAGGGTGCATTGGTGTACAATCATTTGTTGAGAGAATTGGAACTCACCAAACGATATCAGGAAATCAAGGAAGGCGAAAAGATCAAGTTTGTCTATCTAAAACAACCAAATATTTACAATAACAATACTCTTGCATTCTTGTCTGGTATTCCCAAGCAGTTGGATGCTGAGCAATATATTGATTACGATCTGCAGTTCGAGAAATCATTTCTTGAACCGCTAGATATTATTCTTTCTTCCATTAATTGGAAATCTGAAAAGGTTGAATCGCTAGATTGCTTTTTCGCATAAAATAGTATATAATACATATATCGTTTACAAGGAGACTACACATGAGCCTGTTAGATAAACTCAAGAAAAATTCAACAATTAAAGATACTTCTATCCTTTCTCGTTCAATCTTTTTTGAAGAAAAGGATATGGTGCAGACAAGCATCCCCGCAGTAAATATTGCGCTTTCTGGTTCTCTTGATGGTGGCTTTACTCCTGGTCTCACAATGTGGGCTGGTCCGAGCAAGCACTTCAAGACTGCGTTCAGTTTGATTATGGCGAAAGCCTACCAGGACAAGTACCCTGATGCTATTGTTCTTTTCTACGATTCTGAGTTCGGTACTCCGCAATCATATTTCCAGAACTTCGGTATTGATAAGGAGCGTGTTATCCATACGCCAATCACTGATGTCGAGCAGTTGAAGTTTGACATCATGAATCAGCTGACTAACATTGAGCGTGGCGATCGTGTGATGATTCTAATTGACTCGATTGGTAATCTTGCTTCGAAGAAAGAAGTTGAAGATGCTCTTGAGCAAAAGTCTGTTGGTGACATGACTCGCGCCAAGCAGATTAAGTCTTTGTTCCGTATGGTCACACCGCACCTTACGCTAAAGGATATCCCGATGGTTGTGGTCAATCACACCTATATGGAAATTGGTATGTTCCCGAAGGCAATCGTCGGCGGTGGTACAGGTTCTTATTACTCTGCCGACAATATCTATATCCTAGGTCGTCAGCAGGAAAAGGAAGGCGCTGACCTTGTAGGGTATTCTTATATCATCAATGTAGAAAAGTCTCGTTATGTTCGCGAAAAGGCAAAAATCCCTGTTTCTGTCCGTTTTGATGGTGGTGTTAGCAGGTTTTCTGGGCTCATGGATATGGCACTTGAATCTGGTCATGTCATCAAGCCATCAAATGGTTGGTATGCTCGCGTAAACACCACCACTGGTGAAGTTGAGAATAAGAAGTGGCGATTTGCTGACACGGAATCCTCTGACTTCTGGGACACGATACTTGAAAATGATTCGTTTAAGGATTGGGTACGTGAAAACTATTCCTTTGGTTCTGCTGTGACTGTTGAGGAAGAAGATGTTTGAAGATTTAATTGCGAAATTCCAATTTTGGAAAGCAAGAAAGTTCTTAAAGTTTGGTAGAGACTACGATCTTTTTCTAGATCTTTCAAACAAAGATGCTATTGCTATTAAGATAATCAAGAAATATCCTGGTGTCATATTTGAGATTACTGATATCCATATGTCCAGTGATAATGAAATGTCATACAATATTTCAATTATCTCTAATCCTAATCTTTGTAATGTAGAATCTAATAAGTTTAAGAACTTTACTTCTGCCATACTTCGTAATATAATTACTGATTCGGTAGAACACGCCACAAGGGTAATAGATGAAAACAGAAACACTAATTTTGTCGAATCTGATGCGGAACGAGTCTTTCATGAGGAAGACTCTGCCCTTTCTGAAGAAAGAGTATCTGACAGAAAGCCACGAAAGAAAGGTATTCGAAGAAATAAAAGAGTTCATTCTAAAGTACAACAGTCTGCCTCCGAAAGCAGCGCTGGAGATCAGCCTTAAAGAATCTACGAAACTCACAGAGGGTGAGTTAAATAAGTCACTCGAACTCCTAAAGGAAATCTCGAATGACAAGTCAGAGCAAAAACTCGAGTGGCTTCTTGACACTACAGAAAAGTTCTGCCAAGAAAAAGCGATTTACAATGCCATCATGGATTCCATTCAGATCCTGGATGGCAAAGATCAAGCAAGGGGCAAAGGAAGCATTCCTACTCTTTTGTCTGATGCTCTGGGGGTTAGTTTCGATCCTCACATTGGTCATGATTTTTTGGATAGTTACGCTGATCGCTACGATTTTTATCATCGCGTCGAAAAAAGAATCCCCTTCGATCTTGAATATTTCAACAAAATCACTAAAGGTGGATTACCACAAAAGACCCTTAACATTGCTCTTGCAGGTACTGGTGTCGGCAAGTCTCTGTTTATGTGTCATGTGGCTGCTGGTTGCCTGACGCAGAACTACAATGTTCTATACATTACTCTAGAAATGGCTGAGGAGAAGATTGCTGAAAGAATCGACGCTAATCTCCTCAATGTTTCTCTTGACGATCTCATGAACATGCCGAAAGACATGTATGAGAAGCGAATGGGTAAACTCAGGGGTTCTGTCAAAGGCAAGTTAATTATTAAAGAATATCCAACTGCGTCTGCGAATCCTGCTCACTTCCGCGCATTGATTAACGATCTTGCACTGAAGAAGAACTTCCGCCCAGATATAATCTTCATTGACTACCTAAATATTTGCGCATCGTCTAGAATTAAGGCGGGTGCGAATGTAAACAGTTATACTTACATCAAGGCTATCGCCGAAGAACTGCGCGGTCTTGCGGTGGAGAATAATGTCCCGATTGTTTCTGCAACTCAAACAACTCGTTCAGGGTTCAGTAACTCGGATCCTGGACTCGAAGATACTTCTGAATCGTTCGGTCTACCTGCGACTGCTGACTTTATGTTTGCTCTTGTTAGCACTGAAGAGTTGCAGCAACTTAATCAGTTACTCGTCAAGCAACTTAAAAATCGTTATAACGATCCCAACCTCCATAAACGATTTACGATTGGAGTTGACAGAGCCAAGATGAAGTTGTACGATCTTGAACAGAAAGCCCAAGATTCAGTGATGCAGGAAAACAACTCAAAGCCAGCCTTTGATCGTGGTCGAAGCACAGATAAGTTTAAGAATCTAAAAGTATGAGAATTATGAAGGATGTGCATAAACGCCAAAAGCAGATTGCTGACTTAATTGATAATTGGGTTGGCGAAAAAAGAATTGCACCTCTGATTCGTAAACTCAACAAACTTTTTGAGAAGGATAAAGTTGTATTTGCTTCCAGTCGATACGATGAAAAGTATTATGCAGATTATCCAATACTTGTTTCTGGTTTATACCAGTCTCGTTTTATGGGTATCCCCGACTGCATTTACATCTATCTTAGCCTTCCATCTGATAAACTGTCAGTGACCATGACACCAAAGGGTGCTAAAAATTTGTCAGTCAATGTCACCAAAGTGCTTTTTCATGAGCTGCGTCATCGACAGCAAAACATCAAGAGAAAGTATAAAATTACACCTGCACCATATAAAGTAGAAGATGTAGAACGCGATTATCAGATGATGTATCTGGGTTCGACTGATGAAATAGATGCTTATGCATTCGAAACAAAGTTCGATAATGTTGCGCTAAATAAATTACGAAAAGCGCATACGATTGGCTGGAGAAATTCTGAAGCCATCTTTATGTATCGCAAAAACTTTCGGGATCAAGATCCTAAAGTTTGGAAAAAGTTTTTAAAGAAGGTTTATAAAAATGGCAGATAAAACGGCACTCCAAGAAGCAGCCCAAGCGTTATTCTGTGCATTAGCAGATTATTTGGGACATAGAGAATCAACAAAAGTTTTTGATAAAAAAGTTTATAAGACTTATGAAGATTTCACTGCCAAATATAATCCTCCTGGACAAAAAAATATAACGCAAGTTATAAAAGAAGCATATAAAACTAATGTGAATACGCCTGGAGTTTCTTTAGCAGACATTGAAAAGTTTTTAATTTCTGATAAAACTTGGTTTCATTCCTCTATGCATATTGCAAAACAGGTTTTAGTAGAAGTTGGTAATATCAATCAAAAATTCAATAGAATTAAAAATGTCAACTGGAGTAATATCATTTATGTTCGTGGTGATGATGAAGTTATGGGTAATATCCAAACTCTATTTTCACGAGCAAATAAAATCTTAAAAGAAGTCGAAGGTCCATCAAAAGCATTTGGTAATATTAATAAGTGGAGTCCAGCAGATATTTACTTTGCAACCCCAGTAGCAAAAAAAAAGTTGGCTGTGGCAGTTTCAAAACAGCCAAAAATAACATTTGAAGAACTTAATGGAATGATCTCAGGTATGATTGATTCTGCAGATCTTCTTCCACTTTCTTTAAAGAAGCAAACAGGAGAGGTTGAAGTTGTTAAAGTTAACTTTGAGGGTGGTGGTGAACTGCCATATATATTTGCAGGCATTGGTGGTAAAGCAGAAGATGCAAGATCATTAGTTGTGGAGATAAGTAAGACCGATAAATCCACAGATATTGTGATTCGTCATGATGCTGCGACAGGCACATTTTCTGGTGGAACATATAAAATGGAAATACGGTCAAAGGGTGGGGCGCGAGGTGGTTCACTCTCAGGAAATAAAATAATTGACGTGGCAAAATCAGTTGATTCTCAATTTGGTAATAAATTAGAATTATCTATGCAAACAGCTAAACGAGGTTTTGCAGAAGAAGCAACAAAAAAATTAAAAGATCTTAAGAAAGAACCAAAAGATTCTCCAGAAGGTATTCGATACAGAGAAATTAGAAATGATTTGAGTAAAAAGTATTTTACTGATTCTGGACCAAATAAAGAGATAAAAGATTATCTTGTGAGTAATGCGCGCAGTGGAAAATCAACTAAATTAATAAAATCATTTATAGTTGCTGCAGCATCTGGAAGTGATTACTCAGCGAAATATGTTATTGCAAAATAATTGAGGTTTTATGACTACATTTGTGACTGGTGGATTGGGGTTTATTGGTTCTAATTTTGTAATCTCCCACCTTAAAAAATATCCTTCGGATGAGATTGTCGTCCTCGACAATTACTCTTATTCTGCAAACAGCAGTAATCTAGATAAATTTTATGATGACTGGCGATTGCAAGTCAAGAGAGTTGACATTCGCAATCTTCAATTTTTGGAGCACATGTATTCCAGCTATGAACCAGATATTATTTTCCATTTTGCGGCTGAGTCTCATGTTGATAATTCTATCCGTGGTGACGATGACTTTCTTAGCACCAATATTAACGGCACCCATAACATTCTAAAGTGCATCAAGAAATATGGCGGCAAGTTAGTCCATGTTTCTACTGATGAAGTTTATGGAAGTCTTGGTCCAGATGATCCTTCGTTCAGCGAAACAACGCCATACGACCCACGCAACCCATACTCTGCAACTAAAGCAGCCAGCGACCACCTAGTTCGCTCGTATGTAAACACGCATAACCTAGAAGCAGTTGTAACTAACTGTTCGAATAACTATGGTCCTCGTCAGCACAAAGAAAAGTTTATTCCAACAATCATTCAACATATCAAAAACAACACACCTATTCCTGTTTACGGTAATGGTTCTAATATTCGTGACTGGTTATTTGTTGAAGACCATTGCGATGCACTTTTAACTATTGGCGAAAACTTTAAGCGTGGTGAACGGTACAACATTGGTGGTGGATTTGAGTGTGACAATCTAAGCATGGTATCTATGATTTTGGATATCATGGGCAAGCCACCAGAAACACATAAAAACTGGATTAATTTTGTGGATGATCGAAAGGGTCATGATTTGCGTTATTCGATGGATTCAAGTAAACTTAAAAATGAACTTGGATGGGAAGCAAAAACAAATATATTTGATGGTTTGAGAAAAACTGTGGAGTGGTATCTATGAGAAAGGGTATAATTTTATCAGGTGGAATGGGCACTCGTTTGTACCCATGCACCGAAGTGACTTCGAAACAATTACTGCCAGTTTATGATAAACCGCTGGTGTATTATCCGCTATCGACATTGATGATGGCTGGTATTCGCGATATCATGATTGTCAATTCACCAAACGACGCAGAAGCATTCAAGCGACTCTGTGGTGATGGATCTCAATGGGGCATCAATATCTCATACTCAATCCAGCCAGAGCCAAAGGGTATTGCTGAGTGTTTCCGTATCTGCGAAGAATGGATCGGAAAGGATGATGTTGCGCTTATTCTTGGCGATAACATTTTCTATGGAAATGATTTGATTAATCGTTTCGCTCATGCTAACTGGAACAGAACAGGATGTACTCTATTTGCATATCATGTCAGTGACCCTGAGCGATTCGGCGTTGTTGAGTTTAACGATAACAATGATCCCATTGATGTTCACGAAAAGCCAGCCAACCCACCTAGCAATTATGCAGTAACAGGTTTATACTTTTATGATAATAAAGTGGTAGACTATGCTTGGCAGATTACACCGTCGCATCGCGGTGAACTGGAAATTACTGACATCAATAAATTGTACATGAAGAATCATGATTGTAAAGTTGAGTTTTTGAATCGTGGTGTTGCATGGATTGATACTGGGACATTCGAGTCTTTGTCAGAGGCATCTGTTTTTGTTGGATCAGTACAAAAAAGAACTGGAACGATGATTGCATGCCCCGAAGAGATTGCTTACAAGCATGCATGGATTACGCAGAAACAAGTTGAAGAACAGGCTAATAAGTATGCCAAGTCGGATTATGGTAAGTATTTGTACAAAATTATTCACACGAGGATTTAATTATGCATTTTCTAGTAGTTGGTCGAGGATGGACGGGTAAAAAGGTATTCAAGGAATTGCTTCAGCGTGGGCATGTGGTAACATTTTGCTCCCATGAAGATGCAATCGATACTATAGAAAGAACCACATTTGATTGGGTTGTAAACTGTGCTGGTAAAACGGGAACCCCAAATGTTGATGCCTGTGAGTTGGACAAGCAGGGTACTATTGACGCCAATGCAATTTTCCCAGCATTATTGGCTAATGCATGTGGATGGAGAACTCGTTTGGCGCATTTCTCCAGCGGGTGTATCTACATGGGTGATATTGATGATGTGGACGCTCCACCAAACTATTTTGGTAGCATCTATTCAGTATCCAAGGGTGTTTCAGATGTCTATCTTGGCGATAAAGCGCAGGTTTATCGTATTCGTATGCCATTTACTGGTGTCAACGAGTCTAAAAATTATCTTACAAAGGTCTATAACTACGCCAAACACGGTAAGTTAATTGATGCTGGCGAAAACTCATTAACAGATCTTGATGAGGCTGTAAGCGTCGCCTGTAATCTTATGGAAGAACACGAGCCTAATGGGTACTATAACCTGGTAAATAAGGGTTCTGTAAACATGCATGAACTTGCGGATCTTATGAAGATTGACCCGCAATGGTACACTCCAGAAGAATTTAAGGCAGCAACAGCAGCTGGGCGGTCAACCTGCACCATTCCTGCTTATGAGGGTATGTCGGATATTCGAGATGCACTCAAGAACGCTATTGCAAGTATGAAACTCTAAATATACTAAATAAAAGGTAATCCCACAGTGTGGAGAGAGTATGTTACAGTTCTCTGCCTTTTTAACAGAGGCGTCTAAAGCCGTAGGAATCCAGCATCTAGAGCATCCCTCTGATCGCACATTTGACGGTTCAAAACCAGCATCTCAAGCACTCACTGCTCTCCGAGGCGTTGCTCTCGGAAGGACTCCAATTACACGCAAAATCGATGACAAAATGTCATTCCAGATCGTCCGCGAAAAAGACGGTCGCGTTGGCGTAAAATACAAGGGTCCAGGCGCCAAGTATAACTACACTGCATCCGACGTCGACACTCAGCATGGCAAAAAACCATACCTTGCTGAGCCGCTTAAAGCCATTCTAGCACACGGCTACAAGGTTCTTCCTAAAAGAGCTGGCGAGTGGCAAGGTGGATTTATGTCCACTCCAGAAACTCGTGAAGAAACCGATGGTAAGATCTCACACACTCCAAACACTATTAAGTATGCCGTCGATAAAAATTCTCCAGAAGGTAAAAAACTAGCCAAGTCTAAACTCAGCATCACAGTCCACACTGAGTTAAAAGGTAGAAACAAAAAGGCAACACCTATCACGGATCAGTCGGAGTTTGGAGAACATCCAGATGTTCATCTAGTTAAACATGCTATCGGTAAAGAAGAACAAAGGTTAAGCCCAAAAGATCGTAAAGCCGTTGTGGAAAGATTAGCGGCTGCTCAAAAACTGATGAAAGGTCATTCCTATGAGCATCTTGCTGGTCACGAAGCAACACTCAGAACCTATGTAAACTCAACAGTCGACTCTGGCGAAAAGCCAACTGTTCAGGGATACACTCGCCATCTTACAAACAGATGGGCAAAAGAAATCGACAAAGTTAAAACTGAGAAAGCCAAGAACGCTAAAGCCGCTGCTCGTGACTCTGCACTGGAGCATGTAAAGAACAATTCTGCTGCGTTTAAAACTACATTCGATATTCATCATAACACGCAAAAAGCAACTAATCTGCTTGCTCGCGGTTTAAATAAAACTGCAAGTGGCGAATATTCGCATTCTATTAGCGGTAAAGAATCTGGACCAGAAGGTTACTTTGCGAAAGGATTAAAAGTTGTAGATCGTGAGGAGTTTAGTAAACTTAACAGAGCAAGATCTGCAGTGCTACGAGGACAAAAGAGTATCATATGAGTAAAGCAACATTTACTTTTGGCAGATTTAACCCACCAACCGAAGCAGGTCATGGTAAACTTGTATCTGCTGTTCAATCACATGCTGAGGAAAGTGGTGGCAAGCATTACATTTTCCCATCGCACACACAAGATTCTAGAAAAAATCCATTGTCACACGGCGAAAAGGCAGGCGCGTTAAGAAATTTATTCCCGAATGCCAATGTTGTATCTAATAGCAAAGTTAAAACTGCAATTGATGCAATGAAGCATCTAGAATCTAAAGGTCACACGCATGTAACAATGGTTGTGGGTTCTGATCGAGTAAAAGAGTTCCACACTTTACTCAATAAATATAGAAAGAAAGAATTTCCAGGAATTAAAAAAGTCGAAGTTAAGTCTGCTGGTCAACGAGATCCAGACGCAGAGGGTGCAGAAGGTATGTCTGCTTCTAAACTTCGTGGTTTAGTTAAGGCAGGTAAACGCGACGAGTTTGTTAGCCATTACAGTAACAAAGAACTCGGTGCATCAATACATGATAAGGTAAAAAAAGCAATGAGCGAAGAAACAAATTCACCAATCGGCATTTTCCTACTTGGCGGTCCAGGTAGCGGAAAGGACTATGTCCTGAAGAATATCTTTTCTCGATTTGATCTTGTTGAGGTTCAACTAGACCAAGTGCTTTCGGGTAAAGCCTCTGAACTATTGGAATCAAATGCAAACATTGTCGTCAATGGTGCTGCTGACGCGGATAAGATTGAACTCGTTAAGACTATGCTCGAAGGCTATGAGTTTGATACTGTATATGTTTCTGTAACTAACAAAGTTTCTCGCGCTCGTAATGATGAACGAGCAGATCCACTACCAGAAAACAAGCGTTTAGAAAAGTGGTATCGTTCTGAAAAACTATCAGAAGAACTAGATTGCTTCGTGTTTAATAATTCAATTAATCTAAACGAATCTAGTCAAATGGAACAGATTATGTTCGCAAGCCAGATCGAAAAACTACTGGAGCGTCTAGTAGAAAGAGGGCTGGCATTATCTGAAAAAAAGTTGCCATCAGTTGCAAAAGATAAAGCGTCTGGATTGCCAAAGAAGTATGTTGCTGGATTGAGTGCATCAACGGCGAAGGCTAGAGCATCACATTGGAGAGAAAAGGCAAAACTTTCTGACAGCGATCCTCGTGCATACGAACCAGCTCCTGGCGATGCAACTGCCAAAACAAAGCCAAGCAAGTATACACTAAAAGTCCGTAAGATGATGGACGAAGCCAATGAGAAAAAGATTCGTCGCATAGCTCGCAGTGGAAACATCACTGCTGTTATGAACAAGAGAAAAGAAACGGGTCGTGTTTCTGAGGAAACAGTCGACGAAGGTGCGGCAGATAAGTCTTTATCAGCAAAAGCAGCCAAGTCAGGAATCTCAGTTTCTACTTTAAGAAAGGTGTATCGTCGTGGCGTTGCTGCTTGGAACTCTGGTCACCGCCCAGGAACCACGCCATCACAGTGGGGTCATGCTCGCGTGAACTCATATATCTCTAAAGGTAAAGGCACTTATCATGGTGCTGATAAAGATCTAAGAGAAGATATTGATCAGATGTTTGAACAAGAGATGGATTGCTGTCCAGAAAACTACGAAGAAGCCGTAGATCTAACACCAACATTGGCAAAATCATCCAAAAAGAAAAAGTCGCAAACAGTTCCACCTAATGCAAGAGATGCTGCTTTGGATGGTCTACCAGTCGTTACGAGCGGTTCGTATGTGCGCGAAGATATTACTTTGGAAGAAGCTGTCCAATACCATCTAGAAAATAAAATCTCGTTTACTGAAAATGCTTTCCGTCCAGGGTCAGAGATGTTTTTTGAAATGATCTCTGAAGCCAGACGCCTTTATTCTGAAGGCAATTATGCTCCAAAAGACGAGTGGGAAAGGGATATGCTTAATTCAAACATTGGCGAAATTGCCGAGTTTGAAGGGCAACAAGTTGTCCTAGATTATCCAGTAGAAGAAGGTTTAGAAGAAGCCTGTTGGTCTGGGTATACACAAAAAGGATTAAAGAAGAAGGGCAACCGAATGGTTCCCAACTGCGTTCCTGTAAATGAAGAAGATAAAACTGATGGCAAGGGCATTGGTAAGCCATGGCGCGAAGGTGGCGGTGGTGCGGTTTATGTTCGCACTGGTGATGGTGGCGTCAAGAAAGTCCGCTTCAGTCAGTCTGGAATGGCAAAGAAGTTCAATGATCCAGGAGCAACAAAGTCATTCGTTGCTCGCCATCGTTGCTTAACCAATAAGGATAAGACCAGCGCGTCTTATTGGGCATGTCGTTATCCAAGATTCTTTAGCAATTCAGGCAAGATATGGTGGTAAAGCCATATATTGACGAACAACTAAATAAATCGAGTTTTGTGCGTACATTCAAACACGATGTTTTAACAGAAGAATTGGTCTGGCATCGTGACGAAAAGGGTAGATATATTGAGGTTATAGAAGGTTCTGGTTGGGAAGTTCAATTAGAAAATAAACTTCCAATACCATTAATTAAAGGCGATAAGTTTTTTATTCCCGCAAAAACTTTTCATAGAATAAAACGTGGGACAAATGATCTTACAGTAAAGATCGAGGAATCATAAATGGCAGACGTAAAAGTTCCAGCATTATTGCATAAGATGTCAAAGGCTGCTCAAAAGGCATGGTATAAAAAGAATAACATGACGATGCCTTCAGAAGTCGAAGGCGGTAGATCTGCAGCTGCTGCGAAACGAGTTGTCGCTCCTGCACCTAGAAAGCAGATGACAGCTGCGCCACAATCTATTCGTGCAATGAATGCTGCGCGCCAAAAAGCGTACTACGAAAAAGGTGGTCGCCAACCAATTGGCGCTGGTGGATCTGGTGGCAGCAGTTCAATGGCTGGTGTCGGTCAAAGCAGCGCAAAGGAAATCATCAAGGGCATCAAAGCAGGATATAATCCAAAGGTTGCTCTAGTTCGTTACACTAACGAAGAAGCCGAGCAAATCGACGAAGTCACCAAGAAAGAAGCTGAAGCAGCTCTTGGTGGTCCAGTAAAAACAAAGCCAAAGATGCCAGCAGGAAAGCAACCAGAAGGGTATCGCTATGTTCGCGCTCTTGCTCGCAGGGCAATGAAGGCAGGATTGAAGAAAGAAGAAGTCGAGCAGATGGATGAAGCTCGTAGGTATAAAATTGAACCTAAAGAATCTCCTGTATTCAAAAATTCAGAAGCAAACCCAAAGATGCGACACTTTAGTATCTCTGTTAAGAATAAAGAAGTTGGCTGGCTAGAACATGACAAGGAAGACGACACAGTCCGTGGTAGTTTGCATGGCAAGCCTGTCAACATAAGCAGACATAAAGGGGATACTGTTGCCGACAAATTCAAATCATATATCAATAGAATGAAAGAAGAAGTCGAGCAAGGCAGAGGCAGATTAATGAACTCGCATGTTGCCTATCTAAGACCAAAAAAAAGTGCTCCATCGGATGTAAAAGATCACTTTGAAGTTCCAGTTAACTCAGATAGCAAAAAAGGTGCTCACGGCAAGTTTGCCAAAATATTTGGTAGCAGCATGGCCAAACACTATGAAGTTGTTCATGTAAAGCCATTTGTAAAACCAACAGTTGCAGAAGAAGTCGAGCA
>Ga0208202_1000066_pt1 | contig 25270 bp, 29 predicted proteins | sample LakMenEpi27Aug08_FD_150738 | JGI IMG/M metagenome (GOLD analysis project Ga0208202, IMG submission 150738) | Freshwater microbial communities from Lake Mendota, WI - 27AUG2008 deep hole epilimnion (SPAdes) | ecosystem: Environmental > Aquatic > Freshwater > Lake > Epilimnion/Euphotic zone ... | reverse complement strand
GGTCAAATGAACCGCAGACCCACCTGAGTGACGGTGAGAGCGGTGATCGCCCATGTCAAATACCGCACGCGCTCACACAGCAGCCATGTCGAATCTTCCAACAACTTCTCAGACTCGATCAGGAACTTCGCACGCTGAGCGATCAGTTCATTGATTCCATCCAACTTCATACCAGCTCTCTCCTAATCAGTGCTTTGTTTTGATCAATTCGAGAAGGCTTTCCACAAACACGCGGTCGATGCTTCCCACCGCCCGAGCATGTTCATAGCTCAGTGACGTCAGGTTTGCAACAACGTCGGGATCCAGCGTGAGATGCGCGTCACGCACGCATTGCGACACCATCCGCACGCACTCGCGCAAGAACGTATCGTCAATTTGCAGCGGCGCATCCTTGTGCGGTTCGTCCATCCAACCGGCGGACAATTTCAAACACGCCTCGATGTCGCGCGCGACCTTCTCCGAGATCCGCCGCCTGGGATTGGGCCCCGCGAGCTGCACCACGAACGAGGCATTCGCGTGGCCGAGTTTGCGCGCGAGGTTGCCCGGCCCGTCCCACTGGCGGATCAGGTGGCGCAGGTTCTCGAGGCGGACGGCATAGACAGGGTTTGTGCTCATGGACGTGAAACTATCCCATTCAAGCAATTGATGCAATCCGTGTACTGTTTGCTACACTACGTCCAAACAGCAATCAGGATGCGCACGTATGAGGTCCCCCTTACACATCTGGATGAGTTTGGCCTCGGCCGACGAGCAGGCGGCCTTGGCCGAGCGGGTGGGCACCTCGCGGGCGACGTTGTACCAGTACGCGTCCGGTCACCGCCAGTGCTCGGCGGACCGGGCTGGCGAGATCGAGCGCGTCACGGCCGAGATGGCACGGAGCTCCAAGGGCCGGCTGCCCAGGCTCTACCGCACCGATCTCTCGGATGCCTGCGCCAACTGCGACTACGCGCGCAAAGCGCTCGGTGCGCGTGCCGAGGTGGTGGTGCTGGAGGCGCGCGCGTGACATGTCCGCCTACTACAACGAGATCGACCCCTACGCTGCCGCCTGGCTTCGACGACTCATCGCAGCCGGACACATCGCCGACGGCATCGTCGACGAGCGCAGCATCGAAGACATCCACCCCGCCGAGCTCCGAGAGTTCACCCAGTGTCACTTCTTCGCTGGCATCGGTGTTTGGTCCCGAGCTCTCCGCTTGGCTCACTGGCCTGACGAGAGAAGAGTGTGGACAGGTAGCTGCCCTTGTCAGCCTTTCTCCGCGGCAGGCAAAGGGGCTGGGTTTGCTGACGAGCGGCACCTCTGGCCCGCGTTCAACCACCTCATCGCAGAGTGCCGCCCTCCAGTCGTGTTTGGCGAGCAAGTTGCCAGCAAGGATGGCCTCCAGTGGCTCGACCTTGTACGCACTGACCTGGAAGTATCGCAATACGCCGTTGGGGTGGCGGATCTGTGCGCTGCGGGCGTCGGCGCGCCGCACATCAGACAGCGATTGTGGTGGGTGGCCGACGCCGAATACCACGAACAACGGGAAGGGCGAAGACCCAGAAGCGAAGATTCGGCGGGGGATGAATCCCGGTCTGAATCCTGCGGACGCGGTGATGCTGGCGGGCTGGACAACAACAACAACACGGGACTGGAAGGACTCAAACGGGTCATGGCGCAGCCCCAAGTTTATCGGGACTGGGGCTCTGAATACCGTAGAAGCGTTGGTCAAAGGGCCGGACATCAGGCAACAAGGCCCAGCCCGACTCACGGCCACTGGGGAGATGCTGACTGGCTCTTCTGCCGGGATGGCAAGTGGCGGCCAGTTGAACCCGGCACATTCCCGCTGGCTCATGGGATTTCCAACCGAGTGGGACGACTGCGCGCCTACGGCAATGCGATCGTCTGCCAAGTCGCGGAAGTCTTCATCCGTGCCGTCCTCGGAGAGTGAGCAATGATGAGCAACGTCACCCGCATCACGCCGCACCTCTACGACCTGCACGCCCCGACCAGGATCCGCGATCTCCCCGCCTGGGTGATCTGGCGCTTCGAGGACGGCGGCGAGAAGCCCCGCAAAGTGCCCTACTACGCTTCCGGTGCCAAACGCTCGGGCGAGCAGGGCAGTGCGTCTGATCTGGCAGGCCTCGTCACGTTCGACGCTGCGCGCGCCGCGGCTGTCCGCCGGGGCTTCGACGGGGTGGGCTTTGCCACGCTGCCCCAGTGGGGCGTCTGCGCGGTCGATGTCGACAATTGCGTCACCGGCGGCAAGGTGCACGCCGACATCGAGCCCTTGCTGGTCGAGACCTATGCCGAGTTTTCGCCTTCCGGCAAAGGCATACGGCTTTTCTTCGAGGGCCACCTGGGCAATGGCAAGGCGCGCAGCGCGCCGGGCACCTACGGGCTCGAGTTCTTCAGCACCGCGGGCTACGTGACCTTCACCGGCAACGCGGTGCCAGGGTGCTCGGTGCTGGGGCTCGAGGACACGATCTCCCCGTTGCCCTCGGCGCTGCGCGCCCTGCACGCGGCCCGCATCGGCGTGGTGTCCACCGAGCGCGAGGCGACCTCACCCGTCGGGCTTTCTGAAGACACGATCCAGCGCGCGCTGGATGCGCTCGATCCCGGCATGGGGTACGACCAGTGGCTGCGCGTCGGGATGGCGATCCACGCCGAGACCAAGGGCAAGGGCTTTGAGCTTTGGGAGCGCTGGAGCGCGCGCTCGCCGAAGTGGTCGGGCCGTGCCTATGACCTCGAGCGCTGGCGGAGCTTCGGGAAGCGCTCAGGCGGCGCCAGCGTCACCGGCGCTTCACTGATCGCGATGGCGAACGAGAGGGGGGCCGGCATCAGCCTCTCAGGGCCTGCCAGTCCCGAGGAGTTTGACGCACTGGTGGAGGACGCCGTCGAGCAGACCGCGGAGCAGAAGCCGCTGCGGTTCCCCGTGCTGCCCGCGCACACCTTCAGCACGGGCGCCCAACCCGCGTGGATCATCAAGGACGTGCTGCCCCAGGCGGAGCTCGTGGTGCTCTACGGCGCAAGCGGTGCGGGCAAATCCTTCCTGGCGCTCGATCTCGCAGGCGCCGTGGCCCAGGGGCTGCCGTGGCGCGGGAAGCGCACGAAGCGGGGCAGGGTGGTCTACATCGCCGCCGAGGGTGCAGGGGGCTTCAGGAAGCGCCTGCGGGCGCTCTCCGAGGCGCGAGGGGTGGATCTTGCCACCCTTGATCTCGGCGTGATCCATGCCGCGCCCAATTTTCTCGACAAGTCCGATGCCGCCGAGGTCGCCGCGGCGATCACGGTGTCAGGGGGCGCTGCGCTGATCATCGTCGACACCTTCGCGCAGGTCACCGCGGGCGCGAACGAGAACGCGGGTGAAGACATGGGCAAGGCCTTAGGCCATTGCAAAGCGCTCCACCGCCACACGGGCGCGTGCGTGATGCTGGTGCACCACGCGGGCAAGGACAGCAGCAAGGGCGCCAGGGGATGGTCAGGGATCCGCGCCGCGTGCGATGCCGAGCTCGAGGTCGTGCGCGAGGAGGCCGGGCGCCTGTTGCGTCTCACCAAGCAAAAGGACGGCGAGGATTCGCTCGTCTGGGGCTTCGATCTGGAGGTCGTGGAGCTCGGTGTGGATGAGGATCTGGACCCCATCACCAGTTGCGTGGTGGTCGAGACCGCGGTGCCCACGCCGGCCCCGAAAGCGCCCAAGTTGGGCACCGTTGAGCGCATCGCACTAGACGTTGCCGAGCAGTTGGCAGGGGGCATGGCGAGCGTGGAGGCGGTGATCAGCGGGGTGGTGGAGCGCTTGCCGGTGGTGCCAGGGGAGCGCGATCGGCGCCGCGAGAAAGCCAAACGTGCGGTAAATCACCTGTTGGAGTCTGCGATTCATTGCAGCTTGGACGATTTGGGCTTCATCACGGTGAGTGCCTGACGTGCAAAACATTGCATCCACACGCCACACGAACCCACACGTGGCCACGTGTGGCGGTGTGGCGAAGATGCCTGGAATGCCACTTAGCCACACCACCCCCTTTAGGGGGTGTGGCTGTGTGGCATGGCATCGGGGTGGAGTGGGTGGGACTGGGGAAATGGGGTACTGGCACGGGGGCACCGCAGTTCTGCGCTCTGTGCAAAAAATCGCACGATGGCCACGGGGAGGGTTGGATGCGTGATACGTGCAAAAAACATCAAGGTGAACGAACAGGGCAGACGCATCGGCGAGTCGCATCAGAACACCACGCTCACCGATCACGATGTCGAGCTGATCTGCGCACTGCGCGATGAGGGGCTCACGCTCTCCAAGATCGCGGAGAAGTTCGAGGTGAGCAAGGAATGCGTCTGGAAGATCGTGCACGGCCACCGACGCGGGCAGTGGGATGCGCGGCTGATCCGCGTGTCCGTGACGATGGACCGGGGGAAATAGGATTTGAGTCATGGCAAAAGTTGGTCGACCTGAATCATACCGCCCCGAGTTCTGCGAGCTCGCGATTGAGCTTGGCAAACTGGGCAAGTCCTATGCGCAGATCGGTGCAGCGGTCGGCGTGGCGCGCATCACGCTCTACGAGTGGATGGATCGTCACCCCGAATTTGCTGACGCGATGAAGCGCGCACGGGACTTGGCGCTGGCGTGGTGGGAGGATCAGGCGGCAGCGGGCATCTGGGAGGACCGCGAGGGCGCGAGGCTCAATGCGCAGGTCTGGTCCCGCTCGATGGCAGCGCGCTTCCCTGACGACTACCGCGAGGCACGCAAGACCGAGCTCGTGGGCGCCAACGGCGGCCCCGTGCAGGCGCAGATCGTGGTGCAGACGGGCGTGCCGGATCCAGGGAGCGATCTGGTCTGAACATCGATCTGGGCTACCGGCCCCGCGCCTGGCAGCGCGAGGTCCACCAGCAGCGCCGGCGCTTCACGGTGCTCGCGTTGCACAGGAGAGCCGGCAAGACCGAGTTGGCACTGCGCCAGTTGCTGGACAGCGCATTGCGCTTTGACAAGCCCCTTGGCCTGTTCCTGTACGTCGCCCCCTTCCTGCGCCAGGCGCGCGCGATCGCCTGGTCGCGGCTCCGGCAGATTGTCTCCCCCCTGGTCGAGCACGGGCTCTGCACCGTGAACGAGTCCGAGCTCTCGATCAAACTGCACAACGGCGCCACGATCCGCGTGTACGGTGCGGACAACCCCGATGCGATGCGCGGACTGCGCGTGGACGGGTTGGTGATCGACGAGGTCGCGGACGTGAAGCCCGAGGCCTGGCTCGAGGTACTGCGCCCGGCGCTGGCTGACCGCATGGGCTGGGCGATGTTCATCGGCACCCCTCACGGCGTGAATCTCTTTTCCGAGTTGTTCTTCCGCGCCCGTGAGCTAGACGACTGGCACGCCGCGCTTTACACGGTGCACGACACCGAGGCGCTCGATCCGCGCGAGGTCGCGAACTACCAGGCCTCGGTCGACGACAACACCTTCCGCCGCGAGATGCTCTGTGACTTCAGCGCCGCGGGCGAGGACCAGTTGATCAGCCTCACGCTCGTGCAGGAGGCCTGCAAGCGCCACGTGCGCCCCGACCAGTACACCTGGGCCGGTCGGGTGCTGGGCGTCGATCCTGCGCGCTTTGGCGACGACCGGAGCGTGGTGTTCCCCCGGCAGGGATTGCTTGCCGGCAAGCCGTGGGTTTACCGCGGACTGGACAACATGACGCTTGCCGATCGCGTCGCCCGGCACATCGAGGAGTGGAAGCCTGACGCGGTGTTCATCGACGCGGGCAACGGGGCGGGCGTCATCGACCGACTGCGGGCGCTGCATCACGACGTGGTCGAGGTGCACTTCTCGGGCTCCCCGCAGCATCCCCGCTTTCTGAACAAGCGCGCCGAGATCTGGTGGGAGCTCCGCGACTGGCTCGCCGCCGGCGGCGTGATCCCCGATCTGGTCGATCTCAAGCAAGACCTCGCCTCGCCCACGTACAAGTTCACGCCCGCGGACAAGATCCAGTTGGAATCGAAGGACGATCTGAAGGGCCGCGGCCTGCCCAGCCCCGACTTGGGCGACGCCCTGGCACTCACGTTCAGCTATCCGGTGCACCGTGCCGAGACCGTGCGGGCGCGCGCCGAGCGCATGGGCATCGCGGTGCGCGATGAGCTCTCCGCACTGGATCACGACCCCTACGCCCGCCTCTGAGTGTCCGTGACGCCGAGAGCGCTGCCGCACAATCGGCCGCAGACACTCGGAGACCCGTGCCGCCATGTGCATGAAATCCCCCAAGATGCCCGACCCTCCGCCGCCCCCGCAGCCGCTGAAGCCGCCGGACGTGGATCTCAAGGCTATGGGTAAGCGCAACCGCGCAGGCGGCATGACGGGCGGGAGTCTGTTGACCGGCGCGAGCGGGCTGACAGGCGGCATGCCCACCGGTCGCACCTCGCTCCTCGGTGGCTGATGGATCAACCGCTGAATCGCCGCCAGCGCATCCTCTCGCGCAAAAGCGCGCTGTGGACCGAGCGCTCGTCCTGGGTCACGCACTGGCGTGAGATCAGCGACTTCCAGCAGCCGCGCGCCGGGCGCTTCGTGGCGACCGATCGCAACCGCGGCGACAAGCGCACCAACAACATCATCGACAACACCGCCGTCTTCGGTGCGCGCACGCTCGCCGCGGGACTGATGTCGGGCGTCACCAGTCCCGCGCGCCCGTGGTTTCGCCTCGAGATCGAAGACAAGGACATGATGGAGGCCGGTGCCGTCAAGACTTGGCTGCACGATGTCTCTGCGTTGATGCGCCGCGTGTTTGCCGCGAGCAACACGTATCGCGCACTGCACCACCTCTACGAGGAGCTGGGGCTCTTCGGCACCGCCGCGAGCGTGGTGCTGCCCGACTTTGACAACGTGATCCACCATCACCCCATGACGATCGGCGAGTACGCGCTCGCGACCGATCAGCGGGGGAACGTGAATTCCTTGATTCGCGAATTCCAAATGACCGTCGGCCAGATGGTCGAGCAGTTCGGGATGGACGCCTGCAGCCAGACGGTGCGCGATCTGCACACCCGCGGCAACTACGATGCGTGGGTGGACGTGCTGCACGTGATCGAGCCCCGGCGCGATCGGGACGTGCGCAAGCTGGACGCGCGGAACATGCGCTTTGCGTCGATCTACCTCGAGCCCGGCAAGGACAACTCGGACAAGTTCCTGAGCGAGTCGGGCTTTGAGCAGTTCCCCGTGCTGGCGCCGCGCTGGAGCGTGACGGGCAATGACATCTACGGCTCGAGCCCTGGCATGGAGTGCCTGGGCGACGTGAAGCAGTTGCAGCACCAGCAACTGCGCAAGGGCCAGGCGATCGACTACCAGGTGAATCCGCCCCTGCAGGTTCCCACCCGGTTCAAAGAGGCCAACAAGGCGCGCTTGCCGGGTGGTGTTTTTTACGTGGACGCGCAGGGCCAGAACCAGGCGGTGCGCACGGCCTTCGAGGTGCAACTGAACCTCCAGCACTTGATGATGGACATCCAGGACGTGCGCGAGCGGATCCGCAGCGCGTACTACGCGGATCTCTTCCTGATGTTGGCCAACGATTCGCGCTCCGGTGTCACCGCCCGCGAAGTTGCCGAGCGCCACGAGGAGAAGCTCCTGATGCTCGGCCCCGTGCTCGAGCGCCTGCACAACGAGCTCTTGGAACCCCTGATCGACATCACCTTTGAGCGCTGCTCGCGCGCAGGGATCCTGCCGCCCGCACCGCCCGAGCTTCAGGGCATGGATCTCAAGGTCGAGTTCATCAGCGTGCTGGCACAAGCCCAGCGTGCGGTCGCCACCGGCGGCATGGACCGCCTGCTCGCCACCGTGGGGCAGTTGGCCGCGCTCTCGCCCGCGATCATCGACAAGGTGGACTTCGACCAGGTGGTCGATGACTACGCCGATGCCTACGGCGTGAACCCCAAGATCGTGGTGCCCGATGCGGATGTCGCAGCGTTGCGCGAGCAGCGCGCCGCCGCCCAGCAGGCGCAGATGTCGGCCGCCGTCGCCCCGCAGGCCGTGGCGAGCGCGAAGACCGCAAGCGAAATCAACACCGACAATCTGCGCGATGTGATGAGTCAATTCACGGGCTACAACACGCCAAGCGCGGGGTTCGTGTAACCCCGCCACAGTGAGGCCGCGATGTGCTGCGACCTGAACTCCTTGCACTGATTCCCCACTGCCAGAGCGAGCTCCAGCGCGAGCGCGTGAGGTCTATCGCCCAGCACGGCCTTGACGCCACCTCGCGCACCCTGGGCGTGGACGCCGGGAGCCTGCGCAATCTGTTGCGCAAGCTGAAGGTGCGCGCGATTGAGCCTCCCCTCACTGCGCCACCGATCGCCGCCCCCGCTGCCATCGAGATCGACGAGCCGGTGTCCGAGATCGATGTGGATGCACTGGTCGCGCGCCGGGTGCGCCAGTTCGAGCGCAAGGTGATCGCCGAGCAGTCGCGCGCACTGTTCACGGCACGGGTCAATCTGCCCGGGCCGATCGGGGTGCTGTTCTTCGGTGACCCGCACGTCGATGACGACGGCACCGATTTGGGGCTGTTGTTGAAGCACGCCGCCCTCGTGCGCGAGACCGAGGGGCTCTTCGGTGCGAACGTGGGCGACTCGACCAACAACTGGATCGGGCGCCTGGCGCGCTTGTACGCGCAGCAATCGACCACCGCGGCCGAGGCCTGGGCGCTCTGCGAGCACTTCATCCACGCCGTGCGCGATTGGTTGTTCATCCTCTCTGGCAACCACGACGCCTGGTCAGGCGCGGGCGATCCGCTCTCGTGGATCTGCCGCCAGGGCGGGAACCTCTACGAAACCAATGTCCGCATGCGGATCGACTTCCCCAACGGGGCTGAAGTGTTCGTGAACGCCCGGCACGACTTCTCGGGGCACTCGATGTGGAACCCCGCTCACGGCGTGGGTAGAGCCGTGCAGCAGGGGATGTGGGATGACCTGGCCATTGCCGGGCACCGGCACGTCTCGGGGTACATGGTGCTGAAAGCCCCCACCGATGGGCGCATCTGTCACGCAGTCCAGGTCGCGAGCTACAAGACTTACGACCGCTACGCCAAGGAAAAGGGCTTCCGCGACCAGCTCGTCTCGCCCGCGGTCGTGGTGATCATCGACCCTGATAAACCGATCGGCTCCCCCTCGCGCCTGAGCGTCTTCCACGACGTGGAGGAGGGGGTCGAGTTCCTGAAGTGGAGGCGCGCACGATGAAGATCACGCCCATCACCAAAGCCCGCCGCGCCAAAGAGGTCGAGGTGCAGAAACTGATCTGCGCCTGCGATGCGGAATCGTGGCTTTTTCGCGTGACGCAAGCGGGTGACCAGGTGTTTTGCGAGTGCGCGATATGCCTGCGCGATCACGTGTTTTCCGCTGCACAACCCCCGGCGCCCGGCGAGGAGAGCGGGGCGTGTCCGTGACGGCGCGCCTCCTGTCGTAGTCTGGTCTCGTGGCAATAAGCACTGATCCCACAGACCTGAACCGTCAAGACCGCGACGCCGACGCCGAAGAGGCCGAGGCGCGCGACACCCGACGCAAAGAACTCGAGGATCTGCGCTGGTTGCTTGGGCACCCACAGGGCCGACGCCTGGTGCTACGGATGCTGGAGGAGACCGGCGTGTTCCGGTCCTCGTTCAACCACTCAGGATCCCTGATGGCGTTCAACGAGGGCCGACGGAACATCGGACTCTGGCTCACGTCCGAGCTGATGGAGGGAAGCGCTGATGGGTATCTCAGGGTGCTGAAAGAGCACAAGGCGAAAGCATGAACGACACGGTTGCGGAACCCGGCACATCGACCCCAGACGCCGGCGCTGAAGCACAGACGATGATCTCGGAGGCCGCACCGCAGTCTCCCGCGATCGAGCAGGAAAGCGCAGCGCTCCCCGAGCACTACGCCTTCCAGGCGCCGGAAGGCATCGAGCTCGACACGGCTGCGACCGAGGAGTGGGCCGGACTGGCGAAGGAGCTCAAGCTCAGCCAGGCGGATGCGCAGAAGGCGGTCGACCTTGCCGCAGGCATGGTCAAACGTCAGCAAGACGCGCACGCCGATCTGGTCACGAGCTGGACCGAGCAGGCCAAGACGGACAAGGAGATCGGGGGCGACCGCCTCAACGAGAACCTCGCCGTGGCCAAGCGGGCCCTGGAGGCCTTCGGCACCCCTGAGCTCAGGGATGTTCTGAACATGACGGGACTGGGCAACCACCCCGAGGTGATCCGAGCGTTCTACCGCGCAGGCATGAAGATCAGTGAGGACGGGTTCATCGCGGGCGCGGCGAAAGCCGGCGCGGTGGACATGGCAAAACGAATGTTCCCAACCATGAATTGAGGCTGAAACCACATGGCAACTCTTGCAGCAAACAACCCGACGTTGATCGACGTCTCCAAGCGTCTCGACCCCGATGGGAAGATCGACACCATTGTCGAGCTCCTCGCGCAGTCGAACGAAGTGCTCACCGACATGAGCTGGGTCGAGGGCAACCTCCCGACCGGCCACAAGACCACGGTCCGCACGGGTCTGCCCACCCCGACCTGGCGCAAGCTCTACGGCGGCGTGCAGCCCACCAAGTCGACCACCGCGCAGATCACCGATTCGTGCGGCATGCTCGAAGCCTACGCGGAAGTGGACAAGGCCCTTGCCGATCTGAACGGCAACTCCGCCGCGTTCCGGCTTTCGGAGGACGCCGCGCACATCGAGGCGATGGCCCAGGAGCACGCGAGCACGCTCTTCTACGGCAACGAGGGCTCGGAGCCGGAGGCCTTCACGGGTCTCGCGCCGCGCTACAACTCGCTCTCCGCGCAGAACACGGACAACATCATCGACGCCTTCTCGGGCTCAGGTGGTGATTTGACCTCGATCTGGCTCTGCGTCTGGGGCCCCCAGACCGGCTTCGGGATCTATCCCAAGGGCTCGCAGGGCGGTCTGCAGATGTCCGACAAGGGCCAGGTGACCATCGAGAACGTCGATGGTGCAGGCGGTCGGATGGAAGGCTACCGCACCCACTACCGCTGGGACGCAGGTCTGGTCGTGCGCGACTGGCGCTACTTCGTGCGCATCGCGAACATCGACATCTCCGAGCTCGGCACGATCGCCAACACCAAGAACCTGATCAACTGGATGGTGCAGGCGACCGAGCGGGTGCCCTCCTTCGGCAAGGGCCGCGCCGCGTTCTACATGAACCGCACGCTGCGCGAGAAGCTGCGCTTGGGGATCCTCGAGCGCGTGAGCTCGAACCTCTCGTGGGAGACGGTCTCCGGCAAGCGCGTGATGACGTTTGACGACATCCCCGTGCGCCGCACCGACGCCCTGATCAACACCGAAACCCGCGTCCAGTAATCGCAGGACTACAGGAGATACCACCATGATTCTTGATGAGCGTACTGAGTTCTGCGATGCCACGGCACTGAACACCGGTGCTGCCGGCAGCTACCTGATCGGCGATGTCATCGATCTGGGCATAGGCCGCGATCTGGGCGGTGACATGGCCGAGTATTTGGTGATCACGGTCGACACGACCGCGACCTCCGGCGGTTCGGCCACGGGGCAGTTCAACCTGGTCACCGATGACAACGCCGGGTTGTCCTCGCCCACGGTGCTGGTGTCCTCGCGCGCATTCCCCGTCGCCAGCATGACCGCCGGGTCGGTGCTCTTTGCCATGCCGCTCCCCGTGGAAGGCGTGGCCTACGAGCGCTACATCGGCATCCAGCAGGTCACCGGCACGGCGGCATTCACGGCAGGGAAGGTGAACGCCTTCATCACGCCCGATGTCGCTCGCTGGAAGGCCTACGACAGCCCCGCACAGGCCTGATAGGTAGGTAGAGCCCATGAAGCGCGTCGTTGCCACGTCGATGGGATTCTTCGAGGGTCGGCGCATCCGGCCCGGCGAGGAGTTGCACGTGCCCGAGGGCTTCAAGGGCTCATGGGTGGCGGCAGTCGGGGATCCGGCTGCCGTCGCACCCAAACCTAAGCCCGCGCGCGAGCCCCGGACCCTCTCGGAGATCGGGCGGGCACCGGTCAAGATCGCCTCTGATCTGGCCTAAGCGTGGCCACCGTCGCGCCGGTCACGAGCTTCCCGTTCGAGACCTCGCTCGATGTGGCGGTCACGACCTGGGGCGCACTGGCACAAGACGATGACGGGGAGCCGGTAAGGCTCGCCGTGTACTCCGATCGCTCGATCCAGGTGCTCGGCACCTTCGGGGGCGCGAGTGTGACGATCGGGGGATCCAACGACGGCGTGACCTATCACGCACTCACCGACACCTCGGGCACAGCGCTCACGCTCACCACGGCCTGCCTGAAGCAGATCGTGGAGTTGCCCGTGTTTCTGAAACCGCGCGTCTTTGGCGGTAACGGCACGACAAATCTCACCGTCGTGCTGGCCGGCCGGCGATCGATCTGAGGGTGCAGAGGGATGGACACGGAGGCGATCGTTGCGGGACTGGTGATGGCGGTGCTCGTGTCCATCGTCACCGGCGCCATCGCCGGCAACGTGGCCTCCCAGAGAACCATCGCAGCACTGATCGTGCACATCGATTACCTGCGCTCGCACATCGACCGGCACGAAGAAACCATCTCACGAGCCCACCGTCGCATCGACGACCTTGAGAAGCGGGGATAAGCATGGCCACGTACAACCCTTTCCGAGACTTCAGCGAGCAACTCGCGCGCGGCGTGCACGACTGGGACGCGCACACCTTCAAGATCGCGTTGACCAACACGGCACCCGTCAACACGCAAGCGTCGCTCGACACGGGCACCAACCATCCGCCGCCTGCTGCCGCGAACGGCTACACCGCAGGCGGCACGGCCACGACGATCTCCATCGCGGAGGTCACGGGCACCACCACGGTCTCCGGCACGCAGGTGGTGTTCACCGCCACGGCAGGGGGCATCGGGCCGTTTCGCTACGCCATCCTCTACAACGACACCGCCACCTCGCCTGCCGATGCCCTGGTCGCCTGGTGGGACTACGGCACTGTGGGCGGCATCACGCTCGCCGACACCGAGACCTTCACGGTGAAGTTCAGCAACACCACGCCCGGCGCGATCTTCACACTGGCGTAATCGGGGGGTCGCATGGCTGACAACTTTCCGCAGACTGCAGGCAGCGGGCGCAACGTCGCGACCGATCAGGTCACGTACTCTGGCGACACTGCCGACGTGCAATTGGTGCGGGTGGTCAACACCACGGGCGCAGAGGGCTCGCGGGTCGTCACTGACAAGCCGGTGTTTCAGACTGAGGATACCGCGCACGCTGACGGGGATTTGGGCGTCCTCATCATGGGCGTCCGCAATCACACGACGGGCAGCACGACAGACGGTGATTACAGCGCCATTTCGGTCAGCAGCACTGGCGAAATGCAGACGCTGGCACGGCGTGATTTGCAGCGCATCGCGGTGGGCGTCACGGGCGTCACCACGGCGACCACCGCCTATGTCGCGGGCGATCAGGTCGGCACTCAGATCACGCTAGCAAACGCCGCTCGCCTGTCTGGTGGCAGCGGCACCATCGTGGGGGCAACCCTGATCGATCAGTCGGACATTATCGGCGCATATGATCTGGTCATCTTCGACTCAAGCGTAACGCTCGCAGCAGACAACGCCGCCTTCGCCATTTCCGACGCAGACTCACTGAAGATCGTTGCGCTGATTCAGCTTGCTGGCGCGTTCGACTTGACAAACAACCGCGTCGCGCAGGCGTACAACCTCGCGATCCCGTATGTGTGCAGCGGGGGTACAAGTTTGTTCGCGGCGCTAATAACCCGTGCGGGCCACACGTTCTTCACGGCAGGAGCGTTGCCCCAAGTAAACGTCTACGTCGAGCGCAACTAATGGCGTGGCGGATGGGCGGTTCGACAGGAAATCGATTTAACGTCAGCAATTCGGTCAGCATCGGGGCCACCTCCCGAACGGCGTTGATTTCTGGATGGTGGAGGCCCACAACGCTAACGGCGGGATTAGGTTACTGGTCGGTCGATACCGCCTTGTTTGCGCGCATTCACACGACAACATCGGAAATTGAGTTATCCACCAACAACGTGACAGACGGCAAATGGACAACGTCTGGCGCAAACATCGTCGCTGACCAGTGGAGATTCATGGCCTTCATGCTGTCCACGTTAAACGGCACGCCCTCGGCGGCGTGGCGGGTGTGGGTCGGCTCCGAATTGAACGCTCCAACAGAGGTCACGGTGAACCTCGGCACCGCGCCTGCGGGAAATTTTACTGGCGGGGCGGGTGTGATTTTCGGTCAGATTGGATCGGGTGGCGCGGTGTCGTTTGTCGGTGACCTGTCCGATTGTGCAGTGATCGCACAGACCGTGAACACCAGCGGGCCGCTGAGAACTGCCGCCTTCGGCGCCATCACGCAGCCCGAAGCCAATTTGGTGAAAGAGCGTGTTGTGTGGCCGCTTTGGCTCGGCAATCCGTTTCCGCCAGAAGTCTGCGCCATGCCAATTGGGGGCAACGGTATCTATGACGCATCCTATGCGCTCATGGGGCCGGGATATGCCGGAAGCGGAACTGGAGTGCCGACGCCGCACATGACAAATATCCTCAACAACTCGCCGTCGCAATTGTCAACCGGGGCAGGCGCAATCTCAAAAGGTCTTGAAGGCGGCCCGCGAGAGTTCTACGCCAACGCCGCCTCGCAGCGTGCATGGATTCGCAGATGATCCGCGCGGACGCTCTGAGCGTGGGTGACGTGATCGATTGGCGCGGTGTACCTGTCGAGGTGCTGAGCGTGGAGATCGGGCGCACGGTCGAGATTGTTGTGCATGTGGTGGCCGAATCGATGCCGCCGTTTCGGTTCACATTTCCCACGCTAACGGCAGAGGAATGGAATGCCGAGTGGACTGACGAGGACTTCGCCGCTCGGCGTGAGGCAGACCTTGCCGCCGAGCAGTTCACGCTGATCGAGACCTGACGCCATGTCGCTCCTGCTGCTGTTCAAATCCAGCGGCAGCCCTACCGCGTTCACGCTGGATGCCTCCCCTGGCAGCCTGAGTGTTTCCGGCCAGAGCGCCGCTACGCTTGCCGCCCGCAGTCTGAACGCCGCCTCTGGCAGTTTCACGATCACCGGCCAAGCCTCCACCCTGGTCACGACGCGCAGCGTCAACGCCGCAGCCGGCAGCTTCACGATCTCGGGCCAAGCCGCCACCCTCACCTACAGCGGTGCCGGCGCGCTTGCACTGGCCGCCGATGCGGGGAGCTTCTCGCTTACCGGATCGGCTGCCACGCTTCTGCGCGGCCTCTCGCTGAACGCCGCCGCCGGCACCTTCACGATCACGGGGCAGGTGGCGGCCACCACTGCAACCCGCGCCCTTTCAGCCGACGCAGGCGCACTCAGCATCACGGGGCAGGGCAGCACCCTCAGTGTCACCCGTGCGCTCAGCGCCGACGCGGGCACCTTAACGCTCACGGGCCAGGGCGCCACGCTCCTGCTCGAGCGCCGCCTGATCGCCTCTGCGGGCGCGCTCACCCTCTCAGGGCAAGCCGCCACGCTCTTCAAGACCTCCACGGTGCCCGATCCCGCCGACGTGCGCGAGGGCGTGGTCTACGGCCCGAGCGGGATCTACACCGGCACGCTCAAGGTCGGTGCCGGGCAGGTGTGGCTGCGCCGTCGCTGAGTGTCCGTGACGCACGCGATCGGCCCCTAGACTGACCGCACCGGAGGGCCTATGGCGTCCATCATCCAGATCTGCAACATGGCGCTCGCCCACATCGGTGCGGGGCCGCTCATCTCGAGCATCGACCCGCCCGACGGCAGCGTCGAGGCTGGCTACTGCGCGACGTTCTACGACGTCGCACGCACCGAGCTGCTCGAGCCGGGGAACTGGGCCTTCTCGCTGAAGCGCGCAGAGCTCGCCGAGCTCACCAACGCCAGTGCGGCCTGGACCTATGCGTACGCGCTGCCCTCTGACTGCCTGCGGGCGCTGCGGGTGCTCAGCCCCACGATCGGTGTGACGGTGTTCACGCAGGACGCATCCCCCCTGCAAGCCGATGACCGCCAGGGCGCGCAGTTCGACATCGAAGGCCAGATCCTCTACAGCAACCAGACCGAGGCAACGCTGCTCTACGCGCGCGACGTCACCGACAGCGCGCGGTTCACGGCGTCCTTCACCAGCGCGCTCTCCTACCTCCTGGCCGCCTACCTGGCAGGCCCCATCGTCAAGGGCAACGAGGGCGCGCGCCTGGGGGATTCGCTGCGCCAGCGCGCCATGAGCATCGCTGACCTGTCGATGGCGGCAGCGGCCAATGCCAGTTCAACCGAGGCCGCGATCTCCCCGACGATCCTGAGCGTGCGTGCGTGAAGACGCTGCTTCGGAGCTTCGCAGGCGGCGAGATCGCCCCCGAGCTCGCCGGGCGCATCGATCTCGGCAAGTACCAAACAGGGCTGCTGCTCTGCCGTAACTTCGTCACCCTCCCGCACGGCCCGGCTGCGCGCAGGCCAGGGTTTCGGTTCATCAACGAGGCCAAGGACTCCACGCGCAAGGTGCGCCTGGCGGCGTTCCAGTTCTCCGCTGACCAGAGCGCGGTGCTGGAGTTCGGGCACCTGTACATCCGCTTCCACATCGGCGGGGCCACACTGCTCGAACCCACCGTGGCGATCGGCTCGATCGCCGGGTCCACGGTCAACACGACCGGCGCCCACGGCTACGCGAGCGGCGACTGGGTGTTCATTGGCAATCGGTTTCTCAACGTCACCGTGGTCGATGCGGACACGTTCACCACGACCGATCTCTGGGGCAGCGCGGTCACGGCCTCGGGATCAACCGCCGCGCGCGTCTACACGCTTGCCTCGCCCTACACCGAGGACGATCTCTTCGATCTGAACCTCGCGCAGAACGCCGACGTCATCACCCTCGCGCACCCCTCCTACGCGACCCGCGAGCTCGCGCGCGTGGCGGCCACCAACTGGACGCTCAGCACGATCGACTTCGCACCCCCGACAGGTGCCCCCGCCACGGTCACCGTGACCGCCACCACCCCCGCGGGCGGGGTGACGACGGCGGCCTCCTACGTGGTGACGGCCGTGCAGGCAGACGGGGTGACCGAGTCCCTGCCGTCCTCGCCTGTCAGCGTCAACAACGACCTCACCCTGCAGGGCAACTACAACACCATCGCCTGGAGCGGCGTGGCCGGCGCCACGCGCTACAACGTCTACAAGCTCCGCGGGGGCATCTACGGCTACATCGGACAGATCATCGCCGACACCACCGGCGGATCCACGATCACCTCCATCTCGCGCAGCGCCGGCAGCGCGGTGATCAACATCACCACCGCCGCCGCCCACGGCATCACCTACGCACTGCTGAAGCGCGTGTACGTGGCCGGCACCGGTGTGCCCTCGCTCGACGGCACGTTCTATCTGACGGCCGTGCCGGCCGCGAACCAGTTGACCCTGTTCTCCTACGCCAAAACCGCGGCCTCCGCCACGCAGGGCACGGCAACCGACGTCTCAACGACCAGCGCGCTGTCCATCAAGGACGACAACGTCCTCCCCGACACGCTCTCGCCGCCGCCGGACGACATCCTCACGCTGAACAAGGAGGCCACCGACTACCCCGGCTGCGTCACCTACCACGAGCAGCGGCGATGGTTCGCGGGCACCGAGGGCAAGCCCCAGGTCGTCTTTGCCACGCGCACCGGCACCGAGAAAAACCTCACGAGCTCCATCCCCGCGCGCGATGCCGATGCGCTGGAGTTTCGGATCGCGGCCTCGCAGTACAACCGCGTGCGCCATCTGGTCGCACTCTCCGACCTGATCGCCTTCACCGCGGGCGGGGAGTTTCGGATCTACGCCGACTCCGCCCCCGCGATCACCCCGACCAGTCTCTCGATCAAGCCCCAGAGCTACTCGGGCGCCTCCGGCGTGCAGCCCGTCGTCACCGCGGCCTCCATCCTGTACGTGCAGGCGCAGGGCTCGCGGGTGCGCGAGCTCGCCTACTCCTGGGAGGCCAACAGCTACCGCACGGTGGATGTCAGCCTCATGGCGCCGCACCGCTTCAACGGCTTCGTGGTGCGCCAGTTGGCCTACACCCGCGCACCGGATCAGATGCTCTGGGCCGTGCGCGATGACGGCGTGCTGCTCGGCATGAGCTACGTGCCGGATCAGCAGGTCTTCGGGTGGCACGCGCACGACACCGACGGCACGTTTGAGTCGGTGACGGTCGTGTCCGAAGGTAACGAAGATGTGCTCTACGCCGTGGTGAAACGTAACGTGAACGGGCGCAATGTGCGCTACATCGAGCGTCTCAACACCCGTATCTACACCGACCCCGAAGATGCGTTCTTCGTGGACTCAGGTCTCACCTACGACGGGGCGGCTGCCACCACGTTCACGGGGCTCTATCACCTGGAAGGCGAGACGGTGCACATCCTCGCAGACGGCGCCGTGGCCACCGCCACCACCGTCACCGGCGGGGCCGTGACGATCGGCACCGCGGCCAGCGTGGTGCACATCGGGCTGCCCATCACCGCCGATCTGCGCACGCTCCCGATGGTGCTCGAAGGCGCGCAGGCGAACGGGGCCGGCACGGTGAAGAACGTGAGCAAGGTGCACCTGCGGGTCGCGCAGTCCTCACTGGTGCAGGCCGGCCCCACGTTCTCGCGCCTGCGCCTCTATCCCGCGCGCGAGGTCGCGAACCCCTACGGGAGCCCGCCCGCGATCGTGAACGGGGAGATCTCGCTCGCGATCGACCCCAACTGGTCCCAGGGCGGCACGGTGTGCGTGCGCCAGGCAGATCCCCTGCCGCTCACCCTGCTCTCCATGACGCTCGAGTTCCAAGCCGGTGGTTGAGATCCTGCCCGCCACGCACCAGGACGCACAGGCGCTCTACGCAAGCCTGCGTCCCAGCGATCTGCGCGAGTGCCTGGCCTACGGGCAGGCGGACGTGCTGGAGGGCATCGTGGAGAGCGTGGCCGCGTCGCAGGGGTTCTGCTTCAGCGCGCGCGAAGAGGGCGAGCTCCTGGCGGTGTTTGGTGTCGGTGAGCTCACCGAGAAGACGGGCTCGCCCTGGATGCTGGGCACCACGCTGCTCGATCGCCGCCCGCGCGTGCTGCAGAGTCTTGCCGCGCCCATCGTCAACCTGATGCTGGAGCTCTACCCGCATCTGCTGAACTTCGTGCACGTCAAGAACACCCGATCCGTGCGCTGGCTGGCGCACCTGGGTTTCACGATCCACGACCCCGAGCCCTACGGTCACGCCGGGGAGTTGTTTCACCGATTCGAGATGCACCGCCATGTGTGAACCCGTCACGCTTGCCTTGATGGCCGCAGGCACGGCCATGTCTGCCTACGGCCAGTACCAGCAGGGTCAGTCGGCGCAGGACGCTGCCAAGTACAACGCCAAGATGAGCGAGTACGCCGCGCAGGACGCGCAGCGCCGCGGCGAGGAGGAGGCTGCTGCAATCCAGCGCAAGGCCGCCTCGTTGAAATCCAGCCAGCGCGTAAGCCTTGCTTCGCGCGGTCTGGACATCGGCTACGGCACGGCCGGCGATCTGCAAGACCAGACCGATTTCTTCGGGCAGATGGACGCCAGCACCGCGCGCTACAACGCCGCCAACGCCGCCTGGAGCGCGCGGGCGCAGGGAACACTGGCGAAGGCCGAGGGACGCGCTGCCGCGTACCAGGGCGCACTGGGCGCTGCCGGCACGCTGCTCTCGGGGGCAGGGCAGGTCGCCAGCAAGTGGACGCCCAGCTCGGCGGCAGGCAGTTCCGCAGGGGCTCCCAAGAACGCCCTCGGCAAAAACTCCAACTGGTACTTGAACGGGTACGGGGGCTGATCCATGCCGCAGGTTCCGGTCTACGACGGCCCGCAGCTCGCCACGGCACCGCTGCGCACCCCGACGGCGCGCCCGCTCGATGTGTCCTCCGGCACCCGCGCGATCGGGCAGGGCCTGGCCAATCTGGGCGAGGGCATCGACCGCTATCAGGAACGCGAGGCGCAGACCGAGGCCTATGACGTTGAGAGCCGCGTCACCTCGGACTGGTTGAAGTGGGACAGCGAGGCCCGCGCCCAAGGCCGCGGAGAGAATGTCGATGCCTACCAGAAGTCCGCCACCGACTGGTGGAACACCGCCGCCGAGACCTACGGCAAGGATCTCTCGCCCCGCGCGCGTGCGCTGATCGGACGCTCGCTCCAGCAAAAGCGCGTGCAGGCCGAAGCGTCCGTGCTGGGCTTCACCTCGGCCGAGCGCGAGCGCCACGCCGACGAGGTGGCGAACGCGGACATCGCCACCACCATCCAGTTCGGGGTCACCAACGGCGACATCGCCACTACCAAGGACCAGGTGCGCGAGAAGGTCGCCGTCGTCGGTGCCCGCAAGGGCTGGACCACCGAGCAGGTGCAGGCGCGCGTGGCGGGCTACGTGTCCGATATGCACATGGCCCAGATCGACAACATCCCCTCCGCTGAAGAAGCGCTTGCGTATTTCGACAACAACGTCAATGAGATCGACGCCGGCAAGCAGGGCGCCGTGCGCAAGAGCCTGGAGCGCAGCGTCGAGATTGAGGCCAAGCAGCGCGAGGCCGATGCGGAGAAGGCGAAGCGCGAGGCCGAGGATCGCCTGGTCGATTCCGCCTGGGGCCTCTACGCAGGGGGTCAACCTGTACCACCCAGTGTGCTAGCGGCACTTCCCGGCCGTGAGGCTGCGCAGCTTGCCAATGCGATTGAAAGCCGTGCGGATCGCGAGGCCAAGGGCACCACGATCAAAACAGACGACAAGCTCTACAACCAGACCCTGCTCGACATCGCATCGGGTAAGCAGGTGGATCTGCGCCCGCTTGTGGAGTCGTTTGCGCAGGCGGACATGGACCGACTGGTCAAGCTCCAGCAGGACATGACCAAGCCTGACGCAGCCGCCCAGGTGGCGACGACCGAGCAGATGTTCTCCCTGTTCAAGGGCGACATGGACGAGTCGGACTTTCTTGATTTCAAGCGTGCCGCTTACGACGAGATCTCCCGGTTCCAGCAAGAGAAAGGCCGTGCACCGAATTACGACGAGAAGACCAAGATCATGGACGACCTGCTGATTGATAAGGTCGTCCCCGGTACGTTCTGGGATGACGAGACCCCGCGTTACCAACTTGATCGCGAGCAGCGGGTTCAGGAAATGGGCCCCTATGACCCCTTCACGGTGGGCAAGACCTATCAGGACAAAAGCGGGAACAAGGCCATTTACCGCGGCAACGGCAACTGGGAGTCGGTGAAATGAGTTTTGACCCGAGCACTGCTGAACCGCTCGCGGCCTCTCCCACCTTTGACCCCACCAGTGCCGCCCCGTCAGACGATGCACTCCTGCGCGCACAGATCCGCCGCGCCATGGGCACCGACGCGCTGCGTGCTTCGCAGGCAAGCCAGCTTGCATTTGCAACAGGGCTGCCGCCGGATGTAGCACTGCGCAACTTTGATCAGTTGAAGCGCGAGAGCTCGGTCGCGGAGACCGCGCGCGCCCTGGAAGTCGACCCCCTCATCGGGGACTACTTCCGCTACGCCCCGCTCTTTGCTGCCAAAGCGCAGAAAGACGCCTCGGCACTGGTCGACGTGCACGGCACGATCAAAGCATTCAAAGGCCCCGAGCCGACCTTTGAGAACATTGCCCGAGGCCTCGCCGCCTCCATGCCCCAGGGGCTGGAGATGGCTCGGCGCGGCATGCAGGGCCAGATGCGGGACTTCCTGCAATGGGCCGGGCTCGTGCAGCCCGATCCCGTCGAGGATGCGGATCTCGCGCGCAAGATCGCGCAATCGCAGTCCGCCTCAGACTTCACGCGGCCCAACATCGAGAGCCGCACGGGTCGTGCGATCTATGGCGGCGTGGAGAGCACGCTCCGCACCTTGCCCGGCCTTGCCGCATCGATCGCAACCCGCAGCCCCACGCCAATGCTGGCGACGATGGGTGTGCAGACCCAAGCCGAGGCCTACGGCAAATACCGCACCCGCGGGGGTGCGCCCCTTGAGAGTTTCCTCGGTGCCACGGGGGAGGGCGCGGTCGAGGTCGCGACCGAGCTCCTCCCGACCAAATTCCTGACCGACTCCCTCGGCAAGCGCGGTGTCGGCGAGTTCCTCGCAGGGCTGATCGCGCGCGAGGTGCCGACCGAGCAGGTGGCGACCTTCCTGCAGGATGCCATCGACACCGCCGTCGCCAACCCCGACAAGACGTGGCCCGAGTTCTTTGCCGAGCGACCTGGTGCCGCCTACGACACGCTGGTGTCAACGCTCACGCAGAGCCTTATCACCGGCGGCGCGGTGGCAACGCTGAACAAGATTGCTGGCACGGCTGACCAGATGGGACAGGCCGAAGCGAGTGCCCGGCAACTGCAGAACGTCTTTGCCGCGGCCTCGATGGTGCAGATGCGGGCGCACGCCCCGCAGGACTTTGCCAGCGCTATGCAAGACCTTGCGCAGCGCGAGGGCGCAACCGAATCGATCTTCATGGACGCAGAGGTACTGGCGCAGTCGGGGATCGACATCGCCCAGAGCTTTCCCTCCGCGGCTGCGCAGATGGAGGACGCGCTTGCGCTGAACACCGTGGTCGAGCTGCCCCTCGGGGAAGTGCTCGCCGCCATTCCCGGCACGCCGCTCGAGGAGCTCTTTCTCCAGAACGCCCGCACCAGCGAGAACGCCTGGAGCCTAGCGGAAGCCTCGCAGATCGCAGAACAAGGCCAGCAATTCATCGAGCAAGAGGCCGAGCGCGTCCTGCAGCAGGCACAGGACCAGAGCGCCTGGCAGTCCGAGGTCGACACCGTCCGCGACACGATCAAGGCCCAGCTCGACCAGGCGGGGCGGTTCACGTCGGACGCGAACGAGGCCTACGCGCGCCTGCAGTCGGCGTTCTTCAGCACGATGGCCTCGCGCACGGGCATGACGCCCACCCAGCTCTACGAGCAGTTCTCGCTCAAGGTCGGCGCGCAGGCGGGGCAGGGGGCGGTGCTGAACGAATCTGCACCCGAGCCGACACTTAATGATTTCATTGATTCAGGTGTGGATGGGCAAGCCCTGCATATTGCGGATGACGTGAATGCACCGGCAATTTTGCGCGATGGATTGCGCGCTGCCAGTGACGGATACGTTTACCTTTGGGCCAATGGGTTGGACGCTGACTCCGAGCGCGTGATGCGTGAGGCGCGGCAAACGCGAAACCCTGACCTTGGCTGGGACGAAGCCGGCGCAATTCCAGACGCATATTTTTCGGTCGATCTGGCTGCATTGCAGGACCGACTGGAGCCCGACCCTTACACGGATGGGGGAATGCGCGTTAAAGGGGACATTCCCCCAGAGGCACTGCGCCTATGGGATGGTCAAAGGTTTGTTCCAGCCACCGGCAACTCGGGCGCGTTTGATCCGAATGATCCGAATATCCTGAGGCAGAGTGCGGTCCAGCGCCTGCAGATGGTGGCCAAGCGTGGCGTTCGTCAAACTGCCAATCGGGTAATGATCAGCGCCGAAGAGCGCGCAGCAATTCAGTCCTCGTCGGCAGCCACTGGCGTGCCAGTGGCCGAGATCGAAGCTGCGGTGACCAAGACCAAACTGGCGCACCCGGTGGCACAAGGCTGGGAACCTCTGACCTATTCCCGCACGGTCGTCGACGACACCACTGGCGACCGCAAGATCACGCACGAGTACAAGACGATCTCCTACCAGTTCAGCACGGACGCTGACGGCAAGTCCTTGGAGCCTGGCACGGCCAACTACAAGCGCCGCGTCAACGCCGTGGCCCGCTCGATGGCAGAAGAAGTGCGCACCGTGTTCCGCCGCGCTGGCGCGGGCGATGCCAACGCACGCAACATCCTGGCGCAGGCGGGCTGGTACAAGGCCCTGCGCAAGCGCCTGCGTCAGGAGTTCGGCGGACTGGGTGATCTGTTTGCGGATCTGCTCGGCGCAACCAGTCCCAACACGCCCGTGCGTGACAACTGGTTCAATGCGGTCGACGCGCTTCGCCGCGCCAGCCGCGGAGACTTCGACAACCTGATCGTCCAGTGGGAGGCATACTTCGATCGCGTCGACGCGCTTGAGACCGACCTTCGCTCGTGGTTCAACGAGCAGATGGCGGAGGGCCTGAGCAAGAAGGCGGTCAAGGATCTCCCCGAGTACCAGGAGAAACTCAGCGCGCTGCGCGAGGCGCGCAAATTCCCCGACGCCCTGCTGCCCAAAAAGGAATCCGGTGCCAAGTACGGGTTCAACGGTCGCAACGTCGCGCGCGCGATGGTCGACCTCTGGCGCGTCGTCAAGAACTCTGACCCTGACATCGCCCGCGGTGGCACGGCACCCAAAGCGCTGAACTTCAGCGGCAACCTGATCGGGTTCCGCGAGCGGGCCACCATCGACGTGTGGGCCGCGCGCATGCTGCAGCGCCTGGCTGGACGGCGGCGTATTCCCAGCGTGGCCGAGACGGGCGTATCGGGTGAAATGCGCGAGGACGCCTCGACTACACTGCAGTTCGGAATGGGCCAAGACGTGTTCTCCGAGTCCGTCAAGCGGATTCGCGCAGACAACGAGCTGAACACCGACCCGATCCTGGCAGAGATCAACGACGACGACCTGCAGGCCGTCGTGTGGTTTATCGAGAAGGAACTCTGGACGGTCAACAACTGGACCAACGCGGCAGGCGAAGGCGGATCCTTTGAGCTTGAGGCCAATCTGACCGGCACCTCGCAGCAGGACCGGGTCAAGGAACTGCGCAGCATCATCGATGCCTCGCCGCCGACGTCCGACGTGATAGCAGCAGGGCAAGACACCAGCGCAGCGCTTAAGGCGATTGAAGACCACGAGCGTGAGCACGCAGTCGAGATTGAGGAACTGCGCAAGCTGCAGACCGGCGAGATTCCTCCGTACAAGGGATCGAAGACGCGCATGGGGGAGCTTGCCAAGATCGCACGCCCGCCGGTGGAGGCGACGCGCTTGCTTGGAAACGTGGATCGCGCCAAGGCGCGCCTAGAGGCGTTCAACGCCCGCAAGGCGGCTGCCAAGGCGGAACTGACCTCGCTTGAGCGCGAGGTTGATCGATTCGTCGGTGGTCTGTCGATCCAGATGTCGATGGACACCCAAGGCGTTGACTTTGTGCCGGCCGATGCGGACATGGCTCGGCTGGCCGACGCGATTCGCCAGGCTGTCTACGCGGCGGATGACGGCAACACGGTGCTCGGGTCGAAGGCGCTTTCCACCGAGGGGCGCTACGGCGGCGTGGAGCGATCGCTCGACCTGGAGGTCGTGGCGCGCGAGGGGTACGACGCAAACACCCTCTGGCTGGAGATGCTGCGCCAGGCGCAGGAGGCCCGGCAGGACAGCACGTTCCTCTCGAGGGTGCTGCGCGCCAACG
>Ga0208202_1000058_pt1 | contig 26630 bp, 24 predicted proteins | sample LakMenEpi27Aug08_FD_150738 | JGI IMG/M metagenome (GOLD analysis project Ga0208202, IMG submission 150738) | Freshwater microbial communities from Lake Mendota, WI - 27AUG2008 deep hole epilimnion (SPAdes) | ecosystem: Environmental > Aquatic > Freshwater > Lake > Epilimnion/Euphotic zone ... | reverse complement strand
GAGGTGGCTTTGGTGATGAGTTAGAGACTGTCATCCCTGAAATAGCAAACTATGTTAAATCTGTTTCTATTAAAGTAATTGGAATTTGGTCACACTTTGCCAGAGCTGATGAGCCAGGTAGTGCAATGAATCAAACTCAGTTATCCCGATTTAACAGTGCAGTTGAGCAATTGAAAAATGCTGGAGTAAGTAGTGAGTATCTTCATGTTGCAAACTCAGCTGCCTCTTTAACTAACCAAGATGCTCATAAAAATATTATTAGATGGGGGATAGGTTTATATGGCTTATCTCCTGATGTTAACAATATGGGCAGCTCTGCTGAATTAGGACTTAAGCCTGCAATGAAGTTGATTTCTAAGTTGCAATTAGTAAAAGCAGTTAAGGCAGGTCAAAGTGTTGGATATGGCAGTACGGCAACTACAAAAGTAGATACAAAACTTGGCGTTGTAACGATGGGTTACGCAGATGGAATTCCAAGAAATGCAAACAATTTAGCTGGAGTATTTGTTGCCGGACAGCGCGCTGCTTTGATTGGAAGAGTTTCAATGGATCAATTTGTGGTCGATCTTGGAGCTGCTTCCTTAGCAAAAACTGGGGATGAAGTGATTGTTTTTGGTGATGGTAGTGGTGGTGAGTACACAATTGATGAGTGGGCCAAGGCTTGCGGAACTATTAATTACGAGATTGTTACCCGAATCGGTACTCGTGTGCCTAGAATCTACCCTCGTGAGTAACAGTAATTTGCTTTCAATAAAATCACTATCTGTTTCATTTGGTGGACTTAAGGCGTTATCAAATGTAAATCTTGATTTGAATGCAAATGAGGTGGTGGGATTAATTGGCCCTAATGGTGCCGGCAAAACAACTTTTTTTAATGCCTTATCTGGTTTAGCAGATGTTGAATCTGGAACACTTTCAATCAATGGTAAGTCCCGTAAATGGCCTAAGCCACATCAGTTAGTTAATTTAGGAATCTCGCGAACCTTGCAAGGTGTTGGTCTTTTTCCAGAGCTAAGCGTGCTGGAGAATGTGATGATTGGTGACACCAAGAGTTCAAGGAGTGGCTTAATCTCTGGCGCACTAGGTCTTAGCAAAAATGATGAGGTAAAACTGAAGCAGCGGGCGATGACAGCCCTAGAGCGGGTATACGCATCAGGTATTGCAGAACAAAGAGCGGATTCACTTCCTTACCCAGTTACTAAACGAGTTGCTATTGCTAGAGCATTAGTTTCAGAGCCAAAGATTTTGCTATTGGATGAACCAGCTGGTGGCCTTGGCGCTCAAGATATTGAGTGGATGAACTCACTTATTCATAATCTAGCCACGCAATGTTCAGTGATTTTAGTAGAGCACCATATGGATGTAGTTATGTCAGTTTGTGATCGACTCTATGTACTTAACTTTGGTGAGGTTATTTCATCTGGAGATGTTGAGAAGGTAAGGCGAGATCCTGCTGTAGTGGAAGCGTATTTGGGGGTGAACAATTGAGCCTGATCGTTGAAGGTTTAACAATTGATCATGGCGCAATCCGTGCAATAAACAATGTCTCCTTTAAAGTTCCACAAGGTCAATTAGCAGCTGTGATCGGTTCAAATGGCGCAGGAAAAACCACATTACTTAGAACATTGTCCGGCTTAAAGGAAGCATCCTCAGGTAGTGCTACTTGGAATGCTTCTCCAATACTTGGAAAGCGGGCAGAGGATTTAGCACGTTCTGGAATCATGCATGTATCTGATGGTAAATCTGTAATTGCCGAGTTGAGCGTAAAAGATAACTTAGCTTTAACTGGACTTTGGCGCAAAGATAAAAAAGATGTTAAAGCAGCCACCAATGAAGTAGTTGAGCTCTTTCCAATTTTAGGTCAACGTATGTCCCAATCAGCTGGATCACTTTCAGGGGGCGAGCGTCAGATGCTAGCCATTGGCAGAGCATTAATTGCCAGACCAAAGCTTTTGCTACTCGATGAGCCTTCTCTTGGCTTGGCACCATTGATCGTGGAACAAATATTTCAAACTATTAAGTCATTTGTTAAGAGTATGAACTTAACCGTAGTTTTGGTTGAACAAAATGCCATGGGAGCATTAAAGATCGCAGATCAAGGAATAGTGTTAAATCTTGGCTCGGTTGTTTTAATTGATTCTGCAGAAAAACTACTAAACGATCCGGCAGTTCGTTCTGCCTATTTGGGGTTCTAAAAATGACACAATTTATTACCGCAGTTCTTACCTCATTATCCTCTGGCGCAATTTACGCCTTGATGGCAATTTCAATCGTTTTAGTTTGGCGATCTACTCGAGTAATTAACTTTGCCCAAGCCGGTCAAGCAGTCTTAACTACCTACATTGGCTACACAGTTATTCAGCGCACTGGTTCATTCTGGATTGCATTAGTAGTGGCAGTAGTAAGCGGTGCGGTAATTGGAGCTGTTATCGATAGATTCTTCATGCGTCCAATATTTAAGCGAGTTAAATCTGGACCAATTGTGATGATTGCACCAGTTGTAGCAACTCTGGGTTTACTTGGAATTATTCAAGCGGTAATTGGATTTGTCTGGGGTATTACAAACCAATCTATTGAAGCGCCAGTATCAACTGGTGGTTATAAGATAATGGGAACGGTAATTGCCTTTAGTAGTTACAACCTACTTGTTTTAGTCTTTGTTGCTGGCGCGATGTTACTTCTTACCTTGTTGTTTCAACGAACAAATATTGGTCTAGCTTTGAGAGCATCTGCTTATTCACCTGAGATAGCCAAACTATCTGGTATCAAAGTGGATTCAGTCCGTACCTTAGGTTGGGCACTTGCTGGAGCATTTGGTGGCCTTGCTGGAATGCTTTACATACCTGGTTACTTTTTATACCCAAATGCGATGGACTTATTACTAGTACTAGGTTTCATCGCCGCAGTTATTGGTGGCTTAGAGAGTTTGTTTGGCGCATTTGCCGGTGGCATGATTTTAGGTTTTGCAATTATCTTCTCCACTACATATATCAGCCCTAAGCTATTTTTCCCTACTGCATTTATAGTTTTAATCTTAGTTTTACTTGTTAAACCAGCTGGGCTCTTTGCACCGAAGAAGAGTCGGGGTGCTTAAGTGAAAAAAGCTGGCAAGGTGCATAAACCAACCACGACAAGAAAGAGATTAGTTCTATTCATTTTATTTGGTTGGCTGTTGTTAATTTTAGGAGATCGAGTAGGTGATCTTGAGTTATATCAAGGTTCATTTGTTGCTACCTATGCATTAGCGATTACATCAATAGTTCTACTTACTGGTTTTAGCGGTCAGTTGTCATTAGGCCAGAGTGCATTAATGGCAGTAGGTGCTTATGCCGGAGCGCTCTCTATATTTAATGCCGGCTGGCATCCAGTTGTTGGTTTGATTATGTCAGCGCTAGTAGCGGGAGTGTTTGGATTATTTTTAGGTTTGGTTGCAGCAAGATTAAGTGGTCCGTATCTTGCAGGTACCACACTTGCATTGGCAATTTCACTTCCTACTCTTGCCAATCAATTTCCAATTCTTGGAGCTGAAGAGGGAATTAGCTTTGATGTTGGCCCATCGCCGGCAAGATTTGGTGAAGATTTCTCACAGTACAAATGGTTCTTTTGGATCAGCGTACTTGCATCATTAATAATGGTCTTCTTTATTGTTAATTTACTCTCTTCAAGATATGGCAGAACCTTTAAAGCGGTAAGAGATAACCCAGTTGCCGCCCAACTTTCTGGAATTAATGTTGAACGATTAAAGGTAAGTGCATTTGCCATTAGCTCTGGCGTGGCCGGCTTGTCTGGGGGTTTGCTGGTAATGCTAATTAGCGGAGTCTCTCCAAGTGCTTTTCCGCTTAGTCTCTCCTTTTCTCTGCTGGGAGCAGCCGTTGTTACTGGCCTGTACAGCCTAAAAGGTGTCATTCTTGGCGGGTTGGTGCTGGTGGCTATACCAGAAATCGCCGATTCGTTAGTATCTCGTATTGGAGGTTCAGACAACTTAACCACGGTGCTGCCCGGATTTTTGGTGAGTGCGCTGCTGATTCTGGCAGTGGTATTTACCCCAAATGGTCCAGGTCACCTGCTTAAGAAGCACCACTAAGCAAAAAAAGTTTTACCAATTAAGTAAACCCTAGGGAAGGAAATAAATGATCAGAAACAAAAGTATGAAGCGAGCAACCCTTGCTTCAGCGATTGTGGCAACCAGCGCCATGGTGCTTAGCATCGTGCCCGCTCAAGCCAATTCGACAGGCGTAACAGCAACTTCGATTAAGTTGGGTGTTTCAACCCCGCTTACCGGATCAGCTGGACTTGTCTACGGCAAGGTGCCAGGAGCAATGCGAGCCTATTTCGACTACATCAATGCAAATGGTGGAGTAAATGGTCGCAAGATCTCACTTGTAATTCGTGATGACAAGTACCTGCCAACACTTGCAGCTACTCAAACCACAAACCTAATTTTAAAGGATAAAGTTTTCGCATTAGTTGGCGCACTTGGAACTGCAACACACTCCAAGGCTTACACAGCAGCCGCTCTTGGCAAAAATAATGTTCCTGATCTATTTATTAACACCGGCTTTAGTGGATTTACTAACAAGGCCAAATACCCAACCACATTTATGGTGCTTCCAACCTATGCAATGGAAGCAAAGGTGATGGCAAAGGTAATTAAGGATAATTTCCCAGGCCAAGCCACATTTATGATCGCTCAAGATGATGAGTTTGGTTCAGATGGTGTTGGTGGATTTACAACAGCAGGACATAAATTCTCAAGCACCCCAACTCTCTACCCACAGGGCTCTATGACTGCAGCTAGAGCTGAAGGTGCTCTTACCGCTCTTGCAGCAGCTGCTCCAGGAAAACCAGTTCTGGTTTTGTTTGGAACAACTGATGTTACTGCCACAATTTTGAAGGCAGCAGAGAAGTTAGAGCTAACTAAGAAGTTCACATTCCTTGCAGGCTCAGTTGGAGCAGATGCAAATACATTGTTAGCTCTTGGTGTTAAGCCAACAACTATCGATGGCGTCGTCTCCGCTAGCTTCTTGCCAGATGCAAAGGATCTAACTGATCCATATGTTAAGCAATTCATTGATATCAACACCAAGTACAACAAGGGCGTAACCTTTGATAACTATGTACTTGGTGGAATGAACTCAGCGATGCTAACTGTGCAAGCACTTCGTGCTGCTGGTAAAAACCTAACTCGTGCCGGACTTATGTCTGCGATTGAAGCAAAGGGATCAAAATTTGCTAGCGCAGGCTTAGTGCCACTTGGTTGGTCAGCTACTAGCCGTGTTGGATATAACGGTTACTGGGTAAGCCAGTTAAACGCCAAGGGTGAAGGACAACCATACGGCGGCAAGCTAGTTATTTATACAACTGATTCAGGTGCTGGAGCAGTTGAAATATCAAACTTCACTCGTCCAACAATGCCTAGGAATGGGATACCAACAAACTCATGAAAAATCTCAAACTAACTAAGGGGTTAATAACCCTTTCTTCTGCAGCACTTGTTGCAGCATTAACAGTTGCACTTCCTGCAACTGCTCAAGCTGCTGATACTTGTGTTAAGACAACCGTACTTTCAGGTACAAAATCAGTATCTGTTGAAAAGTGCAATGGCACAGATGGAAATAATTCCAAGTATGAAATCATGATGCCAGCAAAGTTCAATGGCACATTGATGGTTTACTCACATGGAATTCGCAACAACGTGAATCTGCCAAAGATCCCAGTTATTGCTCCAAATGGATCGGTAATTGATTACTCACCAGAGGTTTCACCATCAGCTGATGTGACAGCCGCCTTATTGGCGCAGGGCTTTGCTCTGGCTGGTGCAGGTGTGCAAACTCAAGGGTGGAGTTTAGAAGATGGTGTTGAAGCTGCTCTTCAGGTACTAACCATTGCTCGTGATAAGTACTCAAAGATCGACAAGGTTGTGACCTGGGGTAATTCACTTGGTGGATTAACTTCACAAGCACTTGCTGAACAGTATTCAGGCGCTGTTGATGCTGCCCTTCCTATGTGCATGGCAGATTCAGCACAAGCTGAGATCACCATGGCAGTAGATTTCCTTTGGGGAATGAAGTCACTCTTTAACCCAAATATCAAAGGAAGCGGCTATTCGGAAGGTCAAGCAGGATATGTTGAAATGGTTACGGATTTAGGAGAGGTTCTTAAGACTTTCCTAGAATTACAAACCGCAATCGCAGCAAACATAACTGCTCCGGCTTGGCCATCAACATCAACTGCACCCGCTGCATTAAAGGCACTACCAGTGCGAAGCGCAGTTTTGTTACTTGGCCTAATGGCAGGAGTACCAACACAGTCTCCAACTTATGATTCTTCATCAGGACCAGCTGGTGCATCTGAGACCACATTTGGTTTGGTAATCAGCCCAGCACTTGCTGTCCTTGAGAATGGATCTGAAGCAGCTGCTCTTGCAATCCTCGCTAACTACGATATGGAGCGCCGTTTTGGTGGAGTTGTATTTGATAACTCAACTACCAATTATGTAGCTCGAGTCAGTGAAGAGTTAGATCAGTACGCTCCGGCATTAACTGGTCGCAATAGTGCTCTAGCCGTTCTTGGTTACCTAGGTTTGCTTCCTAAGGTAAAGGCCAATCCTGCTGCTGTAGCTAAGATGAACAGTCTTTATCAGCTGCAAGGAAAGATTGAGGTTCCAACCATCACAATCTCTGCAACCGCTGATCACATCACTCCAGCCGGTGCTGCTCAATACTTGAAAAATCAGTATGAAGCATCTGTTGCAAATGGCGCTTCAAAGTCAGGCAAATTGCTAACTGTTTGGAACAAGCCAGATGATGCATACACAGAGTTTTCCTCTGCTGGTGCACCAGTGACTCCAACTGTGAAGCCAAATGGCACCGGACACTGCAACTACACAACTAGCCAAATCCTGGCAGTTGCAAAACTTGCAGCTTCTGCAGCCAAAACAGGCAGACTGCCTTCTAGTTCAGCGGTAAACGCTGCAATTAAGAATGAGCCAAACTTGTTTGTTGATCCAAACTTCGCACCACCATTGCTGAAGTTCCGTCAATAAGTAAGTAAGTAATTAAACAGGCCCCTAGGAAACTAGGGGCCTGTTTTTATTCTCTATAAACTAACCCCCTAATGAAAATTGCGATCAATTCACCACAAGCAATGTTTGAATTAGGTGAAAAAATTGGCCAACAATTAAAGCCTTCAGATGTGGTGGTATTAACGGGTCAGTTAGGTGCTGGTAAAACTGTTTTAACTCAAGGAATTGCTTCAGCCTTTAATATTTTAGGAGTTACCTCACCAACCTTTGTAATCAGTCGTATTCACAAAGGGGATCCAAATTTCATCCATATTGACGCTTATCGTTTATTAGATTCTAATCCTAGTAATTTTGCCGACTTAGATTTTGAAAGCTACCTAGCAAGCAGCGTATTTGTAATTGAGTGGGGCAAAGATTTCGTTGCTACCTTAACTGATCAATACTTAGAGCTTGTTATTACCTCTGGGGCGAAGGAATCTGATCGAGAAATTGAATTCCTCTTAAATGGCCAGCGTTGGTCAGGATTTAAAGTATGAAAACGGTATTGGCAATTGATACCTCAACTTCGCAAACAAGTGTTGCCTTAATTCAAGATGGCAAAGTTTTATTTAATGCCTCCCATAATGACCCACTCGCCCATGGCGAGGTGTTGCCAAAGTTAGTTTCCCAAGCATTAGCAGTAAATAGCAAAGTGGATTTAGTTGCAGTTGGCATGGGACCTGGTCCGTTTACTGGCCTTAGAGTAGGAATTGTTTTTGCCCAAAGTTATGCCCTAGCTGCGCAAATAGATTGGGTAGGAGTTTGTTCATTAGATGCGATGGCTGCTGACATAAATCAAAGTGAATTTATTGTTTCAACTGATGCCAGGCGTAAAGAAAGATTTTGGGCTAGATATAAAGATGGTGTTCAGATCACGCAACCTTCGGTGAGTAAAGCAAGTGAGTTAGAAAAGTTTGGCATTCCAATTTTTAATGAGGGAGATTACTTTCCAGATCCAATTAAATTGGCACAGATCGCTTTAACAAGTCAATCAGTTTTGCAGCCAATTTATCTCAGAAAACCTGATGCTTATCCATTGCCTGATGGTGTGAAGTTTCGACCAATGACAGCATTGGATTTGGTATTAGCAATATCAATTGAAAAAGAGGTTTATGGCCAAACCGCTTGGAGTGCTGAGCAATTTAAAGAGGAGTTTGCAAAAGCCCCAAAGAGTGCGCAGTACTTGGTTGCAGAGTTTGAGGGAAAACTAATTGCCTATGGTGGAATTTTTTATGTGGCAGATGTGGCTGATATTCACACATTAACTGTTGTGGCAGGCCACCGTCGCAAAGGTGTAGGCCGTGAGTTATTAAAGCGGTTAATTGATTGGGCCAGAGTTAAAAAAGCTCAAGCAATAATGCTTGAGATGAGATTAGGAAATGATCAAGCCCACCCCCTATATCAATCCTTTGGATTTGTTGAGGTTTCAAAGCGAGAGAATTATTACGGACCAGGTTTAACTGCGGTGGTAATGCGCAAGGAGCTTGAGTAATGGCACTGGTATTGGGAATTGAAACCTCATGTGATGAGACTGCGGTTGGAATTGTGGATGGACGAAAATTACTTGCAAATGTGATCTCATCAAGTGTTGAACAACATGCCAGATTTGGTGGTGTGGTTCCTGAGGTAGCAAGCAGAGCCCATCTTGAGGCGATGCCACAGGTAATTAAGCAAGCATTAAAAGATTCAGGAGTTACCTTAAAAGATATTGATGCGATTGCGGTAACGGCAGGTCCTGGCTTAATCGGTGCGTTATTAGTTGGAGTAAGTAGTGCCTCCGCCCTTTCTCTGGCCTTAGATAAACCTTTGTATGGAGTTAATCATCTATCTGCACACATCGCAGTTGATCAATTAGATAATGATAAGAAAGTTGCCCCAGCTATTGCCTTGCTAGTAAGTGGTGGTCACTCTTCAATATTGAAGGTAACCAACTTAGCAACTGATGTTCAGGTAATGGGATCTACTATTGATGATGCAGCTGGTGAGGCCTTTGACAAGATTGCCAGAATTATGGGATTAGGTTTTCCAGGTGGGCCACTGATTGATAAAGAATCACGCAATGCAAATCCAGCCTTTGTGGATTTTCCTCGCGGCTTAACCTCACCTGCTGATTTGGCTAAGCATCAATATAATTTTTCTTTTTCAGGTTTGAAAACTGCAGTTGCTAGATTCATAGAGCAAACACCAGGTTATAAAAAAGCAGATGTGGCAGCATCATTTCAAGAGGCAGTTGTGGATGTATTGCTAAGGAAATCATTAGCTGCCTGCAAAGAAACTGGAATTGATAATTTAGTTATTGCCGGAGGAGTGGCAGCTAACAGCAGATTGCGTCAATTAGCTCAGCAAAGATGTGAGCAGGCGAAGATAAACCTTTCAATCCCACCAATTGGGTTGTGCACCGATAACGGAGCGATGGTTGCTGCCCTTGGCAGTATGGCGATTACCGAGGGTGTTAAGCCCTCCCAGATAGGCATTGGGGCTGATTCAGCTGCCTCTATTGCTCAGGTGATCTGGTAAGTCAACCCTTAATTTGCACTGGCTCCCACCGCCCTTTAAAGTTGGCTTTAGCACTCTAGGGCCTCGTGTGCTAATTAATACCTGAGGCACCTCAAGAGGGTAATTCCAAATCTAAGAAGGAGATATCAGGATGGCAATTTCAATTAAGCCACTAGAAGATCGCATTGTTGTTAAGGCAAATGAGGCAGAGCAAAAGACTGCATCTGGATTAGTAATTCCAGATACTGCCAAAGAAAAGCCACAAGAGGGAACTGTGATGGCGGTAGGACCTGGCCGTTTTGAAAACGGAAATCGTATTCCGCTAGATATTAAAGAGGGCGATGTCGTGCTTTACTCAAAGTATGGCGGCACCGAGGTTAAGTACAACAATGAGGAGTACTTAGTACTTTCATCTCGTGATGTACTAGCAATTATTGCGAAGAAGTAATCATGGGTAAATCACTTCAATTTGATGAAGCAGCACGCCGTGCGATGGAGCGTGGCGTCAACATTCTTGCCGACACCGTCAAGGTAACACTTGGACCAAAGGGTCGAAATGTTGTAATTGCAAAAAGCTATGGTGCACCATTAATTACAAATGATGGCGTAACAATTGCTAAAGAGATTGAGCTATCTGATCCAGCTGAAAACATGGGCGCTCAACTTGTTAAACAGGTTGCAGAAAAGACCAATGATGTCGCAGGTGATGGCACAACTACAGCAACAGTATTAGCCCAAGCAATGGTGAAAGAGGGCCTTCGTAATCTTGCTGCTGGCGCTCAACCAATGGAGCTTAAGTACGGAATCGAACAAGCAGTAGCAGCAATAACTGAGGCGCTGCGCAAAAACTCAACAGCAGTTAGCGGAAAATCTCAGATTGCAGATGTTGCAACAATCTCTGCCCAGGACAAAGCTATTGGTGATTTAATCGCTGAAGCGATGGACAAGGTTGGCAAAGATGGCGTAATCACAGTTGAAGAGTCATCTACAACTGGGCTTGAGCTTGAGTTCACTGAAGGTATGCAATTTGATAAGGGTTATATCTCTCCTTACTTTGTTACCGATTCAGATCGCATGGAGACAGTTCTAGAGGATGCATACATTCTTATCTCTGGACAGAAAATCTCAGCGCTAAGTGAGATTCTGCCAGTATTAGAAAAGGTTGCCCAAGCAAGCAAACCACTTTTGATTATCGCCGAGGATGTTGAAGGTGAAGCACTTTCAACCTTGGTGGTTAACCGCATGCGAGGCACATTTGCTTCAGCTGCCGTGAAAGCACCAGGTTTTGGTGATCGCCGCAAAGCGATGTTGCAAGATATTGCAATCCTTACTGGCGGACAGGTTATCTCTGCTGAGGTTGGCTTAAAACTTGAGCAAATTGATATTGAGATGCTTGGCAAAGCACGTCGAATTGTTATTACAAAGGATGCCACCACAATTGTGGATGGTGCCGGTAACAAGGCTGATGTAGCAGCTCGGGTAACTGAGATTCGCCGCGAGATTGAAAACACTGACTCTGATTGGGATCGCGAAAAACTACAAGAGCGAGTTGCAAAACTTGCTGGTGGAGTTTGTGTAATCAAAGTTGGCGCCCACACTGAGGTTGAGTTGAAAGAGAAGAAGCACCGTCTTGAAGATGCTATCTCTGCAACAAGAGCTGCAGTTGAAGAGGGAATTGTGGTTGGTGGTGGTGCAGCATTAGTACATGCAGCAGCAGCACTTGATAATGATTTAGGTTTTGAAGGCGATCGCGCAGTTGGTGTGCGCCTAGTCCGCAAAGCCTGTGATGAACCACTTCGCTGGATTGCTGAAAATGCTGGCCAAGAAGGTTATGTTGTAGTTTCAAAGGTTCGCGGTATGAAACCAAATGAAGGTTTCAACGCTTACTCTGAAACTTACACAGATCTTGTAAAAGAGGGTGTAATCGATCCAGTTAAGGTAACTAGATCAGCACTAGCAAATGCAGCCTCGATTGCAGCCATGTTCATCACAACTGAAGCCTTAGTCTTTGAAACTCCAGAGGAGAAAAAAGAAGAGGCAGCAGGTCATGGCCACTCACATGGTGCAGGCGGCCACTCTCACTAAAAGAAATTAACCACGAGGCCTTGTTCTCAAAGTAGCGGCAATCGATTAACATCAATCGGTGAAAGTTACAACGCTAACCGTTGATTGCGGTGGCACTGGGATCAAGGCCTCTGTGCTTGATAAAACCGGAAAAGTTTTGATTGATTTTCCCTATTTGAAAACTCCTTATCCACTTTCGCCAAGTAAATTAATTGGAATAATCCAAGATTTTGTAAAGGCTGATCTGAGAATAAAGCGAGTAACTGTTGGGCTGCCAGGAATGATTCGAAACGGCAAAGTTGTAGTAATTCCACATTACATCAATACCAATGGACCAAGGAGCGCGGTTGATCCAAACTTAAAGAAGGCTTGGTATGGCTTTGATATGCAATCTGTATTGGAAAAGCGATTAAAGCTTGCCACCTTAGTTTTAAATGATGCTGAGGTGCATGCAGCTGCTGTAATTGAAGGTAAAGGTCTAGAGACAGTTTTAACCTTTGGCACTGGCTTGGGAAGTGCGATATTTAGTGATGGCAATCTTGCCCCACACCTTGAGATCTCTCACGCCACAATCAGATATGGAAAATCAATTGATACCTGGATTGGTGAACAAGCAAGAAGGCGAATGGGTAATCAATTATGGTCAAGACGGGTTAAGAGTTTGATTCAAGAGTTATATCCAATGATCATCTGGGATAAGTTATATATCGGCGGCGGGAATGCACAGCGCATTAGTAAATCAGCACTTAAGAGTTTTGATTACAAAGTTAAGATAATTCCTAACTCAGCTGGTGTTACTGGCGGGGTCAAAGCCTGGGACTTACTGGGTTAGATTTCATTAGATAAGTATTAAACAGATACGATTGGTGATATGTCCGATATTGAAATAGGCCCTGGCAAACGTGCCAGAGCTGCATACTCATTTGATGAGATTGCAATTGTGCCATCTCGAAGAACAAGAGATCCTGAAGAGGTTTCAATCTCCTGGCAGATTGATGCATACAAATTTGATTTACCTTTTATCGCAGCTCCCATGGATTCGGTGGTCTCACCAAATACTGCAATTGCAATTGGCAAAGCTGGCGGGTTAGGTGTTTTAAATTTAGAGGGAATTTGGACAAGGTATGAGGATGCTGAAAAACAATTAGCTGCGATGGCAAAATTAAGTGGTGATGAAGCAATAAAGAAAATGCAGGAGATTTACGCATCTCCCATTCAGCCAACCTTAATTAAAGAGCGAATTGCCCAAATTAGAGCTGCCGGTGTAACTGTGGCAGGAGCACTCTCTCCACAGCGCACAGCGGAGTTTCATAAAGCGGTATTAGATGCTGGCGTAGACATATTTGTTATTAGAGGAACCACAGTTTCAGCCGAACATGTCTCAGATCAAACTGCGCCATTAAATTTAAAGAAGTTTATATATGAGTTAGATGTGCCAGTAATTGTTGGCGGTTGTGCAACTGCGCAAGGTGCTTTGCACTTAATGCGATCAGGAGCAGCTGGAGTTCTAGTTGGTTTTGGTGGCGGCTCAGCTCACACAACTAAAAAAGTATTAGGCATTTCAGTTCCAATGGCCTCTGCAGTAGCTGAGGTTGCATCTGCAAGACGTGATTACTTAGAGGAGTCTGGTGGCCGGTATGTGCATGTAATTGCAGATGGTTCAGTTGGCTCAAGTGGTGAGATTGCTAAAGCTGTTGCCTGTGGCGCTGATGCGGTCATGATGGGTTCACCACTTGCTAAGGCAAGTGAGGCACCGGGCAAAGGTTGGCACTGGGGGTTAGAAGCACACCACTCACAATTGCCTCGGGGCAATCGAGTTCAGGTTGGCACCATCGGAACTCTTACTGAGGTATTAACTGGACCATCACACACATCAGATGGATCAATGAACCTGTTTGGAGCATTGCGAAGGTCTATGGCTACCTGCGGCTATTCAGAGCTAAAAGAGTTCCAGCGAGTTGAAATAGTAGTTCAGCCTTAATCATCCGCTGTGAAAAGACTTAAAGTTAGATTGTAAGTAGCCTTAATTTAAGAATTTGGTTTGTGATCTAACAATTGTTGATTAAACTTTACACATGCAAAAAGTAGTAAAGGTAATAGCCACCTCAACCTTACTTACCATTTGCGCAATCTATTTCCCAGCAATTGCAACAGCTGCGCCAACAAAGAAACCAACACCGGTAATTTGTAAACCGACAACCGCTAAAGCTCATAAGGTAAAAAACATAATCCCGCCAGAGGTAAAGCCACCATTTAAAAATAGAACATTTACTTTTACAACAAATTGTGGAGAAATTGTAATTCAAGCAAATGGCAAAGGTGCCCCTATCACCGTTACTGCGCTTGCAGCTCTAGCAAATGGTGGCTTTTATAATAAAACTTTATGCCATAGATTAACTACAAACATTATTTATGTTTTGCAATGTGGCGATCCAACCGGCACCGGAATGGGTAAGCCAAATTTCAGTTATCGGGATGAGAATCTGCCGCAGGCGGTCCAAACAAACTATCCAGCTGGCACGGTAGCGATGGCAAACTCAGGTGCAAATACAAATGGCAGCCAATTCTTTATTGTCTATGAGGACACCTCGATGGATCCAGATTACACAATTTGGGGAAGAGTTACTAAGGGACTTGAGATTGTTAGAGCTATTGCTGAAGCGGGCGTAGCAGATGGCTCAACAAATGGCATGCCTAAACAAACAATTGCAATTGAAAAGGTAAGAGTTCGTTAATTTGTATTAACTATTTTAAAAACTTCAGCAACACTTCCAGCAGGTAGATTATTTGCCAGTGCATTTCGCTCTCCCCATTCGCGCACCATACTTTCAAGGTTTTCATTGTGTGCTGTCTGGCTAACATGAGCATTTAGGGCATTCATTTTTTTATCAAATGTTGAGGTGATATCAATGAAATGATCTGGATTTTGAGTGGACATAACCCAAACCTCTTTTACCCGCCAAGGTTGTAAACCCTCATCTTTTAATAGATCTTCAAAAGCAAAGGCATTTCGAGAATCTGGATAAACCGCTTGGATTGCAGCCTCACCAGCTGCCAGGTGATCTGGGTGAGAGGAAAATAATCGATCCCAATTTCGGTCAGGTGATTGAATCACCATTCGATCAGGTTTTGAAATTCTAATTTGGCGGACAATATCTTTTCTAAGTTCAATAGTTGGCACTAGCCAACCATCTCGATAATTTAAGAAGGTAATATCAGTTACGCCAACTGCTAACCCAGCTTCGCGCTGCTCTCGCTGACGAATCTTGGGCATTTCATCTCGTGGCACTGTTGGATCTTCGCCACCTTGATCACCATTGGTGCAGATGCAATATGAAACTTTGATTCCCTTTGCACTCCACAACGCAATCGTCCCAGCTGCGCCAAAATCACAGTCATCAGGATGGGCGGTAACTACAAGTACTCGTTCAATCTCACTGTCATCAATGGGAGGCATCATTGGCAAGATTACCGCAGCAAATACCTTTGTCTTACCCACCGATAGACTTAGCAATATGTCTGCACTAATCGAGGGATTAAATCCTCAACAATTGGCAGCGGTAAAACATGAAGGCTCACCACTTTTGGTGGTGGCAGGTGCTGGTTCGGGTAAAACTAGAGTTTTAACTAGACGAATTGCATACTTACTAGCAGAGCGAAATGTCGCACCATATGAGGTGCTGGCTATTACTTTCACAAACAAAGCAGCTGGTGAAATGAAGGAGCGAGTAGCGCAATTAGTTGGTGACCGAGCCAAACTTATGTGGGTATCTACTTTCCACTCTGCCTGTGTTCGAATCCTTCGCAAAGAGGCCTCCTTACTTGGTTATACCAATTCATTTACCATCTACGATCAAAGTGATTCATTGCGCTTGATAACAATCATCATGCGAGATTTAAATCTAGATGCGAAAAGATATGCTCCAAGAGCGGTGGCATCTTTAATTTCACAATCTAAAAATGAATTGCTTGGACCAGCTGATTATTTAAATCAGAGCAAGGATCAATTTCAAGAGATTGTTGCCCAAGTTTTTGCAATTTATCAAAAGCGATTAACTGGCGCCAACTCGATGGATTTTGATGACTTAATTGCTAAAACAGTTGAGGTATTACAGCGACATCCTGAAGTTAGAGCAAAGTATCGATCACGCTTTAAACATATTTTGGTGGATGAGTATCAGGATACAAATCATGCCCAGTATGTGCTGATTAAAGAGTTAGTTGGTAGTGATCGTGATGGTTTAGCACCTGCCGAGCTTTGCGTAGTAGGAGATGCTGATCAATCAATCTACGCATTTCGTGGGGCAAATATTAGAAACATATTGCAATTTGAGGCAGATTACCCAAATGCAAAAACTATTTTGCTAGAACAAAACTATCGCTCAACCCAAAATATATTAAGTGCTGCTAATGCGGTGATTTCAAATAACGAAGGACGCAAAGAGAAAAATCTCTGGTCAGAGGCTGGCTCTGGCGCGATGATTACTGGCTATGTTGCAGAGAGTGAACATGATGAGGCTGATTTTGTAGTGCAACAGATTGCCAAATTACGAGATTTGGGTAAATCAAACCCAGGAGATACTGCCATCTTTTATCGAACCAATGCGCAATCTCGCGTATTTGAAGAGGTATTTATGAGAATTGGTATTGCATACAAAGTAGTTGGTGGCGTTCGATTTTATGAGCGGAAAGAGATTAAGGATTTTCTGGCTTACTTAAGAGTTATTGTAAATCCTGAGGATGAGGTTTCTCTTCGCAGGATTATTAATACTCCAAAGCGCGGAATTGGCGATCGAGCACTTGATCTACTAGATCTATACGCACAAGCAAATAACTTAACCTTTTGGCAATCTCTATGTCAGGTTGATAAAAATCAAGAGATCGCTCAGCGCTCAGCCATTGCCTTGACTGAGTTTGTTAAGTTGGTCCAATCATTACAAACTTTAGTAGAGGCAAAAACTAGACCATCGGTAATTGCACAAGCTGCACTTGAACAATCTGGCTTATTAACAGAGTTATTAGAGAGCAAAGATCCGCAGGATGAGGTCAGGGTAGAAAACTTGGAGGAGTTAGTAGCGGTTGCAACTGAGTATGAAGAGGGTGAGGTGGATGAGGGCGAGGAGATTTCAATGGTTGGATTTTTAGAGGATGTTTCACTTGTGGCAGATGCTGATCAAATTCCAGAGGGTGAAGATCATGGCGGGTTGGTGACGATGATGACGCTGCACACAGCAAAAGGTTTGGAGTTTCCAACTGTTTTCTTAACTGGGATGGAGGAGGGAATTTTTCCTCACTCTAGAACATTGGGTGATCCAGATGAATTACAAGAGGAGCGACGACTTGCTTACGTTGGTTTAACTAGAGCGCGAGAGAATTTGTTTATTACTCGAGCTGAGTATCGCTCATCTTGGGGTGCTCCTAATTACAACGCGGCATCTAGATTTTTAAGTGAGATTCCAGATTCAGTTATTGAATGGAACCAAGTGCAGGAGAAGATTTCACCAATTAAGTCTTCAAATAAACGTTCATTTGCACCACCTAGAGCAACTGGAAAAGTTAGTAACACAATGAAGCTTGAAGCTGGTGAACGAGTCTCCCACGACACCTTTGGCCTTGGCACAGTTGTTTCAGTAAGTGGTGAAGGCGATAGAGCCGAAGCAACCATTGATTTTGGCTCATTTGGTGAGAAGCGGCTCTTGCTTAGATATGCCCCGGTTGAAAAATTATAAATTTATTGGCAATTTCATTACTATTACCACCTTGCCGAAGTTAAAGATTGATCGGGGATAATTAATTGGATCTTTTTGAGTATCAAGCTCGTGATCTTTTTGAAGCACACCAAATTCCAGTATTAGCCGGAGCGGTAGCCACCACCCCAGATCAAGCACAGGCAGCGGCAGCCAAAATGGGTGGCAAGGTTGTTGTAAAGGCTCAAGTAAAAGTTGGTGGCCGAGGAAAAGCTGGTGGTGTGAAGCTTGCTGAAAATGCTGATGATGCAAAAGAAAAAGCTTCAGCAATTCTAGGGATGGATATAAAGGGTCACACCGTACATAAAGTAATGATTGCCCAAGCGGCCCCTATTGAGTCTGAGTACTACTTAGCAATTTTGTTAGACCGAGCAAATCGAAATTTCTTGGTGATGGCTTCAGTAGCTGGTGGAATGGAGATTGAAGAGGTTGCTCACAAAACTCCTGAGAAGTTAGCCAAGGTTGGCATAAATCCAAACATTGGAATTGATAAAGCTAAGGCACTTGAAATTGCAAAGGGCGGACAATTTCCGGCAGATGTACTAGACCAAGTTGCAGATGTGTTAGTGAAATTATGGCAAGCATTCATTAAAGAGGATGCAACTTTGATGGAGATTAATCCATTGGTGAAGACTTCAGATGGCAAGGTAGTTGCATTAGATGGCAAGGTTACTTTGGATGACAACTCTACTTTCCGCCATCCTGAGCATGAGAAACTAGTAGATCATGATTCAACCAATCCATTAGAGAAATTAGCTAAAGAGAAGGATCTCAACTACGTAAAACTTGAGGGTCAAGTTGGAATTATTGGAAATGGTGCTGGTCTAGTTATGAGCACATTAGATGTTGTTGCTTATGCGGGTGAAAAATATGGCGTAAAGCCAGCTAATTTTCTAGATATTGGTGGCGGTGCTTCAGCTGAAGTAATGGCAAATGGCCTATCGATAATTTTAGGAGATTCTGATGTGAAGAGTGTTTTTGTTAATGTCTTTGGCGGTATTACTGCTTGTGACGCAGTTGCAAATGGAATTGTGCAAGCACTTGATATGTTGGGAAGTAAAGCAACTAAGCCAATTGTTGTAAGGCTAGATGGCAATAATGTTGAGTTAGGCCGCAAAATATTAAATGATGCCAATCATCCATTAGTTCAACAGCTTGAAACCATGGATGGTGCGGCAGCAAAAGCAGCAGAATTGGCGGGCAAGTAATGGCAATTTTTGTAAACGAAAATACTAAGGTGATTGTTCAGGGTATGACTGGCTCTGAAGGAACTAAACACACCAAGCGAATGCTTAAGGCTGGTACGAAAATTGTTGGTGGCGTAACCCCTGGCAAGGGTGGGCAAAGTGTTGATATGGATGGACAACTTATCCCCGTGTTTAACTCAGTATCGGAAGCAATGAGTGCAACGGGTGCAAATGCATCAGTGGTGTTTGTGCCACCAAAGTTTGCAAAAGCAGCGGTAATGGATGCAATTGATGCCGCAATGCCATTGGTTGTTGTAATTACTGAAGGTATTCCAGTTCATGATGTTGCAGCTTTTTATGCTTACTCAGTAAGTAAGGGCAAGACACAAATACTTGGCCCGAACTGTCCAGGAATTATTAGTCCAGGAAAAACAAATTTGGGAATTATTCCAGCTGATATAACTGGGCCAGGAAAAATTGGCTTAGTTTCAAAGTCAGGCACCCTTACTTACCAAATGATGTTTGAGTTAAGAGATTTTGGATTTACTACTGCAGTTGGTATTGGTGGCGACCCAATTATTGGTACTACTCATATCGATTGTTTAAGAGCATTCCAGGATGATCCTGAAACGAAAGCAATAGTTATGATTGGTGAGATTGGCGGCGATGCCGAAGAACGTGCAGCTCAGTTTATTAAAGAGTATGTAACTAAACCTGTTGTTGGTTATGTTGCTGGTTTTACAGCTCCTGAGGGCAAGACAATGGGCCATGCTGGTGCAATTGTCTCTGGATCTTCCGGCACAGCAGCTGCTAAAAAAGAAGCTTTAGAGGCTGTCGGTGTTGCGGTTGGTAAAACACCAAGTGAAACCGCTAACTTGATGCGCAAGATATTGAATGGATAAATCGCAGATAGGAAAATAATGGTTGCGCGTAGATTTTTGATCTCGCTGCAACAGGTGATCAGGTCAGTATTAATCATTCTCTTTCCGTTGGCTTTTATTACTTTATTTGCCTGGGCAACAGCAGGTAGCACCTACGGCAGCACTGCAGATCCAATGCGAGCAGCAGTCTGGCTTTGGCTTGGTTCACACCTTGCACCATTTAACATCACTAGCAATGAGGTAACAGGTTATCTTTCATATCTACCACTGGGTGCTGCAATCCTGCCATGGCTAAGCATGCGAGTTGGCTATAGAAGAGTTGTTGAGGAGCTCCAAAATAAAAAAGTAAGCCGGGCTTATTTTGTTTTAACCTACACATTTGTTTACTCACTACTGGCATTTATTGCCTCAAACTCTCAAGTTTCAATTGATTGGCCTAGAGGGTTAGTAATTTTGTTTGCACTACTATTTTTAGCAACTACCTCTACAAACTTGCAAGCCCTTGTTAAATTACCCAGCTATATGTTTTTAATAATACTTGGCGTATCTGGTCTCTTGTTTTCTCTCTCACTCATACTTAATTTTTCGATAGCTAAAAACTTAACCATCGTGCTACATCCTGGCATCATTGGCGGTTTGTTACTTCTAGTATTACAAATTCTCTATTTGCCGAATCTTTTCATAGCTACCTTTAGTTACATTGCAGGAGCTGGCTTTTCCTTAGGCAATGCCACAGATGTCACACCTTTTATGTTTAACTTGCGAGAGATTCCTGCGATTCCAGCACTAGCTGCACTACCAGCTGGTGAGTATCCCTGGATGGTTACTCTCTCATTGATGTTAGTTGTTTATTCAATTATTAATTTGAATAAGGTAAATAAACTTCAGATAGATAAGAAAAGTAAACAACAGTTAGTGCTCAGATTTCTAATATTCTCAGTTTTAGGATCTGCATTACTTGCTTTTGTTTCATCAGGATCACTTATTTCTGCCAATATGAACCCAGTCGGAGTAAATCCATTACGAATCAGTGCAATTGTGTTTGCTCATATAGCAATTGCTTATTTACTTATGCTTTTACTTCCTAAATTGTTTAAGAAGAAAAGTAATCAGAGTAGGCTTGAGCCATGAGCGCAAAGATTATGGATGGCAAATCCTTTGCTAAAGAGGTTCGATCTGAATTGAAAAAACAGGTTGCTTCTCTTTCAAAGCCAGCTGGATTAGGGACAATTTTAGTAGGTGATGACCCAGGATCAATTGCCTATGTTGCTGGTAAACATCGAGATTGTGCTGAGGTAGGAATTAACTCTATAAAGGTTAATCTGCCAGCAACTGCTTCAACTGATGAGGTTATCTCCTCAGTAAACAAGTTAAACAGTGACCCACTTTGTACTGGATTTATAGTGCAACTGCCGCTACCAAAAGCGGTTGATACTCAAAAGGTGTTAGCTGCAATTAATCCATCAAAGGATGCAGATGGATTAACGCCAAGTAATTTAGGAAACTTAGTATTGGGCTTTAACGCCATCACACCTTGTACACCACTGGCGATTGTGGCTCTGCTTGAACAATATAAAGTTAATATGTCTGGTCAAGAGGTATTAATTATTGGCCGGGGAACCACCGTAGGAAGACCTTTGTCTATTTTGCTATCCCAGAAACCTCACAACGCCACAGTGACACTTGCACACTCTGCTACCAAAAACCTAACTCAATTATTGCAAAAGGCTGATGTAGTTATCTCCGCAATTGGCTCTGCACACCTACTCAAAGCTGAAATGTTTAAAAAAGGCGCAGTAGTAGTAGATGTTGGAATTACAAGAGTAGGTAATCAACTACTTGGAGATATTGATCCAGAGGTTGTAAATACTGCCTCACTTTTTGCGCCAATGCCAGGTGGAGTTGGTCCAGTTACTAGAGTTATGTTGCTTAAAAATCTTATCCAATTGGCAAATAATGAAAGATAGTTTTACTCTAGATCAGGTTCGAAGAATCTCGCTAGTTGTGGTTGTCATTGGATTGATCATTGGCATTAGTGGCGCGGTAAGAACTGGGTCGATAATTTTATCTTTGGGAGCAAGCGCATTTTCTTTGGCCAGATACTCTCAGCAAAAAGTGAAGCGAAATATTGAATTAATTCTGCCAATTATGATCTGTATCATGTTGTTTGGATTAGCCCTTTCCCTGCCCAACGCTAGGTAACCTTGCGGATTTAGTTGATTGGCCCAAGATCAGTAATATTGGCCATCACCTGCGAGAGGATTCAATGAGTAGATCTGGGAAAGTAACTGTTGTAGGAGCTGGGTTCTATGGATCCACAACCGCACTACGACTTGCTGAATATGATGTTTTTGAAACAGTGGTCTTAACCGACATTTTAGAAGGCAAATCTGAGGGTTTAGCACTAGATATTAATCAATCAAGATCTATCGAAAATTTTGAAACTAAAGTAATTGGCGCAACCACTACGGCTGATGGCGCTGGCTATGAAAAAACTGCAAACTCTGATGTTGTTGTAATTACTGCAGGATTGCCTCGCAAACCAGGTATGAGCCGAATGGATTTAATTGGCGTCAACGCTGGAATAGTTCGTGGAGTTGCTGAAAATATTGCAAAGCACTCACCAAATGCGGTGATCATCGTGGTTTCAAATCCACTTGATGAAATGACTGCCCTTGCTCAGATTGCAACCAAATTTTCATATAACAAGGTAATGGGTCAGGCTGGCATGTTAGATACTGCACGCTTTACCAATTTTGTTGCTGAAAAATGTGGCGTAACAACTGCATCGGTAAAGACTTTAACGCTTGGTTCACATGGTGAAACCATGGTTCCAGTCCCAAGTCGCTGCACAGTAAATGGCAAACCACTTGCTGATGTTTTATCTGCTGATGAGATAAAGGATTTAGTAGACCGAACTAGAAATGGTGGCGCTGAAATTGTGGCACTGCTTAAAACCGGATCTGCATATTACGCTCCATCTGCAGCAGCTGCTCGAATGGCCAAGGCAGTAATTACTGATTCAAATGAGGTAATGCCGGTATGTGCATGGGTTAATGGTGAGTATGGAATTACTGGTGTCTATCTAGGAGTAGAAGCTCAGATCGGTAAAAACGGTGTCAATAAAGTAGTAGAAACGAAATTAACCGCTGATGAGCTAACTTCCTTAAAGGCTGCAGCAGAGGCTGTGCGAACAAAACAAGCAGATGTTAAAGATCTATAAGCGAGGAGAAAAGTTATGAATAAGATCAAAGTAGAGGGCACAGTAGTTGAATTAGATGGCGATGAGATGACTCGCATCATCTGGCAGTTCATCAAAGACTCTTTGATCTTGCCATACCTTGATATAAATCTTGAGTACTACGACCTTGGAATTGAGTATCGAGATAAGACAGATGATCAGGTAACTATTGATTCTGCCCATGCAATTCAAAAACACGGCGTCGGTGTCAAATGCGCAACCATCACACCGGACGAGGCCAGAGTTGAAGAGTTTAAGTTAAAGAAGATGTGGAAGTCTCCAAATGGAACTATTCGTAACATTTTAGGTGGTGTAATTTTCCGCGAACCAATCATTATTAAAAATGTTCCACGATTGATTCCGCACTGGACAAAGCCAATTGTGATTGGCCGTCACGCATTTGGCGATCAATACCGAGCAACAGATTTCAAGGTACCAGGCCCAGGCAAGTTAACAGTAACTTTTACGCCAACTGATGGCTCAAAGCCAATGGAGTTTAATGTCTTTGATTTTCCATCATCAGGAGTTGCAATGGCGATGTATAACCTTGATGATTCAATTCGAGATTTTGCCAGAGCATCATTTAATTATGGCTTGATTCGAAAGTATCCAGTCTTTTTATCAACTAAAAATACAATTCTGAAAGCCTATGATGGTCGATTCAAGGATATTTTTGCTGAGGTTTTTGAGAAAGAGTTTAAAACCGAGTTTGCTAAAAACAATCTTGAGTATGACCACAGATTAATTGATGACATGGTTGCCACCTCACTTCGCTGGGAGGGTGGCTATATCTGGGCTTGTAAGAATTATGATGGTGATGTTCAATCTGACACTGTTGCGCAAGGTTATGGATCTCTTGGTTTGATGACATCTGTTTTAATGACACCAGATGGCAAAACTGTTGAAGCAGAGGCAGCTCATGGCACAGTAACTCGTCACTACCGTGATCATCAAGTAGGTAAGGCAACCTCCACAAACCCAATCGCATCAATCTTTGCTTGGACTCAAGGATTAGCTCATCGTGCCAAACTTGATAACACACCAAAGGTTGCTGAGTTTGCAAAGACTCTGGAGCGAGTTTGTATCCAAACAGTTGAAAGCGGAAAGATGACAAAGGATCTTGCATTACTAATTAGCAAAGATGCACCATGGCTTAATACCCAAGAGTTCCTGGCTGCAATTGATGATAATTTGAAGAAGGCAATGGCTTAATTACTTAATAAAAAAAGCCCCACTCAAAGTGAGTGGGGCTTTTTAATTTTCTTTCTAATTCAACCTCTTACCACTGGATGCATCAAATAGGTGAACTACCTCTTGATTAACGCCAACGGTAACTGTTTGACCAGGCTTAGGTGGATTCTTTGGATCCCATCTAATAATTACCTGACCTAACTCCTCGGTGGTGTTAGCAAACTTAAGTGATTTATCAACTGGCTTGCCATAAACAAATGCATCAGCACCAAGCTCTTCAACCACCTCAACTGCCACTTCAAAGCCGGTTGTAGCTGGTACGAAACCTTCTGGTCTAATGCCAACTGTTACAGATGATCCACCAGATGTTGGCACGTTAATTGCTAGGTTGCCCAGCATTGCTTTTCCACCAACAACTGGTGCGGTTAATAGATTCATAGCAGGTGAGCCAATAAAGCCAGCCACAAATACATTTTGTGGTTTTTCATAAAGATTTCTTGGGGTATCAACTTGTTGCAGCAAGCCATCCTTAAGCACGGCAACTCGATCACCCATTGTCATAGCTTCAACCTGGTCATGGGTTACATAAACAGTTGTAATACCAAGTCGGCGTTGAAGGGCTGCGATTTGAGTACGGGTAGCAACACGAAGCTTTGCATCCAAGTTTGATAATGGCTCATCCATTAAGAAGACCTGTGGTTCGCGGACAATTGCTCGACCCATTGCTACACGCTGGCGTTGACCACCAGAGAGTGCTTTAGGTTTGCGATCTAAGTAATCCTCTAAATCTAATAATTTTGCAGCCTCTAATACGCGTCTTTCGCGCTCCTCTTTTGCTACGCCAGCAATCTTTAATGCAAAGCCCATATTTTCAGCAACTGACATGTGTGGGTATAGCGCGTAGGACTGAAAGACCATTGCGATATCGCGATCTTTAGGTGCAACATTTGTTACATCTTTATCACCGATTCGAATAGATCCAGTATCGATCTCCTCTAATCCAGCTAACATTCTTAATGAGGTTGATTTACCACAACCAGATGGTCCAACTAAAACTAGAAACTCACCATCATTAACGGTCAGATCTAATTTATCTACTGCAGGTTTTGTAGTTCCCGGATAGATTCGGGATGCTTGTGAGAATACAACTGATGCCATGGTTCTTTACTCCTTCTCCGGGCAGGTACGTGCCCGACGATCCGTTGGATGAAGGTCTCACGGTTGTGAGAGTTGGCAAAGGTTACGACAGAATGGCCAAAAAGGGGAAGGGGCGCAGTTTTTGCGCTCACGGGGCCGGTGAAGTGCGCAGTTAGATACCATTGGAGATATGGCCGAAGGTGCGTTAATTAGCATTGCAATCGTTTTAGGCCTAATAGCGCTGGGCGGAATCTTTGTTGCCGCCGAGATCGCCCTTATCTCCCTGCGTGAGTCTCAGGTTAAGCAGATGTCAGGCAAGGGCAAACGCGGCGCCCGCGTTGCCAAGTTAGCGAGTAACCCAAATCGTTTCTTAGCTGCAGTCCAGGTTGGTATCACTTTGTGTGGGTTCTTATCTGCCGCCTTGGGAGCTGAGCAATTAGGTGTTTATGTAATTCCAAGATTGGAATCACTTGGGCTTTCTGCCGGCAGCAGTGAGATTATTTCAATTATCGGCATTACTTTAGTAATTGTTTATATCTCTTTAGTCTTTGGCGAGTTGGTTCCTAAGAAATTAGCTTTGTATAAAACTGAGAGTATTGCGCTCGCAACTGCATCAATTGTTGATCGGGTAGCCATAATTTTTAGACCAATCATTTGGCTGCTTTCACACTCATCTGATCTGATTGTTAAGGTATTTGGCGTTACCTCAAAGAGTGAGCGGAATCAGATATCTGATATTGAGTTAATGGAACTCGTTAGTGGTCATGCTGATTTAACTAAAGAGGAGCGGGAGATCGTTGAAGAGGTGTTTAACACCAGCGATCGATTACTTCATGAGGTAATGGTGCCAAGAACTGAGGTTGACTTCCTTGATGCCTCATTGAGTATCTCTGATGCCCGAAAGCTTGCAGTAGAACTTGCTCACTCACGTTATCCAGTTGTTCGAGGAAGTAGTGATGAGGTTATTGGATTCCTACATGTTAGAGATCTACTAAATCCCAAGCTAGATGATGCCCAGATAACTATCATGGAGATGGTCCGAAATGTTATTTTCTTACCAGGAACTAAAGGTGTGCTACCAGCGTTAACTGAAATGCGTAGCAAGCGCCAACATATTGCAATTGTGTTAGATGAATACGGTGGTACCGATGGCATAGTGACTTTAGAGAATCTGGTGGAGTGCTTAATTGGTGAAATTCAGGATGAATATGACGGTCATGAAACCCAGCCAAATTTGCAGCAACGCACAGGCGATATGGAGATTGATGGTCTAATCTCACTTGAAGATTTACAGGATCAAACCGGTATACAACTACCAGAGGGTCCATATGAAACGGTGAGTGGTTTTGTGATGCATAAGTTAGGTCGGATTGCACAGGTTAATGATGTGGTTCGAGTTGATGATGCGCGCTTTACAATTGTCAGCATGAGTGGCAAACGAGTAGGACAACTTCTACTTGCCCGAGATGATGTGAAAAAGTGAGTAAAAAACGAGTTTTATCTGGAATTCAACCAACCCATGATTCTTTTCATTTAGGCAATTACTTAGGTGCAATCAAACAATGGGTGGAGCTGCAACGAGAACATGATGCTTTTTACTGCGTTGTTGATCTACATGCCCTA
>Ga0208202_1000057_pt1 | contig 26644 bp, 29 predicted proteins | sample LakMenEpi27Aug08_FD_150738 | JGI IMG/M metagenome (GOLD analysis project Ga0208202, IMG submission 150738) | Freshwater microbial communities from Lake Mendota, WI - 27AUG2008 deep hole epilimnion (SPAdes) | ecosystem: Environmental > Aquatic > Freshwater > Lake > Epilimnion/Euphotic zone ... | reverse complement strand
TGCTGGAAAAATTGGTGCTGGCAATGCATTCTTGCAAGCAGGATCGCTATCATCAACCGGTGGATCTTTGGCGCATACTGTTTCTGTTACTGATGTTACCCCACCAGATGACGGATCTCCAATAAATGTACCAAGCTCACATGGTGGTGGCTCAATTGGCTGGGCAAAATATACAGCTATAGATTTTTGTTGCCCAATTAATTCATTTTTAGAAACTCTTTCAACTACATTATCTTCAGAAGGATTTACTGCAACTTATAGTTATAGAGATATAAGCCCAATAACGCCAATATTGCAAAGGTTTGCGCATCCAAAAATTAACAACGCTGGCTCTGTCACTATTTAATCCAATGATTATTCAAAAAACATTTTATCCGCAAAATAACTTTTCGTTTTTGCTAAAAATATATGATAATTTTATATATAGTAGTGGAATTATAAAATTTATTTGCACTAGCGGAATAGATGCTTATGATATACATATAAAAGAAAATGCTGTTTTTGATAGTCAAAATAATTTTATTAGTAGTTTAGATTTGTATAAGCCAAATTATTTTTCTGGAAATTTTAATGAAGGTGATTTTCAGTGCTATTATTATTCTTCGGAAGATATAAATTACAAAAAAAATATACATGATGTAAATACCGTATCAAATATTTTGATCAGTGGAATTTATTTTCAAGGTTTTCAAAAAAATAATATCGTTAATGATGATTTGTCTTGGCCAGAGTTGGATATTTTTCAGAATAATAATTTAAATTATATTATAGAAATAAATGATGGTCAAAATGTAGGTAATGATTTAAACGTTGTATTTTCAAACAAAAATGATAGTTTGGGTGCTATAAAGATAAATAATATAAAATATGAAGATTTAGATATAGGTTATTATTCAATAGATCCTGATTTAAATTTTCCTCAATATGTGTACCCAGGGGAAAATTTTTCTTTCAATCTTATCAGTAAATATAATTTACAATTTATAACTAACATATACCTTACTCTTGAAACAGACGCTGGAATTTTACAATACGAAAAGCCAATTTCAGCAACATCCTCCGTTGCCACAGGATTTCAAACAAGTTTTGAAAATAATATTTTTGTTTCATCAGCAAATGATTATATAGCGTGGGATTTAAGTGTAGATAATTCTATTAATCTCTCTAATTTTTCTATAACTGGAAATATTTATTTTGAAATATATGACAATACTAATCAAGAAATTGTTTGGAATAAAAATCAGAACAATAACTCTTTTATTTTTGGTATTGGAAGTGGCCCATATGTAAAAAATAATTTTTATGATTATTGGTCTGGGCAGGTAATATCAAATCAAAACTTAGCACTTTCTATATCTGGTAGTGAGAAGTATGGTAAGGAAAGTTTTGGAAACATTGAAATTTTAAAAGATTTTTCTTGGACAGATAAGTGGCAAGACAGTCTTATTCTGAATCAAACAAATTCTGCGGGTATTTTATTTGAAACGACTGGAATTGCAATTAATAATATTAACTTATATTTATACAGCAAAAATAATACTAGTGGTTTATTAAATTATTATATAAACAAAGTATTTTATACAGGATCTAGTAATGGATATAAAAACATATTTAGCGGCCTTGGTTGGCACACTGGCTCATTATCTAACTGCTGCGGTACATCCGGATTTCCATATGAATTCCCATCTGGATTTCCATTTTCGGGCCAAAGTATTTATGGATTTTTTTCTGGTTTTGGCTTTGGAAAACTGTCTGGATTTTTATTGACTGGGGAGCCAATTCATAGTGGAAATATTAATATTTCTGGAAAAAAATTAACGCCAGATGATCCAAATTATTTCGCACCAATATCTGAAAATCATAAAATAAAAATAGATACAAATTATATGCTATCTAGCGGAATATATGCTTTAATTTTTGATTCAGTACCAAATACTAGCGTCCAAAATGAAACTGGAATTTTTTGGCCAAAAATGTGGCCAAACAATGTTATACCGCCGAATAATTTTACTTTGGTTGTTCCAGAAAATCCTGATTATTTTTATGCAAGCGGTTATGAAAATTCAGGATATGCATATTTTGGCAGTGGAATAAATTTTATAAAAACAATAGTGTCAAATACCAATAAATTTACATATACTGGTATTGATTATAATTCAGCTTTGTCTTTAAATAGTTTAAATAATTATAGCAATTTGCTAAATTTAAGTTACTATAATAATAGTAATATTTTTCATTTTAATATTTTAAGATTTTTAAACAGAGAAGAGCTTTTATATAATGATTTTTATGATGAATGCGTGTATAAAATTTCAGGGAATAACATTTTTAAAACAGGAAAATTGTTTGCTAATAAAAATACTAACAGACAATTACAAGGAGACATAATATGAGAGTTTTTTCAAATAGTCCAATTCCGGCAAATAACGGCAATTCAGAATCTATATATTTTACTCCGGATAGTGGGCCATGGGCTCTTAGATGTGAAGATGGTTATGTTTCTGTTGCTTTGGGGCATGTATTCAACTCAGATATGCAAGGAATTGAAATTGATCTTAGTAATAGAATGCCTATTTTTGATGGAGTAAATTTAATAACTTTAGAATTAAATTTAGAAAATGGTTCAGTTTATTCTTCTCATGTATTCAATAATAACAGCAACCAACTCCCAATATATAGAGAATGGGCGCTTGGCGATGGAGAAAAAAAATCAGTTGCTAATCAGACAGTAATAAGAGCATTAATCGCCGGTGTTTTTGTTGGCACCAAAGGTTTTGGAATGGCGAGTGTTTATAATGGCACCCTTCAAAGGTATACAGTTTATAGATGTTTGTATAATGACCTTATGCTTTATCAAGGATGTGATGGCTTGATTTTTTTGCCAGCGCCATATTCGATCCCATAAATCATATATGATTTTTTAAGAGCTTTTGCCATTTTTTCTTTTAATTCTTTCAATAATTTCGAATATTCTTTTCTTGGGGATATCTGAAATAGAATTCCATTCTGTTGCTTCACTATCGCTTTCTGAAATTAATTTGGCTTTAATTGTGTCAAAATTTAAACCAACCTCAGACATAACTTTATTTAGAACATTTGCAGGATTGGTCGGTTGAGATTCCTCAATTATTTCGTTTTTCTTTTTTGGATCAATTTCATCCTGACCAACAATATTAATTCTTAGAAAATTACGAACTGCACGAATAAATGCCCTATTTTCAGCAATGGCCATTAAAAATTTATTTCCAAAGCCACTTGTATTTTCAAAGTGCGCATCTGCTAGCGCAGAGAATTTAACGGGCAGCATCCCAGTTTCATAATTTGGAATCCACGCTATATTGCATTTAACAGCTACATAATCTTGACGAGCGGTAATAACATTGTAATTAACTTTAGTAAATCCACGAATACAGGCAACATCTTTAATTCCGCCTAATAAAATTAATAATTGTCCATCTTCTAGTTGAGTTACATCTATAGAGCCGAAATCTGTACCTGCGGGAAATTTATCCTTATTAGGTACAAGAAATTCTGGCTTAACCATAGCTTTCCAATCTACAGTTCCATCATCATTGTGCTTATATGCAATGTTTTTTAGCAAACCATTTTCATTTCTGCTGAATGGATCTTTTTTAATGTCTAGGGTATTCTGGTTGACAACTACTGTTTCTATTTCTGTTTTTTGTGACATTTTTGGCATAATTATTTATCTTCTTTTGCATAAAGATAGCAGAATTCTAATTCTTTGTCAAGATTTTTATAATTTTTGATTTTATCTAATTTTTCAAAATTTGAATCAGAGCTTTCATTGTTTATGTATGAAAGTATAGATAGATATATTTTTCCTGAGCTTAATACTAATCGATTTGTTTTCAATATTATTGATTTGGTATCTGCATTTTTTAAAATATTTTCTATATCTACTTTTTGAGGCGAGTATTTAACAAAATTTAAATTAAAATTAATTAAATCAATTTTTATTTCATTAAAATATTCTTCGTTTTCTCCAGTATACAGTATAGTAGGCTTTATTCCGTGTTCTGTTAATATTTTAATATATTCTGGATCTGTGCTTTCATCCGTAACATCAATAAAGAAATTTGCAATATTTTCTTTTAAAGATGATAAAATATGAACATTTTTAATTTTTTTAGAATTTTTTATAAAAAGATTAAATTTTCTATTTTTAAGATTTGCAAATATTAGATTTTCATCTAGGTCCTGTTTGCATAAATCGGCGCGCATATTTATTAATGACCCGCCAGCAAAATCTGGGCGTATTAGAGTATCAGGAACAAATTCTATAACTTTTACTAAATATTTGTCGCCATTGAATAAGGTTTTTATATTATAACCAATGTTTAAGTCTAAAACTTTTTCTATTGCTTGTACAATATTTTCGAAATTTATAGTATTGATTGTTTTTGGATTTTCATTTGGATTAAATGATGGTTTTTTACCGTTGTAATCTGGCAAAAAACAAAATACCTTATAATCATTAACCTCTTTTGAATTAAAACATGGCCCAGCTATTTTTGGTGTTGTTATGCTATATAATGCTATTATTGGTCTGTCAGATGCAGAAGCTAAATGAACTGGAAAGCTATCATTTCCAATATGCAGTAAAGAATTTTCAATAATGTACGCTGTTTGATTATAGTTTGTTTTTCCTTGTAAATGAATACAGTTATTCAACGGCAAATCTTCTGCTCCGCCAATTTGTACTATTTTAATTCCATTTTTGTTTAAACATTCAGTTATTTCATCAATAACATCTTGAAAATAATCATAGTTTTTTGCGCCCATTCCGCTTGAATTATGTATTGTAATATATTTTTCGGGAACTGGGTAAAAATTTTTGATTATAAATGGCTTGGATATTTTAGCTCCAGTTTGAAGGCTGTATGTTTCTAATAAATGTGACATATTATTTTTTATATTCGTGATCGAACTGTGAAATGCTATAGCTATTATGTGTATAATTTAGCAATTTTTGAGTTGAAAAATATGGATTCAAACATATATCCACATAACCAGAGTGATCTCCGTGACCTTCCATTACAATTTGGCTATCCATTATTTGGTTATATGGAATAATTTTGTCAATATTTGGATTTCCAAAAACAATATCTGCAAATTTTGGTTCACAAGCAAAGTATATTTTCCATTTATCTTTAGAAAATTTTTCTCTTATTGATTCAAAGAGGGCACTTACAATAAAGATGTCGCCAGCGCTTTGTGGCTGTACTATTAATAGTCTTTTTAGCTTGTTTTCTTTATCGCTGCTATCAAATAAAACTTCTAAAGTTTGAACATTTTCTTTTTCAAGATCTTTATTCGCAACATCTCTAAAATAAGATTCTATATTATTTTTAGGCATGCCTCTTTCTATTTGCATCATCCAGTGCTTTACTCCATCATCATTTTGATCTGGATGTGCGTCAAGAATTTTATTGTATAATTGTAATACCCATTGTAAATCATCATCCATTTGATCTATTTGGGCTTTTGGGTTTACTTTTTTAACTTCTTTATCGTCCCAAGCATTATCTTCAGTTATTATTTGTTGATGATCTATAAAATCTTCTATTTTTTTTCCATTTACGCCAACAGAATAGTTGTCTAACGCCCATTTTCTGGAAGCCATTTCCATTTCTTTTTTTCTTTGCGGTTTCATTTCGCAAATTTTTTTCATTATTTTAGATATGGAAGATGGATATGGTTGAGATTTTAAAAATTGCGTACTTGCACCCATCGGCGGCTCATTATAAAATGAATAATCCATTGGTATGCAACCTTTGTTATGATTAACAACATTCCAACCAAAAGAGTAATCGCAGGTAGATACTATTTTTTCTGTTAAAGCTGCCTCTACAATTGGTATCTCGCATGCCCCAGATGTTGCCGGATGCAAATATGCATCCATAATATTATATACTTCATTAAGCTGAGCATCAGTTACCCCTAAAGAAACATTTGTAGTGACTAATGTTTTTCTTTTTGTTTCTGGATTTTCAATATCCTGACCAGTATATGGCAATATAAAATATTTATGAGTTTCTTTACAAATATATGTACATAATATATTTTTTTCCGGAACCCCATATTGTTTTGCAAATCTCATTATGTCCCAGCCCTCTGCAAAATGTGTATGTAGCAATAATTTAGATTTGTTTTCCATTTCTGGACTTTGTTTTAAAAATTCAGCATATCCAGAAATTAATGTTCCTACTAATTTTCTAAGTTGATTTCTAAAAACAAAACCAAAGATTTTGCAATCTTGTTCTATCCCATGTTTATGCCTGATATTTTTCTTGTCAAGATCAGTTAATGGGAAAAAATTATCTGTATTAGTTAACGGATATTGGGTTTTTACATGATCAAATCCAAGACTGTGGAATTCATGCTCTGCAAAATCAGACCATGTCCAGTAGTTTTTGATTTTATCTGCTTTTTCAATAGTATCAGAGAGAAGTGGCAAGCTATCAAATGTTATCCAGCAAACGGTTGGTATTTTTTTAAAAAATGGCTTGTCCGCAACAAACAATGCCCCCCAACTATCTTGTATAGCAAATATCACATCCGGCTTTACTTCTTCAACTATTTTTCCAATTTGCGGCTCTCCATAGCTTGCCATTCTAGCAAAATGCTGATCCTGCTGCATTCTTTGAATAAAAGATGGATCGTTTGGTATAACTCCTATAGTTTTCCACGGAAATTTTTGAAATTCTGGATTATCTCTCCCAACACCACAAGCTGCATGGTATAAATCATATTTTTTTGTTTTATACAAATAGCTTAGAAGTAATTTGATATTTTTACCAAATCCAGTATTTACGCCAGCGTAGTCTGTTAAAAATAGAACTCTTTTTTTTCTCATTTAAAAATTTGATTGTTTTTTAGTAGTACTATCTGTAATGCTATTTTTATCAAAAGTAAATAAAATATATGATTTTAAAAATTCTTTAAGTAAAAAACCCTCATCATTATTAAGCCCTATCATAAAAGATTCTCCATCTTTTTCATTTATAGACATGCCATACCCAAGCTTTGCTCCTTCTTTTATGTAGTGTGAAAAAGTTATAGACGTTGTTTTAGATTCGTTTTTATGAACGGTTGACCATTTATCGTTACCAGAATCAATCACTCTGCAAATAGCAGCCGCTTCGGTTGCATTAAACTTTATTTTTTTATTTTTTAATGGATTTTTGGAGTTTTCTGAAAATGAGCCTCTTTTAGAATTATTATCCCAAGAGTATTGCTTTACAATGCTAAGATATAGCCCATAATCGGCTTCTTTTGCTGCAAATTGGAACTGTGCTGCTGCGCCTTTACTTTGGCTGTTTGGCTTGTAATAAGATAAAGATTTCATTTGTCAGATTATATTTTAGAAGATAGTTTTGTCAAAATTTTTATTATATAATATAGCATTAAGGATATAAAAGAGTATACTAAAATATATTTTATACTACCAATCAAAATTGAACATATCAAAGATATCCAAAATCCAAAACATATTGGGCAGGATATTAACCTAGTCATGAAATTGTTATATGTCCTGTTTAGATATAATAAATAATTACTATCCCCACTAGAATGATATGACTTGATCAAAAGCATGCCGTAAAAAAATTGTTGCCATTTTTGATGTTTAGACAAATCTGATAGTTTATTTAGATATTCCCATACCACATCTGTTTCGTATATATAGTATAATATCATGCATATCGATACTGATGTAAATAATAAATTTAAAATATTCATATCGATAATAAAAAAATATATTTACTTTTCAAACAAAACATGTTACAAATAAATTTATATTCAAAGCAAAAACAAAAACATGCGGCCATAGGCCGCAAAAACGCTTTGCGTTTTTAATATTTTTATGATAGAAGAAAAAACAACAGACAGTTATTTAGCTGAAATGGTAAAAAAACATGCTAATCAGGATGCGTTATCGATGTTAATTGATAGACATTCTGGTATATGCTATAAAATATACAATAAATATTTTCAAAATAATACCTCTACTCTAGCTAGAGATGTGGAAGAACAGAAAGATTTATTAATATACCAAGCGGCAAAAACATTCGATCCATCGTTTGGCGCGAAATTTTCAACGTGGCTTGGTAATGTTGTGACATATGCTTGTCTTAATGCGTGCAATGATTATAAAAAAGAAATAACAATGGAGTCAGATATCTTAAAATATTTTGCAGACCAGCATTCAAACCAAGAAGCATCTTATGCATCTAAAGATGAAGAAATTTTATCATATATAAAAAATATAATAGATATGTCATCAGATGAAACTTCGAAAGAAGTAATAAAAATGAGATATTTTTCTGAAGGCAAAAAAGTAAAAACATTCAAAGAGATCGCTGACCACTTCGGCGTATCTACTCAAACAGTTGTCAATTGGCATGATAAATTTTTAACGTTTTTAAAAAATAAATTGAAATCTGAATCAAGTTTGGACATAATATAGGCTTATGAGTGAAACAAAACAGAAAAATAATAATGCATCAGATTTAACCGACACGGGTGCATTCTGGAAAAAAGAAAAAAATGGTAAACAATTCCTATCTGGAAAGGTAAAAATCGGCAACGGCGAATATACCGCTTTTATTTTTAAAAATAACAAGTCAAAGCCAAACCAGCCTGATTACAGACTCACATTAGCAGATCTACCTGAAGACCTTAAGCCAGAATCGCAAAAGGTACCCAAAAAAGAAAAACAAGAAGACAGTGTTGATCTTGAAAATCAAGACGATATTCCATTCTGATCAGAAAAAAATATATAACATTATAAAAGCCCAACCAAAAATTGGGCTTTTATTTTTTAGATTTTTATAAACATATAAATATTATCGCTTATGAAATTTGCTATAAACTTTCCATTTAATCAAACAAGCCTTGGTCAATGCTCAAACAATATTGCTAGAGAAATTTTCAAAAAGCAAATAAATACTCCAATATTTCACATTGGCCAACCAGATCATTCAATGTTAGAGCATGAAAATGATTTTGTAAACTGGATTGTTTCTAACTCTATAAGATCTGAGGAAACTCATTGTAAAAAAAATCCTGTTTTAAAGCTATGGCATATCACAGGAAGTCTAGAAAGTTTTTCTGAAAAACAATATCTTTATACATTTTATGAGCTTGATAGCCCAACAGCGAGAGAGTTAAATATTTTAAAAAATCAGGAAATGGTTTTTGTGCCATCTACCCATTATGCAAATTTATTTTCTAACTTTAATATTAATTGTAAAGCAATACCTCTAGCCTTTGACTCAAAAACTTTTAAAGTAGAAGAGATAAAATATCCAGATAATAGAATTTGTTTTGGGTTGGCCGGAAAATTAGAAAAAAGAAAACATCATTTAAAAATCTTAAATGCTTGGGCGAAAAAATATGGTAACAGACAAGATGTTTATTTGAACTGTGCTATTTATAATAATTTTTTAAAACCAGAAGATCAAAGCGCAATGATTGGGCAAGCTTTAGAGGGTAAAAGATATTTTAATATAAACTTTTTACCTTGGATGCCGAACAATACTGATTACAATAAGTTTTTAAACGCAAACCATATTATGATTGCAATGTCTGGTGGTGAAACATGGGGCCTTCCAGAATTTACATCTGTAGCTCTTGGAAAACATTGCGTTGGTCTAAAAGCTCATGGGTATAAAGACTGGATGAATGAAGACAATTCTGTATGCATAACCCCAAATGGAAAAATTCCAGCATATGATAATATGTTTTTTAGAGAAGGTCAGCCCTTCAATCAAGGAAATATTTTTGACTTTTCTGTAGATGACTTTTTAGATGCTTGCGATGTTGCGATTGAAAAAGTAAAATCTAATTCGGTAAATTCTGCCGGTCTTAAATTGCAGGAGGAATTTACGTGGGAAAAAACAACAAACTTAATTTTAGAAAATATTAAATAATATGGGCTCGAAAGGTAAAAATACAGAAGTTCAAAAATATAACAAGTATAAAGAAGAAGCAAGGCAGAAGCTTGCCGAGCACACTCGTAACGAATTTTTAAAAGAAAATTCTGGAAATATAATCAAGCACGCTGATAGGTCTTATAAAATAATGCCAGACGGGTCTTGGAGGCGCATAACTCCAAAGCATGAAATTGTAAGGAACAGTAAAGATTATAACAAATAATGCCCATCTATTCATACATTGATGATGATACCGGAGAAGTGCATGACGTAGTTCAGGGCATGAATGATGTGCATGAGCATTACTATAATGGCAAAAAATTAAGAAGAATTTATTATTCACCGAATGCATCTATAGATACGAACATTTCTTCAGAAAATGCATTTATTGAAAAAACTGGAAAAATGCGCGGTACAATAGGCGATATACAAGATTACTCTAGAGAATTAAGCAACAAACGCGGCGGATTTAATGACCCCATAAGGCAAAAGTATTACAAAGATTACTCGGCAAAACGCCATGGCGCTAAACATCCAGAAGTTGTAAAAAAAGAAAGAAAAGATAGAATTAAAAATCTAGAGAAAAAAACTGGACTAAAAATAACAACATGAAATATGATATTGAATATCTCATACTCGATTATAATAGACCAGAAGAGGCAAAAAAGTTATTGGATAGTATAAAAAGCAATTCAAAATTTGAATATAAAATTACATATCTTGACAATGGATCAAGTGAAAAATATGCCGAACAATTCAAAAGTCAAGGCTTAATAGATAATTTAATAGTTAACAAAAAAAATAATGGCTGCGGTGCTGGGTCTATACAGCTATTTGCACAATCATTTGCTGATTATGCTTTTTACATACAGGTTGATCAATTGCAGTTAGGAATCATTGATTCGAATTTTATAGAGTCAATGGTTAAATTAATTGAAAACGATGGCTACTCTTATATAGACCTTGCTGGCGACCAAGGTCATGGCAATTATTCCGAAAGGGCTCAATTTATAAGCCCTGCATTTTACAACTCAATACCAAAGAGTATAGGCGGGCCAGGTCCTTGGAGTGAAATCAAATGGACAGAAGAGTGCATCCAAAACTATATAAAAAATAATAATTTAAAATATAAATCAATTTATATTAACCACAACGGTAGAAATTATCCTATTTTTGCAGACTGTGGCAAATGGAGCGTAAGGCAGGAAAAAGATGGAACAATTTGGAGGCATAGGACCGACACTAAAACCGTAAGTATAGTTTCTGGAGATGTAAGAATGAAACATAAATATTACCCATTCTCAGAAGATCAATGGAAAGAAATTTTAATTACAAAAAAATGTGATAATATAGTTCCTGAAGGATGGAAACGGCATGTGTTTAGATGTTGGGATTAATTTATGATATCAATTTATACTACAGCGTTTAATATAGAAAAAAACGAATTTGATATAAATTCGGCTTTAAAAAATTTTTTAGAACTAGCAGATGAAGTATGTATTGCAACTCTTCCAGACAATGAAGATAGCACGCAAAATATACTACAAGACATTATTAATAAAGATTCTAGAGTAAAAGTATTCATGAGCTATGATATTAATTCAGATACATTTGCAAAGGATGGAAAGCTTAAAAACCTAGCATTGCAAAACTGTACAAATGATATTTGTGTTCAACTAGATTCTGATGAAAGAATTAGCAACCCAAACGTCTGGAAAAATTTTATAGAAAAAAATAAACAAATTATTTTGGATGGCTATGCATTCATGATTCCAGTTATAAATCTTTACAAAGATAAAAATTATTATCGAGATATAAGTGTTAAATGGTATTTGCACAAAAGAGATGGCATGCAAAGGGGGATTGTTAGCTTTGCAAGGCTAGAAAATGGAAAGTTTGATAAAGAAAGAAGCGACGGCTGTGAATTAATTGATAGTGATGGAAGGCTTCCGCAGTCTATAAATATTTTATATCATCCTAATTTTACTAATAAATCACCAATAGAAATTCTAAAAACTTCAGAAATTCCGTTTGTTATTCATCATGGATATACAGATTTGAAAAGAAGAGCATCTATTAATAAAAATTTTTGGGAAAAAGAATGGTCAGAATATAGCGATATTGAAGTAAAATTAAATACTACCGAATCAGACTTTAAAGACGAATACTTTAAGCACGGATTAAATATATGAGAAAATTAGGGGTTATATTATCCGCATATGGGATAGAAGAATATGTAAAGCCATGTCTTAACTCTTGGATCAAATTTGATATACCAATAGCATGCTCAAGCTTTCAGTTCGAAAATTTTGAAAAGCAATCAAACGCAGCATGCGTAAATGAACTTAAAAAGTTACTACCCGAGGAATGTATATTTTACGATGAAAACAAATCTTTTAAAGAGCATGAGGCAAGAAATATATCGCTAGACTATTTAAAAAATAATACTGACATAGATACAGTTTTAATTTTAGATGTAGATGAGTTTTATACCGAAAAAGAAATAGAAAATTTATTAAAATTTATAAATAGCGAAGATTTTAGCTGGATAGCTTGGGCTAAAATCAACTTTAAAAATTACGTTTTCGATGGGAAATCTTGGACAGATGATTTTTGTCCGCCAAGAATTTTTAAAATAAAATATCAAGACTATGCTTTAGATAAGTTTTACTGGGATAATGACATTTTGTATATTGATAAAAATAGCGCATCAGTAGACTACAAGCAACTTTCTAGCATAACAGTACCAAAAAATAAAATTCATGTAAAGCACATGACTTGGCTAGATAACGAGCGAAGCAAGAATAAAATCAAATACCAAGAAAAGCATTTTGGCTCTTGCTCATATCAATGGAATGATTCGAAAAAATGCGTAGAAATAAATAAAGATTTTTATAAAAAATCTGGCCAAATACCACCAACAATATACAATGATATCTATGCATAAAAAAAGGCTATTAATAGGTTTATGTTCATGGAATAACCCAAATCTCTTAAAAGGATGCATCTTTTCTATAATTCAAAGTCTGGATTTTAGCAAGGATGGGGTGGCTGTTGTTTTAAACGAAGCTGATTTAGAATCAGCAGAATTCCTTTTAAATTTAAAAATACCATTCGTAGCCGTGCCAGAAAATAGAGGGGTTCTAGCAATAGATTATCTTAAGCCATTTATAGAAAACTCAGAGTATTTTCTTAATACAAATGACGATATGCTTTTTTGTTTAGATTTTGCCGATGATTTAATCAATATAGTGGAAGAAAATTACCCAGCATCATCATCATGTATGCTAGTAGAGAATTTTTATAGCAATAACCCATGCGTTGTTGTAGATACAGAGTTAAAGTCAGAAATATCTGTAGAGACTTATAATATCTTTATTAATAAATATATAAATAATATTTACAATCAAGATAAAAAAGTAATATCATATTGTCATCCAATATGCGTAAAATCAAAAGATTACCTTGCAATAGGCGGCTACTCCGGAAACTGGGACATGAGTTTTAGAAGTGGCTATGGGCGGGATGATATGTTTGCATATAATTTATGGAAATTACATGAATTTAATTTTAAGCATATTTGTTCAAATACTTCTTTTGTTTTCCATGCATCATCTGCGTCAATGAAAAGATTACCACAAGAGCTTAAAAATGAAAATAATTTAGAAAATTTTAAATCCAAAACAGGAATTTCAATTCATGAATTTAGACAAAAAATAAACTTAGGATCATATGTATAAAAAATATAATCACTGCAGAATTTCAGATTCAAAAAATTTAAAAACTTTTTTTTCATTAGAAACTGCTCTTGCTGGTGGATTTTTAAAAAACGAGAATCTCTGTAAAGAAGAAAAAAAATATCCACTTACCGTTTCCTTTTGTCCAGAAAGTTCTTTGGTGCAAGTTAATGAAATTGTATCTGCTGAAGTTTTATTCAGCGATTATTTTTACAAAACAGGATCAATCAAAACACTGGCTAATCACTTTAGCGAAATGGCAGAAGAATATAAGTTAATTTCTAATAATAAAAATATTGTCGAAATTGGGTGCAATGATTTTTCTATGCTTGGAAATCTTATAGGATCTCAGTATGAAAAAATTATTGGTGTTGACCCCAGTAATGTATCAAAAAATTTTCAACCCACGGGTACAACACTTTACAATACGTGCTTTAACAGTGAAATTGCTGATAAAATTGTAATTGAGCATGGTCGCGCTGATATTATCAGCGCCAGTAATTGTTTCGCGCATATAGAGAATATAAAAGATGTAACTCTTGGAATTAAAAAACTATTGTCAAAAAACGGAACAGCAGTTATAGAAGTACATTGGCTTGGAAATATTATTAAAAACTATCAATTTCCATTCATATATCATGAGCACATGTATTATTATAGCTTGAAAGCGATGGACTACTTAATGAGTCAATTTGATTTATCAATTTTTGATGTTAAACATATAAATATTCATGGTGGATCAATACGTTATTATATTTGCCATAATGGAGCAAAAGAAATAAGAGAAAGCGTTGCTTTGCTCGAAAAAGAAGAAAGCGAATTAAAGCTATATGACGAAAATACATATTTAAATTACTCGGAGCAGGTTAGACTTCTTGGATTAGAGCTTAAAAACTTAATTTCAAAATTAAAAAAAGAAAATAAAAAAATTTATGGGTATGGAGCTTCAGGCCAAGCAAACACATTAATGGCATTTTATGGTATAACCAAAGATGAAATACCATTAATTATTGATGACGCCCCACTAAAAGTTGGATGCTATACCCCAAACAACCATATACCAATAGTAAACTCTGATATTTTAAACACAGAGCCGCCAGATTATATTTTATGTTTTGCCTATACATTTATAGAAGAAATAATAAAAAGAAATAAAAAATTTAACGGTAAATGGATAGTTCCATTGCCAGAAGTAAAAGTTTATGAATAACTATTTTTTAGACATAGAATTTTCTTGTACAATAAACTCGAATAGAAAAAATTTAACTGATGATTTAATACTTTCAGTTCCAGACATTAATTTTAAAGTATTTGATCCAGGGGCGCCAAATAGCTATTCCGAAATGGTTAATGGCTCAATTTTAAACGCAGATACAGAATACTGTATATTTTTATCTGATAAAGCTAGGCCCCAATCTTCTAAAAATTTTTACAAGATAATACAGTTGCTTAGAATGGGTTATGGGCTTGTTGGGCTATATGCCCTTGGCTTTTTTGGTATACGTAAAGAAACAATAAGAAGGATTGGATTTTTTGATGAAAGATTTGTTGGCGGTGGACAAGAAGATATGGATTTTCTGTTCAGATTAAATGAGGCAAATATCGCATATTACTATGATCTTGAAATACCATTTATAAATATGCCAAGCTCTTGGCCACCAAGCGATTACAATAGAGAGCTTTTATCTGAAAAATGGTCAACCGTTCCAAACTTATGCGCTTGGCCATCGAAAGATTCATGCAATCAAGTTAGATGCCTGCCAGAAACAAGACCATATGCGAACGAATTTGGCGATATTATAGGTATAAATTTTTTAGATAAAACATTCACAATACATCATAAATAATATATGAAAAATAAACGCATTTTTATTACTGGAGGGGCTGGGTATTTGGGCAAAAATTTAATTGAAAGATTATATAATGATAATGAAATTGTTTGCTACTCTAGAGATGAAGCTAAACATTACTTATTAAAGAAAAAATATCCAAAAATAAAATGTGTAGTTGGAGATATTAGAAATTTAAATAGGCTAATTAGAGAGGCAAAAAATTGCAATGTAGGCATATTCACGGCAAGCCTCAAGCAAATTTCTGCCTGTGACGAAAATACAACAGAGGCAATAGATACGATTATAAATGGGGCAGTGAATTCAAGAATAGCAGCAGAAGATAATAATTTTGAGTCTGCATGTTTTGTATCGAGCGATAAGGCGTGCGCAGCAACAACTATATATGGAGCTTGTAAGTTTGTGGCCGAACAATCATTTATTGTTAATAATTCAAATGTACCATTAGTATCATGCAGATATGGAAATGTTACTAACTCTACAGGATCTATTATTCCATTAATAAAGCACGCTCTTGAAAATAAGTACAAACTAAATTTATATTCAGAAGAAATGACAAGATTTATGCTTTCAATTAATGATGCAATAAATCTTATTTTGGACAGTATGCAAAATTTTTCACACGCTACCGTTATTCCAAATATTAGTTCTTTCAAAATAAAAGATCTTTTTGATATCTATAAAGAAAAATTTGGACTAGAATATTCTATTACAACTCCCAGAGTTGGGGAAAAAATACATGAAGTAATGATAAGTGAAGAAGAAGCTTTCAGAACAGAAAAGCGCAACAATTATTTCGTTATTAGTCCCACAAAAACCTCTTCAAATCCTGTTAGTTTTATAAATAAAGAATTTTCCAGCAGAGATTATACTGTATCAAAAGATATTTTAGAGAGCGTACTATCTAAGCACAATTTCTATTTATGAAAATTGCAGTTGTTGGTTCCGGTGGAATGCTGGGTCATGCTGTTGTAAATTTTTTATCCAAAAATAAAGATTTTACAATATATGCTTTCACTAGAAATAGGAAGATTTGCAGAGAAGGAAATATATTTTACATACATTACAACGAACTTTTTAGCTTTTTTTTACCATACGATTATTTAATCAATTGTGCTGGTGTATTAAGAGCAAAAGAAAAAACGCAAGAGTCTCTATCGGAATCGCTTAGCATAAATACAATTCTTCCTCTTAAAATTTTAGAATCAGAACTTTCAAATAAAATAATTAACATAACGACAGATGGTGTATTTTCTGGAAAAGATGGTAATTATTTAGAGTCTTCGTGCCATAATGCATGTGATGTTTACGGCAAAACAAAAAGCTTGGGGGAAATAAAAAGCGACAAAGTTTTTAACCTTCGATGCTCAATTATTGGTAAAGAACTTAATACTTCAAAAAATTTACTTTCTTGGTTTTTAAATCAAGACAGCAATGCAAAAATAGACGGATACACAAATCATTTCTGGAATGGAATAACAACGCTTCAGTTTGCCAAAATATGCGAGAATATTATAACAAACAATGTCCAATCGAATAATATTCAACATATAGTTCCTATCGATACTGTAAGTAAATATGAATTGTTAAAATTATTTAACAAGTATTTTAAAAAAAATATTAATATTTTTCCCAAATATTGCAGCGAAACAGTGAATAAAACTTTATCAACCGTAGACCCAATAATGAACAGTACTCTTTGGGGAAATAAAATAAAGTCTATTGAAGAAATGATATCAGATATTGCAGAGGCATAACATACACCGTGATTTTTTGTTTTCATTTTTTTTACGCAATCACGTAAAAAAAATTTTCATTAGCTTCAAATATGCGTAATATAAAAAACTGACGCAGTTACGTCAAAAAATTTAATTCATTTTTAATATTATGAGCCTAAAAGCACTTTCAGAATATACACTATACGCAAAATATTCACACTACATTCCAGAAAAACAAAGAAGAGAAACTTGGCCTGAGATTGTAGAGCGCGTATTTGGTATGCATGCTAGAAAGTACGCCACTATTCTAGAGACAAATCCAGAATTTAAAGAAGAATTTGAATTCGCAAAACGAATGGTCAGAAAAAAAAGAGTCCTAGGCTCCCAAAGGGCTTTGCAATTTGGCGGCAAATGGATTGAAAAAGAAGAATTTAAAATTTATAATTGCTCATCTACCTATGTTGATCGACCAAGATCTTTTCAGGAGTCTATGTATGTATTGCTTTGCGGTGTTGGTCTTGGATTTTCTGTACAGAAAGAGCATATTAAAAAACTTCCTAAACTCCACCATGTTGATGGATCAGCATGGAGAAAATGGAAAGTAGACGATTCCATCGAAGGGTGGGCTGACGCGATAGGTGTTATTGTTAATAGTTATTTTGCAAAAAAAGATAGCGAATTTCCAGAAATGTCTGGGCATAAAGTTAATTTTGATTATAGCCTTATTCGCCCAGAGGGCGCGCTTATCGCTGGTCAATTTAAAGCGCCAGGGCCTAAAGGCCTTGAAAAGTCAATCGAAAAAATTAGAGCGCTAATTGAAAAAAGAATCAATAGCTCAGAATTTAAAACAGACGAATATGCCGGAAGGCTTCGCCCTATTGATGCTTACGATATAATCATGCATGCAAGCGATGCAGTTCTTTCAGGTGGTGTTCGCAGATCAGCTACAATTTGTCAATTTTCTTTAGATGATAAAGAAATGGCAACTGCTAAAACTGGAAATTGGTTTATTGAAAATCCGCAAAGAGCCAGATCAAATAATTCTGCCGTCCTTTTAAAGGGCAAAACATCATTAGAAGAATTTCATTCATTAATGGAGTCAACTCGTCAATTTGGAGAGCCAGGTTTTATATGGCTACATAATACAGATATTGTTTATAATCCTTGCGCTGAGATTGGAATGATTCCAAATTACAATGGAGAAAGCGGAATACAGGTTTGTAACCTCACAGAAATTAATGGAAAGTTTTGTACTTCAGAAGAAGAGTTTTACGAAGCCTGTCGTGCCTCTGCAATACTTGGGACAATGCAGGCTGGATATACACGCTTCAATTATTTAACTGATACAACGAAAAAAATTGTTGAGCGTGAAGCGTTACTAGGATGCTCTATCACAGGGTTCATGGATAATCCAGAAATTTTACTTGACTCAAAAATCCAAAAAAAAGGAGCGGAAGAAATTAAAAAAACCAATAAAAAAATTGCAGCAATGATTGGCATAAATCAATCAGCAAGAACAACTTGTGTAAAACCCGCTGGATCCACAAGCTGTGTTCTAGGAACAGCCTCTGGAATTCATCCGCATCATGCTAAAAGATATATTCGTAGAGTTCAAGCGAATCATAACGAATTTCCAGCGCAGCATTACAAGTCACAAAATCCTTTATCCGTTGAGGTTAGCGTATGGTCAGCTAACGGAACAGATGAGGTTGTTTCTTTTCTTTGTGAAGTTCCAAGGGGCGCAATTCTTAAAAATGCAATCTCAGCTGTGCAATTTTTAGATCAAATCAAGTCAACGCAAAGAAATTGGGTTGAGCATGGAACAAATCAAGAGTTATGCGTTAAACCTTATGTTAGGCATAATGTCTCGTGTACTGTTGTTGTAAAGCCAGATGAATGGAAAGATGTAGAAAAATTTATTTTTAATAATCAGGAATATTTTTCTGGCATTTCACTACTTCCATCTTCTGGAGATCTTGATTACCCACAAGCTCCATTTAGTACAGTATTGACGCCAGAAGAAATTGTTGAGCAATATGGCAATGCGTCTGTTTTCGCTTCTGGATTGACCGTTGATGGGCTTGCAGCATTTGATAGCAATTTATGGAAGGCATGTGATGCGTTTCTTGGAATGGGCGAGCAGATTCCAGAAACAATGCAAGAGCCCAAATTTCCACAAAAAAATGGATATACCTTAAAAGAACATAATGAAAAAATCATAGATTATTATCTTTACAAAAGTAGTTATGATAACTGGTTTGCCAAAAAAGACTGGCTCCGCAGAGCAAAACAGTTTTCAGTAAGATATTTTAATGGAGACGATAGGCGAATGACACATTGTCTAAAGCATGTTACTTTATGGAAAACATGGTGTGATATTCAACGCGAACACCGAGAAGTTGATTGGTCGAGTGTAATAGAAAAAGATCAAAGCTATGTAGAGGCTGCAACTCTTGGAGCGCAAGCCTGTGCTGGCGGAGCATGTCAACTTGTATGATTAACGATCGATTAACTTGGCCAGAATATGCGATGGAGCTTGCAAAAGCTGCAGCGTTACGCTCAGAAGATCCATATAAAAAGGTTGGTGCATGCATATTGCGATATGATAATACAGTAGCAGCTATTGGTTATAATGGGGCGCCCCCAGGTGTAGAAATTAATTGGCAGGATCGAGACGAAAGGCGCCGTAGAGTTTCCCATGCAGAAGCTGCTGCTTTAAGATACATTAAACCACATGAAGCCAAGCTAATCGCAGTCACACTTCGCCCATGCACAGAATGTATAAAAAATATTTCAATGTATGGTATCAAAGAAGTATATTATCATGAAGCATATGATCGTGACGATTTCTCAGTCGAATTAGCAAAAGAATTCGGCATATCTCTTATAAAAATATAATTGTTTTTGTAACATATTGAGTTATAATAGTTTAATGATACAGGTTAAACTTTTAACAGAAAATTCTAAAGCCCCAACAAGAAATACGCCGACAGATGCAGGTTTAGATTTATATGCCTCAGAAGAGGTTTTGATAAATGCAAGGGAATGGAAAGCTGTAAGTGCGGGCATTTCTATATCTATACCGGATGGCTATTATGCTAGAATAGCCCCAAGATCTGGCTTGGCATTCAAGTACGGTCTTGATGTTTTCGCTGGAGTTATTGATTCTGGTTATAGGGGGGAAATAAAAGTTATAATTTATAATGCTGGAGAAAAAGATTATCCTATAAATATGGGAGACAAAATAGCACAGCTTATTATAGAAAAATGTTATTTGTGGGACACATTAATTGTTGATTCATTAAATGAATCTGATCGTGGAGAAAGGGGCTTTGGTTCAAGTGGAAAATAACAATAAAAACGAAAATATTAAATCGTTGATACAGCAAGATTTTAGAGAAAAAATCTTATCATCAATGAAAGAAAATCTTATATTTTCTTTACTATCTTTTCTGTTCGCAAAAATCATGAGTGAAGATAGCGATTTAGATAAGAAAAATTTCCAAAAAGAATTTATAACATATTGGAAAAATGGTATAAGCGAAGTCACCCAAAACAACTTGGCTTCAATAAATAAACTATTAAATGAAAACAATATTGATATGATTAACATGATTGTTGGCAACAATACATTTGCAGATATCGAAGATTATCAAGAAATAATAAATCAAAATTTAAAAGAAGTTGAAGCAATATTTTGGAAAATATGCGGAGAAGACAAGGACTTGAAATAATTCATTTATGAATAAAAATTTCCAAATATACAATTACTATACAACATGCCCAAACTGTTCAAATTTTAATACAAGAATAAACAAAGCTTTAGATTTAAAATATGTATTATGTTATACGTGCGGTTTAATTTTCAAGCCGTCAAATGAAGAAATTAAAAAAATACTAACCCCACTAGACGTTCAAGTGGGCGTTCATGAAAGCTTGAAAAATTCTCACAATGAAGAGTTAGATTATTTAAACAAAATAAAAGAAAAGCCAGCAGAAAATAATGATTACTCAATCCTATCTAACGAAATAAGAAATTATACACTTTCAATACTAGAAAGCATTAATAGCAAAAATTTTGCAATTATTTCAAATAACATCACTGAAATTAAAAACGATAAAAATAATATTACTATTAGTCCATCAACCAGCGCTAAAGAAATTGAAAAAAATTTATATACAAAAATTTTAAAAAATGGAAAAATAGATAATTTAATAATTGAAAACGTACAACACGTTAATATTTATGCTATTTTTTCTTATATGCAAAATGCAATGAATGTAGATGCTAATATATTTACATATATACCAATCATAAACAATATCTATAATAATTATTATAAATATATAACTGATAGCGACTATATCCACAACACATATACCTTATCTCATGCTTTAAGTAGAATCAATTATAGCATAGTAGATTTTAAAAGATTGAATAATTTTTATGTTTTTAAAGCCAAGTCTGGAGCAAATATAAATAAAAATATTTCTGAAGATTTAGAGTCAATAGTAAATGCTGAAGTTAGAAACATTTTATACAGCGAGCCATTATTTTTAGTCAATTAGCAATGAAAAAGAAAATAATTATAACCGGAGTTACAGGCCAAGATGGCAGTTATATGGCTGATTATCTTCTTAAAAATACAGAGCATGAAATTTACGGAATGATTAGAAGGTCCTCAACAAACAATCAGCATAATATAAAACATTTATTAAACAATTCCAGATTTAAACTTGTAACTGGTGACCTCACAGATTCTCAATCAATAGATAATATTGTAAGAGATATTCGCCCAGATTATTTTATCAATTTAGCGGCGCAAAGTTTTGTTGGAGCTTCATGGCAAATACCAGAACAAACGTTTGATATAGATGCAGTTGGTGTTATTAGGTGTTTGGAAGCTATTAGAAAGCATGCGCCAAAATGTAGATTTTATAATGCAGGATCTTCTGAAGAGCTTGGGAATGTAGATTATAGTCCCCAAGACGAAAAGCACCCATTAAAACCAAGAAGTCCATATGGTGCAGCAAAAGCGGCTGCTCGACATATCGTGAAAGTATACCGAGAGAGTTATAATCTTTTTGCAATTCAAGGTTTGTTATATAACCATGAAAGTCCAAGAAGGGGAGAAGAATTTGTAACTAGAAAAATAACCAAAGCTGTAGCTAAAATAAAAAAAGCTTTAGATTATAAATATAAATTTGAACCTTTAGAGCTTGGGAATATAGATACTAAAAGAGATTGGAGCCATGCAGAAGATTTTGTAAAGGGTATATGGCTAATGCTAAACAATAATGAGCCAAAAGAATACATATTATCATCTGGGGAAACACACACGGTTAGAGAATTTGTAGAAAAGTCTTTTAATGCTGCTGGGATATTTGGTTATTGGGGCTATATTGATGGATCAAATCATATTCCAGAAAATGAAATATTTTATAAAGATACTGGTGAAATTTTAATGAGAATTAATGTAAATTTTTACAGACCAGCAGAAGTTGATTTATTATTAGGTGATTCTGAAAAAGCAAAAAGGGAGCTGGGCTGGATTCCGCAAAACTCATTTAACCATCTTGTAAAAGAAATGGTACAATTTGACCTGCTTAATATGTAATGATTTTTATCATCAAACATAATGAGCAATTGCAGCAATAAATACCCACAATACTCAAGGTTACCCACATCTACATGTTCTGGGCCATATTTTCTTGGAGCAACAAGGACTTATAACTATATTAGTGTTTTAAAAAATCCCACATCAGATAAAGATCAGTGGAAGCCTTGGCACTTGAGCAGTCCAGAGGTTATAGATTTAGAACAGTATAATGTTGGCCCAGGAGGTTTTAGTTATACTAATTATATAACAGCAACGCCATGGCCGAATAAAGTTAGTCAGTATTGTCTTGGAACTTACGCTCGATATAATCTATTTAAAAATGAATTTGTTTTAGTGCCGCCAGACCAAATTAAACTTGGTAGATATTCAAAACTTGTACAAGATTATTACCATGATTTTACTAGTACTTTAATAAACGAGTACAATTCAAGAATTGTAAAGTGGAGAGACTACGGGTGGTGGCCATATATTCTTACGCCATTAAGCTTAAGTTTTTGGATTGGCGGATGCGGAGAGCCATGTTATGTATGCACTTACGCAGATCCATTGGCGAATCTTAATAAAAATCTTGCATTTGGCCCCGCTGGTGGCCCTTCGAATTCTAATTATACGTGTGTCGGCCACCATGAGGGCACTTTAAAAAGTGTACTTCTTAGCCTAGATCGCTTTTGGCTAGATAAAGCGGGGGAAAATTCTTTGTGGCCACATAAAGATTTGCTTGTTGATTATTACGGGACAGTATCCAGAGGGCCAGAGCCAATAATAGGGTGGATGGCATATATTATGTTTAAAAAAGCAACATGCTCGTACTGCCATTGTATTATTTTTTGCATTATCGTTCAATGCATAGATCCTTGGTTTACTAGATATTCTGCCGTCACATCAATAATTACTTTTAATGCATACCAAAATTCAAATTTTAATGCAATACCACAGAATAAGCCAGGAAATTTTATAAAATTTGCAGAAAATACATTAACTGAAATTTCAAACATTGATGAATATTATAATATAAAGCTAGATAATTTAGCCCAAGATGAAGTGTTCGTACAAGGAGTAGTTGGTTATCATGACGCCAAAATATATCATCAAAATCCAAAGGTATCTTACACCCTTTCAAAAATAATGTCAGAACAGACAATTAGCGGAGCGCCAGTTTCAGGAACGCAAATTATAAAATTAAATAAAGTAGATGGAATACAAGTTTCCGCCGATACAAATTCATCTGGCTTCCATGGAGAAAGCGGAGTGCCATCAACATTTTTCTTTTATGGCGTTTCTGGGCAATCTACCGAAGTTGGTTATGCTATAAGAAATGTAGCTTCGAAATATTATAACCATAACGTAAGAACTGGTATTTTTGAATATAATTGGCTATACGTAGATATCCCAGATCCGGTGCCAATGAATGTTACCCCAACGGTTATGTCATTTGATGGTGCTAGCACTCCAGACTTGTATCTGCAAGATACTGATCCATTAACCATAATGAATAAAAAAGTTTATTTTAAAACCGTTCTTCAAGATAATGGTGAGCCAGCGCTAAATGGAACATGGTCGCAAAGAATGCCTGCCGGTTCGTACCTTCAGCTACATAAAGAAAACAATCAGTCTATACCATTCAATCAAAGATATTATCCCCTTGTGTGGACTGATAGAGCAACTTTTAAAGTTGTAAAGGCGCCTTATAATTTATACTTTAAATCTGGCACTAATACATTTGTAGAATGTGCGCTTGGCGAAACTTTAAAAAATTTAACCCCAGGAAGATACTATTTCCCGAATCCATACGCATGTGCTATAAATAGCAATTTTGGATCTTCAAGCGCGCAAAGCTCAAACCAAACAAATCCAGTTTATGAAATCGAAGAGCATGCAAAGTATTTTGAAACACAATTACCAAGTCAATTTATTTCTGACGGAAATAATGATTTAACAAACAGATTGGCAAATGCAAAAAATATTTTAACAGATCCAGAAATCTATTCACAGTCAGCAACTCCAATTGAAGAGTTTCCCAGGCTTAAACTCGTTAAAGTAAACGACGTTGAAATACTTGATTGGGGAGATACAAGCCTTCCATTTTATTCAGAATGGAAATATACAAAATGGAACCCATCAAAACTTCTAGATCTTGAAAGAAAAAAATTCTTGCTAGATTTTAAAAATTATAATCCCTCATGGAAACCAAAAGATATAGATAAATATTTAAAATTGTAAAAAAAATAAATTTTAATATAATTTACAACAAAGATATGGATTCAAAAATTAAAAAAATCAAAACATGCATGATTGGCAGCGGTGATTGGGGGGCAAGGGTAGCTGGGGTAATAGATCTTATAAGCAGATATGAATTAATAGGCTCTATTAATACAAAAACAGCAGATGCGGAAAAAAACGAGCTATTAAACAATGCTGACATGTGGTATATTGCTACGCCTTCTGATCAGCAATTTGATTATATCAAAAATGGAATTTTAAGCAAAAAACATATTATATGCGAGTCCCCAGTAGCCAAATCAATACAAGAAAGGCAAGAGATTTATAATTTATTATTAAACAATATATCTGATAAAATATTCTACTGCAATTTTCCTTATTTTTTAGATCAGGACTTTGCTAGATTAATGTCTGGTGGCCTTCTTAGAGATGCAAAGTTTTTTTCTATAAAATGTTATGGTCCAAAATTTAAAAATGAACCAGAAAAAGCAAAAAAATTCTATATAAATCAAGCTTTTAATTTAATATTTAATACCTCAATCTTATTAGATATAAGTCATTTTGATCGATTCATTGTAAAAGATGATTTTTTCGGAGAGTTTCATGCAAAAGATATAACATACCTTTTTGAATGGGGGTATAGCGAATATCCAAAATTAGACATAACAGTAAAAGGCAAAGAATATTCTAAATCATCAGAAATTATATACGATAAATATGATCAAATCATGCCAATTTTAATAAGCTTTTCAGACAAGATAATGAATTTTGATCCATTTTTTAAAAAATATTCTTCTTTACTAGCCGAAGAAGACGGTCAAAATTTAACAAGCAAACTTAGCTTGTCTTCATTTTTAACAGCATGTAGCGCCGAATATTTTTCAGATGTTTTTTGTAAATTAAGAGGTAAACCGTGTAATATAGAAGATGGCGCTAAACTTTTTTTAAATGGCGGATTTCAAGATCAAAACTATTCAATAATTGAAAATTTATGAGCGATCAACCAAATGGAGAATATAAATTCGAAAACTGCAAACACAGATCTGCAGAGCAAACAACCGTTAACATAAAGAGATGCTCTTGCCAAGGTGGTGACTACACGGATACGGGATATGAATGCCTAGCAAGAAAAATATTTAAAGTAGAGCCAAATGTTTGCGAATATTGCTACATGTTTGAGCAAAAATAAATTTTCACAAAAAAAAAGGCAAAAAACAAAAAAACAAATGTAATGTATTGTGAGCAAGTAAAATTGTTCAAGTTCTTTAAAAATTTAAATAGCGTTTACTGGGTGAATTCGGTGGATATCTTAACTAGCGAAAGCTAAAAGACAATACCGAGCCAAGCTAGCTGGGAAAGATAGGCTAGAAGGTGTAACGACTAGGCGGTTGAGTTCCAACAATAAAACTGCCCAAGAGCGCCCGGTGTACCAGATTAATTTCTGGTACCAAGATATAGTCTGAACTCTATAGAAATATAGAGATGTATGGTATAAACAACCGTACGATAACAAAATTGATCTATCACATTCTGAGAATG
>Ga0208202_1000056_pt1 | contig 26866 bp, 25 predicted proteins | sample LakMenEpi27Aug08_FD_150738 | JGI IMG/M metagenome (GOLD analysis project Ga0208202, IMG submission 150738) | Freshwater microbial communities from Lake Mendota, WI - 27AUG2008 deep hole epilimnion (SPAdes) | ecosystem: Environmental > Aquatic > Freshwater > Lake > Epilimnion/Euphotic zone ... | reverse complement strand
GAGCGAACAAACTCGCCCATTTCTTGGAGTTTTGCAAGAACAACCTTGCTCTCCATACCGAGTTGTTTTGCCAACTCATGTACGCGGACCTTTGACACATTTCTCCTGTCTTGGCCCGCATTTCTCAAATGCAAGCCTTAGTTGAACGACCTCATAGTTCTAACGAGCTCATTTGAGTTTCATAACTTTCATATCCATTCGTTTGTTAGTTAGTACTGCTGAAGAAATTTCAGAAGTTCTGATACATCGACCGCTTCCTCTTGCTTGAAGGCAAAACGAAAAGCGTTCCGAGCTATCGCAACTTCTGCACACTTCTTGTGGAGCCAAGCGCCTCGACCTGCTGCGCCACCCTTGAAATCAGGAATAACTTTTCCATCAACCAAGACCACACGAATTAATGCCGAAGGATTTTCCCTTTTGCGGCAGCTTATGCAGCTACGAACAGGAAGGGAGGAATCCAACTGGCTCATGGTATCCAATCCTTCCTTACTTATCATAATGCTGAGTCTGTAGGCGTGCTTTCAACAGTGTCTGGATGGATATCAATGCGCCAACCAGTAAGCCGCGCAGCCAGGCGAGCGTTTTGGCCATCTTTACCGATAGCCAAGGAAAGTTGGTAATCCGGAACTGTCACCTTTGCACTTCGTGATGCAAGATCTGTTATCTCAACCTTGCTGACCTTTGCAGGTGCAAGTGCTGCAGCGACAAACTCTGCTGGATCTTCAGACCAATCTACGATATCTATTTTCTCGCCATGAAGTTCATCCATAACTGCGCGTGCACGTGATCCCATTGGCCCGATCAGAGAACCTTTAGGGCTTACTCCTGCGCGATGACTTTTTACTGCAAGCTTTGTGCGGTGTCCTGCTTCTCTGGCAACTGCCATGATCTCAACTATTCGATCATTGATTTCGGGAACTTCAAAAGCAAAGAGTTGTTTAACTAATGCAGGGTGTGAACGAGACAACATAATCTCTGGTCCCTTTAATCCTTGCTTTACTTCAACCACAAAGCATTTAATGCGATCACCATGATTGTAAATTTCACCTGGAACTTGTTCTTGCGGTGGAATTCGCCCTTCAACACGTCCCAAATTGACGTTAATCATTTTTGGATCGCGTCCTTGCTGGACCACACCAGAAATCACATCGCCAACAGAGGTTGTGAACTCGCCAACGATTTCTGCATCATTGGTTTCACGCATCTTCATCTTGATTATTTGTCTAGCCGTTGATGTTGCCATTCGGGAAAATCCATCAGGTGAATCAACTTCTTCACCTGTGCGGGTTCCATCCTCACCAAAAATCGGAACAAGGATTGAAATTTCGCCAGTTTCGCGATCTAGATGTGCCCTAGCATGGCGTTTAGCTGTGTCAGTTTGATTATAAGCACCCAAGACAGCAACTTCGATGGCATAGATCAGCTCTTCTAAAGCGATGTCTTTTTCTGTCGTAAGGGCAGCTAATGCCGACATTTCAACATGCATTAGATCTCATCCTTACGATTGAATTCGATCTCGACAGTAGCTTTCTTGATATCTGCAAAATTAACTTCGTGGGTCTTCATGCGCCCCTTGATGTTTTCAATCAGAATAGCTCGGGTTTGATCGAACTCAGTAAGGCGGCCTGAAACTTCGGAATCATTATTTAAGGTGACTTTAATTATACGAGTGATGTTCTTGGTCCAGTGACGCGGCAAAGTTAAGGGACGCTCAATACCTGGAGAGGTAACTTCTAAAGTAAATGCCTCTGTAAGAAGTGGCGAATCATCCAAAATCGCAGAAATTTCACGACTTACAAGAGTTACCTCGTCAAGACTTAATGGCTTTAATCCATCAACCATGCACGTGACGATTCGGTGATTGCCTGGATTGCTTGTAAAGACATCTTCTAGAAAGAAGCCCGCATTTTCTACAGCAGGGCGAATCAAATCGGCTATTGAATCCTTAAGGGCCATAGTTTTCTTCTTTCTATTAAGTTGTGGCTTAAGTGTAACGCAAGAGATTAGAAGGTTTCAATTCCTACCTTGATGATCAGCGCAAGGGTTACAACCAAGAAAACTTTACGCACCAAGGTTGAACCACCTTTAATTGCCAAGCGTGAGCCCACAATTGCTCCTGAAATGTTAGCTACACCCAAAATAATTCCAATTTGCCAGATAACTGCGCCATTTAATCCAAAGACCAAAATTGCACCGACATTAGTGGCGACATTGACCACCTTTGCGATTGCACTTGCAGTGATAAAGGCGTACCCCAGCGATACCACCAATATGAGCATCAGAAAAGATCCAGTCCCTGGTCCAAAAATTCCATCATAGAAACCAATGACCGCACCAGCGATAGCAGCAATCTGAATTCTTTGCTGAGGCAAGTGGCGAAGATTCTCAAACTTTCCAAGGTCAGGTTTAAACCAGGTATAGATCGCAACAATTACTAGAAGAACCAACACCATGGGTCTCATGCTGCTCGTTGGGATTCTTGAAGCAAGTACTGCTCCCCCGGCAGAACCAATAAAGGCAGGAACACCCATCCCAAGCAAAATTTTTGGATCTGGTTTGATTTGCTTTCGATACAACGCAGCTGCAGTAGTTGTGCCAAAAACTGCTGAGAGCTTATTTGTACCTAGAACTTCAGCAGTCGAAGAATTAGGTAAGCCAATCAACAATGCAGGTAATTGGATCAAACCGCCACCGCCGGCAATTGAATCTACAAAGCCAGCAAAAAATGAGGCAGCTAAAAGAAATAAGCCGGTGGCAAGGGTGAGTTCGTACACTGCAATTACTTCAGCAGATCTGCAATGGCAGAAACTGCAGAGGCAAGTGCAACTTCCTTTTTATCTCCAGTTTTGCGAAGACGAACTTCGACATTACCTTCAGCCAAAGCTTTTCCGACCACAACGATAACTGGATTACCGATTAATTCAGCATCCTTAAATTTAACTCCAGGACTTGCATCGCGCCGATCATCTAACATGACAGAAATTCCTTGAGCTTCTAGCTCAGTGCCAAGTTTTAGCGCAGTTTCAAAGAGAAGATCATCCTTGCCTGCGGCCACAATATGTACCTTTGCTGGAGCTAACTCTGCAGGCCAATTAAGACCGATGTCGTCATGTGTTTGTTCTGCAATTGCAGCAACTGCGCGGGTAACTCCGATTCCGTAAGAACCCATTGTCACTACTTGGGACTTTCCGTTTTGATCAAGCACCGTCAAGTTAAGCGCTTCTGCGTACTTGCGGCCCAACTGAAAGATATGGCCAATTTCAATAGCGCGATCAATAACAACAGGTGTTTCACATTCTGGGCAGGCATCTCCTGCACGAACTTCAGCAGCTTCAACATATGAATCTGGTGTGAAGTCGCGACCATTAACCACATTTCGCGCATGGCGATCCTTGGCATTGGCACCTGTCACCCATGAAGTTCCTGGTGCAATGCGTGGATCTGCATACACGGTGATACCGGATTTCTTTGCATCTTGTGGTCCGATGTATCCCTTGACAAGTGAAGGAAACTTTTCGAAATCTGCATCTTCAAAAACTCGAAGTTCGTGGATGCCGCCAAGATTTTCTTGGAAGCGCTTTAGGTCTACTTCGCGATCTCCTGGAACTAATACGCACACAGCTTTTCCATCGGCCATCAACATAACATTCTTGAGGGTTTGATCACCTGTGTATCCACCGCCGAACTTGGTGTTGAGCAGCTGCACAAGCGTGTCGATTGTTGGGGTGTTTGGTGAGTCAAAAACTTCAATTGCTGGAACTTTGGAAGAGTCCTGTGCTTGAACTTTAGTAACCATGGCTTCAACATTTGCGGCAAAACCACACTTAGGGCACAACACATACGTGTCTTCACCTGTAGGACAAGGTGCAAGGAATTCCTCTGATTTAGATCCACCCATGGCACCCGAAACAGCTTTAACGATGTTGTACTGCATGCCAAGGCGATTAAAAGTTTTTACATAAGCATCACGGTGGTTTTGATAGGAAACTTCTAATCCCGCTTCATCGATATCAAAGGAATAAGAATCTTTCATGACAAATTCGCGGCCACGGATGATTCCACTACGTGGACGAGCTTCATCGCGAAACTTTGTTTGGATTTGATAAATGCTTAAAGGAAGGTCTTTGTAAGAGGAGTACTCGCCCTTAACCATCAATGTGAACATTTCTTCGTGAGTTGGACCTAGCAGGTAATCCCCACCTTTGCGATCCTGCAAGCGAAACAGTGAAGGCCCATACTCTTCCCAGCGATTTGTAGTTTCATACGCTTCGCGTGGAAGCAGAGCTGGAAAGTTAACCTCTTGAAAACCTGCGTTATCCATTTCTTCCCGAATCACGCGCTCAACATTTCGAAGCGTGATAACTCCTAAAGGAAGCCATGAATAAATTCCCGCGGCAATACGGCGCACATAGCCAGCTCGAACTAATAACTTGTGACTAGCAACTTCGGCATCTGCTGGGTCATCGCGAAGAGTACGCAAAAATAGCGTAGACATTTTCAACATGCGGCAAGCCTATCGAACATCAACTGACGGTTGCCCTGAAGCAACTCCGGCGGCTTCCATTTCTTCAGCTAAACGCATCGCTTCTTCGATAAGTGTTTCCACAATTTGTGCCTCTGGCACGGTCTTAATGACCTGACCCTTCACAAAAATCTGGCCTTTGCCATTTCCTGATGCAACACCTAGGTCTGCTTCACGTGCTTCACCTGGACCATTAACTACGCATCCCATGACCGCAACACGAAGTGGAACTGTCATTCCTTCTAATCCAGCTTGTACCTTTTCAGCCAAGGTATAGACATCAACTTGTGCGCGTCCACATGAAGGACAAGAAACAATTTCAAGTTTACGTTGTCGCAAATTGAGTGATTCTAAAATTGAGATTCCTACCTTTACCTCTTCAACAGGAGGCGCAGATAAAGAAACACGAATCGTGTCACCAATACCTTCTGCTAACAAAATACCAAAGGCTGTTGCTGACTTGATTGTTCCCTGGAAAAGCGGACCAGCTTCTGTTACTCCTAAGTGCAATGGATAGTCACATTTAGCTGCCAAAATTCGATATGCGTTCACCATCGTTACTGGATCATGGTGCTTAACTGAAATTTTGATATCTGAGAAACCATGTTCTTCAAACAACGATGCTTCCCAAAGGGCAGATTCAGCCAAAGCTTCTGGAGTTGCTTTTCCATACTTTGCAAGCAAACGAGGATCTAGTGAACCAGCATTGACTCCGATTCGAATCGGAATACCCGCATCACCGGCAGCCTTTGCAACCTCTTTAACTTTGTCATCAAACTGTTTGATATTTCCAGGATTTACTCGAACCGCAGCACAGCCAGCATCAATTGCGGCGAAAATGTACTTTGGTTGAAAATGAATATCAGCAACAACAGGGATCTGAGACTTCTTCGCGATCTGCGCCAGAGCATCGGCATCATCTTGGCTTGGAACAGCCACACGAACAATCTGACAACCAGATGCCGTTAGCTCAGCGATTTGCTGCAAAGTTGCGTTGACATCAGCGGTCAGCGTTGTGCACATTGATTGAACAGAGACCGGTGAATCACTTCCAACACCGACTGATCCAACTTTTAACTGACGGGTCTTGCGACGTGGATGCAGTGTTGGAGGTGGTGCACTTGGAATTCCGAGATCGACCATGGCTTTATTCTGCACTACAAGGGCATATTCCGCCGAATTAAAGGTTGAGCGTCACCGGATTGATTACATCAGCCACCAAAAGCAAGAGAGTTAATGTCGCCAAAACAACGAAAACCACCATTGTTATTGGGGTTAGAACTGTTACATCAATCGGTGCGGGACGAGGACGGCCTCGCAATCGGGCGATGAATGCACGGATTGAATCAGCTATTGCAACTGCCATATGCCCACCATCTAGCGGCAAAATTGGCAACAGGTTAAAGACTCCAACAAAGATGTTTAGACTTGCAACGATTAACACAAAGGTTGCAAGGCGCTCCATTGGGGTTAACTTGTCGCTACCAACGGCTTCACCTGACACGCGTGCAACACCGACAACACCAACTAGACCATTGGCATCGCGCTCTTCACCGCGAACAGTTGCACCCCACAAAGCCGGAATTTTTTCTGGCAATTTACCGAGTGATCGTACGCTTTCTACTAGAAAATCTTTTGTGACAGTAACTGAATTTTTCGCTGAAACAATTAGCCCAGAGCGCTTTAATCCAGTTTCATTGATGATGCCCAAAACATATCTCTTGGTACCGTCCAAATCAGTCAGCCTGGCTGCTGCATTGACGGTGATTTCTTCACCATTGCGGCTTAGGACAAGAGTGAGTTCTGAACCCTTAGATTGGCGAATTACTTCGACATCTTTGTACCACTCTGTAACTCGTTTGCCGTTTATTGAGATAACTTCATCGCCAGCTTGAATACCTGCAGCTTGCGCGGCTGAATTTGGAACGACTTCGTTAATCACCGGAAGAACTTGATTCGTACCGATTCCGGCAAAGAGTGTGAAAAGCAGCAGGAAACCTAAAACAAAGTGGAGAAATGAACCCGCACCTAAAACCACGAGCTTCTTGGGAGATGAGGCTTTGTAGAAAGCTCGATCCTCTTGGCCTTCAGGCATGTCATCATTTGGTGACATGCCTTCGATTTTGCAGTACCCACCGGCTGGAATTGCTTTAACACCAAATTCAGTTTCTCCGCGCTGTACCGACCAGATTCGTTTTCCAAATCCTACAAAAAACTCCGAAACCCACATTCCATATTTGCGTGCAGTTATGTAGTGCCCAAACTCGTGAACCATAACCGAAAGAAGAAGGGCAATGACAAAGGCCAGAATTCCTAGTAGTTCCATTGCACACCTAACATGAGAAGTTGTCTGCAAGTATGCACGATACCGCTGACATCTTGGAAAAGTTCAATTATCGATCAAGAAGATTCTGTGTGGGCGAGTATGAACTGCCGCTGCGACGCTTAGCTATTGCGCTAAGGGCTTCCAGAACTACTCGGTTAGCCAATATTGCTGTGATGTCTGCAGAATCAAATGGTGGTGCGACTTCGACTACATCGATTCCGACAACTGGCAATTCAAGGCAAATTCGGCGAACCGCTTCGAGCAGTTCGCGGCTAGTCATTCCACCAGGTTCAGGTGTTCCCGTTCCGGGAGCCATTCCAGGATCTACAACATCGATATCGACTGATAAGAAAACTCCATCGCAACCATCGACCAAGGTCGCAAAAGATTCATCTAAAACCTCTTTTAACCCACGATGATGAATCTCTGTCATCTCGTAAGACCGCATTCCTTGATCACGCATCCAATTAAGAGTTGCATCTTCTGGCCAGTAACCACGAAGTCCCAACTGTAAGAAACGATCGCCGCGAACATAACCATTGTTGATTAAATTTCGCATTGGAGTTCCGTGACCGACTAAGGCTCCAAATTGATCTTCGCCAGTATCAGCATGGGCATCAAAGTGAACCATCGAAATTTTGCCCATTCCGCGGTGGGTTGCAATACCGGCAACATCTGCAGATGCAATTGAGTGATCTCCGCCAAGTACAACTGGGATTATTCCAGCTCGAGAAATCTTTTCAGTTGCCGCTTTAAGAACAGCAAGTGATGCAACTAAATCTCCGCCAGGCATCAGCAAATCACCAGCATCAAAAACCTTTAGATCCTTCAAGCCATCTGTTCGCAATGCAAGGTGAGGCCTAGAACCATCATGCGGTAAGTAATCTCCCCCACGAATTGCTTGTGGCCCAAACTTGGCACCAGAACGATGCGAAGTGCCGCTATCAATTGGTGCGCCCAGAATGATTACATCGGCACCTTGGTAACTGCTTGGTACATCTAGATCACAAGCGGGAATTCCTAGAAATGTAAAGTTTGGCCCGTACATGTTGCCATGGTTTGTCACTTAGAAACCTTTACTTTCTTGCCAACAAACTGACCCGCTATAACGATAGCTAAGGCCAAGATGAACATAGCTGAGCCAATCACATTGGCTTGTGCGGGGATTCCACGAGCTGCAGATGTATAAACGAATTCAGGGAAAGTTTTTAAAGTTCCTGAATTGAAGTTAGTAATAATGAAATCATCAAAAGACAAACTAAATGCTAAAAGCGCTGCTCCTGCGATACCTGGGGCAACCAATGGAAGGGTAACTTTTCTGAAAGTTTCTATTTCGTTGGCATATAGATCCATTGCAGCTTGTTCAAGCCGCGGATCCAAAGAAGCAATACGTGCCTTGACAGTGACCACTACAAATGAAATACAAAACATCACGTGTGCCAGCACTGTTGGCCAGAACCCTGGGTTGATCTGAAAGACTAGAAATAGCGAGAGCAAAGATGCACCGAGAACAATTTCAGGTGTTGCCATAGGTAAGAAAATCAACAAGTTAGATGATGAACGACCCTTGAAGGCATAACGTCCAATCGCAAAAGCAATCATCGTTCCTAGAATTGTTGAAAAGACTGTTGCCAGCAAACCGATTTTGATTGAATTACCAAGAGCTTCGCACACCTCTGGGGCGCCGCATGGGTTCTTCCAATTATCTAGCGTGAATCCCTTCCAGACAAGATTGGATTTACCGGAATCATTAAATGAAAAGACAAAAGTGTAGGCAACTGGAATAAAGAGGTAAGTAAAGCCAAAGAGGGCGTAGATGCGAATTAAGTTTCGGCCAAACCAACGCGAAATTCGTGCATTGATCGGAATCGTCGGGATTGATGCATCCTTTTGCTTTACTTGGTGCGTCATACCAGTTCTTCCGTTCCAGCTTTTCGAATATAGAGTGTTACCAAAATCAAGATTGCAGCCATTAAAGTGAAAGAAAGCGCAGCTGCCGTTGGGTAATCAACAATTCTGAAATACCTTGATTCGATGACATTTCCAATCATCTTGGTATTTGGAGAGCCCAAAATAGCTGCATTGACGTAATCACCTGCGGCCGGGATAAAGGTCAGCAAGGTTCCCGCTACAACTCCTGGCATAGAAAGCGGCAACGTAACTTTTCGGAAAGTCGTAATTCCATTGGCATATAGATCCCCAGATGCTTCCATCGTGCGTGGATCAATGCGTTCTAGTGATGCGTACAGAGGCAGCGTCATAAATGGAAGGAAGTTGTAAGTCATACCCATTACGACTGCAAAAGAAGTAGATGTCAGGGTTGTACTTTCACTAATTATTCCAATGGTTCGCAAGGTCGGAACAACAAAACCTTCTTCACCAAGAATTTGCTTCCAAGCAACTGTTCTAAGCAAAAAAGAGACCAAGAATGGTGCAACTACAAGTACCAATAAGAAGTTCTTAAATCTGCCAGCTTTGAAGGCGATTGCATAAGCAAGTGGATATGCAATTGCTAACGCCAAAACTGTTGCGCACAAAGCAAAGATGAAGGAGCGCGCAAATTGTTCTTGGTTTTCAGAAAATGCATCCACATAGTTTGAAAAACGCAGAGTCTGCTCATACTGACCAGTGTCTCCGTCAGAAATCGGTGTCTGGGTTGAAGTCTGTGCAAGATTGGCGATCGGCAAAATGAAAAAGGTAAAGAGAAAGAGAAAGCCTGGAAGCAAAAGCAAATAAGGCAACTTCACCTTTGACATGATTGCACTCATTCTTCGTCGAGATCCTCAGGAATTACCTCTGTACCAGCTTCGGCATCTTCATCTCCACGAAGTGCAAAAGTGAAGTTAGGCTCCCAAGAAATCACTACTTCATCGCCCTTATCAAATGGCGCAACACCATCATCATTTTGCTCAAAGACCATCAACTCTTGTCCCCATGGCATCAAGACTTGATACTGAGTTGAAACTCCAATGTAGGAAACATCTTCGATACGTCCACCAGTTAATGTGTTTCCACGAGTTGGTGTTCCCACTAGCGAGATGCGGAATTTTTCTGGGCGAATACCCGCATAGATTGAGTTATCTACTGCGTGAGATCGCTTCTTAGGCAAGGAAATCTTCTGGCCAAATAGATCAGCAACCAGGTTGTCTCCATCTGTGCCTTCAATGCGTCCCTTAATCAAGTTGGATTGGCCCAAGAAATTGGCTACAAATGCAGTCTCTGGATTGTCATAGAGATCTGCAGGAGATCCCATTTGTTCAATTTCGCCTTCATTCATTACCGCGATGGTGTCGGCCATAGTCATGGCTTCTTCCTGATCGTGTGTAACGTGCACGAAAGTGAGCCCAACCTCGCGCTGGATCCACTTGAGCTCAATCTGCATCTGACGACGAAGTTTGAGATCAAGTGCACCCAATGGCTCATCCAACAAAAGCAGTGCAGGTCGGTTAACAATTGCGCGAGCAAGTGCAATGCGCTGTTGTTGTCCGCCTGATAACTGTGTTGGTTTGCGCTGCGCAAGATGTGGAAGTTCAACTAGCTCTAGCACTTTGTTTACATCTGCATCGACACTTTTGATTCCGCGACGGCGAAGACCAAATGCAATGTTCTCAAAAATAGTTAAATGAGGAAACAATGCATAGTTCTGAAAAACAGTATTAATTGGGCGCTGATATGGACGCTTAGTCGTGATATCAGTTGACCCTAAATGAATACTGCCAACAGTTGGCTCTTCCAACCCAGCGATCATTCGCAGAGTTGTTGTCTTGCCGCATCCTGAAGGCCCAAGTAATGCAAAGAATGAGCCTTCAGGAATTGTTAATGACAAATCATTAACTGCGGTGAAATCTCCGTACGACTTTGTGATTCGAGTAAGACGTAAATCTCCTCGAGTCGCAGATGAAACGTCAACCACTAGTTGCCGGCGGCCTTCTGGAATGCTTCGCTCCAAGTTGTTTCTTCTGCAGGAGTTAGTGAACGGAAGACGTTGAGCTTTGCTGACATAGCTGCATCAGGGAAGATGAATGGGCTTGCAGCCAGAGCTGGATCAATCTTTTCCATCTCAGCTTGCGCACCCTTAACTGGGCATACGTAGTTAACATATGCCGCAACTTCTGCCGCAATTGCTGGGTCATAGTAGAAGTTAATGAGCTTCTCAGCACTTGCCTTACCTTCTGCAGATGCAGTTGAAGGAATCACGAAGTTATCTCCTGAAATTGTTCCGCCTGAATCAGGAAGAGCAAAGTCAAACTTTCCTTCATTTTCAGCCTTCAAGATAAACATATCGCCAGACCAGCCAATAACAGCGGTTGCATCACCTGAAGTTAAATCTTCTGCGTACTCATTGCCCTTAACGCCGCGGATCCAACCATCGCTAATTTTCTTAGCCATAAAATCAACTGCGTTCATGAACTGATCTTCTGTAACAGTCTGAAGATTTACGCCCTGAGAAAGCAAGATGATTCCGATGGTGTCGCGCATTTCTGATAGAACAACAATCTTGCCCTTGTTCTGTGGGGCAAATAGCTCATCAATTGTGCGGATTCCCTTTGGATTCTTTTCAACATTCCAGCCGAATCCACCCATGATTCCTTGCCATGTCAAAGTCTGCTCACGGTTTGCATCAAATGATGGTGAAGCAAGTGAATCTAGAATGTTTGACTTGTTTGGAATGTTTGCTGCATCAAACTTTTGTGTGTAACCAAGACGGATCCAGCGAGCTGCCATCCAGTCAGTAGGTGTTACAAGGTCATAACCGATGTCTTCGCCAAGCTTGAGTTGCGCTTGAACTTTTCCGTAGAACTCATCGTTGTCGTTGTAATCTTCAAAGTAGGTAGCTGCAATTCCAGTTTGCTCAATAAATTTTTCAAGCGTTGGGTACTTCTTTGTTTCCTCATCGTAATCAAGGTACAAAGGCCAGTTGCCCCAACGAACTCCGTTTGAACTATCTGCGGAATCTGAACCGCCGCATGCAGCAAGTAATCCTGCTGCACCTAAACCACCTGCGCCTGCAAGTACTGCACGACGTGAAACCATGGCACCGATTATTGATCGAGCTTCCGGTGAGAGTGAACTTTCTTTTGACATACTGATTTACTCCTTAAGGATTAAGCACAAGCTAGTTGTCGGATTACCGAGCCTCAAGCTTTCTGTGGGTTGTGGGTTGAAGGATGGAGAAGCTGCTAGAGGATCTAGCAGGGGGAAATACTACGCCCCAAGATTAGTCATCACATGCTTTATTCGCGTGTAATCCTCGAAGCCGTACGCTGAGAGATCTTTGCCATATCCAGAGCGCTTGAAGCCACCATGAGGCATCTCAGCAACCAATGGAATATGGGTGTTGATCCAGACGCAACCAAAATCAAAGGCCTTGGCCATGCGCATCGCGGTTCCGTGGTTGGCGGTCCAGACGCTAGATGCCAAACCATATTCGACCCCATTAGCCATCGCTACAGCCTGGGCTTCATCGCTGAACTTCTGAACAGTAATAACTGGACCAAAAATCTCTTTCTGAATCAATTCATCATCCTGGGCAAGACCTGCAACCACGGTTGCTGGGAAGAAAAAGCCTGGGCGATCAAGTGCTGACCCACCCGTCATTACCTGTGCATGGGCTGGGACGCGTGAGAGCAAATCACTTACTCGCGCCAACTGGTTGCTGTTGTTAACTGGACCCAAGAAAACATCTGCATCATGTGGAGCACCGATTGCAATGCCCTTGGCTTGTTCAGTTAACAGCTGCACAAACTCTTGATAGACCGAATCTTGAACAATCACGCGAGTGGCTGCGGTGCAATCTTGGCCCGCGTTGAAATACCCAGCGATCGCAATTGCTTCTGCCGCTGCAGCTAAATCAGCATCGGCAAAGACGACAACTGGTGCTTTACCACCAAGTTCTAGGTGCACGCGTTTTACTTGCTTAGCTGCAGATTCGGCAACTTGAATTCCGGCTCCAACTGATCCGGTAATTGAAACCATATCTGGACGTTTGTGATTAACAAGTGCTGCACCTGTTTCGCGCTCGCCGCATACAACATTGAAAACTCCTGCAGGTAAAAACTCTGCCATTAAATTTGCCATCCAGACGGTAGATGCTGGAGTTGTATCACTTGGCTTGAGTACAACAGTATTTCCTGCGGCAATTGCAGGTGCCCACTTCCACACCGCCATCATCATCGGATAATTCCAAGGAGTTACTTGGCCAATAACGCCGACTGGTTCACGGCGAATCATTGATGTCATGCCTGGCATGTATTCGCCAGCAGATTTACCTTCAAGATTTCGCGCAGCACCGGCAAAGAATCTAATTTGATCCACCATTGGGGGAACTTCTTCAGATGTCGTGAGTGACACTGGCTTACCGGTATTTTCACATTCAATAGCAATAACTTCATCGGCGCGAGATTCAATGGCATCGGCAATCTTCAACAATGCGCGCTGGCGCTGTGAAGGTGTTGAATCACGCCAATCGACAAATGCATCACTGGCGGCTTTAAATGCAGAATCTATATCTGCAGCATTTGATTTGGGCGCAGTTGCAAAAGGTTGTCCTGTAGCTGGGTTAACCAGCGTTGTTGTCTCTCCCGAAGTTGATTCGACAGATTTTCCATTGATGAAGTTATTGAGCTTTTTCATGCTCCAAAGCCTAGCAATTAGGGCTGGAAGTAACTAGTTCAGGCGACGGGCTTTCCTTTTTCTGCCGCTGCCAATTGGCCACAGGCACCATCGATTTCACGACCACGAGTATCGCGGACAGTTACTGGGACTCCATAACTTTCCAGAATTCGAACAAATTCGGCTTCATCTTCACGACGTGACGCGGTCCATTTTGAACCTGGGGTTGGGTTGAGCGGTATTAAATTCACATGCGCATTGCGATTTTTCAGCAGGCGGCCCAACAAGTCCGATCTCCACGATTGATCATTGATATCTCTAATCAACGCGTACTCGATCGAATAACGCCGGCCCGTCTTCTTTTCATAGGCATCAGCTGCTGCAAGTACTTCTCGCACGTTATAGCGATTATTGATGGGGACCAAAGTGTCCCTAAGTTCATCATCAGGAGTATGAAGTGAAACTGCCAAGGTGCAATTTATGCCTTCTTCTGTCAGCTTTTCAATTCCGTTGACCAAGCCAACCGTTGAAACAGTTACTGAACGTGCGCTGATTCCTAAGCCATCTGGATTAGGGTCTGTAATGTTTCGAAGCGTTCGAACAACCGCGTTGTAGTTAGCTAACGGTTCTCCCATTCCCATAAAAACAATATTTGATAGACGGGTTGGCCCACCTGGTAATTCGCCATTTGCACATGCTCGCGCTGCAGCCACAATTTGATCTGTAATTTCGGCGGCGGAAAGATTTCTAGTTAGTCCAGCTTGGCCAGTTGCGCAAAATGGGCAGTTCATTCCACATCCTGCTTGAGAAGAAATGCATACAGTTACACGATCTGTGTATCGCATCAATACGCTTTCAACTAACACGCCATCGTGTAACTTCCATAAATCTTTGCGCGTCATGCCGTTATCGGTCGTACGAGTTGTTACCAACTGCGTCATCTTTGGAATCAACGCATCTGCAATGGCTTTACGCTCAGCTGCTGGAATATCTGTCCATTCCTCCGGGTTTGCCGAAAGATGTGAAAAGTAATGGTTGGCCACTTGGCTGGCACGGAAAGGTTGAAAACCTAACTCCTTGGCAAAATTCTTTCGATCGGCAGGTGAAAAATCTGCAAGGTGCTTGGGAGCCTTTTTGCGTTGAACTGGCTCATCAAAGACCAGATTTACCTCTGGCACTTTGCCACTCATAGGAAATGCTTTACAAGTTCAAAGGCCAGCCACAGTGCAGGTGCCGACAAAACAACCGAATCTAAGCGATCGAGCATTCCGCCATGGCCGGGCAACAAAGTGCCCATATCTTTCAAACTCAAATCCCGCTTCATGGCACTTTCAATTAAATCTCCGCAAGTAGCCGTAAAAACAATCATCAATCCGACGATTATTCCGATCCACCAATGCATATCCATGATGTATTCAAAAGCAAGACATCCACCAATTACTGTAAAGACTAGCGAGCCAATTAGGCCTTCCCAAGTTTTCTTAGGAGAAATCTTTGGCACTAACGGATGCTTGCCTAGCAATACCCCAACGATGTAACCAAAGGTGTCATTGCAGCCGACCAACACCATAAAAGTCATTACGCGTTGAAAACCAGTACTTGGCCGAGCGAGCAAAATTAAAAATCCGGCAAGAAAAGGCAAATACAACAGTCCAAAAGTCGTTGCTGTTGCCTTAGCAACAAAACCTTCGGGCCCTTGCAACAGTGCGCGAATAAGCAACAACGGGAAAGCAATTGCGGTAGCAATAGCCAAACCTGCAACTCCCCCAACCCAGGCCGCATATGACAATCCAATGGTAGCTAAGGAAAGTGTGTTGAATGAAATAACAATTCCACGGGCAGCAAATGCACGAACTAATTCACGTAATCCAAGAATTACAGCAGCAGCAACAACAATTGCAAAAATTTCTCTTTGATAGGAAAGCGTGAACCAGACCAATGCGATCAGCGATAAACCTACGGCAATAGAAGGCAGCAGCTTTCGCCCAGCCTTTTTATTGATCGCTTCGTTGATCGAGTGCAGATCTGACATAAGTAAGCCCCTAAACTTCTAGGAGTTCTACCTCTTTGTGCTTGAGTAATTCATCAATTTTCGCAACATGTTCAGCAGTGATTTTTTCAAGCTCTTTTTCACCACGAGCTAAATCATCTTTTCCAATATCGCCATCTTTTTCCATTTTTTCCATGGACTCTTTGGCCGCACGACGAATATTTCGCATGGAAATCTTTGAGTCTTCGGCTTTGCTCTTTACAACTTTAATGAATTCTTTGCGGCGCTCTTCAGTCAGTTGCGGAAAATTAACGCGAATAACTGAACCGTCATTGCCTGGGTTTACTCCCAAGTCTGATTCTCGAATGGCTTTTTCAATTGATGCCATTGCACCTTTATCAAATGGGGAAATCAGCGCCATGCGCGCTTCTGGAACTTGAATTGTTGCAAGCTGCGAGAGGGCTGTGTATGTACCGTAGTAATCAACCATCACCTTGTTAAACAGCGATGGATGAGCACGGCCTGTGCGGATTGTTGCAAAATCATCTTTTGCAACCTCTACCGCTTTGTTCATCTTGGTTTCAGCGTCCTTAAGGGCGCTTGCTACATCTGCCATTTCTTAGCTCCTCTTACCGCTTCTTACATCTATCTCATCGCTTATGCGACGAGGGTTCCAATTACTTCGCCGCGAACCGCGCGACCAATGTTTCCATTTTTCATTAAGTCAAAAACAACGATTGGTAACTTGTTTTCACGGCACAATGCAAATGCTGCTGCATCTGCAACCGCTAAGGATTTTGATAAAACCTCGTTGTAAGTGATTGTGTCGTACTTGGTCGCATTTGGATCCTTCTTTGGATCTGCGCTGTACACACCATCGACTCCGCTCTTGGCAAGAAGTAAAGCTTCTGCCCCAATTTCAAGTGCGCGCTGAGCAGAAACTGTATCTGTAGTAAAAAATGGCATTCCCGCACCTGCGCCAAAAATTACAACCCGACCCTTTTCCAAGTGACGAATTGCGCGCAACGGAATATAAGGCTCTGCAACTTGTCCCATTGTGATCGCAGTTTGAACGCGAGTTCCAACGCCCTCTTTTTCCAAGAAATCTTGCAAAGCTAAACAGTTCATAACTGTTCCAAGCATTCCCATGTAGTCGGCTCGAGAGCGATCCATGCCACGCTGTGAAAGTTCGGCGCCGCGGAAGTAATTTCCACCACCTACAACGATTGCAACCTGAACACCGCTGCGAGCTACATCTGCAATTTGCTTGGCAATATCTTGCACAACATCGGGGTCAACACCAATGCCTTTTTCTCCACCAAAAACTTCTCCAGAAAGTTTAAGGAGCACTCTCCGATACGTTCCTCTTGTACCGGGCATGAGTGCTCCTTAATCTATAAACCAATAGCTGTGACTTCTGGTAGTTATCCTAAGTCTAAGCGATCAGACCTTGTCCTTATTGACCCACGCGGAAGCGATGGAAAGCCTTAACAGCTGTTCCCGCCTCATCAAGGATCTGCTTTACAGTCTTTTTTGCATCCTTAGCGAATGACTGTTCGATCAAGGAAACTTCCTTGACGAAACCTGCCACGCGGCCTTCGATGATCTTTGAAAGTGCAGCCTCTGGCTTGCCCTCTTCGCGCGCTGTGTCTTCTGCAATACGGCGCTCGTTTTCAATCAACTCAGCAGGAACTTGTTCGCGATTAACAAACTGCGGCGCAAAAGCTGCAATGTGTTGTGCGATGTCCTTACCTACTTCAGCTGCATCCTTAACAAGCTCAACTAAAACACCAACCTGTGGTGGTAGATCTGGGCTTGTGCGGTGCAAGTAAATTCCAACTGGTGAATCCTTAATCACTGCAATTCGACGTACTTCAATCTTCTCGCCCATAGTTGCATTGGCTTCATCAATAGTTGCTTGAACGGTAGTGCCGTTACCCATTGTTGATGCCAAGAATGCTTCTAGAGAATCAGATTGTGCGTTTTGAAGATGAGCAAGTAGTTCATCTGCTAGCGCAACAAATCGCTCACCCTTTGCCACGAAATCTGTTTCACAGTTCAGTTCTAGCATTACGCCAAGGTTGCCCTCGACCTTTGCAACAACGGCTCCGTTTGAAGTCAGACGACCTTCGCGCTTGGTGATGCCCTTAAGGCCTTTCACGCGAATGATGTCTAGTGCTTTGTTGTAATCGCCTTCTGCTTCATCTAATGCCTTCTTGCAATCAAGCATTCCCGCAGCAGTTGCTTCGCGAAGCTTCTTTACATCTTCAGCTGTGTAGTTAGCCAATTTATGCCTCCGGAGTTGTTGGTGCGTCAGTTACAGCAGGCGCATCGAGAATTTCTTTCTCCCAATCAGCCAATGGCTCACCTGCAGCAACAGCTGCTGGTGCATCTGACTTTGCTTCTTCCTTAACATTTGCAGAACGTGCCTTAAGGCCCGCTGCAATTGCATCGGTGATAACGCGTGTAAGCAAGTCGATTGAACGGATTGCGTCATCGTTACCAGGAATCTTGTAATCAACCTCATCTGGATCACAGTTTGTATCCAAGATTGCAATAACAGGAATGCCAAGCTTCTTAGCTTCCTGAACCGCTAGGTGCTCCTTCTTTGTATCTACAACCCAAATTGCTGAAGGCAACTTAGTCATGTTGCGGATACCATCAAGGTTCTTAAATAGTTTTTCGCGTTCGCGACGTAGAACAAGTAATTCCTTCTTGGTTAACAGAAGATCGTTCTTCTCTTCCAGAGCTTCTAGCTCCTTGAGGCGCTGAATACGCTTGTACACAGTTGGGAAGTTAGTAAGCATTCCGCCCAACCAACGCTCAGTCACTGTTGGCATTCCAACGCGTGCTGCGTGATTGATGATTGGCATGTGTGCTTGCTTCTTTGTTCCAACGAACAAAACGTGGCCACCCTTAGCAACAGTGTCCTTAACAAATTCATATGCTGAATCGATAAGTGCAAGTGATTGCTGGATGTCGATGATGTAGATGCCATTGCGCTCTGTGAAAATAAAGCGCTTCATCTTTGGGTTCCATCGACGAGTCTGGTGTCCGAAGTGGACTCCGCTGTCGAGGAGCTCTCGCATTGTTACAACTGCCATGACGGCATACTCCTTCTTAGGTTTTTCGCGCAGTGCGCAATAAACCCGCTCGGTTTATGGCCAAACAATTTGTTAGGCCCGTCGCACTCAAAATCACCGACCACAATTTCTTGTGGACCGAGGTGGTTATGCCGATCCAATTAGTTAAAACCAACTGGGCCAGTGAGTGCTGAGATGTCACCTTTCTTTCGAAGAGGTGCGAGGCAAATCCTACCTGAGCGCAGGGCGTGGAAATTACCGCCCGATTAGGCGTAATGCTCCCCAAGCGGTGATGCGAACAACGGCTTCAAGGGCGATGGCCGCAGACATTTTGCTCTGGCCCTGGCTTCGCTCGATAAAGGTAATGGGGACTTCGGCCACCGATCCCCCACGCGATAACGCGCGCCGAGTCATTTCGATTTGAAAGCAATAACCCTCGCTTCGAATTGTTGAGATTTCCATTTTACGCAAAAGCGCTGATGTATAAATTCGAAATCCAGAAGTTGTGTCTTTCACGCCCAATGAGAGCACTGCATTTGCATATCTATTAGCTGATTTAGAAAGGTACTCACGGAATTTGCTCCAATTGGCAATCTGGCCATCCTTGACCCATCTAGAGCCAATCAATAAATCCGCACTTCCGATCCATTCCATCATTTTTTCAAGATCTTTAATCTGGTGGGATCCATCAGCATCCATTTGAATTACATATGTGTATCCACGACCTAAGGCAATAGAAAAACCGGCTCGATAAGCACTTCCTAAGCCTTGCTTACCTTCACGTTCAATAACTTCTATCCCCAATTGTCGAACTAAGTGAGCAGTTCCATCAGGAGATGCGTCATCAATTACCAGAACATCGCAGTCCAGCGATTTCAAACCGTGCAGAATGCTGCCAATACTTTCAGCTTCGTTATAAGTAGGAATAACAACTAATGAAGCTCTCATGCTCGTGGATGCGCCTGCTTGAACGCTTTCTGCAAACGTTCAGTTGATACGTGGGTGTAGATCTGAGTTGTAGCCAAAGATGCATGACCCAAGATCTCTTGGACAGTGCGCAGGTCTGCTCCACCTTCGAGCAAATGTGTTGCCGCAGAATGTCGCAATGCATGGGGTCCCATTCGATCAATACCTTCAATAGCTTGCAATGCGTTGTATACAACGGTGCGCACCGTACGTTGATCAATGCGTTTGCCGCGAGCACCTAGAAAAACTGCGGATTCAGATTCAGCCGTCTTTAATTGTTCACGACCATTTTCTAGCCACACCCTTAGGGCTTTTACCGCCGGGTTACCTAATGGAATTGTGCGTTCTTTATTTCCCTTACCTAATACTCGAATAGTTTGTCGGTTGTAATCAATGTCAGAAAGATCCAACCCACACAGCTCGGCAACACGTGCACCAGATGCGTACAACACTTCAACCATTGCAACATCACGCAAAGAGATCGGAGTTTGTTCTTCTGCAGCTCTGGTTGCAAGGGAATCCATAGCAACCTGGGCGTCGGCAATTTCCAAGACATCAGGCAAGGTTCGGTGTCCTTTAGGTGTTGCAAGGGTTGCGGCAACATCTTTGGCTAAATACTTGTTCTTTACCGCCCATTTAACGAATAACCTGACCGATACCGCTCTGCGCGAAAGGGTGGTTCGTGCACCGCCTTTAACTTGCTGATTGGCGAGCCAAGAACGTAAATGAATAAGTTCTATTTGAGAAATGTCTGAAACGCCAATTGCTTCAAGGTGGGCAATCAATGATTCAAGATCTCCCAGATATGCGCGGATTGTGTGAATAGATAAGGCACGTTCGACTTGTAAGTGGCGAGTAAAAGCTGCAATTAGCTTTTCATAATTTTCGCTCACGCCAGAAGTTTACTCGGGCTTACGTCCCTGACGCATAAGGCCGAAGGTAACGGCATCTTCTAATGCCATGGCCGATGCGGCGATGACGTTTTCATGAACACCAACCGTGTTCCATTCGCCCTTGCCATCACTGGTTTCGACAAGCACGCGTGTAACCGCACCTGTTCCAAGACGGCCTTCAAGAATGCGTACCTTGTAATCGGTCAGTTCCAGCGTTGATAGTTCTGGGTACAAAGAAGTCAATCCGGTCCGAAGTGCGTTATCAAATGCATTGACCGGACCATTACCTTCGCCGCTGCAAGTGATTTCTTGCCCCTTTGCGGTCACGGTTACTTCAGCTTTTGTGGTGATTGTTTGATCTGCTGCACGTTCAACAGATGTAACCCAATGATTGATTGTGAAAAATGATGGACGTTTGCCAGACATTTCTTCATGAACCAGTAATTCAAAGGAGGCATCAGCAGCTTCGAAAGTAAAACCGCGAGATTCCATTTCTTTAACTCGATCAACAATTCGACCAATAAGTTCCTTGTCGCCACCCAAATCGACGCCAAGCTCTTGTGACTTAAGTTCGATTGAGGCACGTCCGGCCATATCTGAAACCAACATTCGCATATCGTTTCCAACAGATGACGGGTCTTCATGTTGATACAGCGAGGGATCGACCTTGATCGCGCTAGCGTGCAAGCCCGCCTTGTGCGCAAATGCAGAAACACCAACATACGGCTGGCGGGAACTTGGAGTTACATTTGTAACTTCAGCAACGGCATGTGAAATTCTAAATGCTTCTTGCAGAGCATTTGGTGGAAGAACCAACTGCTTCTTCTTAAGCTCTAAGTTGGCAATAATTGTTACTAAGTCCGCGTTACCTGTGCGCTCTCCGTAGCCGTTAAGCGTTCCTTGGACATGCGTTGCACCGGCGGCTACTGCTGCCATTGAGTTTGCTACCGCACAACCTGTGTCGTTGTGGCAGTGAATACCTAAGCGCGCAGAGCTTGCTGTAAGAACATCATGCACAACTTGTGACAACTCATCAGGCAACATTCCGCCATTTGTGTCGCACAATGCAATTACATCCGCGCCTGCTTCTGCTGCAACCCGAACAACTTCTAGGGCGTAGGCACGATTGCTGCGATAACCATCAAAAAAGTGTTCTGCATCAAGAAAAACACGCTGTCCTTCTTGGATTAAGTGAGTAACGGAATCACGAATCATCGAAAGGTTTTCATCCAAAGTGGTCTTTAGTGCAAGATCAACATGGCGATCAAAAGCTTTTGCAACAAGAGTTACTGCAGGTGCGCCGCTATCTCGAAGCGCTCCAAGTAAAACATCATCGGCCGCTTTTGCGTTTGGGCGACGAGTTGCACCAAAAGCAACAAAGGTTGCGTTCTTTAATTTCAGCTCTTTCTTGGCAAGTGCGAAGAATTCAGTATCTTTTGGATTTGCACCTGGCCATCCACCTTCGATAAAACCAACACCTAAATCATCTAAGTGACGGGCGATGTTCATCTTGTCGTGAACAGATAGATTTAAACCTTCTTGTTGAGCACCATCGCGCAAAGTTGTGTCATAAATATGGAAAGCATCATTGACTGGCATTACTTAACCGCACTCATCCAGTTGTGCTTATCTGCAATTGTGCCGTGCTGAATTCCCAATAAATGATTACGAATCTGCATGGTGATCGTTCCAGGCTGACCATCGCCAGTTACCCATGTACCCATCGTGCTCTTTGCCTGTCCAACCGGAGAAACAACCGCTGCGGTTCCGCACGCAAAGATTTCAGAAATTTCACCTGATGTAACGCCATTTCGCCAATCATCTACGGACAGCATTACCTCATCTACCTTGTAACCAAGATCGACAGCAACGGACAAAATCGAATCGCGTGTGATTCCGGGCAACAAAGTTCCGGTGAGCTTAGGTGTGATTACTGTTGCATCTGCACCTTTTCCCTTTACAAAGTAAAGGTTCATTCCACCCATTTCTTCAATCCATTTGCGTTCTTTGGCATCAATCCAAACAACTTGATCACAACCCTCTTTAGCTGCAGCTTTTTGTGCAACTAGTGATGCTGCATAGTTTCCACCACACTTTGCTTCACCTGTTCCGCCCTGCGCAGCACGTACATATTCAGTAGAAATCCAAACCGATACCGCCTTGGATGGATCAAAGTAAGCACCAGCTGGTGTTGCTATAAGAAGGTATGTGGCTTTATTTGATGGGCGTACGCCTAAGCCAACTTCGGTTGCGATCATAAATGGGCGGATGTACAGGGACTCACCTACTTTGCTTGGAACCCATCCTGCATCTTGTTTAACAAGTGCTTCAACGGTTTCCATGAATAATTCAACTGGCATTTCTGGCAACGCTAAACGCTTGGCAGAATTTATAAAACGGTTTGCATTTGCCGTCGGGCGGAACAAAGCAACTGTTCCATCTGGTTGGCGATAAGCCTTCATGCCTTCAAAAATCTCTTGTCCGTAATGAAAAACTGCAGTTGCTGGATCCAAAGAGATTGGTCCGTACGGCATTAAATGTGGTTCGCCCCAACCATCTTTCTCACTCCATTCGCACATCACCATGTGATCGGTGTAGTACTTACCAAATCCACCTTCGGCCACTAACGCATCCCGCGTTGCGGCATCTTTAGCATGTGGATTGAGAGTGATTTTCATAATTACAGTGCGCTGGCCAGCGCATCTCCAATTTCAGTCGTGCTTCGCTTCTTATCTGCTCGAGTCAACAAATCCGCAGCAACTGCGCGTTCAACATCACGCGCGGCATCTGATAGTCCCAGGTGATCAAGCATCATTGCAACCGACATAACCGTTGCAGTTGGGTCAGCTAAGTTCTTGCCAGCAATATCTGGTGCCGAACCATGGACCGGCTCAAACATTGATGGGAATTTTCCAGTTGGGTTAATGTTTCCTGATGCTGCCAAACCGATTCCACCACAAATTGCAGCTGCGATATCGGTCAAGATGTCTCCAAATAAATTATCAGTTACAACAACATCAAATCGTTCTGGGTTTGTCACGAAAAACATTGATGCCGCATCAACATGTAGGTAATCGGTTGTGATGCCCGGGTATTCCTTTGCGACTTCATTAAAGGTTCTAGTCCACAATCCACCTGCACGAGTCAAAACATTGTTCTTGTGAACAAGGGTCAACTTCTTGCGTTCACGCTTTGATGCACGCTCAAATGCATCACGAATTACTCGCTCGGCGCCGCGACGAGTGTTAAGGCTTTCTTCAGTAGCGATTTCAGCTGCAGTACCTTCGGCAAGGACGCCACCGGCACCAACATATGGACCTTCTGTTCCTTCGCGAACAACTACAAAATCAATTGGAGCTTTAGTGGCCAGTGGACCAACAACCCCCGGCATTAAACGTGCGGGACGCAAGTTAATGTAGTGATCAAAGGCAAAGCGAAGTTTGAGCAATAGACCGCGTTCCAAAACGCCGCTGGGAACAGTTGGATCTCCCACTGCACCTAACAAAATCACATCTGCCTTTGCTAGATCAGCCAAGGTTTCATCTGGCAAAACTTCTCCTGTGCGATGCCAAAATGCTGCGCCAAGATCATAGGAAGTTTTCTTAAACTCCACTGAATACTTCTTTGCCACCACATCTAGAACTTTCAGGCCTTCGCCCACAACCTCAGGACCGATTCCATCGCCAGCAATTACCGCTAAATTAATAGTTTTCATTACCCCACCAAAGTTACGGAGCGAACTACTTGTGCTCCAGTTTCCTTCTTAACTGATGAAATTAGATCATCGCTAATTTGTGAGTCCACGGTAAGTGCCATCAATGCATCTCCGCCGGCTGCATTACGTGCAACCTGCATACCTGCAATATTGATGCCAGCTTTTCCAAGAGCGTTACCGACTGTGCCGACAACACCTGGCTTGTCAGAGTAGCGAAGGAACAAAAGATTTTCAGTTGGTGCAAGATCAAGATCAAATCCGTCAATTGCAATAATCTTTTCTACCTTACGAATTCCAACCAGCGTTCCATCGACCGTAACAATCTTTCCATCGGCAAGGGCTGCACGAAGTGAAATCATGTTGCGGTATTCCGGGCTTTCAGGATCTGTTGCTACAGATGATGTGACTCCACGTTCGGCAGCAAGAGCTGGTGCATTTACATATGTCACATCTGCTAAACCACACCCAAGTAGCGCTCCCTTAAGCGCACTGGTTGCAAGAATTGATGAATCGTGTTCAGAAATATCGCCCATCACAGTCAAGTCCATACTTACTGGAGCTTCACCTGCGATTGCAGTTGCAATCTGTGCCATTTTTTCAACCAAAGGCAGACTTGGGCGAATCTCTTCGTGAATAGCTCCACCCTTTACGTTTACCGCATCCGGTACCAGCTCGCCTGCAAGTGCTTTACGCACTGAAACCGCGACTGCAATACCTGCACGCTCTTGTGCTTCATCAGTAGATGCACCCAAGTGTGGTGTGGCAACTACTTGATCCAAAGTAAATAGTGGCGAATCAGTACAAGGTTCAGTTGAGAACACATCAAGTCCTGCACCTGCCACGCGACCTTGGGTAATTGCATCAAACAGTGCAGCCTCATCGAGGACTCCACCACGAGCAGCATTGATGATTCGAACGGTTGGCTTAACCTTCTTCAAGGCATCTACGCCAATTAGATTTGCAGTTTCTTTAGTCTTTGGAAGGTGAATTGTGATGAAATCTGAAATCTTAAGCAGCTCATCTAATTCGACTAAACGAACACCTAACTGAGCAGCGCGTGCTGGCTGCAGATATGGATCGTAGGCAACTACATCCATTCCAAATGCTTGCATGCGATGAGCAACTAATTGGCCAATACGTCCGAAGCCAACGATTCCGAGAGTTTTCTCGAAGATTTCGGCACCTGTGTACTTTGAACGTGCCCACTTTCCATTACGCAAAGCTGCATGTGCCGGTGATACAAAACGTGCAGAAGCCATTAGCAAAGCAATCGCTAGTTCGGCAGCTGAAACGATATTTGAAGTTGGTGCATTAACAACCATTACACCCGCGGCAGTTGCTGCAGGAATATCAACGTTATCAAGCCCAACTCCTGCACGTGCAATTACTTTTAATCCCTTTGCTGCAGCAATAGCTTCTGCATCCATTTTGGTGGCGGAGCGAATCAATACTGCATCCACACCTTTGGCAAGGGCTGCTAGAAGTTCTGCGCGGTTTGCACCATCACAATTAACAACTTCAAAATCAGGACCAAGCGCCTCAAGTGTTGCAGGGCTGAGCTCTTCAGCAATTAAAACTATTGGTTTAGCCACGCGCTGCGCTACCTTCTTTGTAATCGTCAGCCTTTGATTGCTTCATCCAAGAGAACATCTTACGAAGCTCACGACCAACGCTTTCGATTGGATGTGATTCGCCCTTGGCGCGAAGTGACTTAAATTCAGGTGCTCCAGCCTCTTGGTCATCGATGAAGCGCTTAGCAAAAGCACCGCTTTGAATATCAGCCAGAACTGCCTTCATGTTTTCCTTAACGCGTGGATCAATAACGCGTGGGCCTGAAACATAATCACCAAATTCAGCTGTGTCAGAGACTGACCAGCGCTGCTTTGCGATTCCACCTTCGTACATGAGGTCAACGATCAACTTAAGTTCATGCAAGCATTCAAAATATGCAACTTCTGGTTGGTATCCAGCTTCTGTCAAAGTTTCAAAACCATACATAACAAGTTGTGAAGCGCCACCACAAAGAACTGATTGCTCACCAAAAAGATCGGTTTCAGTTTCTTCAGTAAATGTTGTCAAAATTCCACCGGCGCGAAGTCCACCAATTGCCTTTGCATAGGAAAGTGTCAACGGCCAAGCGTTTCCTGTTGCATCTTGTTCGACTGCCACAATTACTGGGACGCCACGACCTGCTGCATATTCGCGACGTACTAGGTGTCCTGGACCCTTTGGTGCGACCATGCAAACATCAACTGATGCTGAAGGCTTGATGTATCCAAAACGAATATTAAATCCATGTCCAAAGAACAATGCATCGCCATCTTTAAGGTTTGGCAAAATTGAATCAGTGTAAATGTGACGCTGCAAGTGATCTGGAGCCAAGATCATGATGACTGTTGATTCCTTGACTGCATCGGCCACACTAGTAACGCGAAGACCTTCAGCTTCTGCCTTTGCGCGAGAAGGTGAACCATCCTTTAGTCCAACACGAACATCGACACCGCTATCACGCAAGTTAAGTGCATGTGCATGTCCTTGTGAGCCGTAACCGATGATCGCGACTTTGCGACCTTGGATGATCGATAGATCAGCATCCTCTTCGTGATACATCGTTGCTGCCACGGTATTTCTCCTCATCGTCCTTTGTTGTGTGTGCCTTGGTTGGTTTTTAGTTTTGGTAATCAGCCTGACCGCTGTCAGCGGTAGGAATACTTTGAGTGCTAAGGGTACGGTCTGCCAGCGAACCGCTGCCACGTTCG